>Ga0105238_10000120_pt1 | contig 85685 bp, 67 predicted proteins | sample KBSC34metaG_FD_81526 | JGI IMG/M metagenome (GOLD analysis project Ga0105238, IMG submission 81526) | Corn rhizosphere microbial communities from Kellogg Biological Station, Michigan, USA - KBS C3-4 metaG | ecosystem: Host-associated > Plants > Roots > Rhizosphere > Soil | place: Michigan, USA...
GCTGGTCGGCTGGCCGTTAAAGCAATTGACAGATAAGGCCGATCGCGCGGGGGCCGGCGACCTGAGTGATCCGATCGTGCTCCACGGGCACGATGAACTTTCGAATCTGGCCGTCGCGTTGAACCAGATGTGCGAACGATTGGCGGAATCGCAGCAACGCGTCCGCCACGAAGCAGATGCCCGCATCGCAACCATTGAACAATTGCGTCATGCTGATCGTTTGCGCACGGTCGGGCAGTTGGCGTCGGGGGTGGCTCATGAACTGGGAACGCCACTGAACGTCGTGTCCGGCCGCGCCACGTTGATTTCGTCGGGGCGGTTGTCGCCGGATGCGGTGACCGAGAGTGCGGGGATCATCAAGTCGCAGGCTGAGCGGATGGCGGGTATCATCCGGCAATTGCTGGATTTTTCACGCAGTGGATCGGCGCACCGAGTACAGGTTGACCTGCTGATGATCGCCCGTCAGACGGCGCAAATCCTGGAACCGCTCAGCCGCAAGCACGGCGTGAGTCTGAGCGTCACGGAAAGCTCCACGCCGGTCCTTGCGTGTGTCGATACGGGGCAGATTCAGCAGGTGCTGACCAATCTGGTCGTGAACGCGATCCAGGCGACGCCGTCCGGCGGAAAAGTCACGATCGACGTGACGGACGAGCATTGCCAACCGCCGCGTGCCGAAGGTCCGGCCCAGGATCATTACTTGTGCCTGTCCGTCACAGATACGGGCCAAGGGATCTCGGAATCGGTGCGCGAACGACTGTTTGAGCCGTTTGTGACTACGAAGGATGTGGGTGAGGGAACAGGGCTAGGGCTGTCGATCGCGTATGGTATTGTACGAGACCACGGTGGTTGGATTGATGTTCAGTCGGAACCAGGCTGGGGCAGTCGATTTCGCGTTTATCTGCCGGAGGGGAAAGAGTCGTGCCGGGACGAGTCTTGATCGTTGATGACGACCGTAGCATGTGCGAATTGATCGAAGCCGATCTGACTTCGCGCGGCATTCCGTCGGAATGGCGGACTTCGGCCGAAGACGCGATTCGCCTGGTCAACGAAAAGCCGTTCGACGTCGTCTTGACCGACTTACAGATGCCCGGCCTGAATGGGCTGGCACTGTGTGAACGCATCGTTGCCAATCGACCTGACATTCCCGTTGTCGTGATGACCGCCTTCGGCAGTTTGCAAACCGCCGTGGCGGCGATCCGCGTTGGTGCGTACGACTTCGTCAGCAAGCCCGTCGAACTGGACATGCTCGCTCTGACCCTGGAACGAGCAATCCAGCATCGATCGCTGTCGGAACAGGTGCGCGTGCTGAGCGATCGAGTCGCCCAGTCGAATCGCTTTTCGAAACTGCTGGGCGAGAGCCCGGTGATGCAGCGGCTCTTCGATGAGCTGCGGCGGGTCGCCGACACAGATGCATCGGTGCTGATCACCGGCGAGAGCGGAACGGGTAAGGAACTGGTCGCGAAAGCACTACACGAGCAGAGCAAGCGACATGCCAGGCCATTTGTCGCGATCAACTGTGCGGCGTTGCCGGAAACGTTGCTGGAGAGTGAACTGTTCGGACACAAACGCGGAGCGTTTACCGACGCCATTTCCGACAAGCGTGGTTTGTTCGTGCAGGCCGACGGCGGCACGCTGTTTCTCGACGAATTGGGCGAATTTCCGTTGGCACTGCAACCGAAGCTGCTGCGTGCGCTCGAGGGCCGAACGGTCCGGCCCGTCGGTAGCGAACAAGAGCAGCCGTTCGATGTGCGACTGATTTCCGCAACGAATCGTGACCTCGAAACGGCGGTCGAAGAGAAGCGATTCCGTGAGGACGTGTACTTCCGCATCAACGTGATTCAGATCAAGCTGCCGCCGTTACGCTCGCGTGGTGCCGACGTGCTGTTGCTGGCGCAGCATTATCTGCAGGAATTTGCCAAAGCGAGCGGAAAAAAGATTGTTGGCTTGTCGGATGCCACGGCCAGAAAGCTGATGGATTACTCGTGGCCGGGCAACGTGCGCGAGTTGCGTAATGCAATTGAACGTGCGGTCGCGTTGACACAGTTTGAACGGCTCGCCGTCGACGATCTGCCCGACAAGATTCGTAACTATCGGGGGACTCATCTAGAATTGGCGGGCGATAACCCGTCCGAATTGATGACGATGGAAGAGGTCGAACGGCGGTACATTCAACATGTCTTGAATGTGACTCACAACAATCGAACGCAAACCGCACAGATTCTGGGGTTCGATCGGAAAACTTTGTACCGCAAGTTAAAGCAGATGGGGCAGGACAGCGCGGAAGACGGTGCGTCATAGCGTCACGGCCAGATGGCTGCTTCTTCTCCATCCAGCCGCAGCGTCAGGCATTTGGCGCTACCCCCGGCTTTCAGGAATTCATCGAGTGGCGTGCTGTGTGGAATGAATCCGGCATTCCTCAAATCGGACTCCAAATGAGGGCAGCCTGTGTTCATGACGACATGAGTTCCCACAACGACGGCATTGCACGCGAACCGAGTCGCCTCTGCGGACTGGACGGGAATCAAATGCGGTACTTGGGACAAGGCTCGGCCCGCATAGTCGTCGAACGCCGCAGGATAGTAGATCGCGGTATCGGAATTCAGTGGGCAGAAGCAGGTATCGAGGTGATAGTAGTGGTTGTCGACCAGTTGCAGCGGGATGACGCGGCAGCCCATCTGCTGACCAAGCCACTGCATCGCCGACGCGTCACTGCGGACGAGATATCCGGCGTACAGCGTATCTCCGCAGAACAATGCATCGCCGGCCCCTTCAAAGTTGTAAGGCGGCGGTAACGCAACTGTGTTGAAACCATTCTCTTGAAACCAGGCCTCGTCGACGGGCGTTTCACCCTGTCGCGGTCCGTGCCGGAACGAAGCCAGAAACACGGTGTCGCTCCAGACCAATCCGGCGTTCGCCGTGAAGACCAGATCGGGCAGGCCTTTCACTGGCGTCATCAGGCGGACATCGACGCCCAAACTGACGAGCAGATCGTGCAGAGATTGCCATTGTTCGCGGGAACGAACGGCGTCGGTGGGAATGTCGCGACTCATCCAGGGATTGATCTCATATTCAATCCCATAAAAATCGGGCGGACACATCAGAATCGTCGGACTCGAGAAGTCATCCATGGCGGCCTCCGCAGACATTCGCAAATCATCGTGACCCGCGTTTCGCGATCGTAGTCGACAATCAACGAACAGTGCCAGAACAAATGTTCTGGCACTGTTTCTCGAAAGATCCGTTTCTTGCTGCGTTCCGTCGAATTAAGATTCGGTCATCACTCGATCGGCTTTTCGTTCCCCTTTTCGTCACGAAAGAATGGCTTCTTGACCTGTTCGCCCTGTGCGGGTTTCGTTTCGCGAATCCAGATGTTGCGGAAGCGGACAGGATTGCCGTGGTCCTGCAATCGAATCGGCATGCGATCGGGATGCTTGTTGTATTTTGGAGCCTTCGTAAACAGATTCTCGCCTTTCAATTCGAAGTGATTGAGGATCAAGATGCCATTGTGAAGGGCGGTGATGTATGCCGGGGATTTCAATGAACCGTCGTCATTGAAGCGAGGGGCGGTCCAGATGACGTCGTAGACATTCCAGGCGCCGGGTGGACGCATCGCGTTGACTTCGGGAGGAGTCTGCTTGTAGATCGCCCCGGCCTGACCGTCGAAGTAGGTCTTGTTTTCGTACGAATCAAGAATCTGCAATTCGTATTGGTCCATCAAAAAGACGCCGCTGTTTCCGCGACCCTGGCTGGATCCGGTGGCAGGGACTGGCGCCGACCATTCAATGTGCAGTTGGCAGTCTCCGAACGAATCCTTGGTCTTCGCGTCCCCTTTGCCGCTGACCATAGCTCCGTCTGTGACCTTCCAATTCGTCGTTCCGGCCCAAGCCGACAGGTCGCTTCCGTTGAACAAGACGACGGCGTCCGACGGCGCGGCGTTGTTTTCGCCAGGGACGACAATCGGCGGTTCTTTCCACGAGATCCCGCTCAGGTATTCGTCTCCGATGACGTATGTCGTCAGTCCAAGCGCGGTGGCGACCAACCCAAACGTGGTTAGCTTCCTGGTCAGTTTCATGATGTTGGGGCTCCTGAAGAATCGTTCGATGTGACCGTGCGTTGCATAACCGTTGTCATACGGACGGAGAATGCACGAGGCAGGATTCTAACGTGACGGAACGCGAATGGCAGTTCACAGTGACACCTGCAGATCTGCTGGTGATAAATGCCTTCCTGTAAGTTGCCCAAGTGGCTTACGAGTTCGACAGTGATTTCTGTGTGGGTTCCGTGAATCCCCTGCTGAATCCGTTGGACGTCCATTGATCCGGACGTAGAATTCGACAGCACGATCAAACCAGAATCGGAGTTCCTGAATGTCTCGACTAGGTGAACTCACGCAGGCGATCGAGGACGAAGAGCAGCAGATACGAATTGGGACAGGTCCCGGCGGCCTCGAGCGACAAAGGCGGCTCGGCCGGCTAGGCGTTCGAGAACGACTCGAGCAGCTTCTTGATCGCGGACCCCCGTTTCTGGAATTAGGGCTGTGGGCTGCGTGGGGCATGTACGCAGAGTGGGGTTCCATTCCAGCTGCAGGCGTCATCACTGGCATCGGACAGGTTTGCGGACGCGCCTGCCTGGTGGTGGCGAACGATGCCACCGTCAAAGCGGGAGCCATGTTTCCACAGTCGGTGAAAAAAGTGTTACGCGCGCAAAAAGTGGCAGAGCAGTTTCGATTGCCGATCATTTACCTGGTCGATTCAGCGGGTGTCTTCCTGCCCTTGCAGGATGAGATCTTTCCCGATGAAGACGATTTTGGACGGATCTTTCGCAACAACGCGAGATTGTCTGCGATGGGCATTCCCCAACTGGCCGCGGTTCTCGGTCACTGCGTTGCCGGCGGTGCATACTTGCCGGTACTGTGCGACAAACTGATCATGACCGACGGTAGCCAGATGTATCTGGCTGGTCCCGCCCTTGTGAAAGCCGCCATCGGACAACAGGTCGATCCCGAAGAATTGGGCGGAGCAACGATGCACTCGCGCGTCAGCGGGACGGCGGACTTCCACGAACCCAATGACGAAGCCGCACTCGTTCGCGTTCGCAAGCTGATTGACCAGTTGCCGGCTGAAACCGGAGTCCGACTTGACCAGATCGCGCATAGAAATGAGTCCGTCCGCACAGAACTGGAGCAGATCGTTTCCGCGGACGGTCGGACCGAATACGACATTCGCCGCGTGATCAATTGTCTGGTCGATGCCGAATCGGCGCAGGAATACAAAGCCGAATATGGTAAATCACTCGTTACGACGTTCGCGAAGATCGGAAATCACCCGATCGGAATCGTGGCAAATCAGCACTGCCGCAGCCAATCCAGCCGCGGTGAACTCGAAATCGGCGGAGTGGTCTACGCGGAAAGTGCCGAAAAGGCCGCGCGGTTCGTGTTGAACTGCAATCAGGATCAGATTCCGTTGGTGTTCTTGCAGGATGTGCAAGGCTTTATGGTCGGTCGCGCGGCCGAACAATCGGGCATCATCCGGTCGGGAGCGAAACTGGTCAACGTGGTCAGCAACTCGATCGTGCCGAAGTTGACCGTCATTCTGGGTGGGTCGTTCGGTGCGGGCAACTATGCATTGTGTGGCAAAGCATATGATCCCTGGCTCATCCTCGCCTGGCCAAACGCGCGCTACGCCGTCATGGGAGCTCAACAAGCCGCCGAGACCTTGCTGACGCTGCGCTTGCGTGATGCGGAGCGAAACGGTCAAAAGTTGGACGAGGGGGAAATCGCCGAATTGCGGCAACAGACCAAACAGAGTTACGAACATCAGACGGACATTCGCTATGCTGCCGCTCGTGGCTGGGTCGATGCGATCATCGCCCCATACGAAACGCGACGATGGCTGCATACGGCGCTGGAATTGATCTCTCAACGTCGACCGTTCACGGAATTCAAGACAGGGATCTGGCAGGTGTAATCGGCTCGCTCAAACAGGGAACTCCAACGGAAGGAACAAGGTCATGAGTCACGCGCCGCTCAAGATCGCGAATGCGCAGGCATTCTGGGGTGATCGCAATGACGCGGCGAGCGAACTGGTGACTCAGGTTCCTGATCTCGACTATCTGACCTTGGATTACCTGGCCGAGGTTTCGTTATCGATCCTGGCGCAACAACAGGTTCGTGATCCGAACGCCGGATATGCCCGTGACTTTGTCGAAGTCTTCGGTTCACTTGTCCCTTATTGGAAGTCGGGCGGTCGATGCAAGCTGATCACGAATGCGGGCGGCTTAAATCCGATCGCCTGCGCGCGCGCCTGCGCACAGCGGATGCTCGAGTTGGATGGGCCGCGATTGAAGATTGCGGTGGTGACGGGCGATGGCGTGCTCGACCAGTTGCAAGATTGCAGTCATCCGGACGGAGATTGTCTGTTCTGCCACATGGAGTCCAAAGATCCGGTCTGCAAGATTCGCGATCGGCTGATCACTGCCAATGCCTATCTGGGTGCAGAACCTCTGATCGAGGCATTGTCGGCTGGCGCCGACATCGTCATCACCGGTCGCGTGGCTGATCCGTCGTTGACGGTGGCGGCGTGTGTCCATCATTTTGAATGGCCTGCTGATGACTGGAACCGCTGGGCTGCGGCAACCGTTGCTGGACACTTGATCGAATGTGGCGTTCAAGTCACCGGCGGCATCTCGACCGATTGGTTGTCGCTGCTCGATCCGGTCTCCATCGGTTTTCCGGTCATCGAAATGGAATTTGACGGCAGCTTCGTCGTGACGAAAGCCGCCGACAGTGGCGGGCGCGTCACGACAGAAACGGTCTCGGAACAATTGGTTTATGAGATCGGCAATCCTGACCGCTATTTGAGCCCAGATTTGACGGTCTCGTTTCTGGGATTGAAACTGGATCAGACTGGCGAGAATCGGGTCAGGGTGACGGGCGCGATCGGATCACCGCCGTCACCGACGTACAAAGTCAGCGCGACATATCGAGACGGCTATCGAGCGGCGGGGCAACTAACAATCTTCGGGCGAGATGCCGTCAAGAAAGCGCGGCGTTGCGGAGAGATCCTGTTGGAACGCATGCGTGCGGCTGGCATGACCTGGCGCGAAGCGGTTGTCGAGTGCATCGGTGCTGGGGCGTGCGCACCCGGCATGCTACCGCTTGGCGACATCGCTTCGCTCAAAGAGGTGGCACTGCGGATTGCGTTGGAATCTGATGACAAAGATTCGGTCGACTACTTCACGCGCCAGATCATTCCGCTTGTGACATCCGGACCGCAGGGGACCACCGGATACGCCGAGGGTCGACCGCGTGTGCATCCCATTTTTCGTTACTGGCCGTGTCTGATTCATCGGAACCGGGTGAACTCGCAAGTTGTCTATGTTGACTATAAAAGTCAGTCGAGTGTTCAGGCAGGAACAATTGTTCCGCCGCGCACGGTGCCGCCGCCGCGACAAAGCATTCGACGGCACACTCTCGAACCTGTCACTACAAAAGATGAGGGGGCTCGCCGAGTGCTGGGTGACATCGCGATCGCGCGCAGCGGCGATAAAGGCACCATGTCGAACATTGGAGTCATTGCACGCCGGGCCAATGACTATCCACAACTGGCAAACTGGCTGACGGCCGAACGCGTCGCCTCGTACCTTGCTCCGATGGAGATTCAGCAAGTGGAACGATTCGAACTGCCAAATCTGCACGCACTGAACTTTCTGGTTCACGGTGTACTGGCACATGGACTGCGCACCGACGCTCAGGGAAAAGCGTTAGGGCAGGTTCTATTGGAGATGCCACTCGATTCCGATTCGATGCCAGGAGATCAAGATGAATAACGCCCTGGTTCGAACCGAGAGACTCGTTGCCGGGATGACATCGTTGACGCTGCAGCGTGCCGACAAACGGAACGCCTTGAATGTCGCACTGCTCACGCAACTCGGCGATTCGATTGAAAACTTGAGTCGCGATACCCGTTGCCGCGTCGTGGTTTTGCGGGGTGATGGACCAGTGTTCTGCGCGGGACTCGATTTGACCGAAGCCGCGCAACCGGCAACAGCCGAGGCATCCGCAGAGCAGATTCGCCGATGCCTGGAGCTGATGCGGCAGTCACCCCTGATTTTCATTGGTGCCGCTCAGGGCGCCGCGATGGCAGGCGGCGCAGGACTGCTTGCCGCCTGCGACCTGGTTGTCGCGGCCGACGATTTGCGGATCGGATTTCCAGAAGTCCGACGCGGATTGGTTGCCGCGATCGTTTCCAAAGTCGTTGCCGCTCGCGTGCGCGAGGGCGACTTGCGTGAGCTCTTTCTGCTCGCTGAACCGATCAATGCTGAACGAGCCAGGCAGATGGGATTGGTTCAATGGATCGTTCCCGCGGAAAAGTTGCACGATCGCGCACTCGCCATGGGAATGGCGATTCTGGCCGGCGGTCCGGAAGCGGTACGGCAAACGAAATGGCTGATCAATCAACGCCCTGCCACCGTCGAACTCGAGACTTTACAGCTACTGCATGAACGTATCCGTCACTCAGACGAAGCCCGTGAAGGACTAGCGGCCTTCAAAGGGAAACGCGAACCCAACTGGTGCGATCATTCTTGATCAGGAACCGGACTATGACTGCCACTGTAAACTCTCCACCGACGCCACAACTCAATCAACAGATGAAGCAGGCAGAAGAACTGCTCGCCAGTTTGCCCCAGCGGACCGGGGTCGTGAAAGGTTTGTTCCGAGGCAAGTTGGTTGCCGATTGGATCTTCCCCTACCCGCAGCTTTCTAACGACGAAAAGCAGCGTTCCGATGTCGCTCTGGCCGAATTACGTGCCTTCTGCAATGCACATCTCGATCCTGTTCAGATCGATCTCAATGCCGATATCCCGCGCGACGTCATTGATGGCCTCGGTCATCTCGGTGTCTTGGGAATGACAGCCCCTGAGGCGCTCGGCGGGCGTGGATTCAGTCAACTGGCCTACTGTCGCATGCTCGAAGAATTAGGCGGACGCTGCAGTGCGACGTCGATCTTTGTGAACGCCCATCATTCGATCGGAATGCGTGCTCTGCTGTTGTTTGGGTCACCAGAGCAGCAGCACCGGTGGTTGCCTGACTTGATCTCGGGTCACAAATTAGCGGCCTTCGCGCTTACGGAACCTGAAGCAGGTTCGGACGCGGCCAACGTTCAGACTCATGCGGTTCCGACTGACGATGGATCGGGATACGTGATCAACGGTCAAAAGCGTTACATCACGAACGCCGCCATTGCCGACGTGTTGACGGTCATGGCCAGGACGCCGCACCCAAATGGCAAAGGAACGGCCGTTACGGCGTTCCTAGTGACGCCGGATCTGCCCGGCTTCAAAGTGGTCGAAGCGCGAATGTCGAAGGTCGGTATTCGCGGAACGGCGACGGGCCGGCTGGCTTTCGAGAATATGGTTGTTCCGCGCGAGAACATCCTGGGCCCCCCAGGCAAAGGTCTAAAAGTCGCGCTGACGGTCCTCGACTTCGGCCGCACGACATTCGGTGCCTGTTGTACTGGTGCCGCCAAGACGTGTGTCCGGCTGGCACTCGAACATGCACAATCGCGCCGACAATTCGATAAACATCTGGCGGAATTCGAACTCGTTCAGCAAAAGCTGGCACGGATGGCCGCTTGGACGTACGCCATTGAGGCGATGACCAGCCTGACCGCGGGCCTGATCGATCGTGGGCTGGAAGACTATATGCTCGAAACTGCGATGCTAAAGGTCTATAGCACCGAACGCCTGTGGACGATCGTGAATGACGCGTTCCAGATCTACGGTGGTGCAGCCTATTTCACCGACAAACCGCTCGAACGAATGCTGCGAGACGCACGCATCAACCAGATCGGCGAAGGCGCGAATGAAGTGCTGCTCTCATTTATGACCTTGGCGGGGATGCGTGAGCCGGGACTGGAATTGAAAGCCGTCTGGGATGCTCTGCACGAACCCTGGCGCGGAACCAGCCTCCTATTCAAGTTCATTGGCAGCTACCTTGGACTGCGAATGTCGACACCTAGCGTTCCGGTTGTCGCGGCCAGCCTGCAACCAGCGGCCCGGCGCCTGGGTCGATTGATTGGTCGACTGGGAATTGTCGTCCAGCAGACATTGATCCGGCATCGTGAATCGGTGCTCGACAAACAACTTGAACAGGAACGGATTGCCTGGGCCGCGATGGAAATTCTCGCCTCGCTATGTGTTCTCAGCCGCCGAGACGCTCAATTGGCGGGACGAATTCCGGATGACCCCAGCCACAGTGCGCTGACAACGCTGTTTCTCGATGAGTCTGCGACGAATGCTCGACGCAATCTAGCTCTGGTCGGACATGCGTCGGATGATTTGATTCGAGACGCCGCGCAATCGTTGATGAAGCGAGGCTGACAACACCGCCAAATAATAGGAAGTAGCAGCGCTGCGAAGGGTCACTCGGCCAATTCGAGATACGCGTCGAGCCCCATCGCTTTGCACATCTTTTCGCGCGACTTTTCCTGCTTCAGCAATTGCTTGCGATGCTTGCGTTCCATGTTTTCGATTTGACGCTGGGTGCGTTGAAACTTACGCAGCCAACTGCGTGACAATTCACCCTTCGCATCGGGAAATGCACTGTCCTTCATACGCTCGACTTTGTGAACGTCGAGGTAACGGAATAACTCATCTTCCAGCGACAGCCAGAATTGAAACGAACCGGGATCACCCTGGCGCGCCGCACGCCCAACCAGTTGTCGATCTATTCGGCGATTGGTGTGCATTTCGGTCGCGATGACGTGCAGGCCACCACTTTTGCGGACATCGTCGTGCAGGTGAATGTCGGTCCCACGTCCGGCCATGTTCGTTGCGATTGTGATTCGACCTGGTTGACCGGCTTGAGACACGATTTCGGCTTCGACTTCGTGAAAGAGCGCGTTCAGAATCCGGCATTCGATATCCAGTTCTCGCAACGCTTTTCCCAAGACCTGCGACGCTTCAACTGAGGGTGTACCTATCAGTACTGCGCGGCCTGAACGATACAGTCGCACGATTTCAGGAACGAGAGCTTCGCGTTTGGCCGTCTGAGTCGTGAAAATCCGCGGCGGCAATCCCTGACGGATGCACGGTCGGTGTGTTGGAATCGTCGTCACGCCCAGGCCGTAAGTATGTTTGAATTCACGAGCGGCCTGAATACCCGTGCCGGTCATGCCGGCAATGTTTTCGTAGCGGCGGAAAAACGTTTGCACTGTGATTCGAGCAGCCTCACCTGTCTCTTCCGTGATTGGGACGGTTTCTTTCGATTCGATCGCCTGGTGCAGACCGGCTTGCCACTTGCGGCCTTCCAGCGTGCGGCCGGTTCCTTCGTCGACGATCGCCACTTCCTCTTCCTTGGTAATGACATAATCGCGACCCCGCTCAAAGGCATAACGAGCGCGAATCGCCTGTTCGGTATGCGTGTATAGCTTTTCGGTGTCGAATGAACTCAGCAGCGGCGGTTTGTGGGCCAGCACAACTTTGCGTGTGCCGGCATTCGTCAGTTCGACGGTCCGTTTACCCGGGTCCAGCAGGAAATCGGAATTCGGCTCTAGTTGAGGAACCAGATCGCGCGACCAGTGCAGGATGGCCTCGATCGCTTCGGTGCTTTCACGAGGCAGTCCAATAATCAACGGAGTCACCGCGTCGTCGATCAAGACCGAATCGGCTTCGTCGATCAACGCAAAATGGTGTCCTCGCTGGACGGGGCCATCCTCGGACATGCGTTCATCCTGAAACAGGTGCGGACGATGCACTTCATCGAGTTTGGCACCGACCTTCAGTCGGTCTCGCAGGAAATCGAAACCGATTTCGCGACTGGTGGCATAGGTGATGTCCTTCCAGTAGGCGCGGCGACGCTGGTCTGGTTCGCTGGCCGAGACGACACAGCCGACGGTCAAGCCCAGTTTTTCGTAGACGGGGCCCATCAAGTCGCAGTCGCGCTGAGCAAGATAATCGTTCACCGTGACCACATGACAGCCGAGTCCCGGTAACGCTCGGAGAAACGTCGGCAAGGTCGCCGTCAGCGTCTTGCCTTCTCCTGTCTGCATTTCGGCCAGTCCCCCTTCGAACAGTCCGATCCCACCGACGATCTGGACGAGATAATGCTGCTGACCGATCACACGGCGCGCCGTTTCGCGGACCAGTCCGTACGCCTCGGGCATGAGTGCTGCCAGGGGCGTCCCTGATTTTGAACGCCACCGCAATTCTCGGGCGTGGGTTAAAATGTCATCGTCGCTGAGATTCACGTACGATTCCGACAGGCTGACGATCCGCTGAGCAATCGAACGCCAACGCGACACGCGCGCCGCCATCGGGCGGCCGCAGGCCTTGGTGAAATGCCAGAACTGTCCCAAACCGCTCATCGAATGACCAATCCTGTTCGAAGACTTCAGTTCGCGGTGATCGAATCGGGTAGTCGTTGAATCTTTCCTTCGCGATCGACGCACGCCAGCGTGCTGGACGCCGATGCCAGCAATCGATCGCCGCAAAGCAGTCGATATTTGTGCTCGATTTTTACGGCCGAAATGTTGTCGACGTTCGTGACCAGCGTCAGCAGATCATCGTATCGCGCCGGTGAGTGATAGTTGCACTGTAGTCGAACGACGACCAGAAACAGCCCGGCCTCTTCGATGTCTCGGTAGCAACCACCTTGCGCCCGCAGTAATTCGGTGCGTCCCTGCTCAAAAAAGTTGAAAAACTGCGAATGATGCAGAAATCCCATCGCATCGGTTTCGCAATAGCGGACGCGAATCGTGATCGAATGTTCTTTCAGCACAGCAGAAGTTTCTCCCTAAATCTTAGCGCGCAGTGAATAGTGATGAGCAGAGTACGGATGCGAGACCGAGATTACGGTGACGAAATCATGGCGAAAGTTCGATGGTCTGCCACAAGCTGGGGTCGGTTTCAAAACGAAAATCGCTGACCGCAGCCAAGGCCTGCGTTCCCAGTTCGTGATCGTGGATCACGTAGTGCAACCCCAATCGAGCGTGGTTTCGGGGATCGAAACCGGTGAAGACTTCGGCCGGAAACCAGGCTTCCAGTTGATATCCAGTTGTCGTGACTTCGGCGTGCAATCGAATTCTTTCGACAGCGGGTGCGACAACCGATTCATTGGAAATCGCGATTGCCTGAGACTTCACGACGGGCGCTGTCCGCTTAGGTCCGCCGCCTGTCGGAAGCAGGACAAACCGATGACAGAATTTCGTGGGCCGATGAACCGTTTGAGTGTTACGAGTATTAATCCAAAGCTGAATCCTGTCACCTGCTTCGGGCTGGCGCGCATCCCACTTGGGACGCTCGGTTTTGCCGGAAACCCTGGCACTGAATGCCAGTCCGGAATCGTTCCAGGCCAACCTCACCGCCGCAAAATCTTTCGACTGGTCCAGCTCGCTTAAGCTCGTCAGGATGCATTCGTCGGGCAGGTCCAGTAAGCGAGAATCCGTATGGGGAACGTTGTCCAGACGCTTGGCAGCGAACGACCAGCGGAACAGAAAACTGGGTGGAACAATCTGGTTCATGGGGTCACTCGCCGAATAGCCCAGAGATGTTTAAACGATCGTAGATAAACGGTTCCGTTCGAGAACGCCGGCGAGGCTGACATTGCTTCTTCAAGATCGTTTTCGGCCAATTTGTTTTCTGAAACGATCTGGACTTTTTCCGACGCTTTCACGACGGTGGTCGTTCCGTCGCGAGCCGTCAGATAGATGTGCCCATCGGCATAAACGGGTGACGCACGATGTCGCTGTCGATTGGTTCGCTGGTAGTCAAGTTGTTCACCGGTTTTCGCTCGCAAAATGGCCAAATCACCGTTCTCCATGCACAGATACACCAAGTCTCCGACGATTAATGGCGAAGGAACGTCCGGCGTCCGCGGCGATGTCCACCAATGCGCTGCCGCGTCTTCTGTGACGTCACCACTGCCGTCAGGTTTGAGTGCGATGATCGGTCCTTTTTTCGCGCTCGGGACAACAATGATCCCGTTGGCCGTTGCTGGAGAAGCGACAAAGCGCAGGGTGCGGTCATAGTTAGACTTCTTATTCAGTTCACCGCATCGCCACAGTTCGCTGCCGTCTTTCAGACTGTGTGCGACCACAAAGTCGGCTCCGTGCGAGAGCAGGAACCTGCGCTGGCCGTCGTCGTACAGAATCGCGGACGCATACGAATGCTCATTTTCCGAATGAGCGTCACTTGGGCGATCGACTTTCCAGAGTTCCTTACCGGTGGCTGCTTCCAAGGCGAAGACGACCGCTTCGCGTGTTTTCGAATTGCCGTCGCCGTGAATCAGTTGCTGGTACAAGACTCCTTGATCAACAACAGGACTCGATGTCATGCCGAACTGGATGTTAAGTTTGCCATACCGTTCCTGGACGTCGAACTTCCAGACTTCGTCTCCGTCCAGCGTGTAACAGGCCAGAATTCCATTGGAAAAGAAGGTCCAAACGTGCAATCCGTCGGTCACGGGTGAGGGCGAAGCAGAGTTTCCTTCGTCGCCGCGGACGTTGCGATTCCCTTCAGAAACGACACGGTCCCAGACCGGCTTACCATCGGCTCCCACAGCCATCAGCAACAACTGGCCGTCGTTGTCGACAGAGGTGAGAAAGACTCGATCATTCCAGACCACCGGAGTCGCCCCGGCCGGGCCGGGCAGTGGCAGTTTCCAAGCGATATTCTGCTTTCCGTCCCATGTGATAGGCAGGTTTTTCTCGGCGCAAATCCCATTATTCAAGGGGCCCCGCCAATTGGGCCACGGATCTGCGTGGCAGGAGTTGGCAATCAACAGGGATTCAAGGCAAACGATCCAGACCAGCCCACTCAAACGCAACATCCCAGGTTCCTTGCAGATTCTCCACCGATTCGCGCGAACAGATTCTCCGCAGGTGTCCCCACACAACCGGGCATTTGGCAGGGTGTCGCGCAAGATTTCGCATGCGAGTTTCGCAAAGCAAATCTTGCCCGTCAAATGGGGTGCGAACGAGCGAGTTTATCCGGCAGATGAGATTCGGTAACGCTTCATGTTTGTGTTACAGAAAGTCCCCTTCAGAAGAGTTTGCAGACCCATTTCATTCGAGAAAAATGCGGGTTTCCGCAGGTTCAGGGTGACTGTTGCGATCGACAACTTACCATTTCCTGAAATCCGAGACGAAAAAGAAAAAATTCAATTGCTCGCGGTTCCCAACGCTTGTTTCAATTAGGCGAGTCTGAGAAGATGGGTAACGTCCGAGAGTTTTAGTGCGTTTGAGGAATTGCGGGCCCGTGGTTTTCCTCAGCGGCATGGATCCTGCATCAAGTGCCTGGCGCCGTCGTTCAGCGAAGAAGGTCTGACGACACGTCCACCTCGGCGACAACGAATTGGAGAATTGGGAAATGAAATCTGTGCAGTTTAACGTGCGTTCGATCGTGTCGAGCGCTTTGATGTTCGGCTCGATAGGGTTCAGCGGCTATGCAACTGCCGATGACGTCCTTCAGTCCACCGAAGGGACCAACAATCGCGTTGCGGTGATCAACGCTTCGTCGAGCGCCAGTTCGCAAGTCTTGGGTGCTCGCCTGTCGAAGGATGGTATGCTGTCCGGACGGTTGAATGTCTCTGATTCCATTTCCGGCGCCCATGTCGCAGCCGAAGGCTTGGTTGTTCGTTTCATTCAACGAGGCAATGTGATTTCGCAAGCCAAACCTGGCCCAGGCGGCGTGTTTCAAGTCGATGGTTTGACTCCCGGCGTTTATTCGATGGTTGGTTCGGGACCTGATGGCCTGTTCGCCAGCAGTCTCGTGGTTTATGCCTATGAAAACCCAGAAGTGACGGCCGGTGCAACGCCCGTCGACCCGCTGCAAATCGATGCGACAGTCGTTCATCCTTCCAATGTCGAACTCGTCACGAAGTTGATCGTTCAGGCTGCAGGTAAGAATGCGCGTCCTTCGACTGCTCCAGTTCGTCGTCATCTGAGTCAAGTTAGCCTGAGAAACGAAGCCGACATGGCTCCGGCTCCATTGCAGACTCCCGTCTTGTCGATGAGCGCCGACGGACAAGTATCGATTCGCGTGAACGATGTTGACAGCGCAACGGGCGAACGCAAGTTGGCAGTTGGCTCGACGATTTACCTGATCCAACGTGGTGCCGTCCGCGGTCAAGCGACTGTTGACGCCAACGGAACCTTCAACGCTCGTGGAACCGCTCCTGGCCAGTACTCGTTGCTGGCTCTCTCGGCGAACGGTCAGTCCTTTGCTGCAGTGGGTGTGATTCTGGAGGCCGCTTCACCGAATGCGGGCACGGTTCAGAAATCAGGCCGACTCGCAGTTCAACCAGTAAAAGCGTCACGTCAACAAGGTTCGTCGGTTGACATGATGCCAAGCGGTGACTTTACCCCAGGCCAGAATGCTAATAATCAACCACCGGAACAGGTTGTCTATGGTGGTGGATCGTCTGGAGTCGGTCGCGGCGGTGGTGGCGGAGGCGGTGGGGGTGCCGCTGGCTTGGCCGGACTCGCTGGTCTCGCCGGCTTGGCTGGACTCTCCAACAACTCGGCCAGTTCCAAGTAAGAATTGACTCGGCAGCGAGAGTTATCTAACTGCGACATGACGGCGCATCGTCCGTTATGTCGCAGTTTTTTTTGTCGATTGGTCGAGTCTGAAACGAGTCTGCGATCAGCGGACAGTTGACTTCGGGTCGTTTCCTCACGGTAATCCAGACGTCGTCACGACGATTGGTCTGCATTGATTCTTCCGTTGAGAGGATCACATTCTGGCACTTCTGCCTCGAATCATACTGTTGTTAACGTTAGTGAGCGCTCCGTGGTTCTTCGGCGGGCTTGCGACTCACGTTCAACTTGCGCTCGCTGCCGGTCTGGTGATCGCGTTGGCGATCTGGATTCCGATCGGAATATGGCAGATTTTTTTTGGAAGAATCGGCACTTTTCGTCTTCCACTGCTGTTTATTCCACTATGCGCGTCACTGGCTTTGGGAGCGTACCAACTTCGGCAACGGCCTGAACGGTCAAGAGTTGATTCAATCCAGCAAGCGATCGATGACTCAGTGTCTCAATCGACCAACGAACAGGACAGACTGAACGCTGCGAAAGACGCAACGATTCGTTCGCTGCAGACGGGCGAAACGATCTCGCGCGCTGCCACTCGATTTGAGTTGGTCCGCCTCGTGATGGTACTCACCGCGTTCTACTTGGGAGCTCAGTTATTTGCCACTAGCCGGGCCCAGCTTTGGCTGTGGAGTGTTCTCGGCCTGAACGGGGCGATAATCGCATTTTTTGGGCTTTGCCAGCAAGTGAGCTGGAATGGCAAAATGTTTTGGACGTTCCCCTTTAAGCACAGAGGACTGCCGTTTTCTGCGTTCGTCAACCGCAATAATGCCGCTGGCTATATGTGTATCTGCCTTGCTGCGGCAATAGGCGTGTTGGCTTGGAGTTTCACCAAGTGGTTGCCCCCGCGCCACGCTGGTGAGGATTTCGATAGCCCGCCTCGACGAAAGCGGCAGGCTTTCGGTTCTCGTTTGTCTGAGTTCATTCGAGATCTGAACGCGAAAAAGTTGTTCGCATGCACGTTAGTTGTACTTTGCGCGACGGGCGTCGTGGCGACGACGTCACGCGGCGGCTGGCTGGCCCTGCTAGTCGGAGCCGTTGCAACCTGTTTGTTTGCGGTGAAATCGGGCCGTCTTGCGGCGCTAAGCCTGGTAATGGGGCTCGGATTCGTCAGTGCCGGCGTTGTTGCCTGGTCTGGTTTGGGAAATCGAATCAGCCAAAGGTGGGATCAGCTAATAACTGTCGACACCATTGCAAACGACAGCCGATGGGACCATTGGCGCGATGCGATGCATGTCGTGCACGATTTTCCGATGACCGGTACGGGATTCGGCACTTACCAATACGCCTACTTGCCATATCAGTCAAATCCCCAGTTGGCTCACCTGCGTTTCTACAATGCCGATAACCAATTCGTGGAGTGGATGGTTGAGGGAGGGATTGTTGGACTTGGCTTAGTGCTTTGCACGGTGGCGCTCTTTCTTCGGGTCATCTTTGTGCTGTTGACGCAATCGCGGTTCGACGTCCGTGAAACGTCAGGCATCGTGGGCGTCTTTCTGATTGCCAGCCAATGTACTAGTGCATCGTTCGACTTTGGCCCAACGATGCCGGCGAATATGCTGGCCCTCGCAGTCTTGTTTGGCTCGCTTTCCGCTCGAGCTGCTGTCTTGAAAGATCAAACTGCGATCAGAGATCGAAATCGGGAATCTTCACGACCGGCACTGCTGCAGAAGGTGTTGGTCCCAATCGTGGCGATCTGTCTCGTGGTCGCCGGCAGTTTTGGCCTGAGGGAATTGAACGCGGCAGCCAATGTTCACGCCGTTTCACGATATCAGCCCGTGTTTGATTCGCCCGAGGCAATGGAATTGGACAAGGTCAATGAATCGATCGATCGTTTGACCGCGGCCATGACAGACTATGCCGACGATCCGGATGCCCAACTTGCCCTGGCAAACCTATATCTTTATCGGTTCAGGCTACGAGAATTTCGCTTGACGATGAAAACTCAGCCGGACGCCAATGCTGAGGAAGCCTGGAATCTCAGCACCCATTTAGTCCTGTTTCGCCAAGCGAACCTATGGCGTCGGACTGGACAACTGGAACGTCTGGAAACGCTGCTTGATCTCGAAAGCGTGAAAACAGATCTGGTACCTGCGTTCGAGCATTTGACCCTGGCGCAAGCGGCGTGTCTCTTGATGCCTGACGTCGATGTGGCGATGGCGAGCCTGGTGTTCATCTCCGATGCGAAACATTTCACGGGCGAGACGCATCTTCGTCATGGTCTGGTCATCGCTCCGGTGAGTGCCGAAGCGTTCTACGAAGTCGGTGAGGTGGCGCTACTCGCTGATTTGGACGATTTCTCGTACTCCTGCCTCAGACGATCGCTGGAGTTGAGCCCTGAATTTCTGATGCCAATTCACCGTTCACTCGCCGGAAGGATGTCATTGGCCGAAGAAATTGATAGAGTGCTGCCAGACTCGGCAGAATTGTCGATTCAATTAGCCCAATCCTACCGGGCTACCGACGATCAGGCGGGCCGCCATTTTTTAGCCAATCGAGTTATCGACCTACTTGCCCAACCGGCAGAGGGGTCGGACGAGGCACAGCGCAGGCATCAGCTTGGGAAGGCACGACTTCTGTTAGGGGAAGTCGATCAGGCGATTGAAGACTATCGCCAGGCGCTTGAGCTTTCGCCCGAGAAAACTGACTGGCGACTTGAGTTTTGTTCGGTGTTGCTGACGTACAAAAGTCCTGTACTGGCACTGCGAGAAGCACAGATCGCACTGCGTTTGGACCCCAATCGTCCTCGACTGAAAGAGCTGGTACGTGACTTGCAATCGAAGGTTGGTACTCCAACAGACAAACCTCCTTCAAGTGCTAAAAAACATGTGCGATAGCCTGATTCAACAGAAACAACGTGTCGGAATTTCAACATCGAAACGCATCAATGTTGCCATTCGACATCAAGCAGGAGTGAGTTTTCACAGAAACCTCATCCATTGTGGTTCATAGATTTAACAGATCGCCAATATCTGGGGTTGAGTCGCAAAAGCAGCAGTTGGAACTCGAGGCGTCAGCAGCTTCGCACTTAGGTCAAAAATGATGAATGAATTTCTGGCCGTAATCGCGATCGCATGTCTGTCGGGGGCAGTGTTGACCCCGGCTGTGCGGTGGATTGCCCTTCGAACCGGTCTGGTCGATCATCCAGACGGTCGCCGAAAATTGCACGCGCGGCCGATTGCACTCGGCGGTGGTGTGGCTGTCTTCGTCGCGACGGTGCTCAGCGTGGCATGCGGAGTGGCCCTTTTTCCCTCGCTTCAAAAAAGCATCGGGCAGGATAACTTGTCGTTCTTGTTCGGACTACTCGCCTCCTCCAGTATGATTGTTGTCATTGGCCTCGTCGATGATCGCTATCACTTGCGAGGTCGCCAGAAATTGTTGGGGCAGATCGCAGCGACATCGATCCTGGTTGCATCGGGACTCGTTGTAAAAGAAGTACAGGTCTTCGACTGGAAGATCGAATTGGGCCTGCTGTCAATTCCATTCACAATGTTTTGGTTGCTTGGTGCTATCAACGCCCTGAACCTGATCGATGGTCTGGACGGACTGGCTGGCGGCGTCGGCATGATTCTCAGCCTGGCAATATCCGCCATGGCTTGGATGACTTTGCATGAATCAGATTCGCTGATCGCCTTGGCATTGTGCGGAGCGCTCTTCGGGTTCCTGCTGTATAACTTGCCACCCGCTTCGATCTACTTGGGCGATGCCGGCAGCATGTTAATTGGGCTGCTGCTAGGTGCGTTGGCAATGCGTAGTTCGTTCAAACTGCCAGCCACCGTCGCACTGATGGCCCCCACGGTCATTTGGTCAATTCCCATTCTGGACGTCGGAATGGCGATTTTGCGACGCAAATTGACCGGTCGCAGTATCTACGAAACCGATCGCGGACACCTGCATCATTGCCTGTTGCGACGTGGCTTCAGCGGCCGGACCACCTTGTTTTCCATCGGGTTGTTCTGCATCGTCACCTCAATCGGAGCGCTGGTCAGCATCGCGCGTCAAAATGAATGGCTGGCGGCGGTCAGCGCCGTGGCTGTGTTCTTGACCCTGGTTGCCACACGATTATTCGGTTATGCCGAATGTCTGCTGCTGGGTGAGCGTCTGAAGGCGATCTTTTCGTCAATCCTGCCCATTCCCAGTTGGAAGCCGGGGAACACAGCTTCCCCTGTTCATGCTCGCTTGACGGGAACGCGCGATTGGGAAGATTTGTGGGAGACGCTGACCGAATATGCCGATCGATTTGATCTGACCTCGGTGCAATTGAATGTCAATCTTCCCGCCCTAAATGAAGAATATCACGTCAACTGGAATCGCCGCGAACGTGGACCCGAGCGGCAACAGTGGGCGACTGATATTCCCTTGATTGCGGGGGGGATCACCGTCGGACGATTGAAGATCACAGGCCGGTCCGAAGATGGATCGATCTGCAGTTGGATGGGTGAATTGATTGCGGGGCTTAAGCCCTTTGAAGAGCAAATGCTGGTGTTGCTCAGCGATCAGATGCAAGCCGGTGCCACACCTCAACCTCAAGATTGGCCAGTCAAATCGCTTCTGGCGGAAGCCAACGCTGGTTAGACTTTGTAAAGATAACCCAATCGACACGGTGACGATCATCCTGTTTGTACCGTGATTGCTGACGTTGAGGGACGTCTAACCCGAATGGCACCCGCTTTGTATGCGGGCTCGGCCAGCCAGTCGACTTGAAATAACCCTTACCGTTTGCCACCCATTCGCCAAAAATCGAAATCCGAAATCTAGAAAAGTCGGACCGGATTTTGGCGCACGCTGTAAAATGGATTGGCGGAAGAAGCCATTCTTTCAGCTGTGGCATCTTTCTTTGATTATGAAGAATCCTTCAAAGAGACTGGTGGCGCCAGAACTTAAGCCAGCTGTTCGTATCGGTAGTGTCACCGAAAGGGACGGAGTCTGCGCATTTATGGCACCAGATTTGCGGCGAAACAAACCTCGAATCATCCGTCGAATGGACATCGCGGTTGTGACGAGTTGAATGACCTGCGGATGTTGAATCAAACCCAAGCTCCCCCCTTCGCCTGGACTCAACAGAAACATGCCCATCCTAGATCAAGAGACAGAGCTTTACCCAGCGGACCTGCTGGAACGTGACCCGACCGTTGATTCCGAACATCGCTGGTGGGCGGTCTACACTCGATCGCGTCAAGAAAAGCAATTGATGCGCGGGTTGGCAAACCTCGAAATCCCGTTCTATTGCCCGATCTCGCCGCATCGATATCGGTCGCCCGGCGGCCGCGCGCGAACGTCGTATCTGCCGCTGTTCGCCAATTATTTGTTCATGTACAGCGATGGCTACAACCGCTATCGCGCGCTGAAGACCAATTTGATCTCGAAAACGATCGAGGTCACTGATGGCGTCGAGTTGGTACATGACCTTCGTCAGATTCATCGTTTGATCCAACACGGATCGACGATCTCTGTTGAATCCCGGCTTCAGCCTGGCTGCAACGTCCGCATCAAAACCGGACCGTTGACCGGAATTGAGGGAGTCATTTTGAAACGCCAAGGGACGGACTTCCTGTTTGTCGCGGTCAATTTCCTGCAACAAGGCGCCATGGTCAAACTTGAAGATTGCGAAGTCGAAGCCGTCTGAAAAAACTGATCAAATCATACCCAATACCCATTTTGACAGGCCCCGAAAATTAAGGCGGAAAATGAGAGCACACGCCAGCCGCGCGTGATGTTTCTGAATCGGTCCTACTGGCCGGACGCGGAAGCGACCGGGCAATTGCTGACCGAATTGTGCGAAGACCTGTCTGGTCGATTCGACGTGACTGTGATTGCGGGCCAACCCAATCACAATCCGACGAATGCAATTTTCTCGCGCTGCCAGCGAGAGCAGCACAACAATGTCACAATTGAACGCGTCTGGCATCCGCAGATGGGCAAACGCTCTATGCTGGCCCGTGCTGTGGGTTTGATTGGATTTCTCGTTGCCGCCACGGGCCGCGCTTTTCGAGTGACCAGCCCCGATGTCGTCGTGGTTGAGACCGATCCCTTTATGCTTCCCTGGTTGGGCCGCTGGTTGAAATGGTGGCATGGTTGCCGCTTCATTGTTTACCTGCAGGACCTGTATCCCGATGTCGCGGTCGTCCTGGGTAAGGTACGTGAAGGCTGGTTGACGCGGTTCTTGCGTTGGCGACTCACAGAGGCCTATCGACGGGCCGATGCAATCGTCGTTTTGAGCGGCGATATGAAGGCACGACTTGTCGCGTGGGGATTAGACGCAAACAAAATTCACTGCCTCGAGAACTGGGTCGATACGTCGCTGGTGTTCCCCGCGAAAGTCGACAACCTGTTGCGACAACGCGAACGCCTGCAGGATCGGTTCGTGATCATGCATTCGGGAAATATGGGACTGTCGCAATACTTGGATAACGTATTGAACTCCGCGGCACTGCTGTCTGACAGAACCGAGCTCCAGATCCTGTTGGTAGGCGACGGAGCGACACGACGCCCTCTGGAAGAACAGGCCGCTCTACTGAAGTTGAACAACGTACGGTTCCTGCCCTATCAGCCGCGCGAAGAATTGGCCCAAAGTCTCAGTGCGGCCGACGTCCACTTAATATCTATGCATCCCGAAGCCCATCATTGCCTGATGCCCAGCAAGCTATACGGAATCCTTGCGTCGGGATCGGCGATCGTCGCGATCACTGCTGAAGACTCTGAATTGGCACAAATCATTCGTCAGGAACAAGTGGGATTGATTGTCCCGCCTGGCGATCCACAAAAACTGGCCGATCAATTGCGGTGGTGTGCGGAACATCGGGACGAACTGCGTCGGATGGGTGAACGCGCCCGACAGTGTTCGGTCCGAAACTATGATCGCAAGCGACAGACAGCCCGATTTGGATCGCTCCTGGTGCAACCCGCTGCAAGAGTCGTCGACCTGAGTTCAAATCCATCCCGCGCACCGGAAACATCCGGCGCGGTCTAACGAAAAATTGAAGCGAGTTCGCGAATCGTTCGAGCTTTTGAGTTTGAGATTATTGCCTGCAAAAGAGAGAACTTGAATGGGTGCGTTGAAGGGAAAGCGAATCGTCGTCACGGGAGGAGCGGGATTTCTGGGACGATTCGTCTGCCAGGAACTGGAGTCATATGCTCCGGCATCGATTTTTGTGCCGCGAAGTGCGCAGTATGACCTGCGCGACGCTACGGCCGTCAAGCAATTGTTTCACGATGCGAAACCTCAGATTGTCATCCATTTGGCCGCAGTGGTGGGTGGAATCGGAGCCAACCGTGAAAACCCGGGCCGTTACTTTTACGACAATGCCATGATGGGCTTACAGTTGATCGAGACCTCTCGCCAGGAGCGGCTCGAGAAGTTTGTCGCGACGGGAACGATCTGCGCCTACCCCAAATTCACGCCGGTGCCCTTCCGTGAAGATGACCTGTGGAACGGTTATCCCGAAGAAACGAACGCTCCTTATGGACTGGCCAAGAAGATGATGCTCGTCCAGTCGCAGGCTTACCGTCAGCAGTACGGATTCAACGGCATCACGCTGTTCCCCGTCAACCTGTACGGTCCCCGAGATAATTTCGATTTGAATTCGAGCCATGTCATTCCGGCACTGATTCGCAAAATCGTCGAAGCTCAGAAAGCGAAATCGAGTTTCATCGATGCCTGGGGTACGGGAAGCGCCTCGCGCGAGTTTCTGTTCGTTCGCGACGCCGCACACGGCATCGTTCTGGCGGCAGATCAATACGACAAACCTGAGCCGGTCAACCTGGGCTCAGGCGAAGAAATCTCGATCCGGCGATTGGTTGAGTTCATCTGCGAACTGACTGGCTATCAAGGCGAAGTTCGCTGGGATGCGACCAAACCGGATGGACAGCCTCGACGATGTCTAGAAGTCTCGCGGGCTCGTCAGGAATTCGGATTTGAAGCGAAAACGAGTCTGCGAGATGGACTGACGGAAACGATTGAGTGGTACCGTAACGAATGTGCCTGAGAGTTGGGGAATCAAAGGATCCGCAAATGAGACTTTTCAGGCACCATCAACCATTCCCTGTTAATCTGGGTGTATCCTTATCTTATTTTCCAGTTACGGCCGGCCATCGCTGACAAACTGGCTGATGCGCGAAGTCAACTTGAATTGACCTTACATCTTTGGAGTTTCCCTTGAACCAGCCTCGACGTGCTTTGATTACCGGTATCACCGGGCAAGATGGGTCCTACCTTGCCGAGCTTCTATTGTCCAAAGGATACGACGTTCACGGTATCGTTCGCCGCGCCAGCAGTTTCAACACGGGTCGAATTGATCACCTGTACCAGGATCGTCATGAGCCGGGCGCGCAGCTCACGTTGCACTATGGAGACTTGGCGGACGGGCAAAGCCTGACCAACCTCGTTCTGACAATTGAACCCGATGAAATCTATAATCTGGGTGCTCAAAGCCACGTTCGCGTCTCCTTCGACGCTCCACTGTATACTCACGACATTACCGGGACAGGCGCGTTACGAATCTTGGAAGCGGCCCGCCATCTCAACAAGATGAAGCCGGTACGCGTCTACCAGGCTTCTTCCAGTGAAATGTTTGGCGATGTGCTCGAAGTGCCGCAAACCGAGGCGACGCCTTTTCGGCCTTGCAGTCCGTACGCCTGTGCCAAGGTTTTCGCCTATCACCAGACCGTCAACTACCGTGACGCTTACGGGTTGTTTGCCTGCAATGGCATCTTGTTCAACCACGAATCGCCTCGGCGTGGCGAAACGTTTGTGACGCGTAAGATCACGCGTGCCGTCGGCCGCATTCGGGAAGGGCTACAGGACAAGCTGTATCTCGGAAATCTTGATGCCAAAAGGGATTGGGGATACGCGAAGGAATACGTGGAAGCGATGTGGATGATGCTCCAACACGATGATCCCAACGACTACGTCATCGCCACAAACGAAACGCACAGCATCCGCGAGTTCCTGGAATTGGCATTTGACTCGGCGGGGTTAGATTGGCACGATTACGTTGAGATTGATGAGCGATATTATCGGCCCAGTGAAGTGAATCTGCTTCTCGGCGACTACACCAAAGCCAAAGAAATCCTGGGCTGGGAACCGCGGACGACGTTCCGTGGACTTGCACAATTAATGGTCGAAGCTGATTCCCAACTCGCAATCAAAGAGAAGGCGGGTCAGGATGTCTCGATTTCTGCTGTGTGAATATCGCATGTGATTTTCGACACTCAGCGCGAGTTCTCCCAGACTCAAGCTTTGCAGCGATGGATCAATCTCTGATTTGAAGATCGGATTCGAAGGAAAACTGAAATGGTGATCGATCGTGACCTTGGCGCAGAACCCACAACCAACGGACGCGTTGTGGAGCTCGGAAGCCTTGTTTTGCGCCATCTGGTGCTGATCATCTTTACGAGTCTGGTAGGCCTTGGATTGGGCTACTTGTATTTCTTGAAGATGCCGCCAATCTATAAATCGATGTGCAGTTTGCTCGTTCGCAGCGAATCAAGGTCGCAAGCGATTCCATTTCAAGGCACAGACAACAGCAACAACTCCGGCACGCATGAGGAACCTCACGCACTGCTGATCATGAGCCCTCTGATCGTTCAACAGGCTCTCGATCTCAAAATGTCCGAGATCAAAAAGGCAGAGTCTATGGCGACCCTGGAAAGCGCGGAGAGGTCTGCCACCTCCGGCGCGAACGATGCCACGGCCGATACAAGCGAATCGTCTCTCCAAGATCCATCTCTCAACCAGCGACTACGCGATCTGCCCGCGTTTGCGAATGTCGGTGATCCCGTCAGCCACATCATTTTCAACCTCAAGGCCGGCCCCAGTATTAAGAATGGTGTCGAAAGTCACGACATCGTGGAAATCACCTACCGTGATGCTGATCCAATGACGACGAGAGCGGTCGTTGCCGGTCTGGCACGCAGCTATCAGAATTTTTTGGGCGAGTCCCACAAGAGCGATAGCAGCAAAGTCTACGAACTCATTAACGATGCGAAGGGAACGCTCTCTGAGGAAATCAAGAAAATCGAGGCGGACATTGCCGCACTTCGACGAGACACGCCATTGCTCTTCCACAGTGATATGAAGGCTCACAATATTCATCGCGAGCGTATGACAGAAATCGAAAATGCTCGCACAAAAATCGTCATCCAAATCACTGAGCGTCGTGCGGAACTCCAATCAATCCAGGACACGTTGAAGCGCGGGGGCAGCAGAGAGGCGCTGACGCTCATGCTGCAGACTGTGACCCCCGATCGCTACAACCAGAATGATGCCAGCAAGACGCCGGCGATGCAGTTGTTCGACCTGATGCTTGAACAGCAGCTCTTGTTGCAGGATCTGGGGCCGGACCATCCGAAGGTCAAGGCGATGGAAAAGAAAATCGCATTGACACAGGACTTCTTTTTGAATGAGAGCGGCGGAGACGAAATTCAAGGCAAAAAGCGCAAGAGTACCGATTTCCTGAGCGTCTGCCTGGATGCGTTCAAACATCAGATTGCCAGCTTGGAATCCAAGCGAATCGACATGGATGAACTTTACCTCCAAGAGCGTTACAGCTCGATCGAAATTGGCGATTACGAGGTACAGAACGAAAATCTTCAGAAGGAACTCGTGCGAACATCAACGCTGTACGATCTGGTCGTGAAACGACTCGACGAACTCCATTTACTTCAAGACTACGGAGGTTTCAGAACCGCGATCATCTCGCCCGCAACGCGAGGGATCCAGGCCAGCCCCGTCCTTCTGCAGTCGTTGCTGATCGGAGCCATGCTCGGAGGTCTGATCGGCTTTGGTCTCGGCTATCTCGCCGAAGTAAACGACAAGACGTACCGCAGCCCAAGCGAGGTGAGCGATCATCTTGGTCTTCCGATCGTGGGCCACATTCCCGTGATCAAACGTGAATCAAGCACGGTCTCTGCTGGTTCATCGCTGGACAAGACGATGGTCACATATTTCAAGCCGAAATCGAGGCAGGCCGAAGCGTATCGGGCCATTCGTACGTCTCTCTACTTCAGTACTCGCGGTGAACAACACAAAGTCATCCAGATCACGAGCCCCAACCCTGGAGACGGAAAGACCACGCTGAGTGCGAATTTGGCCGTTTCCATTGCTCAGTCCGGTAAGCGCGTGCTGTTGATTGACGCTGACTTTCGACGTCCGCGAATTCATGAACTGCTCGGCATCGATAAGTCGATCGGGATGTCATCGGTGATCAATGGTGATACCGAGTTGCCGGACGCAATCCAGGCCACTGAAGTTGAGAATCTCTGGGGACTTGCATGCGGCGCACGGCCCAACAATCCTAGTGAATTGCTGAGTTCGAGACGATTTGCCGAGCTGCTTGATATCCTTCGGGAGCAGTACGACTTTGTGTTGATCGACACACCACCTGTGTTGGCCGTAACAGATCCGAGCGTGGTCGCACCCCGCGTGGACGGCGTACTGGTAATGTTGCGTTTGTCGACAAGGACCCGAGGTGAAGCAAAAGAGGCGACCGACATCCTCGCGTCAGTTGGCGCGAATACCTTGGGGGTCGTCGTCAATGGCGTCTCCAAAGCCGGCGGCCAGGGCTATGGATACGGTCGCAAGTATGGATACGGCAACTATGAGAGCGACAAGCCTGATGGTGATCTTCCATATTACTCTTCAGATGATGGCGCGAATTCTCTCGAAAGTGCGCCAGTCGCACCCGGGCGGCGTCGAAGTTAATTGAACCACAGAAGACTGTGTAATTGAATTTCGATAGCAGTACACAAATCGATACAAGCCTCAAGGGGCTGCTCTGGGGTCATGGGTGATGTCGAGCTACGAACTTGTATTAGAAGCCGGTCGCGCCGAACGACAGTATTGGCTGGACCTTTGGCGTTATCGCGATCTGTTTCAGGTGCTGGCGTGGCGAGATGTGTCGGTACGCTATCGTCAGACTGTCATCGGAGTGGCTTGGGCTGTCATCCGACCCCTTTTGACGATGTTGATCTTCACCCTGATTTTCGGCCGGATCGCCAAGCTTCCCACTGATGGGAATGCGCCGTACGCACTCTTGGTGTTTGCCGGCATTTTACCGTGGACATTCTTCTCAACAGCGTTGGCCGAAGCCTCGAACAGTCTGATCACCAATTCTAGTCTGATCAGCAAGGTGTACTTTCCGCGATTAATCATTCCCGCTGCCACAATTGTCGTGGCACTCGTCGACTTTCTGGTCAGCTTCAGCATCCTCGTGCTGATGATGTTCTGGTATCGATGGATTCCGGGGCCACAAATCCTCTGCTTGCCACTCTTCGTGCTGCTGGCATTCTTCGCCAGTTTAGGCCCAAGCCTGTGGATCACGGCACTCAATGTGAAATATCGAGACTTTCGGTACCTGATCCCGTTTATCGTTCAATTTGGACTGTATGTCTCTCCAGTCGCGTTCAGCAGCAACGTGATTCCCGGGAACTGGCGATTGTTGTATTCCCTTAATCCGGTGGTGGGAGTCATCGACGGATTTCGCTGGTGTATCCTGGGTGAGTCCGCACTTTACTATCCAGGACTGCTCGTCAGTCTCAGCGTCACTGCGGTATTCATGTGGTTCGGAGTTCGTCAATTCCGCCGCATGGAGCGTCAATTCGCTGATCTGATTTGACCCCAACGCAGATTTGGGACTGCATTCCGAGTATCGATACTCATAGTATGTCGTGTTCATCGTAATCTGACCTAAGGTCTGCTGGCATTCCGCGGCCATTCGTCGATATACCAAAATGGACCTGGCCGAGCGTCAGGGATGACGACAAACACATCGGCGCTCTTTGTCTTTCGGAAAAGAAACACCCTCCACAAGCGATGTCAGCCACAATCATCTCCACAGAGAATCTCTCCAAGTGCTATCGCATTCATCACGAGAGCAAAAGCGCGCCGAGACGTGGCTACCGACGATTGAGCGAGGAAATCCTCGCCTACCCTAAGAAGCTACTCTCTCGCTTAGGGCAATGGGGATCAGCAGACGGAACGGATGAGGAGTTTTGGGCTCTAAAGGATCTCTGTTTTGAGGTCCAATCGGGCGAGGTCATCGGTGTCATTGGCCGCAATGGAGCCGGTAAAAGTACATTGTTGAAAGTTCTGTCTCGCATCACAGAGCCATCCTCTGGTCGTGTGACGCTTCGTGGACGTGTCGCCAGCCTGCTCGAAGTGGGCACGGGCTTCCACCCCGAACTCACAGGACGCGAAAACATCTTCCTGAATGGCGCAATTCTGGGGATGCGACGTGAGGAAATCCGCCGGAAGTTCGATGAAATCGTCGAGTTCGGTGAAGTTGAAAAGTTTCTCGACACGCCCGTTAAACGCTATTCATCCGGTATGTACGTGCGATTGGCGTTCGCAGTCGCGGCTCACCTGGAACCGGAAATTCTGATTGTCGACGAAGTACTGGCGGTTGGAGATTCGCAGTTTCAGGACAAGTGTCTTGGGAAAATGAAGCAAGTGAGCAGGAGCGGAGGGCGTACCGTATTGTTCGTCAGTCACAACATGGGGGCCATTCAGTCACTCTGCAGTCGAGCTCTGCTCCTCGAGAAGGGAAAGCTCGTCTACGACGGTGATTGCGACACTGCAGTCAAGCGATATGTGTCGAACAATCGAGCGCGATCGAGCGTGAACGACATGACAGGGCTGAACCGGACCGGCACCAGAGAAGCAGAAATCCTGTCGATGCAATTCGAGGACTGCCAAGGGAACCTGACGTCCACTTTTCGAATGGGCGAGCCACTTGTGGCGAGAATCCAAGTCCGTTTTCATCGCCCCGCCTTAAATCCCACCTGCGGACTCTTAATCACCCTCGACACAGGCATGCGAGTCGCGGACTGCCGTTCAACACATTCGGATCTTGTCGTTGGCCTGAGTGAGGACATCGTCGAGTTCAAAATGACCATTCCCAATTTGACCTTGTATCCACGAACGTACTTGGTCGAGCCGTGGATTTCTGATGAAAAAGCCATGTCAGACTATGATTGGGTTCACGCGGCCGCGAGCTTTGAAGTCACATCAGGGCCGAAGTTTCTAAATGGAGTGAATGTGACGTCTCAAAATGGGATTACGTTTGTGCCGACCGAATGGTCGTCTTCGGCAGTGGCACTGCAGCCGACATGTCAGGTGCATTGAGTCATCCACGAAAAGCTTTCGTTCGCGAGTGAAGTATGAATCGACCTCAATCGTCTGAGGCTTCCAGTTCATCGTTTGCGACATCGCTGGCATCGATGTTGTACCGACTAAAGGAAGCACGTCCACGCGTGGGTCTGATGCAGCGCATTAAGGGGCGAGCGTCGGCAATTGCGTGGAAAGCATTGGTCAAAACAGGGGTGTGCGGCGCCGATCCAGTGGTGCGCGTGCCGGTGGGCCAACGAGAGATCTTTTTGAACTCGTCGCACCGTTTGCCTTCGTTGTTGCGACTACCCTATTACGATCGACTGTTGCCGCGACTCGCGAAGTTTATCGAGCAACAGCAAGGGCAGTTGGTGATGATCGATGTCGGGGCCAACGTTGGTGATACTGTCACGCTGGTGCAGGACGCTGTTGACGGCGAATTCCTGTGCGTGGAACCGAATCCCGAGTTCTTCCCACTTCTCGTACAAAATACGACCCACCTTCAAAAAGTGACGTGCGTGAATGCCTTGGTTGCACCGACCTCCGATGACAACGTGTCTGCGTTGCAATTTAAGACCGTTGCAGGCACTGCCTTCCTGAATGTCGACGGAAATTCCAACGGCGCCGTTGTGGCACCCCGGTGCGCTTCGCCATCAGTTGCCTCTGTCGATCAACTGATCGAAGGGCATCCAAGCTTCAGCCGCACGAACCTGCTTAAAGTAGATACAGACGGTTACGACTTCAATGTCTTGCGGTCTGCAGAACGGTTGATTCATTCCCAAAAGCCAATTCTCTTTTTCGAGTATTCTCCCTGGCACTTGCTGCACGTCGGTAAGAACGACCCGCTTGACGCGCTCACCACGATGATGTCATGGGGCTACTCGAAGGCGATTTTCTATGATAGCCACGGTTACCTGTTCATGACGGCTGCTCATGATGAACTGTCCAAGATCCAGGACGCCATCGCCTATGCGCGCCGAAAGGCGTTTTATTACGATGTACTGCTCTTTCCCGACGAACAACGTGACGGGCGTGAGTTATTTTATCAACAGGAATTGCAAGTCTTTCCTGAGTACAAGTGGTATTAATATTTCATTTGAGCCCGTATTCCATAATGTCTATCAACGAACAGGAATGCGTGGTGCAGTCAACAGACTCAGGTTCGCTCCTACCAAACTCGTTGAGCGATCGACCGACATCCAGTGAACGCGTGGAGGCATTGTGACAATCGAATACATACGTAACCTGGATCAAACGATTGGCATTATTATCCGGGCAGGCTATTCGGCCGACGGAATAGAGTTCTTCTCGCCACCATCATTCTCGCAGCAGCTCGCCTACATGCATCGCCCAGCCGGATATGTGATCGCACCTCATGTGCATAACCCTGTCCAGCGCGACGTTCTCTGGACCCAGGAGGTGCTACTTGTGAAGTCCGGTAAGGTCCGTGTTGACTTCTTCACGGATGGGAAGCACTACTTGGAGAGTCGCATCATTTCCACAGGTGATGTGATCCTGCTGGCGGCCGGCGGACATGGATTCGAGATGCTGGAACCAACGGAAATGATCGAAGTGAAGCAGGGGCCCTATTGTGGTGATCAGGACAAGACGCGATTCGAACCGGTGCCTGTCGAGAACGTAAAACTGAAATCGATCAATTAACGAGAGGCGAATGCGGACCGATGTCAATTCAGTTCGGAATGTACAGTCAGTATTACGATCTACTTTACCGCGACAAAGACTACGTCGGCGAATCTAACTACGTGCGCTCGTTGGTCAATCGGTTCAGTGATCGCACTGTCGACGTGCTGGAACTGGGATGCGGTACTGGCAAGCACGCAGAGTTGTTCGCGGCCGCCGGTTGGAATCTGCTGGGTGTAGAACGCAGTCCTGAGATGCTTTCGACGGCTCAGACGCGAATCCAATCCATGGCGACCACAAACCTCGATGGCCGTTTTGAGGCACAGGAAGGGGACGTGAGGTCATTTCGTACCGATCGCCGATTTGACGCCGTCGTTTCGCTGTTTCATGTCGTCAGTTACCAGACATCCAATAGCGATGTGACCCAGATGTTCCAGACGGCGTACACGCATTTGAAGCCGGGCGGACTATTCGTTTTCGACATCTGGTATGGTCCCGCCGTCGTGACCGAGCGACCGGCCGTACGCATCAAACGGATGGAAGATCAAACCATTAGTGTCATTCGCATTGCCGAACCAGAATTGGATCTCAATGCGAATCGGGTTGAAGTCAAATTCACCGTATTGGTGACTTCGAAGGCGACTTCAGAAGTGCAGCAGATCCAAGAACAACATTCAATGCGTTATTTCTTCGAACCCGAAATGGATTTGATTTGCCATGCCAACGGCTTTCAGCGGCTGCACTCTGAAGAATGGATGACGGCTCGCGAACCGAGCGAACGAACCTGGGGCGTCTGCTACGTCGCACGCAAAATCTGAACGCGGCTTGTGCTCCAACCAAGAAAGCTTGACACGATGATTCCGGTGAACACACCGCTGCTCGACGGGAACGAAGAAAAATACGTCTTGGAATGTCTGAGGACAGGATGGATCAGCAGCGAAGGGCCATTCGTTGAGCGGTTTGAGCGCGAGGTCGCTCAATACGTGGGCCGTAAACACGGCATCGCAGTCGCTAATGGTTCGGCCGCACTGGATGTCGCGGTCTGTGCCGCAGGAATTGGCCCCGGCGATGAAGTGATCATGCCGTCATTCACGATCATTTCGCCGGCGACTTCGGTCGTACGTGCCGGCGGTGTTCCCGTTCTGGTGGACAGCGATCCCATCACGTGGAATATCGACGTCACGCAGATCGAGCAGAAAATCACGGCAAAGACCAAGGCGATCATTGTCGTGCACATTTACGGGTTGCCAAGCAATCTCGATGTCGTTCTCGAGATTGCACGTCGGCACCATCTGAAGGTCATCGAAGACGCCGCGGAAATGCACGGTCAAACGTATCGAGGCCGACCTTGCGGCAGCTTCGGCTTGTTAAGCACGTTCAGCTTCTACCCGAATAAGCACATTACCACTGGTGAAGGGGGAATGGTGCTTACTGACGACGATGACGTGGCAGAACACTGCCGCAGGCTTCGCAATCTCTGCTTCCAGCCGCCGCGGCGATTCGTGCACGAGGAGTTGGGCTGGAACTACCGGATGACAAATCTGCAGGCTGCCCTCGGAGTTGCACAACTGGAGAAACTGACTCCCCATATCGAAAGGAAACGCCGAATGGGGCGCCGCTATCAGCAGTTGCTCGAGGGAACGCCGGGGATTCAACTGCCCGCTCCATCCGCCGAGTACGCGGAGAGTATCTATTGGGTCTTTGGGGTTCTACTTGATCCAGACCTGTATCCTCCCGCAACTGAAGTGATGGCACAACTGGCACAGCGCGGTATCGGGACGCGACCGTTCTTCTATCCAATGCACCGCCAGCCGGTGTTCCTGAAGCGTGGATGGTACGCGGGCGAACAGTATCCCGTTGCTGACAAGCTGGGCGATTACGGCTTCTATCTTCCCAGCGGCCTGGCACTTACCGACAGTGATCAAGTCACTGCGGCCACAGCGTTACGAGACCTCTTGCGACAATCGATCAAACAATGACTGCCAAGAAGATTTTGCTTGTTCGCGATGGTGACTTCTTTATTTACATCAATCAGCTCGCAGAGTTACTCAGGGACGCGGGCCATGAAGTGAGTATTTTTCAGTCTGACTTCAAAGACAAAGAACCCCTGTACGATGCCTTGTTTAACGAGATTGTGAACCAGGGCGTGGACTGCCGATCGTACAAGGCGCCTCCGCCGGGCGTCGTCAGTCGCTTGGTGCGTAAAGTGCGCCTGGCGATGCGACTGGATCCAGGATCGTTGCGAATTACCAGAGACAAAATCAATGAGCTGCGTCGATTCGCAAAAGGTAGGCACTTTGATTACATCATTGGTTTGGACACACCATCAGTCTGCCTGGCGTGCCGCTCATTTCCTGACCGGTATTCACAGATCATCAGCTACAGCCTGGAAGTGATTGAAGAGAGTCATCCCGCGTTTCAGACGAATTCCGACTATCGCTCGATGGTCAAATTTGAAAGACGTGTGTTACCTCGGCTTGGTGCGTTGATGATTCAAGATCGGTTCCGGGAAGAAGCGATGGTGGGATCGGTCACGAGTTATGACCGCGGCAAGACGATTTATTATCCCGTTGCTTGGACAGGCGAACCGATCGATATTCGTTCATCCGAACACCGGTTTGAAGTGCTCTTTTTTGGCGGACTTTGGTCACAAGACCTGCTTGATGGCCTGGAGGAAGCGTCTCGAGAATTGCCCGACCGTGTCAAAATCGTCGTACGCGGTGGACGGACAAGCTTGAAAGTGAAACCGTCAACCGGTGACAAGTTTGCTATCGACACTCGACCGATTCCATTCGATGACATCGATCAAGTCATCTCGCAATCCCAAATTGGAATCGCAATCTATCCCGATCCCAATAAAAACTGTCGGACGACGGCATTCTCTTCTGAGAAGATCGCTCGCTATTGTAAGGCCGGTCTGCCGTTTATTGCATTCGACAATTGTGACTATCGCTATCTGAAGTCTGAATTGAATTGTTGTGAACTGATTCAGTCATATGACGAGATACCTGCCGCAATTGGCACAATCATCTCTCAGTATGACGAGTATAGAAAAAATGCCTTCAGTGCCTTTGAGCGATTTTATTCGCTGAAGAAGACGTCCCAAGCATTCTTGACCTGGATCCAAAACGGCGAACTCATTGACCCAAGACTGCGTCACGATTAATTGAAGTTGCGAATGCGGATCATGCGAATAGTTGACAAAATACCGCTGTTTGTGAAGGTCTGGGGCCGAGTTCGGTCTTTCTGCGTTCGCCAGTTGGTTAACTGCTTGCCGTTTTTTCGCTTCATCCGAGAAACCCAGGACTACAAGCACCCCATCACTTTCGACGTCTGGTACAAGCATAAGGTCTTGGGTACGCACAAAACGTGCTACTGGCCAATTCATCCAACGTCTCATGTCAGCTATTCCGAGAACGTTCGATTGGGGATTGAGACTTTTCCGGGCTACATGCCCGGATGCTACATCCAGGCGATTGGAGCAATTGAAATCGGTGATCACTCGATTTTTTCTGCCAATGTCGGAATTGTCAGTTCAGATCACCGGCTTGATGATGCCAGAAAGCACGAAGCGGACCATGTTCGGATCGGCCGATATTGCCTCGTCGGAATGAATGCTGTAATCCTGCCGGGTGTCGAATTGGGAGACTTCACCGTTGTCGGTGCCGGGTCGGTTGTTACGAAGTCGTTTCCTGAAGGTGCTTGCGTCATTGCTGGAAATCCGGCTCGGTGCATTCGCATGCTGAATCGAGATGAATGTGTCGAATACACCGTCAAGCACCGCTACCACGGTTATCTGACCGAAGACGAATACCTGGCCCGATTTCCTGATTCAGTCGTGGGCGCTTTGCAGCATGTCGAGAGCACAGACGCAACCGGATGTGCGACGTTTTATTCAGGGGAGTCGCGTCTCGATCCATCGGGAAAGTGACACCAAGACGTACTCTCCGTTGCAATCAGCCACGACATACCGATGCCACACATTCCATCGATCACGCAGTCAGATTCTGATGAGGAACCCCAGTTGGTTTCTTCACCCTACCCGTCCGAGCCGAACTCGATCAGTGTCATCATTCCCTGCTTCAACGCCGAAAAGTGGGTGGCGCAAGCGATTGAGAGCTGCCTGAATCAGACCGTCGGAAATGTCGAAATTATCGTCGTTGACGACGGTTCGACGGACGGTAGTCGCAAGGTCTTGGAAGGCTATTCCGACCGCATACAAACCATCTACCAGGTGAATCAGGGTGCCTGCGTTGCTCGCAATGTGGGGTATCTTCGATCGCACGGGGAGTTCGTTCAGTTTCTTGATGCCGATGACTACTTGTTGCCCCAGAAGCTCGAATTGCAAAGGGATTGCCTCGCGAGCACGGCGGCGGACGTCGTGTACGGTGATTGGCGGCATCAGGTGGATACGATCGATGGGCGTCAATGGATGGAGCCGGAAGTCGTTTCCGGGAAACAGGACGACGTCTTGTTCTCGCTGATTCGTGGGTGGTGGATTTCTCCGGCCGCCCTCTTGTGGCGACGATCAATCATCGACGAGATCGGAGGATGGGACAACAGCCTTCCGGGAGCCCAAGATCGCGATTTCTTCACGCGTGTCGCTCTCAAAACACAGAAGATCGTTTATCAGCCGGGCTGTCATTCGATTTATCGCAGACATGGAAATGAGACAATCTCGACCAGCAAGCCAGAGCGACTCTTTCGCGCGCTATTGCGAGTTGTTGAGAAGACTCACCAACTGTTGCAAGCAGGCAATCGTTTGACAGCCGGTTACCGATACGCCCTGTCACGTGCTTACTTCTATTGTGCCCGCAACCTCTTCAAGTACGACGCGAAGCTTGCCGCCGATCTCTTGAAGTTGTGCTATGAATTGAACCCTGAATTCAAGCCTGAAGAGACAACGGGGTACAACCTTTTGTTCAATACGCTGGGGTTTGATCGTGCTGAACGTCTTGCGGGACTGAAACGGAATGTGGCCAAGCTGGTGAACGCCGTCATGTCACCGCGAACAGAATCGAGACTTCAAGAGACTGCGTGAAGTGGCGCAGTGTCGTTGTACTCTCCGCCGCAACACGTCTAACTATGAGTGACCAATTGATGAAAGCGTCTTTTATCTTCGGAACCAGGCCAGAGGCGATTAAGCTCTCTCCTGTCATTCTGGAATTTCAAAAGGACTCAAGTGTCCAGACCCACATTTGTGTCACTGGCCAACACCGGGAAATGCTGGATAGCGTGCTGGGGGTGTTTGGAATCAAACCAGATTGCGACCTGCGGTTAATGACGCAGAATCAAGGAATGGGCTTTTTTCTCGGGAGAGCCATTGAAAGTATCGACCAGTATCTAGCTCAAGAGGTACCGGATGTGGTGTTTGTCCAAGGCGACACGATGACCGTTCTCGGTGCCTCGGTCGCCGCGTTCCTGCGGCGGATCAAGGTGGTGCATGTTGAAGCGGGGTTGCGAACTGGAAACCTTCAGTCTCCGTTTCCCGAGGAAATGAATCGGGTCTTGACTTCTCGCGTGGCAGATTGCCACATGGCGCCGACGGAAGCTGCAAAGTCGAATCTTCTGAAGGAAGGTGTTCCCGACGGTGACGTCTACGTGACGGGAAATAGCGGGATTGATGCCCTGCTGCGCGTGCGTCGAATGGTGGCTCAAGCACAGATCAAGCCGGACGTCCTTGGAAAGATATCGTTTAGAGATGACCAGCGAGTTGTTCTGATTACCAGTCATCGCCGCGAAAACCTGGGTGGCGGACTCACGGCCATTTGTACGGCGATTCGCACCCTGGCTGCGAACTTTCCGTCGACGCTGTTCGTGTTCCCTGTCCATCCGAACCCGAATGTTCGAGAAGTTGTCTTCCCGATGCTGGATCGAGTTCCAAATGTCTGCCTGACTGAGCCCTTGGACTATTTCAGCTTCGTCTGGCTAATGGACCGGTCATACCTGATCCTGACAGATTCGGGAGGCATCCAGGAAGAGGCTCCTTCGTTGCACAAACCGATCCTGGTCATGCGCGACACCACGGAGCGCCCCGAAGGAGTGGTCGCAGGCTGTGCGAAACTGGTCGGACCGAACAGCGACGCGATTGTTGAAGGAGCAACAATCTTGATGACGGACGAGAATTCCTACCAAACGATGGCGACGATTGAAAACCCCTACGGAGACGGTCGCGCATCGGAGCGGATTCTCGCCATTGCGAAACAGCGGTTTGGTGCTCAATCGTCAGGTCAAGGTGCACGATGAAACCGAAATTGCTGTTGTTTCCTGCGGACTCAATCAAAAACGGGATCTCGAGATCCTTCTTCTTTGCCAAGTACCTTTCCGATGAATTTGATGTCTATCGCGTCCAGTGGATCGATCCCCAGAACGGGATGTTCCTGAATGTGAAACGGACCAAGGGCTACACACTGTCCTGTTTTCTACGGTCTTTGAATCCACTGATCAGATTGCGGCGAAATCCTGAGTGCAATTTCGTTGATGTCTTTGCGCCGGTGATGACGCACATGGTGATCCATCGATTCATGGGAACGGTCCTGGCTCAGAAATTTGCCCGATTATTCAATCAAATCACCTCGTATCGACTGAAAAAACTGCTGAATCCCGATGTCATCTTCCACGGCGAGGGATGCGACATGTTTCCGGTCATGAAGTCCGAGGCGATCGTGCTGGCTGATGTTCAGGACGATTTCGGAGAAGACAATTTCCGCAACAGCGAATACCAGCGCCAATACGGAAACACCCAATTCAATCGCACAGACGGAAATTTCACGATCACCAAAGCGGCCACCAGAAAGCTGTCTGGCTTTTACAGCGCACCTTTTGCGTACTTGCCGAATGGTGCCGAAGTTTCAGATCTGCTGGCCACATCCAATGCCGACGTGGCGGCGTTAAGGCAGAAGCTGTCCCTCGATGGTAAGACTGTCGTTTCGTACATCGGCGGCGAAGCGTGGTACGATGAGAAGTTGGTCCGCAGCACAATCGAGCACGCTCAAGAACGCTTGCCGACATGCCATTTCATTATTGTGGGCAACTTCAAGGATTTGAACTTGCCTAACGCGACCTTTACGGGCACGTTACCGAGTCGTGAGACTTACCCGTATTATCATTTGACTGACATCGGAATCCTGTTCAAGGAATCTCGTGGCTCAAGCTTTCTGCAGAATTCTATGCCGCTGAAGATTATCCAGTATTCCGCATTGAAGAAGACGGTCATCACACCAGAGCTATCATGGCTTCGCGAAGAAGAGTACACAAATATCCGCATGCTCGAGCTGACACCAGAATCGATTGTTGAGCAGATCCGGGAAAGCGCTGCGAACGCACCGAAACCCGATCCGCGATGGGAAGAGTTTCAGTGGCCCACGATTGTTCGACAGTTGAAACAGAGGATCGGTGAAGTACGTGCCGCGGAGGACTGTCAGGCAAAAGTCATGGCTTAAGGCCTGTAACTCCCTCTCCGCTCGAAGCGGCGTCGGCGTCGATGTATGCGCAGTGATGCGATCAAGGGCGATCTTCTTTACGAATGACTAGAGCTCCGGTACGAACGAGGAATGCTGCCAAATGTGGAGGGTGGGAAAGGCACTTAAATCCGTTGCTTTCAAACCACAGGATTGCATCGTGGGGATCGATGCTGTTGCACGCATCTGAGTCGGAAACCCAGAAATGCTCATAATTCGCATTCAGTTTGGAATAGCGCAATGATTCACTGCGATGACCGAGTGCGAACAGCAGATGCCGCCAAAGTCTCTTTGGAAAGACAAAACAGCTTCTGAACAAGACATGATCCCGAACGGGAACTGACAACTTGATCAGCTTTCCCCCGATGCCAAAATCGCTAAAGGGCCGGACAGCATACCCATCGGCGGCCCACGGGCGACATTGCCAGGCAGGGCAAAAGAGAACCAGACCTCCCGGCTTCAATAGCCGATACAGTTCCTTCATCGCAGCCTGAAGATCAGGAATATGTTCAAAGACCGCATAGGACCAAATCGCATCGAACGAGTTGTCGTCGAACGGATAACGAGAGCCCTCTGCGACCCGATAGGGTTTATGGTAGAACTGTGCTAGATCCTCACTGATGTCTGTCCCAGAATAATCACTCACGACATCCTGAAATGCACCACCGGACGAACCAATTTCAAGGCATCGCTTATCCTTGAGGTTATATCTCTCGATAAATGATGTTAAAGCTGGGTAAAAGGCGTGGCTTTCTGCCGCCGCGGTGGTGTACTCGCGACCATAGGTATCGTCTCGTCGAGTACCATAAAATGTTTTATAGTCTGACTCGCTGACGTCGATTCGATCTTTACTCACCTGACATCCCGAAATCAAATGAAGATATTGTTCTTATGGTCAAGGTTCTCTGGATATATGTCCGCCTGTTGGAAATCGCTGGCGGCTTTGCCCGAAGTTTCGGTCCAGATTGTAGCCCAGGGTGGACGAAATAGCGACAAAAGTGACCCAGCATTCTCGTCAGCCGTCCTCGATGGTTTGAACTGCGAGCTGTATGCAGAAAGTCCTTCGAGTGAACGCATTGTAGTTGTGATGCAGGAGTTTCAGCCAGATGTGGTCGTGGTTTCTGGGTGGTACATCCCAGGCTATCTGAAAGCGATTCGGCAGAGTCTGCCGCAGGAGGCGAAGCTCGTCGTTTGTTCGGATAATCCAATTCAGTTTTCTTGGCGCCAGCGATTGGCACCGTTGAAAATCGGGTGGCTGCGCCGGCGTGCCGATTTGTGGGCTGTACCTGGCGAGCGAGCTTTTCAGTTGATGAAATTCTGGGGTGTGCCGGACGCGAAGATCAAGAAGGGACTCTACGGAATCGATGCATCGCCCCTGACGGCTGTCGCATCCGCCCGGCCGACTCGTTGCGATGAATGGCCGAGACGGTTTGCTTTTGTCGGTCGCTACAATGCGAGAAAAGGGGTCGACATTCTGCTGCACGCATACGACACCTATCGCCAGAGCGTCAGCGATCCTTGGGAGTTGGTGTGTTGTGGTCGTGGCGAATTGGAATCAACTCTAATGGGGCGAGATGGTGTGGTCGATGTGGGATTCGTTCAACCGGATGACTTGCCCGCGTTTCTGGCGAAATCGAGCGTGTTTGTGCTGCCGTCTCGGCACGATGCGTGGCCATTGGCAATTGTGGAAGCATGCGCTGCTGGAATGCCGATCATCTGCACATCAACTTGCGGTTCGTCGGCCGAACTCGTGAGAGACGAGTACAATGGATCAATAGTCGTACCGGATGATGTCAAGACCCTCACTCGGGCGATGATTCGCATGCATCACCGCTCTCAGGATCTGCCCGCCTTCGGAAAACGCAGTGAAGTTCTAGCGGGAGCGTACGCAGCGGACGTCTGGGCTATCAAGTGGCAGACAATGCTGACGGACCTGCGTGAGGTGAACGCGTGAGGATTGTCATACTGGTCGAGTGCCTGGCCCAGGCATTTACAAGTGGAATGCCCTATCGGGGAATGCTGCGCGAATTGATGAAACTGCGATCGGCAGATTCGTTTTCCCTGGTCGTCCTGCGAAACAGCGCAAACAACCCGCTGATCACGGAGATCGTTGCTGGCAATGAGAATTGCGAATTGATTGAACTTCCCGTTTCACGCCGTGCGTCAAAACTCGCGAGCCTGTTCGGCGTGAACCGCCTGCATCTGCCTGCTGGAGCAGACTGTTATGTTACGCCCGACTTGGAATATTTCGGGCGTCGGTGTCAGCCACAAATCGCCCATATCGCGGATCTGTCGTCGACTCGAAATCCGCGTCAGGCGACACTCAACTGGATCGGTCGCAGACTCAAGGAGCAACTATTGCAGCGGCATGCAAAAGGGAATTCGCTGATCACCACGATTTCTGAGTTCAGTAAACAAGATATCATCGACTATGATGCCCGATTTTCCGGCCGGGTGGTCGTCTCCTACAATGGCATTGATGATTTCTGGTTTGCTCCGACGTGCGATGATAGTAAAGATCTCTTGGACCAATATGGTGTAACAGAGCCGTATTTCGTCTGGTGGGGCTTTGTCAGTCCACGTAAGAATGTCGAAGGATTGATCAAGGGTTATGGTCTCGCCAGAAAACAGTTGCGGGGAGAGTTGCCTGGACTGTTGATTGTGGGAGAGATGTCCAAGAATGCAGATCGAATGCGCCAAATGCTTGACGAAGATATGCTGACCGATAGTATTCGGCTGATGCCAAGCCAGGGCATCAGATCGCTGCAGTCGCTGGTCGGACGCAGCGAGGGGTTGTTATTCCCCTCATTCTATGAGGGATTCGGTGTTCCTGTCGTCGAAGCGATGGCCACTGGAAGGCCCGTCATGGCTTCCGATGTCTCCTCGCTGCGAGAAGTCTCGGGAGGGCTCGGATTCTATTGCGATCCGTCGGCTCCGGAAAGCATTGCGAACGCGATCATTCAGATGCACGAAACTCGCGCGTCTCGTGATGCAGCCGCTTTCCGCCAGTGGGCAAGTCGATTCACGCATCGCGCCAATGCAGAACGATATAGTCAGATTCTAGATGCGCATGTCGGATCAAAGACGATCGCCTCGCTCAACTAATGCGTGCAGGTTGGATAGATAATGCTGCAGTATTTTCAGGACGGTGCAAATCTACTCATTCTCGCTTTGGGGATGATCTGCATTCAGAAACGCCGTGCTGATTTGTTGATTCATCTGGTGGCATTTGGGCTGTCCATCGGATTATTCAACACGTACCGGTTTGGTGTACTGTGGTCCCCAGTCAAAGTCGCATCCACCTGTTGCTTGCTGTTTGTGGTTCTCAATTCCAGAATTCTCAGGCAATTCTGTGCTCGAAAGGGACAACGCGATTATCTGGTGCTTTTTAGTTTGTCCCTGATCTGCAGCCTGATCGTGACGATCCCGCTGAGCGACGGCGTCAGCGGGCCTGATTCGGGCTTGCGCGGCACAGTCTTACGGCCGCTGGTTAACGCCTATCACTATGTGTCATTCGCCTGCATTATCGTCGTTGCCGTGGCAGGCTTGTCTGACATTCGAAAAACCCGATCCTTCTTTGAATTCTTTATTGGTTTAACTGTCGTCGAAAGCCTGATTGCCTGGTTTCAATTTGCGTTGATCAGGACTGGACGGCCATTTGTGCCCATCCCGCGGCTCGATGGGAAAATCTCCAAGGTCGCCGGCTTTAAACTGAACAACGAATTCACTCATCGACTGTATGCATTTGCGGGAGAACCCAAGCAATTGGCTGCATTTCTCCTGCCAGCGGTAACAACGCTGTTGATTCTCGCGGTGCTCGTGAATGTGCGAAGAGGCTGGGCACGACATGTCAGTCAATTGCTGCTGCTGATGTTTCCCGTCATTGTGTTGACTCACTCAACAGCCGCCATTGCTGCGGTGGTTCTGAGTGTGCTGGTCACCGTGGCTCTGATTGGTGGGCGATTGACTGGCACGATGATCAAATATGTTTTCGCGGTCGCACTGATTCTTGGGGTGACGTTCGCTTTCTACTCGTATAGTCGCAACGATTCGAATCGTGGCGGGTCATTCATTGAGGTCTTGAGCGATCGAAGCTTCAAGCGGTTGGAAGCCGAATCCAGCTCGCGACTCGAGTTGCAGACGATTCGGTACATGGTCAACGAAAATCCAGTTTCAATTCCATTCGGGTTAGGGCCGGGAATGTACGCATTTCACATGCATTCGACATTCCGTGACTTTGTGCAGCAGATCAGTTCAGGTTGGATTACGCTTTTTGCGGACTTGGGTTTGTGCGGAGTCATGTGCGTCTTTTCTGCTTGTTGGTATCTGGTTCGGCACGGAGGCAAACTTGCTTTGGCTGCGCACGGCGGAGACGTCGAGCACCGATTCTGTCTGGGAGCTTCAGTGGCCGCATTGATCGGTGCGATGGCAATCAATATTGGAACTTTGTCGTTACCAAATCTGGCGCTGTTTGTCGGAATCGGATTAGCGGCCATTCGCGCTGTCGAGAAATCCAAGCAGCGAGTTCCGTTATTCGAGCGTGACGTGGTGCGCGTTGCTCAGAATGTATGACGACACAATTGATACTGGGCAGCCATGTTCGTGATACATACCGTTGGAAACCTGACGCCCCAAGGCGGCGGCCCTTCGTACACAGTGCCCGCATTGTGTTACGAATTGAATCAACAATCGGGAATCGCCGTCGCGATCGCTGCCGGGCACCCTGGTGACCCGGCCGATCGTTGGCAGGCGTCCGGACTGCCAATACACAAACTGCCTGGATATCAACCATCGGTTGGTCTGAATTCGATTGTCGAGGGCCAAAACGACGCGATTATGCATGATCACGGGCAGTGGCTGCCGATCAATTATGCCTCGGCACGAGTTTCCAGATCACGCCGCCTGCAGCGCATCGTGTCTCCGCGAGGAATGTTGAGCCCCTGGTCGCTCAATCATCGCAAATGGAAAAAAAATCTTGCCTGGTGGTTATATGCGAAACGCGACTTAATGCAGGCGCGCGTGGTCCATGCGACGAGCCCTCTGGAGGCAGATGAACTGCGAGCCCTTGGGGTCAGGCAACCGATTGCGGTCATTCCCAACGGTATCGACATGATGGAGATGATAGACGATCTTCCAGCACAGTCCGACCGCCCGTATGCCGTGTTTCTGTCACGTATTCATCGCAAGAAAGGCGTCCAAGAATTGCTCAATGTTTGGCAACGAATGAACGTTAACGAATGGGAGTTGGTTTTTGCTGGCTACGACGAAGAAAACATTTTTAGCGGAAGGTCCCTGCCGCCAGGGGTCCGATTCATCGGTCCGGTCGAAGGCGAGGCGAAACAACGGCTGCTGCAAGGGGCCGGTCTGTTCGTTCTACCCAGCCACACTGAGAATTTCGGGGTCGTCGTTGCAGAGGCACTCAATTGCGGTGTGCCGGTTGTCACGACTCATGGCACTCCCTGGCAAAGCCTGGAAACGGAACGCTGCGGTTGGTGGATCCCAATGAATGAGGATCGTCTGCAGGAAACACTGACGCATGCAATCGGGCTGTCGGACCTGGAGCGTCGGGAAATGGGGAATCGGGGGCGTGAATTCGTTGCTCGATCTTTCGGCTGGAAGGGAATCGCAGCGAATATGGCGGATGTCTACCGCTGGATGCTGGGAGGTGGCCCCTCCCCAGCCTGCCTGCTGGCTTGAATTCTGAGTGTTTACGACTGCTGCGGAGCCTACCTTTGCCGATCACGTTACGAAAGTTCTCATCGAAAGACTTTGATCGCGGTCGCTCACGCCTCTGGGAATTCGCATGGATCGTGACGAAGTGTCTGTTCTTTCTGACACCCTTTCCGGTGCCTTCCGCATGGCGTTGCCAATTTCTGCGAATGTTTGGTGCGACGGTCGGTCGGCGAGTCGTGATTCGATCGCGTGTCAATATCTGGTTCCCATGGCGACTCGCCATCGCAGATGATGTCTGGATTGGCGAAGAGGTCTTCATCCTGAATCTGGCTTCGGTCACCATCGAGCACGATGTCTGCATCTCACAGCGAGTGTTTCTGTGTACCGGCTCACACGACTTTCGCCGTGAGGATTTTGCACTCATCACTAAGCCGATCGTCATCCACGAATCGAGTTGGATTGCGGCTCAGGCATTTGTCGCTCCAGGAATAGAGATCGGCCCTCGGTCGGTCGTCAGTGCTGGAAGTGTTGTACTGCGAAACGTTCCTGTCGACGCGCACGTTCGCGGGAACCCTGCCGAAACGTACAAAACTATCGAATAGTTGGTCCGAAGATGTCCCTGCATTCACCCCAATGATGAAGCCAAGAGGGAATGTGGCACAGCCAGGATGTCCATAGGTGAGATCGCAGGACGATGGCGGCCGTTATCAGACAAACGGCCGGATGGGATTTTGGAAATCGAGTGGACGTGGGACATGACGACTTCGGACATTAAGCATCAGACTGCGACGTCCTCGACATCGGTCCATGATCCGGTATCGAGTACGAGTGAGCGGCGACTAATCGAACGCTTTTGCTATCGCCCAGAAATTGATGGCTTACGAGCTGTTGCAGTGCTGGCAGTGGTGATCTATCACGCTGGACTGGGTATCTCGGGGGGATTCGTCGGCGTCGATGTCTTTTTTGTAATCTCGGGGTTTTTGATCACTTCGCTCGTCATCAAAGATCTGGAAGATGGAGTGTTTTCCATCGCGAGGTTTTACGAACGCCGAGCCCGGCGAATTATTCCCGCGTCGATCTTTGTCGTCCTGTGTTCGCTGGTCGTGGGGGGATTCCTGATGTTCCCCGAGAAATATGATCAGCTGGGACAATCCGCTCTGGCCCAATCTGTTGGCTTGTCAAATATTTATTTTTGGCAGAATAAGAAGCCCTACTTCGGCGGGGCCGCCACGGATGAAACGGTCCTGTTGCATACATGGTCGCTGGCGGTCGAGGAGCAATTCTATCTGTTCGTTCCGCTAATCCTGCTGGCGGTATTTAAATGGACGTCTCGGTACCGACTGACGGCGATGTTGTCGATGCTGGCAGTCGGAATCATACTCAGTGGACTCGCAAGTATTTACGGCGTCGCGTACCACCGGGAGGCAACATTTTACAACCTGCCGTTTCGCGCATGGGAACTGCTGATTGGTTCGTTCTTGGCTGTCCTGCCGGCCACACGGTTGGCACCCCGACACTGGCTGCGTGAGTGTGCCACGGCGGTAGGATGCCTCGCCATTGTTATCACCTGCGTGATCTATACAAACAAGACACCGTTTCCTGGGCTGGCAGCGATCCCACCCTGTACCGGTGCCGCTCTGATTATCTGGGGAAATACGCGGGGGACGGGTGAACTGATCCCGACATGGATTGGGCGCGTGCTTGGATCGCCGCCAATCGTATTTATCGGGCTGATTTCTTACTCACTCTACTTATGGCATTGGCCACTGTTCGCGTTCAGCAATTGTATGGCGATTGAAGCATTGACGCTCGGGCAAAAACTCTCGCTTGTGGCGCTGTCTTTTGTGCTGGCGGTGCTCACGTGGCATTTTGTGGAATCACCCTTTCGGAAGCGGACAGTTTGTGCAAGCCGCAAGGCCATTTTTGCCTTTTCCGCGATGACGCTCGCCGTTTGCGGGGCGCTCGGAGCGGCCATCCATGCGACGGACGGACTGCCACAGCGAATGGCCTGGGCATTTGGAGACCACTTTCCTGACAATCCAATCGCCGAAGGGAAAGAATGGGAGTGCAATTCCACAGTCGATAAGATCGAGGCGGATGAGATTGCATTCTTCGGCGACGTCAATTCGTCGAGGCCACCACAGTTGGCAGTGTGGGGCGACAGCCACGCGATGTGTGCCATGCCTGCCTTTGATCAATTGTTCAAGGAATTCGGGCTAAAAGGCTGTATGTTGACAAAAACCGGCACCGCTCCGGTCGCGGCGCGGTTTCACGCAGCAAACTACCCCATCACAGGAAACAAGACTCCAAAGCTTGACGATGCCGTCATCGCCTATATTCGCAAACATCAAATCCCCAACGTGGCACTCGTGGCGAGATGGGATTATTACGACGATGCGGTTGGTGCAAATGCGGAAACCGTCCAAACCGCTTTGCTCGGTACGATCGATGATCTCAAGATTTTGGGATGCCAAGTGATCGTGATGTGCCAGATTCCCCACCAGCCATACGACGTGCCGCGGGTCGTCGCACGGGTTGTCATACGCGGTGATGACCCCAAGCAATACTGTGCACCGGCCGACGATTGGAATGGGATCGCCGGAACAGGGACGACATTTCTGGATCAATTACGAGCCGCGAATGTCGTCGTCATCGACCCGCGCTCTGGTTTTCTGGACGCCAGCCGAGAACGGTACGAGTACATCCGAGAGGGGATTAGTCTCTACTGCGATGCGGACCATTTTTCTCGTCGAGGCGCCATTCTGATGCTGCTACCACTCCTTGAGCAAACACTCTTTTGCAGAGCGGGCGAGCTGAAGTTCGGAGCAATGCCATCCAGTGAGGCATCGTCATTGAACACTGCTGCCGGACAGTAGCGTTCCGTAGCATCGCCGCTTCCACGGAGTTTCAGAGTGCAAGATGAGTAGGTTGATCGACAGGTTCGAATACCGACCAGCGATCGATGGATTGCGGGCGGTCGCCATCATACCCGTCGTGCTGTTCCATGCAGGCTTGGGATGCCCTGGTGGCTATGTCGGAGTCGACGTATTCTTTGTCATTTCAGGCTTCCTGATCACAGCGCTCATCTGGAAAGACTTGGAGAGCGGAAAATTCACATTCTCATTATTCTGGGAACGCCGCGCCCGTCGAATCGCTCCAGCGCTCATTGTCATTAGCCTGACTGTGCTGTGTGCTGGAGTGTACTTTCTGCTGCCTGCCGACTTGGAAGAGTTAGGGGCGGCAGCGGTATCCCAGACGTTGTTTGCTGCCAACTTCTTTTACTGGCGTAATTCTGGCTATTTTACCGGAGCTGGCGAAGAAAAGGCATTACTGCATACGTGGTCATTGGCTGTAGAAGAACAGTTTTACCTGATCGTCCCGATCGTTTGCTGGTTCCTGTTTCGGTTCGCTTTTTTTCGTCGCCGGCGGGTCGTCATTACCACAATCTGTGTCGCGATCGTTTCGAGTTTCCTGCTGAGCCTCTATTTCGTTGAATATCATCCCGTCAACGCATTCTATCTGCTGCCAAGTCGCGCCTGGGAACTCCTACTCGGCTCATTGATCGCCTTCGTTCCCTGTCCGCCCAACGTGGCGGGCCGACGCTGGCTTCGCGAAGGGGTAGCACTTGCTGGAATTATCGCAATCATCGTGCCAATCTTCCTGTATACGAAGCAGACCGCGTTTCCCGGATTGGCGGCGCTTCCCATCTGCCTCGGCACCGCGCTACTGATCTGGACCACCACCGGAGACACGTACTCAAGGCCGACCGCTGTAGCACGATTGCTTGCAACGAAGCCAATCGTTTTCATTGGCCTGACGTCTTACTCAATTTACCTCTGGCATTGGCCGCCGTTCGCCTTTGCGAATTACTTTACAGTGACTCCCCTGACATTCGGACAACGCATCGTAGTTCTCCTCCCCGGCCTGTTCGCGGCCTTGTTGTCATATCATTTTGTGGAAACGCCATTTCGCAAACGCGTCTGGGGTCACTCACGTAGAGCAATATTCGGGTTAGCGGGAAGCGGATTGTGTCTCACACTCGCCATTGGAGTGCTATTCCTGATTCAGCAAGGATTTCCCCACCGCTTCTCTCAAAACACTCTCGTACTGGCCGGAGCCAAATCGGAAATCCGTCGCTTCAAGGACGCGGAAATCGATGACCTGAAGAATGACAACCTCACGGACATGGGATCTCCGGTGAGCGATGGCAAACCAACTGTTTTCCTTTGGGGCGATAGCCATGCCAAATCCTCGCACCCCGCATTTGACTTGTACCTGAAGCAGCAGGGGATTTCGGGTAAAGCCGTCAGCCGGTCAGGAACGGCACCCGTGATTCATTGGCGGTCACCTCGGGCCCACACCGACTACTTTGACACCGAGGCCTACAACGCTGCCGTACTCGACTACATCGACTCGCACCACTTCGATGACGTAATTCTCGTCGCTTATTGGGGACGCTACCAAGATTCCGACGGACGATTTCCTGAATCATTCCTCAGAGCATTGTCAGACACAGTGGAACATCTGCAATCCAGTGGAGCGCACGTCTGGATGATGCTGAATGTCCCAATCCATTCGTTCGACGTCGCCAAAGTCCTTGCCAGGCACAGTGATGATATCGAATCCGTTGCTTCTCAGGCCGCAGAACCAACAGAACAGTCGAGGACCGATGGCTTCGACCTTAGATTTCTCGATCAGTTGAGAGATCGAGGGGTGAGCATCATCGACCCAAAACCCAGTTTCTTGAATTCCCGGACTGGAAGATTCGAAATCGTGCAACAGTACAAGTCGTATTACATCGATGATAACCATTTATCATTTCATGGCGCAGAACTCGTCTTAATGCCATGTCTAAAGCAGTCGATGCTGTTGGCTGGGCCGACGCGCCAATCACTGCCTCACGAATGATCCCTCAAAATCTGCGCTGTTGAGCGGACACGTAGGTCGAATCGTCTCGGCACTTGAATCTTGCCGATCTGACAACGTGCGCGATGCGCAGTGAGAGATTTGCCGCTCCTACACGGGCCTTGTATGGCAACGACCGGCTAATAACAGCCGGACCGCAGCCGCATCCAGGGGCAATTCCACTTCTTGTGTCGCGATAATCGCAGTTCCCGGACCTGCCGACCTGCGTCTGAAAACGTGCAGGTCCCGCTCCAGTGAATCGCAAGTTTCACCCTGCGCTCTCCTGGGCCGAGCCCATCAGGTCTGCTGGTCTGGACACGGTATCCCGTTTGTTTAGAGGCTTGTTTAGGAACGGTTTTTCGAAAAAGCGCCAGAACACGATGGCCAAGGCCAAATGAATTGCGACCTGAAGGACACAGTTACCCGCTTCGAAGACTGAAGCGGGTACCAGGCGCTGGGCCAGTGACGCCGAAAACTTCAGGTTGCATTCGTGAATCAGATACAAGCTGTACGAAATGGTTCCCAAACCGGCCAATATCTTGCCGAGCCATGTCTCCATCAGGTGATTACTCGTCGAACGAGTATAGACGAGTACCAGTGCGAAGATCGAAACGACCGCCAGTTCGTTGGCCAGGTAGTGCTGCTCAGATGTGACCGGAACAACGCCAACCAACGCCAGCAGAGAGATTGCCGCGATGGTTGCGAATACAATGTCGAGACTACGTCGCTGCCATGATGCGGTGCAATACGCAAGACGATAAAACAGCAGCACGCCGACGGCGAACTGCCCCCAATACTCGATGAAGAATCCGGTCCATTTGACAGCGAAGATGCGGTAGGCCAACGACAGGATACCCAAGGCCATCACCGGGATGATCAAGGGGCATCGCAGCGATGCACACAAGATCATCAGAAGGCCGACGACGAGATAGAATTGCTCCTCATAACCTAAAGACCAGAAGGCCGTCATAAACAGAACGCCGTTGCCAATGGGACTCGAGACCGGCGTAAGGATCGTTGAGAACCATTGAGTCAGCGTGAAGTTCTGAAGATAGTCAGTCCACGGTCGACCGAGCTCATTTCCACCGCCAGCAGCGCTTTTAACCGCTCGTGTGGCGATCCAGTACAGCACGGCGCAGGCATATGGTGGGAAGATGCGACGAATGCGCCGTCGCATGAAGGTCCCAAAGCCATACCCCTTGTTTTGGCATTGAATCGCCGCAGCTGTAATGCAGTACCCGCTGATCACGAAAAACAGCATGACCGCTTCGTGTCCGTAGGCGAACGGCCTGGTACCTCGAACGCTTAGGTGCGACAGGACCACGTACAGCGAGGCAAGTCCACGCCAACCATCAAGCGCAGGATATCGAGCGGAATTGGCGGACCTTATTGAGTGTGAGTCTGATTCCGGATTCATGAATACGGCAAGTTGGTTAAACCTGTGTCACTGTGCTGGTAAAGAGAAGGGTAGTGGATCGTTTGGACACGACCGCTGGCGACTCGCGAGACATCAGCAAGCCGATCGCCAAGTACGCAGACCCACTCTTCCAGTGAAAGAGCGGGTCTCGTGATGAGCATCTGCTGTCTTCGAGCAACCCGAATCACGCTCTCGGTCGCTGTGCTGCGTGACACAATTTCTGTGATCACGAAGCCTTATCGCCATTAAACGATCCCGAGCGGTTAGCCAAGGAATGCCAAGGCATACTTACCGGTTCAGACCGGGGCCAAACAGGTAGTTCAGTTGTAGCGATCGCAGGGCGAAGTTGGCAACCTGCTCAGTGCATGTAAACTGTACGAGGATCATGTCTTCCGGTTGGATGAGAATTCGCTCGGTTGAATCCGTGATTGCTTTTCTCAAGTCCACTCGAATGGCGACGGTTTGTCCGTTGCAAGTCTTGCGAATCACAATCGCTCGTGAGGGCGGAATGGGGTAGGACATATTGGCACCACCACCACCGTTGACGATCCCGGCACGAGCCAGGCCTGTGCCACCGCTGCCAAATGAGCCGCCAGACATCGCGACTGCTTGCAGGATGTCGATGTCATAGTCGCGAGGCAAAACGTGAGCGCCGCCGCCAACCGCTCCGCCAGTGTAGAACTGCTCGCGATCACGAGACTGCACCAGAACGATATCACCGCTCTTTAGAATAATATCTTCCGTCACGAAAGATGGCGGCTGTTCAGGATAATAGCGGATCGGGATACGAACGACGTTCGCGTCATCAGGAATCGGAGCGGGACAATCGCAAGGATTTCGGCAAGCCGCCATCTGAGCAACCAACAGTTCATGCTGACGAGCGTCCTGGAACCCTCCGCGAACGATCAGCACTTCGTTTTCGGCGTCCAGTCCTGGTAGCCCCCCCGTCTCACTCAAAGCATGGAGCAAATCGTTCTCATAGGCCGGCAAGTCCACCAGCTTACCGGTACCGCGTTTCGTCAATCCGGGATTATTGGCCGTGACGGCCAATTGAGTCTGGACTGGACTTCCTTCCTCACGAATCACCAACACACGTTCTTTACGCGGTCGTTGTAGTGTGACAATGATCCGGTCTTTTCCTTCCGGCAGAATCTTGTTTGTGACGGTGTATGCCGCACGGATTTCCTCCGTCGCCTGCTCAATCGTCAATCCAGCGACTTCGAGCGGCTTGATCAGTGGCAAAGCGAGTGTCCCATCTTCGCGGATGGGAATCGGGAAACCGATTGAGGGTGCCTTGCTTCCGTCTTCCGGGAAATTCACTGGTGGCGCTTCATCGGGTTGCCCCAAGACGTTCTCGATGTAAATGCCCAAGGTGTCGTTGGGTCCCAATTGGTAGACCTTGGGTGGCATCTGCCGCAGCCGGGCCATTGAAATCTGCACCATCTCTTCCCGGCCCCGTCCGAGCAGGCTTTTGGGTACGCGTCGGGCCGAAACCGAAGGGATTCCCTTCAGGCAGTCGAAGGTACTGCAGCCCGACAGCGAAACCAGTATCACCACGCACAACATCTGAGTGATGCCGACAAGGGGCCATTTTGCGGAAGGCCCCGACATCGCACGGATCGCATCCGTTTTGATGCCGCGGACGTCAGATCGGGAAGCCGTGTTTGATTCAGCAGACATGATAAATCGCTCTTCCGTGAGGTCAGTAATTGAAGGATTCAATTCGATCTGCGTGGGTCTTCACAATCCGAAGATTGCCGTCAGGTCTATTGATGGCCCGATCTACTGAAAAACGTCTTTGGTCAGTCGGCGAGTCTGTGGTCCGCCCGAATCATCGGTGGTAGACAGAGGGGCAGGAGGAATGGGCTGACCTGCAGAGCCATCCATGGCTCCGCTTGCTGGCATAGTCGATTCGACCGGGGTCGCGTGCGGCATTCTGGTCACGACACGATTCGAATCCGCCATGCCTTCCGCTTTCGCGGCCATGGCGCCGTGTTCATAACCGTCGTACCAGGATTCCATCTTCTCATTTTCGCTGCACCGGTCCATCCACATATGATTGTGGGCGCTGATGACTGGAACAGCCGGTACACAGCCCGTCCCGCCGTTGGCAACGTCGACGTAGCCCGTGACGAAACCTTCCTTGAAACTGTGGGGACAGCTCAATCCCAGGCAGGCTGTATCCATCCCCGTGTAGGCACGTCGTGCCTGCCACTTGTTGTAACAGTTAATCTTGCACTCGTTGAATTCGTCGCGCATCTCATACATGCAGCCGGATGCGAACGAGAACAACAAGAGGGCAGGGAGGACGGCGTATTTTCTCATGGCATTTCGCCTCTTCATTTCAAGAGCAACTGCAGTGAACATCAGGTCAGTCGAACGGAAGCTGCTTGGCCGTTAGTTCTTCAACGCAAACTCAGTCAGCCGTGCACGAGTGCTTTCTCGGACAGCCGATGGCTGTTCAGGCGCGATACACTGCAGGCAGGCTTTCGCCACTTCTCGCGTGCCGGGATCCGGACTTTCGAGTGCGGCTTGCAGATCAGGAATGACTGCTGCTGCGGCAGGCCCGAACTCAGCAAGTGTCAGGAACACCATTCTTCGCAACTTCAGATCGTCTGTCTGCACCAGGCTTCGCAGCGATTCGATCACGAATGTGGTGCGGGGTGATACTGCATTTCTCAAGGCGAATGCGGCAACCCAGCGGACATTGGGGTCGGCTTCACGCAACATGCTGACCAGCACATTGATCGCGTCTTCATCCTCGGGCTTGATCTTCAACAATGCCTCGGACAGATCGATTCGCAGGAACGGATCCAGATCGTTCTGAATTTCGCGACGCAAAGTGGGTACTACCGCTGATGCGTCAGGACCGAGCGCACCGATCAGGAAGATGGCTCGCGATCGACGGTCGTTATCGACGGACTCGTTGACCGCCAGCCGCAGTAATTGTGGCTGGAACCGTTCACGACGCCCTTTCAGACGTTCAACCATACTGACGTTGAATGGCCCGAAGAACTGATCCAATTCAGGGTCCTCGACCGGCAGTCCGCCGACGAGGGGTGCTAAGAATTCCTCAGGTTCGCCGGCAGCAACTGACGGTTCGGCTGTTGGCTCGCCTGCCAATTGTGGTTCGTCAGAACCGACCTGTTCGTCCTCGACCAGCGAATGAGTCGTTTCTGCGACTGCCGACGGCGAGGCCTCGACTTCGTCGGCAACAGCGATTTGCGGCTCGTCAGCAAGCTCCGGAATCGCCGGCGTTGTTCTCAAGACAGGAACGTAATCGACTTTGGGAAGTTCTTCATCGATTGCAGCTAGTGTGTCGTGGGGTGAGGCGGGTGTGATTGTAGCCAGACGAGGAACCGCGGGTTTTTCTTCCAGCGCTGGTAACGTCGTCGACGAGGCGCGTTGAGTGACAATCGGCTTGGCCGGTGCCACGGCCGGCATCACATCGTCGTTGAGATCCAGTTCCTGTTCTTCAATTCGTTCAATCGGCTGAACTCGAGCAGACTTTGCGATCGTGTCAAGTCGTTCCGCTCTGCGACGGGGCGCGGTTTCAGCTATGAGTGCAGGTTCTCGCAGTTGTTGCGATTGTGCTACCTGAGTTTGGATCGCCACAACACGGCGAACTTCGTTTGAACCACCAGCCATTAAGGTTTCGAGTGATTCCTGCGCATCCGGATAGCTGGGTTGCATCGCCAGGACCTGGCTGTACGCCACCTTGGCCTGAGCAACGTGACCCTGGCGTTCGAACGTCCGGCCCATGGCCATCATTCGCTCAGGTGAATACCCCCGCGAAGTCGTCGTGAAGGGGCGAGGACCGATGGAACATCCTGCGGTAACCAGCAGAATGGGCGCAGAAACGACGCCAATCCAATAACGCACCTTCAACATTAGAGCCTCCATGCTCTTTTGCGCGGTAGAGTGTCGAACCGAGCTGTCAGATCTCTAAAGTCGACGCAGATCCCGTGGACTCAAGACACGCTCAGCCTGTACATTCAATACATTCGACAGGTGAGCGAAAAACCGCTGAATCAAGGTTCTTCAAAACAGTGGTTGCGAAGGAAGTCGCTCGCAAGATTCGAGATCAGTTTGCCTAACCGTCAAAGTTTGACATGCAAGCTTGTCCACCTTTGGAGAATTGAGCGGTTCTTCCGCTGGAAAAAGAAATTCAGATGAATTTTGATTGGTCGGTGGTGTCGGCCTCATGATCCGATATAGAACTGCAATTCGTCGCTCGAAGTCGATCGGCGCACGAATTCACCGAAGTGTGATTCATGAGAATGAGTCACTTCAGAATCATTGACCGCTGCGATTGTTTTGATGAGGAACCACGATGAAAGTGCTGGTGACAGGCGGGGCCGGGTTCATTGGAAGTCATATTGTTGATGCGTTGCTGGCCAAGGGGCATTCACCGTTTGTCGTCGACAATATGGCGTCGGGTTCGCGGCAGAATCTGCCATCCAGCGTTCCTGTCTTCGAGGTCGATATCTGCGATCGAGCCAAACTCGCTTCGGTATTTGATGAGGTGCGCCCGGATTGGGTGTCACATCAGGCAGCGCAAATGTCTGTCAGTCTGTCGATGCGTGAGCCGTTGTTTGATGCCGACGTCAATATCTCGGGCCTATTAAACGTTTTTGACAACGCGGCACGTGTCGGGGTTCAACGGATCGTGTTCGCTTCGTCGGGTGGTGTCCTGTACGGTGATGTGATTGCCCCCGCCGTCGAAGACGCACCGAAACGGCCGATGTCTCCGTACGGTATCAGCAAGTGGGTCGGCGAACAGTACCTCGAGTTCTACGCGCGTGAGCGTAAAATCCAAGGCGTGGCACTTCGTTATTCGAATGTCTACGGCCCTCGACAGAATCCCCATGGCGAGGCTGGCGTCGTTGCGATCTTTTCCAAGTTGATGCTCGCCGGAAACGTTGGGACGATCAATGGCGATGGCAAATACATTCGCGACTATGTCTACGGCCCTGATGTCGCGCAAGCCAACGTTGGTGCGTTGGAAACTCAGATGAGCGAGCACTTTACCGCTCTGAACGTCGGGACAGGCGTCCCCGCCGATGTGAATGATATCGCCGCGTTGATTTTAGACCACACGCGTCAATACCTGCAGAAGAGGAACAGTTCGACGGTCGTTCCGCCCTGTCGCCATGGGGAACCTCGCCCCGGCGATCTGCGTTCGAATCTGGTCTCGCCCGGTTTGGCAGGCAAGTTGTTGAATTGGCAACCGTTGATGAAACTAGACGAAGGAATTCGCGACACAGTAGAGTGGTTTGGCGCACGAACCGGGGTCTGAACCAAAAATTCAACGTCATGGAATCGTTGCCAAAGCCCTGCGGATATGATCGGTCAGACGAGAGATTCCCGATCCCAGGCTGTTTCTTAATCTTTTTCCACTCGCGCGTGCCTTACGGCCTGTAAAATCATCACTAAAATCATGGTTCCCACGATCGATGGACTGATGGGATGAATTCGTGCCGTTGGGCAAACAGTTGCCAGGACGGTAGGGAGCATGGGACGCGTAATGGGCCATGGCGTGCCTGTTTCGACAGATCTTGTCGAAAGCGAGTGAAACAGATTTCAGTTACTTCGGAACGGTTCGAAGTCAGACTGAAATGGTTTGGATCATTGAAACGCAGGAAGACTGATCAATGCGCCTGATGGACTCGACGATGACCAGTGGCCACTTTCGCGAATACGTCGAAGCCCACCAACAACAACATCTGCTGCAATTCTGGGATGAACTGACGCCCGCCGAACAGGTACACCTTGCCGAACAGCTGTCAGAACTCGATTGGAATCTGGTCAGTCAGTTGCTGCGGGCGATGGAAGACAATTCAACGGGTGTTCCTGACCCCGGTGACATTCGACCGCCGATGCACGTTGTTCGCTGTCCGAGGTCAGCCGCTGATCAATTGAATTGGGATCAAGCCTTTCAAACCGGCGAGCAGGTTTTGCGTGCGGGTAAAGTCGCAGCCGTTCTTCTCGCCGGTGGCCAGGGAACTCGACTTGGTTTCCCGCGGCCGAAGGGCATGTTTCCGATCGGCCCCGTTTCGGGAAAATCGTTGTTCGCGATCCTCGCCGAACAAATCGTTTCGATGTCACAGCGGTATGGCAAATCGATTCCCTACTTGATCATGACCAGCGATGGAACTCACGAAGAGACTGTCGAGTACTTCGAACAGAATAGCTATTTCGGCGTCCCGCGCGACGACGTGTTCTTCTTTCAGCAAGGGTTCGCTCCCACTCTCGATCTCGCAACCGGCAAATTGGTCCTGGCGGAAAAAGGGCTGGTGAGCATGAGTCCCGACGGTCACGGTGGGTTGCTGGCCGCATTGCTGAAAGCCGGACTCTTTGACGAACTGCGTCAACGCGGCATCGAATACCTGTTCTCACATCAGGTCGACAATCCCCTGGTCAAAGCCTGTGATCCGACCTTCATCGGTCTGCATATCCAGCATGACGCCGAAGTCTCGACGAAGGTTGTCGCCAAGCTGGGCCCGGACGAAAAAGTCGGGGTCGCCGCGGATCAGGGGGGCCGTACGGCGATCGTCGAGTACAGCGACCTGCCACGAGAGTTGGCTCAACAGCACGATGCGAATGGCGGGTTGACTTACTGGGCAGGAAGCACGGCCATTCATCTGTTCAACCTCTCATTCATCGAGAATATCGCGACGTCCGCCACCAGTTTGCCATGGCATCGCGCCATAAAGCAGGTGCCGTACGTTGATGAATTAGGAATCCAGATTCGTCCAGAAACAGCGAACGGCGTCAAATTCGAGCGATTCTTGTTCGATACGCTGCCACTGGCTGAAACTGCCCTCATCGTCGAGACGCTGCGTGACGAAGAGTTCGCCCCGCTGAAAAACAAAGCGGGTGATTTCTCAGCCGAATACGTTCAGACTCGCATGCTGAATCTCGCCATCGAGTGGTTGACGGCCGAAGACATTTCGGTTCCACCGCAAGCCCGGATCGAAATCAGTCCTTTGGTTGCGATGCGACGTCATGACGTCGCTCGTCACAAAGCTCGATTGGCTGGACTGTCTTTGGAACAGCCAATCTATGTCGATCAGGCATTTCTCGACGCGTCGCTCGATCAGCGCTTTTTCCATCCACTGGTGTTTGATTTCCACTACCGCCCTCAAGTCTGGGGCGGACGCGCGCTGGCGACTCAATTGGCTCGTTCGTTGCCGTCTGAGGGAACGTATGGCGAAGCATGGGACCTTAGTTCTCAACCGTTGCATGTCAGCCGAGTGGCCGACGGTCCGCTGCAGGGACGTGATATCAACGATCTGTGGGACAACCACCGCGCCGAACTGGCTGGAGATGTCACCAAACAGCCCTTCCCGCTGTTGATCAAATGGTTGGAGTGCTGCACGCAGTTGTCGGTTCAAGTCCATCCCGATGATCAGTTGGCCCAACAACTGTTGAATGAGCCCTACGGAAAATCGGAGGCGTGGGTCGTCATTTCGGCCGAGCCCACTTCACGTGTCTATGCCGGCCTGAAAGCCGGCACCACCGAAGCGGACGTTCGAGCTCACCTGCGGACGGGCACACTGACCGAATGTCTGCACTCGTTTACACCACAGACCGGTGACTGCATCTCTCTGCCTGCCGGGACCATTCATGCGGCCGGAGGTGGACTGGTGGTGGCCGAAGTTCAGCAGTCCAGCGATGCCACATTCCGCTTGTTCGACTGGAACCGTCTGGGGCTTGATGGAAAACCACGATCGCTACAAATCGATCGAGCGTTAGAGGCGGTGAACTGGAATCAGGGAGAGATCAATCCCGTCGTTCCCAAATTGCTGTCTGCAACCGAACCTGATGTCAAAGCCGAACAGCTTGTGGATGCACCCGCGTTCCAAATGGAACGATTCACGTTTTCAAAATCGCTACGAGTTCCCTATCCGGGTGAATTGACTATCTGGATGGTTCTCGAAGGATCGGGACGACTCACGACTCACGATTATCAACGATCATTGATCAAAGGGACGACCGTTCTGATTCCCGCAACTGCGGCAATCTGCGACTGGACCTCACTCGACCCTGATCAGTCGCTGCAACTACTGTGTGTTCGACTGTGATGTTTTGACAAGCGAAATTAATTCACTCGCGATTGGCCAAAATCGCTGCTTCCTCTCACTGAATTGCCGAAGGATGTTACCTTGAAGATTGTCATGATTGGGACCGGCTACGTTGGACTGGTAACCGGTACCTGCTTCGCCGAAAGCGGGAATGACGTCACCTGTGTCGATGTCGATCTGTCAAAAATCGAACGGCTGAACAAGGGCGAGATTCCCATCTACGAACCGGGTTTGGTCGAACTGGTTGTCCGCAATTCACAGGCGGGGCGATTGAAGTTCACGTCAAAAGCCGGCGACGTCGTCCCACACGCAAAATGCGTCTTCCTGGCCGTGGGTACACCGCAGCGTGACGATGGATCGGCCGATCTGCGCATTCTGTGGAGTGCACTCGAATCGATTGCTCCGCATCTGGCCAACGACACCGTTGTGGTCATCAAGAGTACAGTTCCGGTCGGAACGAACGCCGAGGCCGCTCGACGATTACGAGAATTGACCGGCCGTGAAGTAGACGTGGCCTCGAATCCCGAATTCCTCAAGGAAGGTTGCGCAATCGAAGACTTCACCAAGCCAGACCGTGTGGTTGTCGGCGTGACGCGACCGGAAGTCGGCGAAGTCTTGCGTGATCTGTACCAGCCCTTTCTGCGAACCGAGCATCCGTTCCTCGTCATGAACCTCGAAAGCTCGGAAATGACCAAGTATGTCGCTAACTGTCTGCTGGCGACCAAGATCAGCTTCATCAACGAAATGGCGAATGTTTGCGAGAAAGTCGGTGCGGATATCAACCACGTTCGCAAGGGCATCGGGCACGATCAGCGTATTGGTTTTGCGTTCCTGTTTCCCGGTGTCGGCTATGGTGGTTCGTGCTTCCCGAAAGATGTGCGAGCACTGATCAATGTCGCGAACCACTACAATATCAAGCCGCGAATTCTGCAATCCGTCGACGATGTCAATGAAGCACAAAAAGAGGTTCTTTTTCAGAAGCTCGAGCGCCACTTCGAGGGTAAACTCAAGGGACGCACGATCGCGATCTGGGGTTTGGCATTCAAACCGCGCACCGACGACATCCGCGAAGCCCCGGCATTGATCCTGATTGATCGGCTGTTGGCGGCCGGTGCTCAAGTTCGTGCTCACGATCCTGTGGCTGCCGAAAATGTCCGGAAAATCTATGGCGACAAAGTCACGTTCTGCCAGACGCCCTATGAGACGCTCGACAGCGCCGACGCACTCGCCATCGTCACCGAGTGGAACGAATTCCGAAATCCGGACTTCTTCGTTCTGAAGAAGTTGCTGAAGTCGCCTGTGATTTTCGACGGGCGAAATCTGTTCGATCCCGAAAGAATGCGACAACTGGGCTTCTTCTATTCGGGTATCGGACTCGAATCTCGTTCATAGCCGTGCGATAGACTGGGCATCGTCGCTGTTTGAAGTTCAAGCTGGCGACGATGCCTGCTGATTCCATCAGACGATAAGCAAAGCGACTGACACGACGTCCGCTCTCTCTTTTTCTTGTTCCCCTGTGAGAAACGATTCATGCGATCCATTCTTGTGACCGGCGGCGCGGGGTTTCTTGGCAGCCATCTGTGCGAACGTCTGCTGGAACGAGGTGACAATGTTATCTGTCTGGACAACTTCTTTACCGGACGCAAACAGAACATCCTGCATCTGATTGGCAACCCGCGTTTCGAACTACTGCGACACGATATTGTTGAACCAATCGCGCTGGAAGTCGATCAGATCTACAACCTGGCTTGTCCGGCGTCACCGGTGGCCTATCAATACAACCCGATCAAAACGATCAAGACGTCGACTGTCGGTGTGGTAAACATGCTGGGCCTGGCAAAGCGCTGCAGGGCCCGCATCTTGCACTGCTCGACATCCGAAGTCTACGGTGATCCAAACGTTCATCCTCAACGAGAAGACTATTGGGGGCACGTGAATCCCATCGGTCCTCGCAGTTGCTATGACGAAGGCAAACGTGTTGCGGAATCGTTGTGCATCAACTATCACCAGGAACACAAACTGGCCGTGCGGATCATCCGCATTTTCAACACCTATGGACCGCGCATGGACCCAAACGATGGCCGCGTGATCTCGAACTTCATCACGCAGGCCTTGCGCGGCGAACCGTTAACCATCTACGGCGATGGCACTCAAACTCGTTCGTTCTGTTACTGCGACGATTTGATTCGCGGCATGATGTCGATGATGGACCAGGATACGGAGATTGGTCCCGTCAACATTGGCAACCCGGGCGAATTTACGATGCTGCAACTGGCGGAAGAAGTTCTGCGAGCGATCCCGGATTCCAAGTCCAAGATCAGTCATGTCCCGCTGCCCAAGGATGATCCGAAGCAGCGCTGTCCCGACATCACCAAAGCCAAAGCTGTCCTCGGCTGGTCCCCCACGGTTGATCTTCGGGCTGGCTTGGTGAAGACGGTGGAATATTACCGGCAGGAACTGGCGAACAGTCAACAGAGCGCATCCAAAATATAGAGCGCATCCAAATTGAGTGTGGCGTCTCGCGAGACTAAATTCAGAACCTCTCACCCATGTTTCAACGCGACAGGCACGAGACTGCCGGAAACGCGCGGCGTCGATCACAGTTCGTGCAGATAAACGCCGCCACGGAACTCGCCCGTCTGGCGTGATTGATAGATCTCGCCCGACGCCAGTTCCAGTCCGGTCAGGAACCCGCCGCCGTACGCCAGGGTATCCAAGCAGACCCAGCCGTCTTTGGACGTCGGCGCACCGTATCCGACCGCGCTATGGCCGCAGATCACTCGTTTGCCGGATGGATGAGGAAACTCGCGGCCGCTCAGTTTTTGCCAGCGCAGCCAGGTCGATCGCTGATGCCGCATTTCGACACCCGGTTCCAGGTTCGCATGCACGCAAATCTCGTTCGGACCTTCCCAATACCGTACGGTCCCATCGAGTAACTCCAGGTGCTCATCGGGAATGTTGGCCAGGTCTGATCCGTAAGACGTCAGCGTGGTCGCGCCGCCGTGTCGCAGCCAGTCCGACTTGTTTATCCCTTCGATTGCGTTCAGCATCATCTCTTCGTGATTGCCGAGGATATAGATCAGCTCACAGTGGTCGCTGACATCGATCAGTTGATCCAGCACACTGTTGCTGTCCGGCCCACGATCGATCGCGTCACCGAGAACGATCACGGTGTCATCGGGTGTTAACCTCATGCGCTCAAGCAGAATCTCCAGGGCGCGAGCACACCCATGGATGTCTCCGATGGCAAATCGTCGGCCCGGTGCCACCATGTCTGACAACGACAACTCTCCTCAAACGATCCACATACGTTGTATACGACTCAGAATCGGTGCGGCGCGGCGCTCGCAAAAACGAAGAGAAAACCACAAACTATTGGATGATACCACAACCGTTGACAAGTCCTGACTCGTTCGAAATCGGCGAATCGATCGCAATCGATTTCGATTGATCCAAACATACCTCACACGAGGCGCTGATGACGAAAATCAAGATCGGGCAAATTGGCACCGCTCACGGTCATGCCGCCGGAAAACTCGATATGTTGCGCCGTTCGCTCGACTTCGATGTCGTCGGAGTCGTCGAGCCTGATCCGAAACTGCAACAACAGGCGCAACAGCAAGCTTCGTTTCGCGACGTACGCTGGATGACCTTCGCACAACTGATGAATATCGCCGACCTGCAGGCCGTCGCCATCGAAACCGAACCGCGTCATCTTCTGTCACACGCAGAAGCGTGTGTCGATGCGGGTAAGCATATTCACCTGGATAAACCGGCCGGAGAATCGTTGTTGCAGTTCCGCCGTATTCTCGACACCGCCTCTCGCACCCATCTCACCGTGCAGATGGGTTACATGTACCGCTACAACCCCGCGGTCGTATTGATGAAGGACCTGGTGCGAAAAGGATTTCTGGGCGAGCCCTTTGAAGTCCATTGTGTGATGAGCAAAGTAGTTGACGAGGTCAATCGGCGGCGACACGGTGAATATGCGGGTGGCATGATGTTCGAGTTGGGATGCCACTTGATCGACATCGTCGTCGACCTGCTGGGGCAGCCTGAATCTGTCACGCCATATGCGCAGCATTTAGGGCCAAACACCGATCCACTGTTGGACAACATGTTGGCCGTGTTGAAGTATCCCAAAGCGCTAGCGACTGTGAAGTCGTCCGCCCTCGAAGTCGATGGTGGTTCTCGGCGGCATTTTGTGATTTGTGGAACCGGCGGAACCCTGCACATCGAGCCGCTTGACGCCCCAAAACACGTTCGACTGACTCTGTCGCAGGAACACGGCAAGTATCGACGCGGCTCGCAGGAAGTCCCGATGGAACCTTACACCCGATACGTTGACGATCTGGCCGATTTCGCACGCGTGATCCGGGCCGAGAAGACATTGCCTTGGTCACCTATGCATGATCTGGCCGTACAGGAAACGGTATTGCGTGCCAGCGGTTGCCCGATCGACCGCTGATTTTGTGACGGTCCCTCGTCAGCGAATCGTTCTGATCTGTAGATTACCCCGGCAACGAACACACCCTGTCGACCGTATTTCATCGAAAGTCATCCATGAGTTCATTCTCTCGTGAGCAGATTCTTGCGCGTTTGCGTGCCAAGGTCGCCGCCGGCCAACCGATCGTCGGCGGTGGGGCAGGTACAGGCTTGTCGGCCAAACTGGAGGAAGCGGGCGGCATCGACCTGATCGTGATCTACAATTCCGGTCGCTTTCGCATGGCCGGTCGCGGATCTCTCGCTGGAATGATGCCATATGGCGATGCCAACGCGATCGTCATGGAGATGTCGCGCGAGGTGCTTCCAATCGTCAAGCACACACCTGTACTGGCGGGCGTCTGCGGTACCGATCCGTTCCGGCTGATGCCGCAATTCTTGAAAGAAGTTCAGGCGGCGGGGTTCTCGGGCGTTCAGAATTTTCCCACGGTCGGACTATTCGACGGCACAATTCGAGTCGGGCTGGAAGAAACCGGCATGGGATACGGCCTGGAAGTCGACATGGTCCGGCAAGCGAGCGAACTGGGACTATTGACGACGCCTTACAGTTTTAACGTCGACGAAGCCGCAGCTATGGCCAAAGCTGGCGCAGACATCCTGATCCCTCACATGGGCCTCACCACCAAGGGCATGATCGGCGCCTCAACCGCCGTGACACTTGAAGAATCGGCCAAGCGATGCCAGGTAATGCACGATGCCGCCAAACGGATCAAGCCCGACATCCTCGTCTTGTGCCACGGCGGCCCCATCGCTGATCCTGCTGACGCGCAATACATCCTCGATCATACCGAAGGCATCGTCGGCTTCTACGGTGCAAGTTCAATGGAACGCCTGCCTGTCGAACCGGCGATCACCAACCAAATTCGAGAATTCACCAAACTCCGGTTCCTCGCACGCTAATTTGTTCAGTAGGAATTTGACATGCCACTGGTTGGCAACCCAGCCGAATTCGCTGTCGAATACCACCTGAAGGATGTCTGCCCGCCCTACGGAAACCTGCACTTTGGATCGCGAGTTCGCCACTCGGTGATTTCAGCGAGGCCATGCACCTGTACCACGGCCTCGGAACGCTGAGGGCTTGTGCGGTACGTGACGTTGATGCGTTTCGCTCAACGTACAATTTAATTGCCGATCTTCTCGATCCAGAGTTTGCGCTCAGCGAGAGCGACGACTCACTGGGTGAGGCTCATGACTGTTATGAGTTAGGCATCTTTTCCACCGTCAACGAGCGTTGCCTCTATTTCCTGTGGAGAGAATTCAGATTTCGTGGATCGGGATGTCCGCCGAATGAGGCGCCACGTACGATCACGTTGTGCTGTCTGTGACGAGTACGATTGAATCTCAATTCTTCGATGAAACCAGACGGAATCTGTTTCCGCAAGCGCCGGCCACCACCCGCCGACCTCGAGAGAATCCATCGCTGGCGAACGGCCCTCTGACCTGACCCGCCACGATCAGTGCCGTCGGGGAACGGTGACAGGTGGCTTGCCATCGAAATGCGGCAGGTTCGGTAAACCGTAGCGACTGTGACACGAATGGATTCCATCATTCGCGCAGGGTTTCTGACGAAAATGAGCCGAAACTCCAGCCTTACCGACGTTTAAGACTGTGCTCCGCTTGGAAAATCACGAGACAAAGCATAAGCTTTTTCCGTTGCGTTCCGGACGTACGCAACCATCACCAATTGAACGATGTCTCAGGTAGGGTTAGGGTCTGATTCTCAAGCCAGATGCATCGACATATATGGATGTGGCCTATCTGACGATCTGCCCCACAATAATTCTTGATCATGCAAATGCCTCGCACCGGACAGTGAAAGGAACCAACTGATGCAGCGCGCCGTCAATGGTCTCAATTCAAACGAAGGAGGTGTCCAAGTCCATGGTGGCGACAATTTGCAGGCACGAAGGTGGTTTCAAAAGCGACTGAAAGAACTGGGAGTGAGTCAGTACGTCAAATCAATCAATGAATCGTCAAGCACCAAGCCATTCCGCGGCTTTCAAGTTCACGCCACACACGCTCAGTTTCTGGCTCCCGATGGCGACACATCCGGCCTCTGCCAGAAGCTGAACCTCGACACCACCCACAGTTCTGATGATCTGGAACGAGAAATCCTGATCGCCATGCTGATCTGCCCGATCCCTTTTCAGTTCCCCACCTACGATGAATTGATGTCGTCGGTTCGGATTCGTAAAAACATTGTGCAGGCGGCGCGCAAGACCGCGTTGTCATTTGCTGCGTACGAAGCCGAGCGACCCGAAGAATTCTGGCGCTACGACGAAGACCGCGGCTTCGTCCTGCGACCTGGCCAGCCACTGATTGCTGCACTGCGCAGTGCCACGCAGCCGGATGTCTCGGGCAAACGCTTCACATTCTCGTGCCGTCGTGCGGTGGAATATGTCATGCTGCTGAGCATGGCTAGCGAAGCCGAAGCGAACAATTCCGAACTGTTCCAGCAATTGCATCATCAAGCCGAATCACGGGCTCTTAAAGGTCGCGAGTTCGAGCAAATTTTCCTTCGCACCTTTGGCTCGCAGCATCACCCGCTGCCTGTGAAATTCTTTATTCCCGGCGATCGCACCTGGTTCCGTAACCCGGATGAAGCCTCATCTCAGGCAACGGGCTACGAAGGAAGCTGGACGTTCTATCTGGGCAACGGCGTCTTCGCCGACTTCTGGCGCCAAGACCGAAAATTCAGCCTGGTGACCAAGTGTCTGACGATCTATCACTGGCGTAACGCCGTCTATCTCGACCAGGACGGTGAGGCCCAAATCAATGAGCAGCAAGTTGAAGACCTGGTCGAAGCGACACTTCAAGATCCGCTGGAAACGACTCGAATTCTGCAAGAAATGCTCCGCCTGCAGGATCCATTGGATTCCTTTACAGGCGGCTGCATCGAAGCCCACCGGGAACATGCCCGCCAAATCTGTCCAGAGACTGCCGACTTGTACTTGCCAGATCTGACTGCAATGAACATCATGAATGTCTTGTCCAGTTGACCAACCTGCCAACGTCGTCAGCGAGAATTCCAGATCTCGTTCAATACCCTGAAAGTTCGCTCCAACCGCGACATTCTCCACCGCGACCCGAGAGAAAAAGCGCATCCAGTTGCCGATCCTTGCCCCTCAGCCCCCCAATGAGTAAAACTACCTGACCGCGTCAAAACGTGGGTAAGGGCGATTAACTCAGCGGCTAGAGTGCCATCTTCACACGGTGGAAGTCACTGGTTCGAATCCAGTATCGCCCACTGTTCCAAGTCTGCCCTGTGCGTTCATCCGCAGGGAGGGAGGCTTTTCTATTTGTTTCGCCAGAGATGGCGGTTCAGTGTCGGGAACAGTTTCAGCGCGTTGTCGCGCATGATTTGGGTTCCGATGCGAATGGCGTGGTCTTCGCGCAGTTCGTTTCGAACCACTTTTTCTGCGAGGGCTTCCGATACGCATTGTCTGGTGAACAACGTCGCCGCGTAGATTCCTTCGGCGTTGGTTGTGTCGGCGCCCCACATGATGCGGTCTGAGGGAACGATTTCGAGCCATTCCTGATAGGCGCGTTTGGCCATCGTGTAACTGAGCTGCGGCAGCCAGACCGAATCAATCCAGACGTTCCGATGACGCATGGCAATCACACCCGTTTCACCGATCCACGGGAACCCACCGTGAAACAAGACGAACTTCGTGTTGGGATTGTCCGCAATCAGGTCGACAAGCAACATGGGGTTCGAGCCTTGAATCCGCGCCTGACCCGTGTGGATCTGAAACGGCAAATTGTGCTTGGCGCTCAATTCGCAAAGGCGTCGGAAGATGAAGTCCTGGAAATCCTTGATATCCGCAACAGAAAGCTCTTTTACCGGTCGGCCGAAGACGCGCTCGGCGCGTGCTTTGGGCACATTCTGGAAATCAAGCGTTCGCTGGTACGCCAACGTCGACTTCAAACAGACTGCGTCGTGAGCAACCGCGTCGGCGAAGATTTTGTCCAGAATCGCCAAGTAGTCATCCAGTGACTTGATGGGCATGCCGATTTGCTCGGCATAGGCGTACGGGCTGTCGCTGGCGGTTGCAAAGGCCGAGGGGTGATAGCCGTCGACCATTGTTGTCACGTTCAAGATCGGGACTGCGAATTTGTAGGCACGGTCAAACTTCAATCGAGCCCAATAAGGATCGACCAGCATCAATTCGATGTTGGCGCGATTCGTGACGACGTCCTTCAGCCACCGGTCATCTTTGTAGTTTTCGAAGATGCGCTGATTCAGGTCGCGCGCTTGCTCGTCGGTCATCGTTTCGAAATCGACGCCGTACAGATCAGTGAAGGCGGGGAGCACGTAACGATAAAAACTGGTCGCACGTGCATTCTGAAAATCATTTTTAGCTTGCGACCACCAAGTTTCGAAAGAACCTCCCGCAGTCCAACCGGTCAGCGGATTGGTCCACGGGTAGTAACTTCCTTGCCAGAGACTGTGCAGTGTCATTCCACGTCCCTGATCGGTCAGATCGCGTTCGACAATCTGGTCGAACGGGTGCAGATGATCATGTGTATCGATCGCCGGTACTGCGTCAATCGCCGTCCGAATCCGTTTGTACGTATCGGTTACCTTGAGGTCATTGGCTCCCGCGACCGAGATACAACACAGCAAGAGGACGAACGTCAGTACAGGTTTCATGGCGGGATCCTGAATGGCAGTTGGAAAGAGGAAATTTCGTGATGGAACGCGCAGTCTCGAGTTGACCCGCGTTATAATCCGTCAGCCGTTCTACTGTCTTGTGCGCCCGTAAGTTCAAATTCTGGTTGTCGAACGAGGATGATTCACCAGTGGTGAATCGTGACGCCACGGATCGTATTGTGGATCGACATGTGACGAGGCTGGATTTGCCTACAGACGATGGAGCTGATCTGTGCGTTGTGCCTGCTTTTTGATTCTGCTGTCCCCGTCGGCGATATTCGCCACTGACCGACTGGCCGCTCCCCAGCAAAAAACGTCTAAAGTGAATTCCGACCGGATCAAAGTGGAACTCGGTCGATCGGATCCCGAGTCGGCGCCAGCACACAACGATCGAGGCGAAGAGTTTCGCAAGAAACGCGAATTTGATCGCGCAATCGAGGAATACTCGGCAGCAATTCGACTCGATCCGACCTTCACCTGGCCGTACAACAATCGCGGTCTGACTTGGACAGCGAAAGGGGAATTTGACAAAGCCCTGAAGGATTTCGCCGAGGCACTGCGGCTCGATCCTAAATATTCATTTCCCTACAACAATCGCGGCCTGGTGTGGGCGGCAAAAGGTGAATGGGATAACGCCATCAACGACTATTCCCGGGCGATCAACCTGGATGGACGGTACCTGTTCGCGCATTGGAATCGCGGAGTTGCCTGGGAAGTCAGGGGCGAAATCAGCAAGGCGATCGCAGACTATGCAGAATCGATTCAGATCGATCCGAACTATGCTCCTCCTTACAACTCAATCGCGTGGCTGCGCGCGACTTACCATGACGCGCGTTACCGTGCCGGTAAGGAGGCTGTTGAGTACGCCACGAAGGCCTGCGAATTAACCAATTGGAAGTCGTACGCCGAGATCGACACGCTGGCAGCGGCGTACGCTGAGGCGGGAGAATTCACCAATGCCGTGATTCGCGGCATGACGGCGCTGGAACTCGCGCCGGAAAACGAAAAGGCTCATGTGTCAGAACGGCTGGAACTGTTTCGTTCGAATCAACCATACCGTCAACCGGTCAAGCAGCAGGACAAGTGAAATCTGGAACGACTGATGACACAAGGTGCCTTGGTACTGTCCTGCCTGCTTCAGTCAAAAGCTCGATCGGCGGCCGGCGGACGCGACGTGATCGTATTCCCATGCAAGTCGATTAACGAGCCCATTTCCATTTCTCATTTCGGGTCGCGAAGTCCCAAACCTTGATTTCGCCGTCCCAGCCAGCGGATGCGATCCACTTCGAATCATTCGAGATCGCAACACCGAATGCCGCATCATCGTGCGAGTCGAGTGTTGCAATCAGTTGCGGTCGGTCAAAGAGACTCAAATCCCACAATCGCACCGATCGGTCGATGCCAGATGATACCAGTGTCTTTTCATCGGATGAAAGCTGCATGTCCGTCACGCTCCCCAAATCGTGCGCCATGAAGATGCCAGTTTGAGCTCCGTCTGCCATGCTGTAGACTCGGATCGTTGCGTCCGAGCAACCTGTCAACAACGAATTGCCATCCTTGGTGAACGCAAGGCCGTTGGTCTCGCCGGGATGTGGCAGTTCCAACAAGATCTTGAACGTCGCGAGATCGAAAACTCGCACGAACTGATCCTTGCCGGCCGTGGCAAGCCGCTTGCCATCGCGCGACAGCTTTGTGTTCCAGATTCCGCCTTTGTGAACGGCCCCCCACTCGTGCACTGGTCGCTTCGATGCGATCTCAGTGATCCGTACCGAGCCTCCCCCATGCGCCGTGATCAACCATTTGCTGTCCGGAGTGATCTGCAGCGATTCGACAGACCCTGGAAATTTGATTTGACTCGTTTCTTTTCCGGTCGTTGCGTCGTAGAAGCGTGCGATATGGTCGTAGCCGCCTGCCGCGAAGAATTTCCCATTGGGGTCCCACTGAACTGTGCGAATTCCGCGATCCGTCGGAACGACAAATTGGGATTCGCCAGTCTCAGCGTGCCACACGCGGATTTCTCCGGCCTCGGCGGCACTCCAACTTCCGTGGGCTGTGATCAAACGCTTGGAATCAGGTGCAAATCGTGGGAACCAGGCCAGCCGGACCACTTTCGCATCGGGTTTCTGCTGAGCAATCGCGCCGCTGGTTGGCACGACCAGGTACAGGACTGACAAGAGTCGGATCAAGCAGCGCGACATGAATATCTCCACGAATGCAACACGTTTGAAAACGGTCTCAAAGCTGGAATCGAGCAAACAGACGACTCGCCAGCCGATGATATAGTCACAATGTCTTATTTTTCAACGAGATACTTCTGTCGCAAACACCTCGCACCTTTCTCAATTGTGTTTTGATGGAGATAATCTGTGGTGCTGACATCACTTCGCTCACCGGGAAGGCGCACCATGCGAATCGTGACGACCCTGCTGATCACCGTTGCGATCGTGCCAGGTATCGCGTGTCTCGCCGAGGATGGATCGCCAGAGAACAACACCGCCAAAAAGCTGGAACTGCTGGGCGCAACGTTGACTCGCGACAACGCCGTGCCCGAACAACCCGTCACGGGTGCCTCTTTTGCCCGTGGTTCACGATTCAATCCGAAACACCTTCATATGCTTGCCGGGTTCAAGCGTCTGAAGGAGTTGGATCTGAGCATGATCGCCTTACGTGATGAACATCTGGCGCAGGTCTTTCGCCTGCGACAACTGACAGAGCTGAACCTGGGTGTCCGAGATCCAGAGCAGTTCCAAGATGTCGCCGGAGTCGACGAGCTGAGTCAACAGATTGTCGCGAATCCTCAGATCACAGATCAGGGGATGACTGGCTTGGGGCAATTGACAGAGTTGACGTCATTGAACTTGAACGGAGCGTTGCTGAGCGATGTCGGGCTGAAGGAACTCAAACATCTGAAGCTGCGAAGACTTTCACTCTGTTGCCGGCTCATCACCGATGATGGTTTGAAAGAGCTAAGTTCGCTTAAGGAGCTTGCCGAACTCGACCTTGACGACACTCACATCACTGATGCGGGCATCAAAGAACTCGCCGGCCTCCAGCAGCTCAGACGACTGTCGGCAAGCCGTACGGCGCTGACTGGCGCATCGTTCGATGCGCTAGTTAACTTGAAACAGCTTTCCGTATTGCGATTGGAACAGATTGCACTCACAGACGACGGAATGGTTGCACTGGCCCGGTTGAAAGGTTTGACTTCGCTGGAATTGTTCGACAATCGAATCTCCGACGACGGATTCAAAGAACTACGCAACCTTCCGTTGCTCATGAAGCTCAAGCTAAACTTGGTGCGTGTGTCGAATGCGGGCATGCAGGAACTAGGACAAATCCAGACGCTCGTCGAATTGAATCTGGAAAACTCTCACGTAACCGATAACGATCTCGCCCATTTGTCCAATCTGAATCGACTCGGCCGGCTCGATCTGAGCCAGACAAGAGTCACCGATGCAGGTGTGGAAAAACTCCTCCAGAAGATCCCTCAATTGAAGTTTCTTAGACTGACGAGCACTGCCACCACGGCGGAAGGAATCAATCGACTGCGGAAGGCATTTCCAACGGCGATCCTGACCCGCTGAGATTCAATGTCTGGTCATCGTCGCAACGTTGGCGACTCGCTACAATTTCCGTGACAGGAAGTAGTCCAATTCGAATGGAGTGACGCGGTTGTGAGCTTTGAGGACGATTTGACAAAGTCGCAGCGTGCGGCTGTCGAGCACTATGAGGGGCCGCTGCTGGTCGTCGCTGGCCCGGGATCTGGAAAGACGCGCGTCATCACTCGCCGGATCGCTCGGTTGATCGAGCGCGGTGTTCACCCACAGGAAATCCTCGCGATCACGTTTACCAACAAGGCCGCTCGAGTCATGAGCGACCGAGTTCAAGCGCTGCTTCCACGCAACTATGTCTGGGTCAGCACGTTTCACAAGTTCTGCGTCAAGATGTTGCGCGAACGCGCATCGTTTGTCGGCCTGGCACCAAACTTTTCGATCTTCGATACCTCCGATCAACTGACTTTGATCAAGGAAGTCCTGCACGACCTCAATCTGGACGCCACACATTTCCCGCCACCGAAGTTATTGGGACGAATCAGCAATGCCAAGAACGATCTGATCACCGCAGATCAATATCGCGCGAAGCATGCCTCCAGCGTCGGAACACACCTCGAGGCGGTCGTCGCCCGCATCTTTCCCGCCTATCAGAAAAAGCTTCTCGAAGCGAATGCCGTCGATTTTGACGATCTGCTGGTTCATGTCGCTCGAATGCTGAATGAGCACGATGAACTGCGCCGCTCGCTGGACGAACGATTTCGTTTTATTCTCGTCGACGAATACCAGGATACGAACCGGGCGCAATACCAGATCGTTGCAGCACTGTCGCAAATCGAACCGAATCTGTGCGTGACCGGCGATCCGGACCAATCGGTCTATGGCTGGCGCGGTGCAAAGATTGAAAACATCCTGCGATTCGAGAAAGACTTTCCTCGCGTCAAAACGATTCGGCTTGAGGAAAACTTTCGCAGCACGCCGGAGATCCTCGCGACCGCCGACCATTTGATTCAATACAACGTTCAACGCAAGCCAAAACGACTGATCGCCACGCGTCCCAGCGGACAACCCGTCGAGTTGCGGCTGTACCAGGACGGACAAAATGAAGCGTCGTCGATCGCCGCGGAGATTCAATCGCTCGTACAAAACGGAAAGCGAAGCTGGTCCGAATTCGCGATTTTCTACCGCGTCAATTCGCTCTCGCGTTCACTGGAAACGGCACTGTCACGACTGAAAGTTCCCTACCAAGTCGCAGGAGGTCTCGCGTTTTATGAACGAGCCGAAATCAAGGATGTGCTGGCGTACCTGCGGTTGATCGAGAATCCGCGCGACCGAGTGGCTTTCGTCCGGATCGTGAATCGACCGACACGCGGCATCGGCAAAAGTTCACTCGATCGGTTCGTCCAATGGTGCGATCAGGCGGGAACCGACTTGCTGGCGACCGCTCGACATCCCGAACGGATTGCGGGCCTCTCGAAAAAAGCCGTCATGGGGCTGCGGACATTTGCTGGACTGATCGACGAATTGTCCGAATTCACTTTGAATCCGTTCGGTACACAAAGCGAATCAACCGACTTTAACTTCGAAGCCCTCGAGGGAGACCAGTCGGACGAGACTCCTCGTGGTCCCGTCGAAGCCATTCTGCGGGAGGTTCTCGACCGAACGGGTTACTACCGCCAATTTGAAGGAGCCCTCGAAGAAGAAGAGATTCAGCGAAAATCGAACGTGGACGAATTACTCAGTTCCGCCTCGCTGTACGACCGCCAGTTGGCTGACCAGGAACAGATCGCGACGCTGTCGGGATTTCTCGAGACGGCCAGTCTGGCACAGGATATCGATTCGCTGGAAGACGATTCGGGGGCGGTGACACTAATGACTCTCCATGCCGCCAAGGGTCTGGAATTCCCGCATGTCTACCTGATCGGCCTCGAACAGAATCTGATCCCGCACGAGCGGTCCTTGCGGGAAAACGACAAGAATTCATTGGAAGAAGAGCGTCGGTTGTTGTTCGTCGGGATCACACGCGCGCAGGATCGCCTGGTGCTGACGCACACTCACCGACGCGAGCTTCACGGCCGGACGGTCTCAACGATTACAAGCGATTTCTTGCGCGAACTGAATGTCGACCGTCGTGATGTCGATGCCGGCGAAGAATCGAATGTCGATCCGTTCGAGGATTCGTTCGTCATCGATCCCTATGCACGGAACCCGTTCGACGACTTCGCGGATGACGGGGTCGAACATCGGCAACTCGGTTCCTTCTCGTCTCAGTCGAAAGCGAAAAAGAAACGCAAGCCCTTCGCGAAGCCGCATCTCACGACCGGCGCCGCACTCGAAACCGGGACCGACGAACAAGCGGCATTGCCGATCGGGTTCGCGATGGGAATGCAAGTCCGACATCCACGCTACGGATTAGGTACTGTCGTTGAGGTCAGCGGCTTCGCTCTACGACGAACCGTCACGGTTGAGTTCGCGACCGACAATCGCCGCGAAAGCTTCATCGCCTTAAAATGCCCGTTGCAGCCAGTGGGCGCTGGTTAATCCGTGGCGCCCCGTTTTACGTTCAGATTGTGTCGACATGCCGATTTGTCGTATCTTCAAAGCTGTCGATCACGATGATCAAGCAACAAACATGATGTCCTGACTGCGGGAAGTCGCGATGACCGCCGAATTGGCTCAGATGGAATTGCTGGCAAACGTCGACGAACTGATCGCGCGTCTGAGCGCCTGGTCAACGGAACCATCGCCGTGGGAGGCTGTTCAGCAGAGTCAGGCACTCGTTCGTCGTCTGTTGTCCAGGCTTGAACCTTTACGCGCACGCGTCGAGGCACCGCTGGTCGTCGCGACTTTTGGTGGGACGGGAGTCGGCAAAAGTACACTGGTCAATGCCCTCGTCGGGAAAGAGGTCACCTCGTCCGGACGACAACGTCCAACGACGACGACGCCCATCGTGCTGGCTCATCCTCAGACTGATCTGAATGCCTACGAGTTGCCTCTTGCCAAGGGCGGTGACGAACTGCAAGTCGTCCGAGTCGAAGCTGCGCTCCTGCGTGACATCATCATCATTGACTGTCCCGACCCTGATACATCCGAGGTAGAAACCACCTCAAGTAATCTTGCACGACTGCATCGGTTGTTGCCCTATTGTGATGTCTTGCTGTACGTGGGAACCCAGCAGAAATATCGATCGGCACGTGTCAGCAATGAACTGTTACAAGCCGCCAGTGGGTGTCGCCTGGTGTTCATTCAGTCGCATGCCGACGTCGATTCCGACATCCGCGACGATTGGCGAAAGCATCTAAGTTCTCACTTCGAGATCGCCGACATGTTTTTTGTCGACTCGCGCCAGGCGTTTCAGGAACAACAATCGGGAATTCGGCCCACCGGCGAGTTCGGTCGCCTGATCGACCTATTGTTGCATGAACTGTCGACGACTCAGCGAGTTCGCATTCGCCGCGGCAACCTGATGGGCCTGGTCAATGAGGTCCTCGAACACGCACAATCAACTCTTACCCAGCACGCTCCCTTGGTCGAACGCCTTGAGAAAGCTCTCAGCGAACAACGACGTCGCACGACGGAACGAATGGCCAGCCGTTTACAGGATGAATTGCTGGTCAGTCGTGGCTTGTGGGAACGTCGATTGTTGGGCCAGGTCACCCAGATGTGGGGCTACAGCCCGTTCGCGTCTGTCTTGCGACTGTGGCACAGTCAAGCCAGTCTGCTCGCTTCGTTCTCGTTGATGCGATCACAGACGACAGCCCAGATGGCTCTTGTGGGTCTGGTCCACGGCACGCGTTGGATGACATCGCGTCAACAAGAAACGGATGCCGAAAAACGACTGGAGTCGCTAACGTCTCTGGGGTTGACCGATTCTGAACTGCGTGAAGCACAGATCGTCATCGCTGGTCACGTCCATTCCGCCAAACTGGATCGCCCGCCGATCGACGCCAGCACGCTGGAAAATCTGCGATCTGCTGCCAGCGAAGTCCAGATGGAATTTCTGACCGATGCGTCACGGCGGATCGATGCACTGATCCTGGATGCGGCTAAGCGAAATTCTCACTGGTTCACGCGATTCCGGTACGAGATCGGTTTTGCAATCCTGCCTGCTTTCCTGCTGTATCGAGTTGGCCGCAACTTTTTCTACGATTCGTTCTGGCTCGAAAAACCGCTGCTCGACACGAACTTCTATATCCCGGCTGCCCTGTTCCTGGTCTTCTGGGCCGGAGCATTTGTGATGGCCTATACATGGCGACTGCGCCGTGGCCTGCAACGTCGAATCGAATCGTTGGCCAGGGAACTTGCGGGGCTGAAGGCCGGCGCGGGCCTGTTCCCCGACCTTGAACAACGCTGCCAGGAATTCCAAACGCATCAACAGAAGCTGGAACAATTCTCAAACGGCGTCGAAGCGATCAGGCAGCAGTATTCCGCCGGCCAATCCTCCGAACGGCTGAGCGTCAAGCACGAGCATCGTGTTGTTCAAACAGTCGGCGCAGCTCCGGCAGATCAGTGGCGATAATGTGCGGCGGAATGGCTGCGGATTCAAAATCGTTACGCGTGCTGACTCCGGTCAGAACACCCGTGGTCGCCAGACCCATCTTCAGCGCGCCGGAAATGTCGGTATCGTACCGATCACCGACCATCATCACTTGATCGGCGGTCGCTCCGATGCGACGCAACGCCTGATCGTACATCCCTTGATTCGGTTTACCCACCACAGTTGGTGTCACATCGGTGGCTGTTTCCAACAGAGCCAGAATGCTGCCGGCACCAGGCAACAGACCTCGTTCACTGGGATAACTGCGATCGGAATTCGTGCCGATGAATCGAGCACCATTGCGGATCGCCAAGGCCACTCGAGCCAGTTCTTCATACGTCAATTCAAAGTTGATCCCGGCGACCGCGTAGGTCGCCTCGGCGGGATCTGTTGTCAGTTCAAAATGGTATTGAGCCAGCGCGGCTCGCAGACCATCTTGACCGACGATGATGATCTTCCCGCGCGGCCAGCCGTGATGCTTAATCTGCTCAGCCAACCACCCCGCCGTAGCTTCGGCACTACCGAGAATCTGTTCCGGTCGAGCTCGGACGCCCATGCCGGTCAGCTTTTCAACGAACTGGGCTGGCGTGCGGCTGGCATTATTGGTCACACAGAGCCATTTGCGGCCGGTCTGTTCGAGGTAGTCGAACATCTCCTGCACGCCGGGAAGCAGTTGAGTCCCCACGTAGATGACGCCATCCATATCAAACAAAACGCCACGTACACCACGCAGATCGACCGCTCCAGAAACCGTCACGAATCACTCCTTGACGAAGACCCTAATTCCTCAGGCAGGAACTTCACGAAATCGTGGCTTCTCGTCAAGTGTCGCGCGGCTTTTGCTTCTGGAGGATCCGACGTCAGATGGAATCGTCATTAGGCTCGGCTTTCAATTCGTCGATGCGGGTCCGCATGTATTTTTCCCCGTCGTTGCCCTGCCACTTCAATTCGCCTGCCCAGAAGTCACGCAGGTAGCCGCGTTTGTCGATCAGGTACACCGCTGGCCACATCGAATTGCCCCAGGCGTTCCAGTTCTCGTTCTTTCCGTCAATCAGGATCGGAAACGTCAGTTTTTCCTCGACCGCTTTGCGGCGGACGAGCGCTACGTCGCGTTCGCTGGCGGTCTCGGGCGTGTGAATCCCGATCAAAACGACATCACGTCCACGGTACTGATCCTGCCACTGACGGTACGAGGGATAGTTATGGATGCAGTTGATACATCCGCATGCGTAGAAGTGCACGACGACAACTTTTCCTCTCAACTGATTTAGCTCGAGCGGTTTCGAGTTGATCCATTCACCTGACTCGATCAGTTCCGGAACTTTGAATCCGGGCCTGCGTAATTCGTTCAACGGAAACGGCGCGCCAAATTGCTTTTTGAGGATCGCGATCTGGTCCGGTTTCAACAGTGACAAAATTCGCTTCTGTTCGTCTGTCTTCAAATCTGCGTAGCGCTTGGAAACGGTTGGGGCATTATCCTTTGTAGAACTGGTCAGCATCTGTATTGCGGTATTCGTCTCGTTGACGATCTCTTTGATCCGGTTTCGCTGTGTGTCCGAGCAATGCAATGACGCCTGGACCTCGTCCCGCAGAAACGCCGCGCTTCCCAGATGTTGCAAGAAAATCTCATTCAGCCGACGAGCCTGTTCTGGCTGCAACAATGTCGTCAGTCGATCCCGAACCTGCCGATTGATGGCCGACATTCCCGATTGTGCGTCGACCTCGGATCGATTTCGCAATGGAAAGAACCGGCCATCTTGTTCGTCGAACAGCTTTCGGTATTCGGTCCGTTGTTGTGACGTGAGTTTCAATTCTGCCAGCACGGCAGGTTCGTGTAACAACACCCAGAATGGATCATTTCCTGCGTAGGGATCGATCGCCCACACCTGCTCACTGGCAAGGTTCAATCCGATCAACACAAACGCTGACATCGCATAGCGCATACGACGGCCTTCGATACGTACACAATCGTGACGGGTGATTGGATGCCAATTTGTCCTTGGCGTTACGGATGAATTTCCTCACGACCACAGAATGAATCGCTCGCTGTCAGGGAACTCGTGTTGCGACCCGCGCGAGTTGCAACTCGATGCACGCTGTATGAGACACGACATCGTTGCACGGTCTGTGGCAATGTCGCCTGTCTGCTTGTTCAGTTGGAGTGCAAATTCCAGTTGACGCAGTCCTCTGCATCGAGTGGGGATGTCACAGCTTTCCTTGAACGCATCGACAGATTCTCGGATCACCCGTCCGTCATCAACTTTTCATCGCATCTTCATCTGCGATTCATTTCGGTGACTAGGATTGCGATCGCTTAATAGTTTCGTTTCACCTGGCCTACGCCATTTTTGTGTCTTTTTGGAGGGTCTCTGATGTTCGGTTCGCGTCGTCGGTCGGGGTTTACCCTGATTGAATTGCTGGTGGTGATTGCGATCATCGCCGTATTGATTGCTCTGCTGCTGCCGGCCGTTCAACAAGCGCGTGAAGCCGCCCGGCGAACTCAATGCAAAAACACGCTCAAGCAAATTGGCCTGGCATTGCACAACTACATGTCGTCGCATTCCAAGTTTCCTCCCGGTCGTGGCGCTCCGGATAAGATGAGTTTGGCAACAGGGTTGCCGCTGTCATCGTACACCAGTTATTCCGATACGACGACAACGACAAACGCGTCGAATCGATCGGTGCATGTGATGTTGCTGCCCTATTTTGATCAATCGAACAGCTACAACCAAATCGATTTTGCGGGACATTGGACTCAGCCGATGACCAGCGGCGGTGTTCCGGTGAACCCCAACTACAACGTTTTCATTCAAACGGGCGGCATGTTCCTGTGTCCTTCTGATATCCGATACTTGCAAGTCGCGACCGAGAACAACTATGTGGCCAATTTCGGCGGCTCGACACACTACGGCGGGGCTCAGGATGCGACTCACCAGAATGTGCTGACGACGACCTTCAATTCACCGACCTATGGAACGATCCCTTGCGGCGGAAACGGTGCTTTCACAATTGGAATCAGTCTGTCTGATCGTGACTTTACGGATGGAATGTCGAACACCGCCATGTTTGCCGAACGAATACGCGGCAGCGGTGTCAATGTCGCCACCGAGCTGCCAAAACGCTGGGACGTCATCACCATGCCCACACGAACCGTTGTGATGAACGATCCCGATGTCCAATTCAACGACTGCCTGGGATACGTCCCGACCGTTTCCAGCTTCAACTTCAGTTCATTCGGTCGTTGGGTGCCAGGCAGCGATTTCTCCAACGGCTGGCCGTGGGCCGCCTATTCCGGTGAATTGTACAACCACGTCGCCACACCCAACTGGAAAGGCCAAGACTGCGGCAATCTGAGCGCAATCTCGGACACGCCGGGCGAGCATGCGATCATTTCGGCCCGTAGCCGACACATTGGCGGCGCGCATGTCCTGTTGGCTGACGGCAGTTGCCGGTTTGCGAGCGAGAACGTCGATCTCGCTGTCTGGCGAGCTGTCGGGACGCGCAATGGGGGCGAAACCAGCGTCGAATTCTAAAGTGGTCAGCGGCAGAGGGCTATCTGAGAGTGTGCGCCTAACCGGGCAGCGCACATCTCAGAAGCCCGCTTTTTCATTCTGGTCCTGTACCGAGGGCACACTTTCCATGAAACCATTCTCAATTTTCATCACACTTACGCTTTGTTGTGTCGTCGGTTGCGCAGACGGAAGTAAAGAGACTGTCGTCAGCGAGTCGGCGTATAACGATGGCGTGAACGCTTTTAATGAAAAACAATTCGAAGATGCCGAATCGATGCTGACTGAAGCGTTGAAAATCGGTGCGCTGAATGTCGATTCGATGTGCGACGCGCGATTGAAACGCGCCAGATCGCGGATGGAATTGGGCGATCTGGACGGAGCCCAGGAAGATCTTGAGTTCCTGCTGGAAGGGGCGCCTGATACGACGATTGTCCTGGCGATGCAGGGCGACCTGGCACTCAAACAGGGCCAGACTGACGAAGCGAAGCGGCTTTACAGCGAAGCACGCAAATCCAATCCCAGCCTGCCGATCCCCGCAGAACTTCGCTAATCGTTCCGAGCCTACTCAGGAAGTCTTGGCAAATGCATCGCGTCTGGTCAGTGTTGCTTGTTCTCGTGACTTGTTCGATTGTCCCGGGTGAGGACTTTGAAACGCGACCGCCCAAATCGGTGCGCTTCGCGACGTTCAACATTCAAGAGTTGTCGTTGAAGAAGTTGAGCGAAGTTGACGCCGACGGACATGGCTCGAATTCTCAATTGCTGAACTGCACTGAGATCCTGCAACGAATTCGGCCGGATGTTGTGTTGATCAACGAGATCGATGCTCCGTCGACGCCAGATGATCGTGAACAAATCAATCCGCCTGACAATGCCGCTCGGATGCTTGTCGATCGGTATCTAGCCGTCGGCCGCAACGGTCTGGTCCCCCTGGACTTTCCGTATCTGTATATTGCCTCTTCGAATACCGGCGTTCCGACAGGTCACGACTTGGATAACGACGGCAAGACGAACGGTCCGGCTGATGCATTTGGGTTCGGTCGATATCCGGGCGAATACGGCATGGCACTGCTCAGCCGCTTCCCAATTCAGCAGGACGACATTCGGACATTCCGCAAATTGCGCTGGCAGGAAATGCCAGAGAACTTGATGCCGGACGGAGCCGGTGGTCGTCCCGATTTCTATTCTGCGCAAGAATGCCAATTGTTTCGCTTGTCGAGCAAGAGCCATTGGGATGTCCCGATCACAGTCAATGGCAAAGTGATTCATTTCCTATGTTCGCATCCGACACCACCTGTGTTCGATGGTCCAGAAGACAGCAATGGCCGCCGTAACTTTGACGAAGTTCGCTTGTGGGCCGATTACTTGAATGACGCCCGTCACCCTGTATGGATTCGCGACGACCAGGGAAACAAGGGTGGTCTGTCCGCGGATGCTGACTTCGTGATCTTGGGTGACCTGAATGCCGAACCAGTGCGTGGCGACGCAGCGTATGGCAAACGGGCAATCGAACTGTTGTTAAACCACCCGCGCGTCGTCGATCCACGCCCGCAGAGCATGGGTGCCCTGGAACAGCCGAATCTCCAAAACTTGCCGGGGTATGCGGAATTCAAGACATCAGATTTCGGGCGCCTCGATTACGTATTGCATTCCAAATCGTTGAAGACCTTGCAAACGGGGGTCTTCTGGCCCACCAAAGACAGCAAACTGTTTGATCTGGTAGCAACATCACAATCGTCGAGCGACCATCGCTTGGTCTGGCTGGATGTGCAGATCGAGACAGGTGGTGAACGCGCCGCCAATCCGGGCGCAAAGCGGCAGCAATGATAATCGCCAATCGGTTCTGTATTGCACTGAACCGTCAAGTCGACTCGGGTTTGTTCGCCGGTTCAGGTTCGTCGATGTCTGGTGCGACGAGAACGGTTTCAAATCGGCTCATCACTCCCAGTCGAATGCAAAAAACGCCCAACGCAAAAAACGCGAGATTCGTCGGCAACGCTGCAGGCATCCCACGTATCAGAACAATCACGACTGACAGTCCGCATCCAACGCAAAGCAGACCACCAATCAGAATGAAGACAATCGTTGCCCACAATGGAGTTGGCGGCGCGTATCGAGTGTTGCACGCAAGGCACAATCGATCCTTGCTGAATGTCAGGAATTCTGCTGGTTGGACGGCGTGATATTGTCGATTGCCACAATTCGGACATCGTGGACAAATTGGCGGTTTCATTGACTGCGGCTCTCATTCAGAAATGAACAAATTGTCCACCCGCACAATTGTCGGATCATCAGCATCCGGAGTGAATTACCAGTGTCAACAACGCGATTCTCGCGTCACCTGCTGATCGATTCCTCGCAGCCCTTCCAAGGCTCCGACTGGCAATGATATTCCGTGGGCCGGTACGGACGAGTCGCGCGGATTGAGGCGGATCAGAGTTCCACCCAGTGATTCACATTCGATCCGAACCGTCGGCACGGCCAATCCGGCGCCGAGTTCGATTGCCACCATCCGGCTTGAATCCACGTTGCGCAGCCACGCACGCCAGCGTCGCAACTGTGCTTCCGACCGCTCGTCGATCCATTGTCTGTCGGAAAACATCAGAATATTCGGCCGAGCGATACCTTCACATCGGGGGCATCGCGGCAAGTCGGACGTCGTGCGGATTGTGGCCATGTCGATATCGAGCTCAAGATCAGCAGCGGGCCATAAGTCGTTTCCGCACGGCTGAGCACACTGCAGACAATGAATTGATCCATGGAATTCGAACAGGTTCGATTCGGAAAATCCGGCTTTCTGAAACTGGCCATCGACATTGCTGGTGACGACGAAGGACGGAATGCGTTCGGCCCACTTGCGCAGAATCTCGAATCCGTCGTGCGGAATGGCGGACCGATACAACTGCAGACGATGCCCAAAGAAACCCCATGCGAGATGTGGATCAGTCTGAAACCAAACCGGTCGCGACATCTCGTCGAACCGCTTCCCGCGAAAGGGTGGATAGGCCCTCCAGAATCCTTCCGTGCCGCGAAAGTCCGGCAATCCCGAATCAACTCCCATTCCCGCGCCTGCCCCGATCACAAGTGCGGTCGCAGACCTGAGAGCTTCCGCCGCATCGTGATAGACCTTGGTGAGCATCGTGAAGTCCTCGGGCCGCCTATTGCAATGTCAGTCCCTGTCGATGGGCAACACATTGTTTTAACCGCTCGAGATGGAAACTTCGAGGTTTCTTGCTCATGGTTCACCCGCAACGGTTGCTGGCAACAAGACACGACATGACCCAATGACATCAGCATGGGTTCAGGTCAGCCGATTCACGCTGGTGCCGATTGGCCCGCGTACTCAACACGAGTGTGCTACCATTCTGTACAATCGGACGGTGGCGAGAGTGGTGATCTCGGATCGGAAATATTGACCTCCTATTCTGATGGACAAAGTTGATGACGGCAGCGGATCGATCATCGAAAGATATGAGCACGAATCCAGTCAACGCTGGTTCAAATTGGATATTGCTCCTGATTCTGTTTGTCGTCAGTGCCGTCGCGATGGGGACGATTGTGCGCTCGATGAAGAATACGACCGATTCGTCCTCCGCAACTTCTAAAAACTCGACATCAAATGCGCCCAAAGTTGCGATCCGTACGTCACCGGAAACCGCTCCGGCAGGAATGGTGTTAATACCTGGTGGCCAATTCGACATGGGTTGTGAAGACCCAAGACAATTGACAAGTGGCGGTCGTGAGGCGATGCGTGACGCACGGCCCGTACACCGCGTGCAACTGGATCCGTTCTGGACGGATGAGTCCGAAGTCACGAACGAGCAGTTCGCGGCATTTGTGAAAGCGACAAAATATGTCACCGTCGCCGAAGTCGCACCGACTGCCGCAGAGTTTCCGACCGCACCGCCAGAAAACCTGGTCGCTGGCAGCGTCGTGTTCACTCCTCCGCAAGAAGATGTGCCGTTGGATAGCCACTTCCGCTGGTGGAACTATGTGCCGGGTGCGAACTGGCGACATCCGACAGGACCAGACAGCAATCTGAAAGGTCGCGAAAAATATCCGGTCGTGCAGGTTGCCTACGAAGACGCCGCGGCCTATGCGGACTGGGCAGGAAAAAGATTGCCAACCGAAGCCGAATGGGAATTCGCCGCTCGTGGCGGGCTGATTAACAAGCCATACAGTTGGGGCGACGATCTGAAGCCTGCCGGAAATTGGGCAGCTAATATTTGGCAGGGGAAATTTCCGGTGAGCGACGCCGGGGAAGATGGCTTTATCGGAATGGCACCGGTGGCACAGTTCCAACCGAATGGTTACGGACTTTACGACATGGCCGGAAATGTCTGGGAGTGGTGCTCGGACTGGTACCGGCCCGACTACTACGCCGAACTGTCCCGGCAGGGTAGTGTCGCTCTGAATCCATCAGGACCCACCAGCAGTCATGATCCCGCCGAACCACTCGTTAAGAAACGGGTCATGCGCGGCGGTTCATTCTTGTGCACTGATCAGTATTGCACGCGTTACATGGTTGGCAGCCGCGGCAAGGGCGACATCATGACGGGAACCAGCCACTTGGGATTTCGCTGTGTGAAGTCCGCAAAATGAGTCCTGCAGCCCGGTGTTTCCAGGTCGCGGACCCAATTTCCGGGCAGCTGAACGATGTTCCGGGTGTCCGGCGGCGCTCCCGTCCGCCGGAAGCCAAGGTACATCACAATCCGAGTGAGGCAGCCGACAGCCGTTCCATCCACGCCGCTCAGCCCATCGACGCGGTCGTCAATTCCCGAATCGGTTCCCGATGATCGAGCAAATACTGCGGCCGTCCGCGCGAGTCGGGGATCGTCGCCGTGGCAACATCGATTCCCAATTGCCGGTAAAGTGTCGCAAAGACGTCCTGATAATGAATTGGGCGATCTTGCGGGACCTCACCCAATCGATTCGTCGATCCAATGACCTGTCCCATCATCATGCCACCGCCCGCCAACAATGCGCACGAGGCTTGTGGCCAATGATCGCGACCACCGCCAGGATTGATGCGCGGCGTCCGACCGAACTCGCCCC
>Ga0105238_10000123_pt1 | contig 85492 bp, 57 predicted proteins | sample KBSC34metaG_FD_81526 | JGI IMG/M metagenome (GOLD analysis project Ga0105238, IMG submission 81526) | Corn rhizosphere microbial communities from Kellogg Biological Station, Michigan, USA - KBS C3-4 metaG | ecosystem: Host-associated > Plants > Roots > Rhizosphere > Soil | place: Michigan, USA...
GACGGAAGTGGCGAACGAGTTCCTTGTCACGAGCGATGAATACGGCATGCGGCAAGCAATCGAATGGGCGGCGAAACGGCCTGACGCAGAAACATTCGTCCGCCTGCGCGAAATCGTTCGATCCGATGACTGCAGATTGGCACCAGGGGAGCGTTCAGTCCCGATAAACCAAAATCTCGCTTTGGAGGTGCTCGCTTGGCATAAGCAATGGGAAGCGGTTGCCGAAGGATTTACGAAGTGGGGAATTCACACACTCGCGTCCATCGGGCATCGCCCCGAATCTGATTTGGGGCCATGGGTAGAGACTCTTCGGCACTCTGTTACTTCCACACCGACTCCAGGCAACGTTCTCGCACTTGGTGTTTTCGGAAATGCAGATGACTGTACTCGAATCCACACGATACTCGACCACTGTGAAAGCGATTCGGAGCTCGCTCATTCCTGTATCATGGCACTTACGGATCTCAAGGATTATTCCGACGGAGGTGTCACTAGAGTCGCAAAGCACTTGTCTATTCCGAAGCATAGGCATTCCACGACATTGATGCTGCAAACCGCGGGGACACCCCTGGCTTGGGCAGCTCTGTTCGATGACCTGAAGATAAATTTTCACTTCGTCACAGCGTTGAATTTGATCAATCTGTCTGAGCATGCAGACGAAGTCACTGAAATGGCTGTGACTCAAATTGCGTTGCACGAGGGTATGGATGGCCATTCCGTACTGAAGCTATTTGTGACCAAGATTCGCCCGCCCGAAATCCGTCATCGTATATTACGCGACGAACGTGTACGAGAATTGTTTCATCAATTGTCTGCGGCGCGAGAAAGTAGCTTTTGGTATGTTGGCTCAAAAGCGAATGCAGTTGAATGCTTGGCAGATTTTGATCCTGATGCGGCATTCGCGGCCGCATGCCAAGTACTTTCCGATGACAAAGCCCACGATCGAGAGCGGTATCCGATCATTCTCACAACGATTAACCGCGATCGGGGAATTGAGTGGCTCATGAGTCATTACCCCAAGGAAAAATCGCAATTGGTCCGAGTTGCAATTGGGAGAACGCTCCAAGACGCCATCCCAATCGCGGCGCTCGTCGAAAAAATGTCGGATGAAAACGAGGACAATCGGATCGCGGCGGTAGAATTGGTTGGCTGGGCTCCACTCAACGAATCTGTCGACGTGTCGCTCGCGGAGTCCCTTCAGGACAAATCCGATAAAGTGATCCGGTCAACCATTCTCGCGCGACAAAGAAGACGAGATCGCCGTATCGTCGCCGCTCTGGCAAATCTGGTTGTTGAAGAAACTAATCCGGCAGAACGGTCGATCTATCTGGACGCCTTAGTTCAACTTGTCGATCCTGGCGACGACCATCTCCACCCTCAAGCCGATCTGGAGAGGGCTCTCCGGGTAGTCACAGAGTTCGAGGAGGAGTACGCATGGAAAATACTGAAAGACCGGCGAAAGCAGATGAACGAAAAATTGAAAAGTACGAAGCTATCTTGATCTGGAATTGAGAGGTTTCGAACGGGACGCTCGCGCTACAGGCCGACGGAAAATAATTCTCATCTCAGTCGATCGAAGATGCAGAAATCCGGCACTGAGTGATTCGAATAGCGGGCCAACGTCAAGTAGCTCTGGGCGATAGCGGGATTCTGGCCAACTCGTTGCGCTTCCAATGCGACGCTTCTTTGCCGTTCCCAGAGTTGTATTGAACCATGCCAGCAGAAATCGACGGTGGAGGATCATTGAGGAAGCTGAGGTACGTTCCGAACTCCTCAGCCGTCCCACTCGGAACGAACACAATAAAGCGACGCTCGAGCACTTCTACGAATACGCCCAGTGAATAACACCGGCCGCTTGATCCGAAGACGGCGAGCGCTTCGTTACTCTCAATCGTAGTTCCACCTCCCTGAAGCAACGGGATTATCATGCCTGTCAGTGGTGAAAAATACTTCTCAACAAACGGTGTCAATTCACGCTTCTGCAGGTGCTTGTTCTCAAGGTAAAAGGTCCGCAGAATCTCGGCCAGAAATTGGCCTGTTGCCGACAGGACATGCTCATAACCGAGCATCCGAAATAGCGTCAGATGCGCGGCCTTGATAAGTGCTGCCGTGATTTGAGGTCGGAAATCTCTCTCAATCACAAATCGTAGGGAGTTGTCGTTGATCAACGACGAAACTTCTTCTGGCGACACTTTGAGCACGATGTTGCCAACCATGTTCTCACCTTCACCTTCCACTATCTGCACGGGCGTGTGTCCAGCGAACTTTGGAGGACTTTTGGATGTGAAATATTCGATTGGTGACTGCCCAGACATGATTTTCGGACGGAAAAGTGGTCCCAATTGCGGTGAGCAAACCACTGTCGCAGGCGAAGCGTCTCTGTTCTCTACGGCGGCCGCGGTTTCAGCTTCTGCGGCAGATCCATAAAAATTGTCCACGTCCTCTCGTTGTGGCACCCAAACCTTCGACGAAGATTCAAAAGCCTGGGGAATGATGTGCCCCATGCAGAGTGGTGACTCTTCGTCTACAAAGAGAATCGGGCAGAAAAAGTGCTTGAACGGCTCCCCTGTGACTCTGGCGTAGTCGCTTCTGAGAAATTCTAAACGCGGACGAATGTCTTCGTCGCTCATTTCTAACCCTCGCAGCTTGAATCTGTTAAGCTTTTACGGCCAGTTCTGCCTGTCATCGCCAAACGGCATAGGTGTCCATGTTGAAGGAGTGCAATCACACGCCGCCGCGCAGCGGGTCCAGTAGCCGAGTTGAGTTACAGGACGTTTTTGACCGACTGCGGGTTCGGGAATTTCGCAATTGTTATGCGGAATCGGCGCGAGAACAAGTACAGGGCCCGAGCTGCCATCCAGTGGAACCAGCCCGCGATACTTTCCGCGATGTCATTGGAGTTTCTTCAACTGCGTCGCCGCTTCTTTCCCAGCGGCTGAATCTGGAGACTCTGCGACCGCCTTTTCGAACTGCTTCTTAGCCGCAGACCGATTGTCCTTATTCAAAAGCGATTTGCCCGCTTCCAGGTAGGATTGAGCCCGCCGCGTCTTCGCATCGGAATCCTTTTTCTCCTGCGCGGCATCGGCCATTTTCTGCTTTTCACGATCAGAAGCAGCGTTTGCATCTTGTGCAAGTTTGGACTTGGCTCGCTCTTCCGCTGTGAGATCGATTTCAAAGTTTGCGTTGCTCGCGTCGCGGAGTGATTTCGACTCGCGTTCCGACAATTCAAGATCGGGAGACACCGCCTGAAGTTTGAAGATGGTGCTTGTTCCGCCTGATACGGTCTCATACGAATATGTGCCATCGACGACGAAAACGTGGTTGTCGGCAACTCGGGAATCATCGACGAGATTGGAGGCATCAATCCCGATAAGTTTTGCGAAAACAAGCGGTCGCGACAAATCGTCGTAAACAATCACCTCTCCCTTTGCTTTGTTCAGGATTTGAACGACCTTTATTAGTCCGGTCAGCCTTCCAACTTGGCCGGTGGACAATTGACGGAAGTCGATTCCGTCAGGGGAAAGTGGCGAGTCTCTCAAGGATTGAAGCTCCGCTTGCAGGCTCGAAATGCGTTTTCGATTGTCCGTGATTGCCTGGCGGTCATCAGAAATGACTACCGACTTCAATCTAGATTTGGCTTCATCGATTTCCTGGATCTTCTTCTTGAGTTCAGCAACTCGTTTTGACTTCATTTCTTTGATGATGCGATTGGCGCGTTCACCATTCGCTATTCCAGCACTTGGTTTGATGCCATCGGGTCGATGCTCGATGTTGAGGAAGCCGTGTGACGACTTCCCATCCGGAATTCTGCTCGCAACATCACGCATACCTTCAAGATGCCGTTCGACGAAATCAAATTCTATCTCTGCAATTCGGACGTGCGCGTCTTTGGCTGCCAACAAACTTGGCAACTCCGCCAACGGGAATGTCGCCTTAATGAGGTCATCCTCTCGAGTGCATTCACATTTGAGCTCACGCCCGTCGATTCGAAACAGAATCTCTTTGGCGTTCAGACGTTTCCAACCATCATATTTGCCCTTGAGTGTGAATATCCCAAACTCGTTGACGGACGGCTTTTTGTCCTTGGCTCCGGAATCTTTCAGGTGAAGCTCGAACATGAAGAACATCCGATTTTCATCGGCGTGATCGGCCATTCGAACGATTGTCACGCCCTCGCTACTGACGGTGACAACTTCGTGGGGATGCTTAAAATCGCGAACACCGGGAACTACGACCGTCTGCGGCGCCGGTGATTTGCCTGGCTTCGGTTCAACTTTTGGCTTGTCATCGCCTGACGCGATTGCAGCAAAAGATATCACTAACGCGACTATCGCAAAGCCAAAGCGCCACATTGTCGGAACTCCCAAACGAAAAGAGCGTCGAACCACGACCGCTCTAGGAACCCCGCCAAGGGCTAGCAGAACAGCACATGGCCGACGCTCCCTTTCGGGAGCGTGGCCTCGTACTGCTTCTGCTAGATACAAGAGCCTCACGGCTCAGGTTGGCGGTTTCCTAGAAGCAATTCTTAACGCACGCGCGTTATTTCAGTTTTTCATCGCTGGCCAAATCGGCCAGAGCCTGGACTCCTCAAATGAATTCCGTCATTTCCTATTTGATCGTTCAAACTCGTCAATTCTGTGCTCGGTCCAACACTCGTTTCACCTGCACTTGGTTCCATTGGGCTCCTCGACGCGTCGTGTGACCGTCCGCGTTGAGGGCGTCTGCAATCGCGCGAAGGCTCGAGCCGCTATCCTGGAGCTGTTTCATTCGCGGCACCAGATCAATATACGCATCCTGAGCTGCTTTGGAATTCTTCTCGGCCGCGGCATTGACCGCTTTACGCGAGCCGGCCGTCCGAGCTTCCTCGCGGCCTTCCCAGTGACCTGGGCGAGAGGATCCCAGTTTCACCCCCCTGGATTTCGCGACAGCCAGCGCGCTTTTGGTTCGATCGCTGATGGCCTTCGCCTCCCCTTCTGCCACTGCTGCCAAAATGTGAATCGTCAATCGGTTCGCGTGTTCCATGTCGATCGCAATAAAATCGACGCCCGATTCCATCAGCCGTGACAGGAATGCTACGTTTCGAGCGAGCCGGTCCAATTTCGCGACAACCAGTGTCGCCTTGCTTCGCTTTGCGTGGGCGACGGCTTTTGCCAGTTCGGGTCGTTCGGAGTTCTTGCCCGACTCGATCTCTTGATAGACGGCGAGAACCTCACAGTGGCGTTGGGCGACAAACGCCGAAACCGCGGCCTGCTGCCCTTCGAGACCCAATCCGCTCTTGCCCTGCTTGGCCGTCGAAACGCGATAATACGCGATGACCTTTTGCACGACCGAATCCCCGAAATAGTCACTGATGGTTTTGTTCAACCGACGTGCGACCATTGTTACAATTCCGTTGATGTTCGTCAACGGAATTGTTTCATCTGTGTTTTGTGACATTTTTGATTGGCTGAGTTGGGGTCTTCGAGTTCTTTAGTGAAAGCGGGCCAATTGTCACTTGCCGTATTGTCATCGACAATTCACGGGCACCGACAACCACAGGTCAAAATCTCCGGTTTGTGGATTAGGAAATTCGACCAGTCACTTGCCGATAAGCAATGTCGTCTGGTTGGGTGATAGAATTTCCTCTCAGATGTCGTGATCTTTGATCGAGCGCGTTGCAGCTCGCCATGATGCCATCTCGTTCGCAGTTGGGATATTTCCCCAGCCTGAGCCATCCGACCATTGTGAAGTCCAGAAGATCGAAAGCGGCGGCCACTCGACATCATATGCGCGCACAACATCAGTCAATTCATTAAGGTCCAGCCGAGATCCCGCTTCATCTGCGGCCCCAAAAAGACTCCCGAAAAGTATCTCGGTCGTCGTGCACAGTACTCTGCGAAACTCTGATTCTGCTACTCCGCGGCGCACCAGCAGTTCCTGAAAATCTGGTGGGAATTCCCAACCAAGGCCTGCGCCGATCAATGGCGGCTCATCTTCCTGCCATTCCCCGAATGCTTCAACGCTATTGGACATTCCGATGAACCGCCAAAGATAGTTGAGAAAGTTTACGATCTCCGGGTGATGCAGGTCCCGGTGTTCGCAGTAGTCCGCGAACAAATTAAGGGCGATCGCCAGCCGGGCCCGCAACGAAAGTGCCGTAATGTTGTGAATGGCGAATGTCCTCTGTGGCCGAACTTTCAAAGGAACTTGGTGACAAAATGAGTGCGAGCGTCCGATGAGTCCATTTCTGCAAACCAAACAAAGCGATCACGAGCCGGGCGATGAGGACGACCGCCGCCGCTTCGCATTCTGATCGATTCCCGAGCGATCTCTCTGTTCCAGAAAATCTACCAGCGACGGTCAATCCCTTCGAAACACCTTCCGGCGCACTGCTTCAAGACGATCTGATCGAGAACTCGCTGGCAGATCAAGAAAATAGTCGGTTCTACGTCTGTTGGTTCGCCCCGGAGTACCAGTTTTAGGTCAACGTTACAATATCGCGCGGGCTTGGATCTATCGTTGCGCGGACGCTTCGCTGATAAGACCGTAGTCGAGCGCTTTTAAACCGCCAAAATCAGATTGCACGCGTCTGTTTCCCGACCTGGTCAATTCTTACCAAGTTTCAGAACGCTTTGCTTTTCTCGATTCCGTCAGTTTGTTTCAGCGATTTTCTTGAACAACGATTTTATGAGCCACTTTCAGGCATTCCCCATTGCCGTCGACGCTTCGCCCAAGGCTACGCTGCCCTTCGGGCAACTCATGCGCATGAGGCATCACATCTTCAACACCTGGAATATATTCGCGTTTTTGCATTCCCTGTCTCAGCCGTCGTCGATTTCTTGCCTGCACCACGACATCGACTTCAACTATAGAACTGGATCACTCGTCGAGTGACGGAGAAACTCCATCACACATCTCTGATACTCCACACGCGGATGTCACATCATCGAGGACGACAGAGTCTCCTCGATGTTCGTGCGAAGTTCCAGTTTGCAAGCGTCATTTCTGGACGTCGATGTGGGATCATCAAACTCTTTGAATTGACCTATGCCGCCTGGCGCTTTGCGAGGACCTCAAGCAGCGTCGGCCGAATCAGCGTATTGTCACGTCTTCGACCCAATTGGTTGAAACACTCTTGCGTGCCTTTGGGACACAGGATCAATAGTTCATCGATCTCGTTTTCCGGCATTGCGTCCAATTTTGGACCGAACTCGCGTTCCCAGTTGATCAACATTTGGCGATCTGATTCACGTTTCTCCCGTTGGAGGCGTTCGTGTTCACGATCGTCGAGCATTTTTTTTGCTTCACGTCGGCTCCGTGCATCAATGGCATGACGCTCAACAAGCTGCGAAGCGTTGGGAAACGCATTCCACCAATTGCCACGATTCTCAAGCCGAGCACTACGAAGCGCCTGGTACAGGGCACCTGGAGGATTCCGGAAGGTGTCCTTGACGGATCGAAAATAGGCAATGAGATCAAGAACGTCTGACGGGCGCAGTTCGTTCTTTTGGCACTCGGCGAGTGCGGCTTGATCCTGGTGGACCTGCTCTTTTCGAACTTCTCTTGCCGCCTCCTCCCATCCACTTTCTTCAGGAGGGGGAGGAGCATTGGTAGGAAGGTAAGAAAGTGCAATGTTTCGTGCAACGTTTCGTTGCACATCTTTGGGAGTTTGTGCAACCATTCGTGCCACGTTTCGTTGCACATCGTTGTTGTCTTGAGCAACGTTTCGTTTCACAAATGGTTCCTCGCCTGACGCTGGTTCCGAATCACGCAGATACTGATCTGGTATCAGTACCCACGCAACGGCTTGGGTTCGGTCATTCTTTTGCGACCAGTGCAACCAGCCGAGTTCACGGCATCGCTTGATCGCCTGAGCCACAGCGTTGCGGTTCTTTCCACTGCGATCAGCAATTTCGCTGATCCAAAATAGTGGCGCTCGTTCGTACCAAATGGCATGTTCCGTTTCGGCGATATAACTGAGCACGAAGTAACCAACCAACCCGACTTCGCGTGCACCCACGCGATTCAAAGCCTTCTTGAACTTAGTGACGAAATGGGTTCCGACTCGGTCAGGATATGTGTCGCCCGTCATGCGCCCTCCTTGAGTCCGAGGAATGCGGCGACGGCGGCCTGATCTGTCAATTCCCAGACTCTCGCGAGGTGGACCGGACCCTTATCCAAATGCACAGCGCTTGAAGGGATCAGCCCTTTATGAGCCCACGAAACGATAGCAACTGCAATGTTGCATGAATCGACGCTTTCAGGCCGTTTGATCGACGGGATTATCTGATCGATCGAGTCATATCCAGGCCGTCGCTGCACTTCATCGAGATAGCGCAAGAGTTCCGTGATTTTCCTCATAGTTGGCATCCTTGGCCCTTCTGTCGAGACAGGGCTTCAACATTGAATACCTAGGGATGGTCTTCAGATGAACTCGTAAGACTCTCTTGCGCGGCGACGCGCCTTTGGTGGCGCCGGTTTCGTTGACCGGTCCCGTTCGAAGGCTTCGAGAGACTCGGCGCTAATTCGCCATCGAGGCTTTTTTGCGCCACCTGGCGCCGTGTTGATTGCTCCGAGTTCACCCCGGTTGATCAACATCAAAACCTTGTCGACTTTGCATGCCCAGCGATCCGCGATCTCAGATGGAGAATAAGTGGCGCTCAGCATGCTGTCACCTCTATCGCGAGTCTTCCAATCCGACGGAGTTCGTTCGCGATCACCTGCAAATCGGAGTCAGCGATCGTTCGATATGCACCGGCGCGCTGAACGGAGATTATGTCGCGAGCCTCAAGATCGTCGACGACGCGTCTCATTTTCCATTCGGGGATAAGCTTTCCACCATACTGCCGCTGAATCGCCAGAGAGGTTTCTCGAGTCGTTAACCTGACTACCTGCATTTGGGGCCTCCTTTCGTTGTTAGCTGACGAAAGGGCGGATTCTCCAATTTGAAAACAGGTTGTCAGTGCGCACATTAGATTTTCCTGTGCGCAGCGCGACCGTCAGAATCTGGCTTTTTTGATCTAGAATCTCGCACCTGTGCGCACAGCCGTTTTGTGTTGCGCACAGCCTGAACATGTCGATTTATTGGAATTCAATCTGGGAGTCCATAACCATATGGGGGCCGTCTCTGCGAAGTAATCACACCGAGCCGCCTCAAGTTTCTGAGCGGATGCGCAAGAGTGTTTTCATCGACGTCCAATTCATCCGCAATCTGCCCGCGTGTCAGCCTACGCCCTTTGCGTTGCAAGACCTCGACGATTGCTTTCTCTCCATCTGTCAGATCGTCGCGCATCGTTCCGGAGTTTTCACGTTTCAGCGGCTTTGTGGCACTGCCAATTTCTATTTCGGAACCGCTATTGAGCACTCCAATGATTGCGACAAGTGCCGATCGCAGTTTTGCCTGATTGTCGGATTCAATCCGGGTGAAAGTGTGGACTTGGTCGAAAACCCTCATCAAAACCATCGAATCTTCGACGCGGCAATCGCTTCCGTCTGGCAGCGACGGAGTCATGAGATATGGAATCCAACATCGATACAGAATGTGCCCCAAAAGCGGACTGAATTTGAAATCCTTGTCGGGGGAACGTTTATCGGTAGACTCCTGCTCCCCATCCCAAGTGATCAATGCGCCGTACTTGAGTTGTCTCTGTTGGCCGTCAATTGATTTGAATTCAAAAGCCGGTAGTGGGAACTCGGCTAGGATCGCCAATTCGGCTTCTCGGACTTGCACTATTGCATCATTGATTTGTGGTGAATCGACCAGCCACTCCCCCGCGGCTTCAATGAACTCTGGCACTGGGCTGCCGAGTATAGTGTTCAGAAAATCCAGCAGGGTCTCCTTGGACTCGGGCTCCATCTCCTCCGCCGAATAATCGGTGCATGAGGAGTTGTAATCATGCATTCTCCACAGGAGTTCGGCTGCGTGGGCGCACAAGCCTTCTAACTCGATAAATGGCAAGTGTGCCTCGTGATCGCCAAAGGTCACTATCCCCACAATGACATCTCCACTGTGCGCAATGCGCGTCTGGAAGCACCTCGCATTGATTCACGGCCACAGCCACGCTCGAACATAGTTAACGACATCGCGTAACCGTTGATCGTCAATTCCCTCTCGATATTGTGCGGCCATCGATTGGTCGGCATGACCCATCAAAAAATCGAGCGCGACCTGATCCTTGGCGCCGCCACCAATCGTTTCGAAGTTGTGTCGCAGAGTGTAGAAACCGATTCGCTTCCGCTGACCAACATCCAAGACAGACAGCACCTGCCCGAACTTTCGAAGAACGCCGTTAATCACGACGAAGCGCTTTGTATTGTTCTTGCCTGGCTGAACGCGCACGAACTGAGTACCGCGGCTTGTTAGAAAGCACAGATCTTCATTCTCAGCCGAGGCGGGCTTTGGACGCTCAGCAATCGCCTTTCGTAGCGCCTCGACGGTTTCAGGCCACAACGGTATTCGGCGATTGATTTCGGTTTTCGGCCGTGCGAAGTCGATCCATCCGGTTTCGAGATTGATCGCGGACAAACGCAACTGCGCGACGTCCGTATTCCCGAATCCACCATTGAGTCCAAGTAGCACCCAGGCCTTGGTGATGTTCGGACTGGGCAGTTTGACCGCCTCGGTTTTATCTCCGACCGCAACCGGCTTACCCTCCAACGCGTCGAGTATCTTCAGCACCTCGTCACGAGAATAAACGTTCTTGCCGGCTTCGTTCCTAGCCTTGCGCAATTGGCGCTCTGGAGGGCGATCAAAGGACTTCCCGAATGACACGGGACGGTCGATGAATCTCTGATCGAATGCGAACTTGAAAACGCTCCGCGCCCTGTTGATTTTGTTCTTGAGGGTGACGGGGCTGGTGACGCTCTTTCTGAATCGCTTGCGCAGCTTTTCGAAGTCATCTGGTGTCAAAGTCTCGACGATCGTTTGCTTGCCTAGCTTCTTGACCAGGGTCACGCAAATGCGGAAATAATCATCGAAACATTGGGCCGACAGCTCCCCCGATTTGAGGCGGGTTTTCTTGTACTTCAAGAACCGATTAACGAGAGATCGAACGGTGAGTCCGTCTTGAATGACGGGTGGTTCCTTGCCCAAGCGGTGATATGGCCAGCACCGATCAAATTCGATCTTCGCTTCCGCTGCGGATCCAGAAACGTCATCCACAGGGACAATCTGTCCTGCAACTGAATGGCCCCACCGACCGTAGAACCTTAGCTGGCCACGCACCTTCTTGGCCCATCGACCGGTCTGATGAGCAAACAGGGGAAAGTCTGGATAGGGCTTGGCGGGAGTATTGGCTTTTGACGAAGCAACGATATGATCAGTCACGGCATCGCCTCCAAGTAGGTTTTGGGGGTGAAGTCTTGACACCTGCAGCTCTCAACCTGCGGGTGTCGTTTTTGACAGATCTAGCATACAGTGGTGTCAAAATGGGTGTCAACGAAGCCGGTTGACAATCTGAACGAACGACGCAAATCACTGTAGAAAACGAACTTGCGAGAGTGGCGAAACTGGCAGACGCGCTGGACTTAGGATCCAGTGCCTTAATCGGCGTGGGGGTTCGACTCCCCCCTCTCGCATTCAGGAGTTACGGCGACGGTGGATCTCCCTGACGGATTTCTTTCCGTCACTATTCCGTTGATGCTGGCAATGGACGATCGCCCTGCCGTTTCCAAAGATAACTCCACCCTTCGCCGATCTGAGTTTAATGAGCCGCCGCGATACCATCAAAGAGATACAGTCGGCTATCGACGTTCATCTGATCACAGCTTGATGGCCGCACAATCGACAGCGAGCACCGAAGTGACGCAGTTGTGTCGATACGGCCTGAAGAACTCATGCAAGCGGCACTTGCTGTCTAAGTTGCGAACGAGGCCTGCTGAGAAGAAGGCAGACTGAGAGCAGGGTCAACGGAAACACGAGAGACCAGTAGGGGAAAATGCAGGTCTCCGTTCGAGTACCGTCATCGGTGTGTAGAGTGATGAGGGAAAACCCTTCAAAGCTTTCGTACGAATCGATCGTGTCGCCCGGACGAAGAGGGGAATATGCGGTCGGTTGTCCGTCTTTAGAGGCTATGAAAAGGTCGTTTGAATCCAGTCGGAAATATTGCCAGTCAACGGCATCGGGATCGCGGACTGGTTGATGAGACAACTCAATACCTTCGCCGATCGATTCGGCACTATAAAAACTCCCCCCGCATCGAATGCAAAGCAAGTCATAGTGATTGATGCTCCTCCGCCATCCGATCATCAACACGCACGCCAACACCAGCGTTGCGACGCCTACCACTCGCCTCCGGCCTCTGAAGAACTCACGCATTGGATTTGTCTCCGATGACAGCGTAGCGTCGACGCGCCGCCAGCAGAATCCGAAGATTGCACGCTGTGGAGCGTTGTGGCGGGTGCGCCTGTCCCTTACGCACTTCGAGGTCTTGATTGAGCGTCTGCAAACGCTCAATACCGCTCTTTGATATCGGCGTTCCTCCGATGCTGAGCAACGTGAGGTTCGGAAACGAGGTCAGGTATGGTATCGCTTCGTCCGTGACTCCAGTTTGGCTCACATCCAAGTCAATCAAATTCGCCAAGCCTGTGAGTGACTTGAGTCCTCTGTCGGTAATTCGTGTCTTCCACAGACTCAAGGTACGTAGATTCTTGAGTTGGCGAATCTCGACCAAGGCGTTGTCTGTAATTGGTACGTTGCTGAGCATCCGCTCGGAAAGTTTCATGCACTTGCCTAATCCTTCCACGCCCGCATCAGAGATGTTGGTTGCATTAACTTGCAAGTCCCTAAGGTTGTGTAGGGCCTGAAGGGGTGTCAGAGTCGTGATCCGGGTACCGGCGAGATTGAGGGTCTCGAGATTGGACAACGCACAGAGCCGAGCGAGCCCCTTGTCCGTCAGGCCGATACGGGACAGCTCCAGACTACGCAGTTCGCGCATGGGACAGATATCTTCGATGGAATCGTCAGTGACTGCCGTGCTGCTGAGATCCAAGCTTTCTAATTGCGACGGAAGCAATCGAATTCCTTGTTTCGTTGCACCGGTACTCCGCAGATTCAAGTGCTTCATACGAGACATCTTGGAGATCACCTTGAGCGATTCGTCGGTGAGGGTAGTGAACGATGCCGAGAGGCTTCTTAGCGTTTGAGAGGGCGGCTCGCCAACAAAGACTCCGTCAGTGACGCCCGTGCCGCAGACATCCAGTTCAACAAGAGGAGCATTGCGCAGCAGTCGGGCGAGCTCCACGTCTGTCACAGAGGTGTGGCTCACATTCAAGCTTGAAAGACGTGGACAATTGAGGGCGCTTTGCAGTGCTTTGCGGCCTGCCTTCGTGTTCTCGAGATTCAAAGACTGTAGTGAATGGAGCCCGCCGAGGATCTCGAGGCCCTCATCAGTGACCGACGCCACGCTGTTCAAATTCAGGACTTCCAATCGGTCAAACCTGGCGATTTCGCGAAGGCCATTGTCGGTAATTCTAGTATGGGAAATGTCCAGAGATCTGAGATGGTCGACCTCATTCAGCAAACGAAGATGACCGTCGCGCAATCTGTTGCTCGATCTGAAAGAGATTTCAATAGATTGCTTGCCGTCTTCCGAAGTGTGAACCTCGACCATGCCGTCAAGCAGCGTAATTTTTTCTGCAAGCTCTTGTGGAACAGCGTCGGCTGCGCAAAGGAGATCTGCACCGCAGATACAATTGATAAAGATCGTCAGCGCGAGAATGAGGCTGCAACCAGATGCACCACGATCCGTCGGCACCGCTGCCACCCAAACTGTCGGATGATGTTGAACTCGTTTGCGCATGAATCAGCCAGCCGAGGCCACTACCTTGACATTGCTCAGACATCACAAAATTATCAACCATCAAGGCGGTCAAATGGTTGGCAAGCCAGGTTCTCGTCGATGCCCCTGAGGACTGACCTTCTTTAAATGTAAGCCTGCAGAATGAATTCCGAAACGTCAAAGGCAGAGCGTGCAATGGCGACGACACGGCGCGTTGATGAGAAAGAGCTTTGGACTGACTTGTTGAGACGCGCGTTGACGTTGGTGGTGGTCTGCTGCGGAATCGGGATTGAGAACCTGATCTGTGCCGGGATCACGTGGGCGCTGTTGGGGCAGGCATCAAACAATCAGGAAATCATCGGAACCTATTGCGGCTGCATCTTCATCATCTATTGGGTCGGAAGCCTGTGCTTCTACCTCGAATCCTGGCAACGGAACGCCGTTCGGTCAGCCTTCCGAATGACGATTCTTCTCAATGGGGTGTTCACTCTCCTGTGGCCTTGCATGTGCGTCTTTTTCATGGATTGATTGTGCAGGTTTTGAAATATTCGCCGGGTCTTCGGTCTAGTTGCCGTCATCGCATCTCAACTGACATTCAATGATCGGCCGTTGTCTTCCGGGGTGATCTTCAGCAGAAATGGGACTGACGAACGACTCCAGCGGTCGGGTGTTGGATAATGGTTGGCTCCGTCGGCCCAGCAGGATTGCAGCATCTCGGTATTGATGATGCCGGGATTCAGTGCGACGGCGGCCAGGCCGGACGGCAGTTCTTGAGCAAGCGCCTGTGACAGGCCTTCGATGGCAAACTTGGTCGCACAGTAGGGAGCGACATCCGGGGCTGTTGTCCGTCCCCAGCCGGAACTGAAGTTGACGATGATTCCCTGGCCCTGCTTGATCATGGCCGGAACGAAATGCCGGATGACATTGACCGTACCCACGAGATTGATGTCGACAATCTGTTGCATCTCGTCCGCGGCGATCTCCCACAAGGGAGCCGTCCGATTCATGATCGCCGCGTTGTTCAACAGGAGGTCAGGCACCAGTCCATCCGACAGGACCGATTTGGCCCAGGCGGCCACCTGTCGGTCATCAGCGACATCAAGCGCATCAAATCGATGCGGTGCCCCGTACCGCGCTGCCAGCTTTTGGACAGACTCTGTCGAGCGGCCGCAGCCAACGACAGTATGACCCGCTTCAATGAAACGATCCACCATGGAACGTCCACAACCACGCGTGGCGCCAGTCATCAAAACCGTGCGATTCGCCATCTTGAATTCTCTCTAGCGGGTGGTCCGTCGCTGCTTCTGTTGATCGAAGTCAAATCGACCACGGTTGGTGTGTACACAATGAATGAGGTGACCGACAAGCTCAGGACTCGGGGAGACCATTCGCGGTTGCCAGGAAATCTGGCATTGCGACACGCCACTTCGAGCGAGTGCTCACCCCAATCCGTTCCAGCGGACATCGCCTCAACTGGCAGTCGCGTTGATTGACTGGCCCGGAGGGGTCGAGAAATGCGAGGTGGGTGATAGTATGGACGCCGACGTCACTCGTCATTGCCACGAAATGAGGTCAGACCCTTCACCACCCGAGCCAAACTCAACTCCCTACCACAACGGGTAGGGGGCAGATCGGTCGGACCTCATTTTCGGCAAATCGACGTCACTCGACCCTGCCGGAATCGATCTTCACTTGATGGAGATTTTCGTGCTCAGACACTTCCTGTTGGTCGTTGCGATTTGTTCCGTCGTAAGTAGTCGAGGCATCGTTCACGCTGACGATCTGACAACGGGAAGTGTCATACCAATCTGGCCAGCAGTCGCACCCGGCTCAGAAGACTGGAGTCAGAAAGAGGTCGAGTATCGGACTCCTGACAAGAAGCTGATGGTTCGCAACGTGACGCGCCCCACGCTCACAGCCTACGTGCCGGACGCAACGACCGCGACAGGTGCCACCGTCATTATCTGCCCGGGTGGCGGATTTCGGTTCCTGTCGTGGCAAAGCGAAGGAACCGAGGTCGCCGAATGGCTCCAGAAGCGGGGTGTCACCGCGTTCGTACTGAAATACCGGCTGAAAGAAACGCCGGCTGCGGACGACCAGTTGGGCAAAGAGTTGGCGACGTTTTTCGGGAGCGTCAGTTCCTTCAAAGATCGCGACATGTCGAGCGATGCCGCGAAGGTGCTTGCCGAAGATGTACGGACTGCTGGCGCGGCCGGGGTGGCAGATGGCCAGCAGGCCGTGAGATATGTGCGACAACATGCGAAGGAATGGAATATCAAACCGGACCGCATTGGCATCATGGGCTTCTCTGCCGGTGCGATTGTCACGATGGGGGCACTCAATGCGGACGACGGTGCGTGTCGTCCTGATTTCGCCGCGCCGATCTATGGCCCCATCTTCGGCGAGATCAAAGTCCGTCGAGATGCATCCCCGCTGTTCATCCTGTGTGCGGCGGATGATCAACTTGCCGAGGCGAGTTGCGCACGGCTTTACTCAGCGTGGCGTGATGCGGGTCGGCCGGCAGAACTGCATCTTTTTGAAAAAGGCGGTCACGGGTTTGGCATGACCAAACGAAACTTGCCAATCGACGGTTGGATTGATCGCTTCGGGGAGTGGCTTGGACAACGAGGTCTCATTCGACCAATGTTGACTCCGAAATGAATTCGGACAACCAATCTCCAGCGGGCTTTGCACAAAAAGGGATCTGACCCTTTGGAGGGCACCGTTAATTATCCTGAAAAGCTGTCGCCCGGCGAGGGTCTGACCTCTTTTTCAACAGGCTCAGGCATGCTGATCGCCCGCAACTATTTTTCCAGGGCGAACCCCGCGTCGGTCCAGCCTCGATAACCGCCGTCCATGCTGATGACGTTGGTATATCCCATTTTTTGCAGATTGTCGGCGGCGAGGGCGGAACGAAAACCGCCGCCGCAATACAGGACAATTTCCTGATCGGTGTCGGGCACCAGTGATTCGATATCGCGTTCGATGATTCCTTTGCCCAATGATTTGGCTCCGGGGAGATGTCCCGCAGCAAACTCGCTCTCTTCCCGGACATCGAACAGAGTGAGTAAACCGCCGCTCGCGATCCGGCGCTGAATGTCCTGCACCGTACACTGACGAATGTTGATCCACACAGCATCGACAAGCTGCAGAAATCGAGGTGAATGATGCGCCATGCGACGTTCCTTCCGACACACTGTGAAATGTTGCCACTGCCGCGTTCTTTGGTCACCGGCAGAATACGGAACCAGACAAGGGCTGTGAAGGCGCGCGGAAGTTTGTCAGCACATGGCAGTGCACGCGCAGCTTCCACGGTTCCACAAACGAATCCCGCCACAGTACCACAGACTGTCGGGTGCCACTGGTTTGCCGTCTTCGGACAACTAGTGTCTTCGGCCAAAGAAAGTGACCTCCTCCAACACACAACCTCCAAATCGTGTAGCCCAGATTGTTCTGCAACCTGGGGCCGCAGACCACAAAGGCAATGACAAACGCGACGTCAAAGATGATTCAGCCAAAGATCCACCCAGCTTCGCACAGATCAGGCAGACGAATGATCGTGACTGATCTGTTGTCAGTTGACCTCGAAACGATCCGCCAGCGACAGGTCTCTCAATCGGAAGACGCAGCTTGCGGATCGGAATTTGATTCCAGCAACGCTTGATCAACAGCCTTGACCAGTTTCTCAACGCCACTACGCCAGTCGTCCATCTGAATCTTGGAAAACAGCAAGCCCCAGAGATATTTCAGTGATTCGGGCAGCGCCTCTTTGTGCGGAGGCGCCGTCCGCCCCACAAGCAGCGGGATCACCCGCATCCTGGATTCGTGTGCCACCTCCAATTCTCGTCGCACGTAATCTTCCGGCGCCGCAAGTCGCGCACTCTCCCACGTCGGGCCGATGATCGCGATGAGCACTTTGCAGTGTTTCAGTTGCGTAATAATCCCTTCGATCGCACTGCCCATGCCCAGATTCATGTAGTCGATGAAGACCGCCCGCTCTCCATAGGCGTGAGCGAGTTCATCAAACAAGCGCCCAGCCGCCGTCGGGACGTCATCGCGACGATACGAAATGAAAATTTCTGGCTCACTCGTCAAGGAAGCCCGCAGGGTTCTTAACAGGAGTTGAGGATTAAACTGCCACGGCTTCATCAACTCCAAAAACTGGCGTTCGGTGAGCCCCGGCACCGGCCGCTCTGCCCAGTGCCTCAGCATATCAACATAAACTTCGAAGGCATCGTACCCCAGAAAAGGGACCGGAAGGACGGGCTTTCCCTGTTGCAACAGAGCGTCCATCGAAGGTTTTGATCCCTTCCTGCCGGAGACGATAATCCCTGCATCGGCAGCGTTCACCGCCGATTGGCTGTACGTCCCGTTGCCACCGTCATTGGGCAACACGACAGCCCCGGCGATACGGACAAGATCCCACGGATTGTACTTGGCGTCATGTTTGATCTGGGCTGCTTGTTCATCAGCCGAGAAAACTTTAGGGAAAGCGATACGCATCAACCAACGGACCAGATTCCGCCGCTTGTAATTGGCATTATGCTTGATCCGCGCTGCTTGTTCGCCAGGCGCAACGACTTTTAGAAAAGCGTCACGCACCAGCCAATCGACTCCATCCCAATCGCCAACAATCAACCCATAACCCGCGCGTCCCAGTGTCAGCCCAACCTGAGTCGCCGCTGCCTGCTCTTCGAGTGTGAGATCGAGAGCAGCGCCCGTGACAAGAATCCACTTGCGATCAGAGCCAGGCATTCGAATGCTCCGCGTGAGGTTGTTACGGTCATTCTCGGAACAGCTTAGGAAGGCCACTCGGGTCGACGACCGTGTCCATCTGATATTAATCTCCATCTCATCAGTATGGCAGCACACTTGCACACGAAACAGGCACTATCATCGGCCACCGCTTCCCTTAACGTGTGAGGATGTTTTACCCTCGTTTTTTCGAGAGCTTCGCTTCAATCGCTTTGTACTTCACAGAGGTTGCCAATGTCTGCCACTCGTCGTATTTCATTGTGCGAAGATTCAGATTCTCATCCAGTGCCGTTCTCGTGCGGACCTCCAACTCCACAATTCGTTCAACGGGACTAAGCAGGGTCTGACCCGAATGGCACTAAGATTGCGCGGAACACGTTGAGGTTTTTCGTTTTCTGTACTTTTGCCTCGGTTGCATCATCACAGGGAACTCTTTGGGTCTTCTTTTTCGTACGCGTGGTTCGAAACGTCCAGGACGGCGAGGAATTGTGATCAGTTCGCCGGGTGGGGAAGAGTTCGGAGAATCGCGAAGCCAGCGGAGTGCGTCGATAAAACTGATCCGATCGACGGGAACGTGCTGCTTATTTGACGCGTCAAGCATGACGAGGCGCACCAGGTTATAGACCAGGACGTACATCGCGAGCTCTTTGATGATGTTGTCGGGAGACTTCGTATGCAGCACGTCCATTCGAAGCGTTTGCTTCAGATGCTTGAGGTTGGTCTCCACTTCCCAACGCTTCACATAGAGGGCGGCCAGATTATGAGTCGAATAGCTGGCCGCGTCGATCAGAGTCGTGAGAATGAGGACTTCTCTGGTCCGGAAGCCACGTTGGGACATTCGATAACGCAATTCGCGGAGTTGTAATGTCGCTGGCAATTGGGCGTACTGATCGCCCGTCATCCAAACGGGGCACTGCTTCGGTTTGAAGTACTCCACAATCTGATCTGTTCGAGCCAACCGTCGAATGTATCGCGATTTCGGGAGCCCCCTCCCAGCTTTCTGTTTCGATCTCCGCGCGCCGTGCCGTCGGCCAGGGCGAAAGCTGACGGTGATGGCCTGATGAATTCGAAAAAGACCATGGATTCCTGCTTGAAACAACATCGCCAGATGCGCGTACGAGCAGAAGGCGCGATCGCCAACGATCACATCCCCCGCCGCAAGTTCCTCGTGCATCTGTGTCACCAGCGAGAGATCGTGTGTTCGAAGTGGCGCGGCGGCGACCCGAATCAGCATGCCCGTTTGGAAATTGAATAACGCCAACAAATGAGCGACGGGAAAGCCACAACCTTTCCGCTGACAACCTGGTTGTCCAAAGGTCCGCTGAAGCGCGGGAGTGTCGGGCATGGAGCAGGTCGTTCCGTCGATTAACCAGACGCGATGACCTCGCCAGCGATCCGACGCTGCCCCATGCAGTGCGCCACACACGGCCGTCAGCAGGCGTTGGAATAACTCCAGAAGTAATCTGGAACGCGCCTGGCAATAGGCTTCCGAAGTAAACTTCTTCCCCATCAAATGGGGAAGATGATCGCAGGCTGTATTCCCGTGAAGAACCTGGAGCAAAAACGCCTGAATCGTCGTCACTGGACCTAGGCAGCGTTCACGCCAGTGGTATTTCAGTTCTCGACACAGTGCCACGATGACATCCGAGGGAACGATCGAGAACACATCGCTCTTGATCTGCGCCACGGCCTTCGAGATACTCAGAGCCATCCTTGGCCTCCTGTGGTACCGGTTCCGTAAGTAAAACCAGTTTCTCAGGAGGTCTTGGTCTGCGCGAAGCCGAACTTCTCCACTTCACAAACCGGTTGCGATCAAAACCTTCCGCGCAATCTTAGTGCCATTCGGGTCTGACCCCTTTTTCAACGGGCTCTTAAGTAAGAACTGCTCTCAGCCCTTTCAGTATGAGATATATCATTTCTGAGACGTGAGTGGTTGAAAACAGTCGGCGATTTTCTTCCGGCGTCAAACCATTGGACTTACTGAGCACTTCCAGATTGTTGTCGCCGGCCTTTCGGAATTTGGACAGAATGGTGTCGTAGTCGATTGGATCGACCTGGTGCTGGGCGGCGCGGCGATTGAAGTCTTCGGCTCGCTGAGCGTAAGGCGTTTTTGCACTATCGGGATCAGTACGAGGAATCTGTTCGTCGAGTTCCACCTGGCCGTCTAATGTCAGTGATTTGGGATTGCGGCCTTCAATCGCGTCGATGACCGCTTGAGTGCAACCGCCGAAGGCGCCGATCAAATAGACTGGACTGTTCGCTTTGACCGCGAAGTAGGCTTCTTCAACGAGCCCCGGATATCGGCCCGAGTATCCCGCCAACGGGCCGCCAAGTAAGACCCGGGCGCGAATGGGGGCGGCATCCAGAAATGGACGTTGCCCCTGCATTGTTTCTCGCATCTCGGTGAAACAACGAGCACTCAGATAATCTGAGTCCGATCGACTTAGCCCGGCCGGTGGAGCCTTTTTTGGATCCAGCTTGAGCTCTGTAATCACATCGTCGGGAGGGAGTAACAGCCACCGTTGAGTTTTGTCCTTGAATTGACGGATTCGCTCGGCAGGTGTGGTGATGTGGGAAATCCAGGCCAGGAAAAGTTCCACGCGGCGTGTTGGATCCTGCATTTGTGCGCTATATTGCTGGGCCAGACCAAGCAGGCACTCCGTGAATCCCCCCTCCCGCAGATCACCACCATAGGCCAGATTGGCGCCGCTCGCGAGCAGGTAACGAGCCATCTCATACAACACATCGTCAAAGTGGTGCTTCAGATACCCGCGTTGCTTCAATTGAGCGGCAAATACTTCTGGATTAGTGGAGGTTTCGCTGATGGACAAGCCGATCAAAGGAGCGGGGAAAAAGGCTTCCCTGAGACCAGAAACATCGGCGTCGAAAGCTGGCTATTGGAATCGCAGCGTTGAAGCAGGTCGATCTCGTGGCGTCCGACCGGTGGATCGGGATAGACAATCGTACGAGGTGAATCGGCACGCGGGATGAGATTGATCAGTTCAGGCGAATGAGCCAGCAGCAAGGCGTTGCTCAAGTCGATCCCGAATAGCTCTGCCATCCCACGAGCTTGCAACGGAAAATACAGAAACCGCAGAACTTCCAGCAGCAACTTGCCAACGATCAGTTCGATCGGAGTGCCGGCGGTGTTCGCAGTGTCGGCGAGGTAACGCAGGGTCGGGACATTCCCGATATACGGGAACGACCGAGTTTCACCGACCTCGATCTTTTGCAGAACCAGCACAGGTCGATGGTATAGTTTCGCGAGCAGCACTTCCTTTTGGCACCATTCACGCGTGCTGTAGGCATCCGTCTGCAGAATCAGCATCGCCGACTCACGCGCCCGCTGCTCGATATCCTGGCCAAAATCGTCGGCATAAAAGATGCCGTTGCGATCGAAGAACGTATCCAACTGCAATTCGTTTTGGAGAAATGTTTTGAATTTCTCAGTGAGATCTTCTCCGTCCATCTTCGCATGGCTGAGAAACACTCGCACAGGATTAGTGATGGAATCCTTGGATTCATAGTTCACCGCCTCCGACCCGCTCAGCAGACGGCAGAGGTCATGCACGACTCCAATCAGCAGCCGCTGTTTCTGTTGTGTCATTGGCATTGTTTGATCAATCGGCAGAAAGTTTCGCCTGGCCAGACCGGCATGCAACGAGAATGCGTCCTCGGACAGCTTCACTGGAATGATTCGATGGAGTCCCCTCTTTACACCGTCAAGCAGTCTCTGGACATAGTCTTCCCAGCGTTCGCCTTTGATGCCTTGGTCGCCCGCATCGGCCATAACATCGTCAACTAGCAACACGACAACCGTGTGTTGTGCCCGATCGAAATCCACATCCGTTGGCAGGGAGTCAGAATCAGGCGCCGTCGACAGATAAACCGGAATTCCCAATCCCCGCGAAAGAGGTTCAGCCTTCTCCCGAGTCAATTCGCTGTACAGGAACTCGGCAAACGCCTGCCCATTTTCAAAATCAGGATGCCACGTCACATACACCGTCAACTCAGGACGAAAGGTTTGCATGGAATACGACCTCAAAGAGAGGGAGATGACGGAATGGTTAACTGAGCAGGACTATGATGCTGCGCGTACTATGTCTCCACAAGAACACCGCGCACCGAGAGAAGGTCAGCGACCTGTACGTATCGGTTATCGGCCATCCGAAGGTCGCCACGACACGGCCTAGAACGATCGTCCGGATCGCCAGATCCGTTCCGACCGGTCATGTGGCGTGTGACGAACCGAGCAACGGCCGCTGGACAGGGAGGCCGTCATCTGAAAGCGCGTGCTACCGCCGCAGTGTCTTGGGCTCACTGGCGATCTCTTTTTTCCTGACCGACGAGGTCTGTTTCATCCGCTCGGCAACAGCCAGAGTCGTGACTTTCCGCAGATTCTGGTCGTCGGGACGTCGCGTGGAGCACCACTTCAGATGTTCGGCGGCTTCGGCGGTTCGTTCGGTCGCTAGTAAATCCAGAGCCAACATGTAACGGATTGAGTAGCTGTGCGGAATTCGCTTGGCGCCGTAGGTCAAGACTGTGGCTGCGGCCGGGATGTCGTTCAGTTCGCGACAGGTATTGCGGAGTGAGATCAGTGCGGTTTCCAGGTCCTGCCCGGCATCCATTTTCTGAGCCGCTTCCATTCCCTGCTCGACATACTTCCGTTTGACTTGATCGCCTCGGCCTCACGACCGGCCGCGACGAACGCATTCCCAACGATGTTCAACGCCTTCCAGTCGGGATGGAACTCTTCCTCGAAGAACTCGGGCGTCATCTGTTCCGACAGCACGCGCGAGATTCGCTCTTGCATGCGAGAACTGCGTGTGAACGCCGGCCGCCATGCGACCAGTGCCTTTTCCAGGTTCCCTTCCTGCAAGCCTGATTTGCCCACCAGATACTGGGTCTCACAATCCGTTGGTCGCAACGTCAATGCCTGATCGAGACAACATTGCTGATAATCCGGGTTGTCGATGTGATCGAGGAAGCTGATTTCCGTCAGCAGGACATATGCCTTGGCGCGCAGCGGACAGTTCGCAAGCGAGCGCCGGATGGCACGTCCACCCGTCCGCAGCAGCTTCATGTTCGCACCGATCGCCTGGTCGAGCCATGCATTGGATTGGGCCAATGATTCGAAGTGCGATCCTTTGACGGCGTCTCGTAGCATACTCGAGGACATCGAATTGTCACTCTGCGTCTGCTTCAGATCGAACAGTTGCAGATAGGCCGCCCCTGCGGACTCTTGCAGCTTGGCATCGCGCGGATCAAGCCGCGCCGCCATGATTGCTTCTTTCAAGCGACGTTCATTTGTAGCGGCCCTTTCTTCGTCGGTGACATCACGTTCGTCGTTCTTACTGAGTAGCAGTGATTGAATTCGATGCGGCTCCGCCATCGCGGCCGGTACTTTGAGATCGAGCATCCACAGGAAGACTGGAACCAGGCCACAGATCGCTCCGGCAGTGATCAGACGCGGCAACCGGAACGAAAACACGAAGCGTCCGGCATCCTGTCGAGTCAATCGGTACAACCGCATCGCGCAGGCCAATTGAACGCCCAGGATAAGCATGCAGACGGGCGTGTACCAGAAGAAGTCACCGATCGCGTGCAGGATGTTCGCGATCAGACTCGCCAGGATCGCCGCGGCGGCAGATGTCACGTTAGTTTCTTTGTTCCACAGCGCGCCGACACACCACCAGATGCTGGTGATGATCATCATGGCTGCCACGGTCAGGCCGACGATGCCCGATTCGGACGCGACCTGCAGATAACCGCTTTCTGCATGCGAGTATTCCAGGCCGTCATCTTCGAGTTGCTCAATGTGCAATTGATAGGCGTCGCCGTGAGTTCCAATTCCCGTGCCCAGGATCGGAAAGTCGGCGGCCACTTTGATATTAGCCAGCCAGATCTCACTTCGGCCGGAATTCTGTTCGAGGCGGTTCGCGAGGATCGATTCGTACTTCGAGAATGAGAACACACCGGCAGTGATCATCCCGACAAGCATCAGAGCGACACCAAAACGCATTGATGCCAGACCGATTCGGCACATGAGTCCGATCGAGATCGCCGACGTCAGCGTCAAGGCGAGTAACCCCCCACGCGACAATGTCATCAATACGGTCAGAGTCAAAGCTCCCAACGCGACCAATAGCAGAGACACGCCTGTCACATGCATCGCGGCGGGTATCGATTTTCCTTTAGTGGCATCCTGCTCTTGCTGTTGCAATCGTCGCAGCAGCCACCAGATGGTCGGTGCGGTTCCCAAGACCAAAAACTGAGCCAGATGATTTCTGTTCGTGAAGCATCCCAGAGGATAGGTATCCGTATTCATGTAAGGATGTTCGTACGACCAGAAAAACTTGCCATTGCTGGTCCAGAACTGCAGTTGAGCAAACAGCATCATGGCGATCGAAGCCAGCGACGCGAGACACAGAGTCCGTTCAACATCCTTAACTGTCCGCGTGCGCTGCGCGGCAACGAGAAACAGCATTCCGTAAGAAGTAAAGGTCGCCATGCCCGACGCGGTTTCCCACGGTGCCAGCGACAACTGATCCCACTTTGCCGGGAACAGATCGGCAAACTCTTTGTCGAACCACAGCGGCAGATCGGCTTTGATTTTGGGCGACAACATCAGCAACAGATTGATCGGCAAATGGATGATCTGAGACAGACTGACCAGAATTCCCGCGCACCAGACAAATTCGCTGCCGGTCCACACATACCGTGGTTCTGACGTGGTGCATTGATACAGCATCCAGCACAGCGCGGTTGCGGAAGCACCGATGACCAGGGCCAACTGGCCACTTGCCATTCGTCCGCCAAATCCAACCGCGACGGCGAGCACAGTCAACCAGAAGCAGACGTCTGTCCCGGTCACCAGCAACGGTTGGAGTGCGGATGTTGTTGACGCAGCAAAACTCATTTCGCCGCGCTCTCGTCGGCGGGATCGCGACCTCGATTTTCCTTCGGTCATGATTGAGATGCTCGCCAATCGGGCCCGTTCAAACGGGGCAAGGCGTCGGCCTTACCCGGATATCGACAGTCGCAACTTGAAACTGTCCTGACGAGGGACGTGCGGACGGACGATTTGCTTGCTCCTCTGCCGCCACTGTTCGCCAAAACGGGCGATAGGTTCGCAGCAACGAACAACTCTGCAAATACCAGTTTTTCACGAGTTCAGGCAGCGGATTTTGGCCTCGAAAACCCGGTTTGCCTCGTTTTGCCGTTCTGATCTATACTCCGCGCCCGGACGGATTCCGTCTTGTCAACAGGAGGTTAGACATGCATCGTCACGGCTGGATCACACGATTTTCTTTCGCCTGCGCAATCCTGGGTCTGGTGACCTGTGCCTCCAGCGTTCACGCGCAGAAAGGCGATCCGTTCAAAGCGGCGCGACTCCAAATGGTGGAACAGTACCTGGAGCGCGAAGGCATCACGGACGAACGCGTCCTGAACAGCATGCGGCAGGTCCCTCGCCACGAGTTCGTCCTACCGATCTATCGTTCGGAGGCCTATTTCGATGTGGCATTGCCCATTGAGTATAAACAAACGATCTCGCCGCCCTACGTCGTGGGCTACATGACACAGACGATCGATCCGCAACCGGACGATCGAATTCTGGAGATCGGCACTGGCAGTGGATATCAGGCCGCAGTTCTTGCGAACCTGGTGAAGGAAGTCTATTCGATCGAGATCGTCCCCGAACTGGGCACCAAGGCCGCCGAACGGTTGAATCGACTGAAGTATTCCAATGTCAAAACCAGAATCGGCGACGGATATCGAGGTTGGGCAGAACACGCCCCTTTCGACAAGATCATCGTCACCTGTTCGCCCGAGAATGTTCCTCAGCCACTAATCGACCAACTGAAGGACGGCGGACGACTGCTGGTTCCGCTTGGTGAAAGATACCAGCAGGTGTTCCACCAATTCGAAAAGAAGGGCGGAAAGCTGGAAGAGAAGAAGTTGATCTCGACGTTGTTCGTCCCGATGACAGGGCAGTCCGAAGCGCAACGACAAATCAAACCCGATCCAGCTCATCCGACGATTCTCAATTGCAGTTTCGAAGTCGACGACAACAACGACGGCCTGGCAGATCACTGGCACTATCAACGATTGACGACGCTGGTGGAAGACAATGTGCCGTCGGGACAACGCTGCGTCTGCTTCGAATCCAACAATCCTGACCGGCCCTCACAAGCGTTGCAAGCGACCGCCATCGATGGTTCGAAAGTCGGACTGCTGGAACTTCGTGCCCGTTACAAGACAGAAAAGGTCGTTAGCGGCCGTGAATCGTACGAGACCGCATCGGTGATGATTCACTTTTACGACGAGAACCGGCGACCCTTTGAAAACGCCATTCTCGGCCCCTGGACCGGCACACATGACTGGTCAACTGCGAAGAAGACCGTCAATGTTCCGAAGATGGCCCGAGAAATGATCGTTCACATTGGATTGAACGGAGCCACCGGAAAACTGTGGCTCGACGATCTGCAGATTACCCCCAAACCACGCTAGTGACCCGGCCGCGGGTCGGCGGGATTCGCGATCGTGTTGGGTTCAGAATAGGGATACGGCGCGCGCGTTGCGGGGTGACCCGGCTCAGAACGGACGAAACTCGGGAACGTACAAACCCGAAGCGCCAGAGCGCCAGCGAGGCCGAATGGAGCAAGCGCGTGTCCTGAAAGGGAAATCGCGATCGCGTTGGATTCAGAATGGCCATGCGGCTCGCGTGTGATGGAACCCGGCCGCGAGTCGGCGGGTTCGCGGCTTACTCTTCGAGCGAGTACTTCGTGGGAACGATGTCGTTCCTGGTTGATTCCGCGCGATATTTCCTTGAATACTTCGACCTCGAAGTCGAAGTCGTCTCTGCCGAATACGGAGCTTCGTCCGGTGCGGCTGGAGTGACTGGGGCTGGAGGCACTTCGACCGGTGTGCCATTCGGGTCGCTTGTGGGAGTAGGGCCACCAGTACTCTGTGAAATCATTTCACAGCTCGCACAACGGCGTTCCACAGGCAGTTGTCTCCAGCAAGGCTGGTAATAGCCGAAACTGGGGCTGCAGACAGGGGGATACGCAGGAATGCGTGTCTTTCGATGATTCGTCGCGCTGGTGAATTTGCTCTTGAATCGCGGAGATCCGTCGGCCTTGTACCACATCCGGTGCCAACTGGGCCAACTTTCGTCGTAATCGTCTGCCTGACAGGAATTCGCTCCGGCGGAGAGAACGACAACCGCAACGACGGCGGCACATGTCAATGTACAACGGGTTCTCCACCCGGCCAATTGTCTGACGATGAACATGAATGGAATCCTTTCCAATTCACTGCGATTGAAAAAACAGCGAAGCCAGCCGACAGACCGTCGATTCACTTCAACCGTTATCGTTTCTTACCATTCCTGGTGCCGAACGAGTTGGCTGAGCCGCCGGAACCGCCGCCAAAATAATTGCTCGTATCACCAAAGGCGACCGAATGTCCTGTCGGAGCCATGCGACCCGATGTGATCGGCGCCGTATTCAACGGAGTATTCGCTGACTTCTCGAGGTCGGCCACATTATTTTCGACAGTATGCAATTCGCGCTGGAAGTCACGTCCAGCCTGACGTGCACGCTGTTGAGGGCGAACAATGTTGTAGTAGTTGAGTGCCCCATATCCACTGCCATTGTCGAGTGTGCTGAGATACGGACTGACAGTTGGCTTCCGTCTTGCGGTCGAGCCAAATTGATTTTTTTGCTGAGCGCTCACGACGGTGGGAGCAATTACAGATACCGCCAGACACGCACAGGCGACGGTGATGAATCTCGACTTGACTGGTGTTGTCATAGGATCACTCGATTTCGAAGACGATAGAGATCAGGCTCGTTGCGCCCGATTGTACCCGCCTCAGTCACGTTCGCGACACATTTCGCGATGAAACCAGTTGTTTTACGTTTGCATGGATTCTGACAAATCGTTCAGCCAGCACCGCCCCCGTTACCCGTGCTCTTGATGGGGTAGATACCCTTGCTGTTTCTCAGGAAGTTGAATCCCAGGATCGAGACACTCAGCATTCGTTCGACGGGAGATACGATCTTGTCGATCGTGTTGTTCAAAGCCATCAGTCGGTCTGCCTGGATGTAGATACGATCGCCAGGCAACAGTTGATAGTTCGTGTCAGTCCGACCCAGGGCAGTAATCTCTTCCCAATCAACTTCCAGGATCTGTGCCTCACAGGTCATGGAAGGTGACGGTCGAGCGATCCAGATCCGCTTCGACGAGACTTCGGCCAATCCATTGATTTGCGAGATCGCGTCTAAGACAGTCTCATTGCCGGTACAGGGCAGTCGAGCCACCTGTTCACCGTATCCACCACCATCGCTGATGATGTAGTAGGTCTTGCTGTTGTAATTGAGAACGTCAACAGCGACTTTCGGATCCTGAACTCCGTTGGCCGCCAGATGCTGCGTCACAGCACTGCGAACCTCTGACAGAGACATGCCGGCGACATAGATCTCGCCGTAAATGCCCAGTGAGACTCGACCATCCGGACGTACCAGATGCTCGCCTGACACCGTTTGTGACGATTCAAGGTCTTCCAGTTCGACAGAGAGTTCAGGTGTTTTCAGTCCAATATTGGCTTCCAAGTGACGCCGGATGGCACTTTCCGCCTGGGCCAACGTGTGATCAGCAACCTTGACCTTTCCGTAGGACGGACCGAAGTCGACATTGCCATCGTTTTCGACCCGGTAGGTTCCCGACAGGATCTTGAATCCCAACTCAATCTGTAGCTCGGCTTCTTGTTGAGCGGCGCTCGCCGTAGCGTCAGTGCCGGCGTCGATGGGCAAGCCGTTTTTCAGGCGAACTTGCAACCGATCGCCAGGCGACAAACGCGAATCAGGTGAACGCAACGTGTGCGTTGATTGAATCAGCAGGATATCGGGCGGCTCGACGATGTAGTCGGGCAGATTGACCTTGTCCAATTCTCTCGGCAGGGGAACGGACTGAAGCTGTGAAGTTCGTGGCGGGGGAGTGGCGCAACCATAAGCCAATCCGGCACAAACAGCCAGCAGACAAAGTCCGGACGAACGCCGGTAGGTTTCAGAAACCATCGAGTCGGTCTCCTGAAATTGCACGAGGATTCGTCGAAAAGCCTTGAACCACGGTGGCTCAAACGCTCCTCGCTCGCTGCATAAATGACAATTTCAGCAAACTCTATCGGTGTGGAGTTGTCGGCACCGAAAGACAATCGCTAATATCCGGAATACGACACCCATTTTGCCCATTCTTCCATGCGAGGCGCAGACGCCCGAAGTTGATTTGTACGATCGCGAAGACTTGATGTTTTTTCGATGAAGTCGAAGCACATCAAGAAAATACGCTCGCGTACGTATTGCAACCGGGGGCATCCTGGATACCTTTAGACCCCATTGCTGGATGGCCCGCCGGTTGCTGTAGCCTGCCTCGGTTAGCAACACATGGAATAACCGCTCCAATTTCTTGTTGAAGTTGCTCGGCGGTAAGTTCTTCTGCGGATTGCCAAGGAATTGTGCATGGATCCCACCCTGCGACTCGCTCCTTCAAACTCGATTTTGCCGTCGAGCTCAGGTGTCTCAAGCTCGTTGCTGCGAGGGGGCGACACCGGGGTCCAAAGATATGAACGATTGGCGATGGTTGACCGAACTCATGCTCGGTCGCTCGCACGTACATGTCGCGTAAATGCTGACTCCGTCAATGTTTCCAGAGTCTTGACGACTCAGTCTCTGATCCAGACCTTGTTGACATCGGCCCCGTTGGTGCTCGCTGACTTCTTCACCTTATGGATGCTGCTGTTCGGTTCGACAGCGATTTTAGAGCGTGTCTTCGGTTTGCCAACGGGGTTGGTGACTCGCCAGACTGCTCTGTTGGCGTCCCTGTTGTTGCCACCGATTGTACAACTTGCAGGTTTGTATCCTGCGATGGGTACTAGTCCCGCTGTTGAGTTTCGGCAACTCGTGAGATCGGCGGGCACCGCGCTTTGCATCTTCGCAGGGATCGGCATCATGCACGATTCCTCAAAGTGGCTATTTTTCGTAAGTTCCGCAATTCTGACGCTTGTGCTTGCGGTTCCGATTTTGCCGACATCGCGATTCATCGCAAGGGCCGTGGGACGTCGTTGTCCATGGTGGGGTGCCCCCGCTCTGATTTATGCAAATTCTGCATCAATCGGCGGCGATCTGTTCCGTCGAATCCGTTCAACACAAGAGCGAGGTCTGCGGCCAGTTGGTGTGTTGTTGGACATCGACAACTATTGGGATGCCGCCAGCGAACTGGATGATCTGGGGATTCCTTCGCATCCGATTGACGATGTTTTAGACATTGCTTCGAAGAATCGCGCGACTTGGGTTTTGGTGGCGCATCCGAATGCCTCGACACCGGATCGTGCCTGGTCTGAGGAAAATGAAACGCACGTCGCTTTGCGTGCGATTCCCAACCGAGTCTATCTCTCATCGTTGAGCGGTTTTGACTGCGGCATGTGGGATCGGACTCACACTGTTGGCAATTCGGCCGGATTGCTGCTTGCCAATTCGCAACATTGTGATTCCAGCCAGTTTGTGAAGCGGTTTCTGGATTTCAGTTTCACCACGTTGGTTTGCATTCTGGCGTCGCCGATGCTGCTGGCGATTGCCGTGGCAATCCGACTGAGTTCGAAGGGGCCCATTCTGTATTCGCAAAAGCGAATTGGTCGCGGTGGTCGCGAATTCCAGGCCTGGAAATTCCGCACCATGGTTCCGAACGCCGATCGCGTCTTGAATGAGTATCTGGCCAACGATCCAGCCCTGAAAAAGGAATGGGACGAGACGCACAAACTGAAGAACGATCCACGGGTCACGTGGATTGGTAAGTTCTTGCGAACCACCAGCTTGGACGAACTGCCGCAGCTTTGGAATATTCTCAAGGGCGAGATGAGTCTGGTGGGTCCACGTCCGATCGTTGATTCACCTACGTACGATGCATCTTATGTGCGCGAATATCCTCGTGAATTCTCGGTGTATACCACCGTTCGTCCCGGATTGACCGGCATGTGGCAGGTCACCTGCCGCAATAGCGGCGTCTATGAAATGCGAATCTACTGGGACATGTACTACGTCCGAAACTGGTCGCTGTGGCTTGATTTGTACATCATCCTGCGCACCGTACGGACGGTTCTGCTTCGCGAAGGGGCCGCGTAATCGCATCATGCGTGTCCAAAATGCATGCTGGCGTTACGCCTGTTTCATCCGTTAGAGCTACGATACTGATGAAATCACCGAGTATCCTTCTGGCGTTTCCGGCGAATCTACCTTTTTCGCTGGTTGGCGGGTCAATTCGGCGGCGTCAGTGGGTATCATGAATGAGTCGCGAGTGATGTCGCGCACGAATTTCGCAGGTAGGCTCGCTGGCGATGTCGATTGAGATCGAACATCTCTAAACCCTGCGAAAGCCATTGTTTGTGGCGGGCCAGAGGGTTCCGGTGGGTGTCCCACCCATGGACGGAAGTCGATGACAACAGATTTGGGTGTCACCCAGACGGACGGAGTCTGCGCCCAGACAATTGACATGAAATGATTAGTCGCCATTCTGTCCATTCGCTGCGGCGAATTACCCAATCTCTCGAATGCATGAAATGCCATCGATCGTGCACAACGCCTTAGACACTCGTGCGCGAGGTGTGTGCAACAGAGGGTCGACCATCGTGCCCGGGAAGCGATATTTTCACCTTTTCGGAAATCCCAAAACTCTCGTTCGTTGATGACTTGATCGGCGTGAAATGCATCGTTTCAGATTTGCCATGCCAAACAAGTTATTTGTGCCCTTCAAGAGTACGCCAGGAAAAGACCATGACTCGGATCAGTGAACTGATATGCGACATTGACGCGGATCAACTGCGCGACCAGGTTCGGGCCGCGACTCCCTATCCGTTCTTCTGCATCGATAATTTCCTGGATCCAGATTTCGCTCGGCAAGTTGTTCAATGTTATCCAGATTTACAATCCGCGGGAAAGATGGGTAAGAGCTTCAATGCGGTGAATGAAAAGGGAAAGGTTCAGATCACTGATTCGAACCTGTTCGCCCCACCTGTCAAACAGTTGAACGATCTATTGGCATCGCAGCCGTTCCTTGACTTGATGTCTTATGCGATGGAAATCCCCAAACTGGTTGCAGACCCGGAATTGATCGGAGGTGGAATGCACCAGACAGGACCGCGCGGCCACTTGGATGTGCATGTCGACTTCAACTATATCGAACAACGTGATCTGCACCGTCGGTTGAATATCCTGGTTTACTTGAATGAAGGCTGGAAACCAGAATGGGGTGGTGAGTTCGAGTTGTGGGACAAAGACGTCAAAGTTCGCAAGCAGGCGTTCTCACCCATTTTCAATCGGTGTGTTGTGTTTGAGACAAATCAGATCAGTTTTCACGGCGTCAGCGCAGTCACCTGTCCGCCGGACACCGTGCGACGGTCGTTTGCCGCCTATTACTACACCAAAGAACCGCCGCGCCATTGGACAGGAGAAAAGCACACCACGATTTTCCGCAGTCGCCCGAATGAGCGATTCAAGCGTTACGTATCAATGCCGGCCGAGCGAGCGGTGAAAGCGGTACGTCAAATGATTGCCAGTGGTGTGAAGCGAATCGCCGGCGGCAAGGTGAAGAATGCGGGCAAATAATGTTGATCACCTACGAGCCGGGTCAGTGAAAGCCGGAGGCAAATGGAATGGGTGACGGAGCAGGCGTTGTCACCAGCACGATCGGCACCAACACGGTCCATCCGGTTGGATTGGTGGCGTTGCTGTTCATGTGCATGTTATTCATGGCATTGCCGCGCCGACGTGCCATGGTGGTACTGTTCCTGTGCTTCTCGTTCGTTCCGGTGGGTCAACGGTTCGTATTGATGACCATTGACTTTCCTTTTTTCCGGATCATGTTGTTTTTCGGCATGGTCAGAGTGTTGATGCGGGGCGAGTTCTCGAGCTACGTGCCCAATCGCCTGGATTACATGATGTTTGCCTGGACGATCGTCTCGACGATCATGTTTTCGATCAGTCAGGTCGGTTCCTCTCCGATTGGCAAGATTGGTTCCAGCATCGATTTATTAAATGCGTATTTCCTGACCAGGTTCCTTGTCAGGGATCTGGTCGATGTCAATCGACTCATCAGTGGTCTGGCGATGATGAGCGCCCCGATCATGTGTTTCTTCCTCATCGAATGGTCCACGTCTCGTAACTTGTTTGGTTTTATGGGTGGTGTGCCGGAAATCACTGCGATCCGCGACGGCAAACTTCGATGTCAGGGTGCCTATGCGCACCCGATCCTTGGCGGCTGCTACTGGGCCGCGCTACTGCCCTTATTCCTGGGGCGGATCGTCAGCGGCGGAAAAGGACGCCTGATCTGTGTTGTTGGTGCATTCTCGTCCCTGGCGATCATCGCTATGTGCAATTCAAGCACCGCGGCGCTGGGTGCGCTAGCAGGGATGCTTGGAATCGCCGCCTTCAAGATCAGAAATGGAATGGTCGTCGTTCGCTGGGCAGTTGTCGCGATGGCGATCAGCCTGCATTTCATCATGAAGGCACCAGTCTGGCACTTGATTGCACGATTGGATTTCATGGGCGGTCAAAGCTGGCACCGATACCATGTGATCGACTGTTGCATCAGATACGTTGACGAATGGATCGTTGCCGGCACGCCGAACATCGACCATTGGCAAATCTATGACAACGATCTCACGAACCAGTACGCGCTGGAAGGAGTTCGAGGTGGTGGCTTGTCGCTGTTACTGTATCTTTGCGCAATCGCGGTCGCGTTCGGAAATGTCGGTCGATTGCACCGGAAAGTGCCCCCTCCTCAGGTGATGTTGGCCTGGTCAATCGGAGTCTCGTTGTTCGTGCACACCGTCAACTTTTTCGGGGTTAGCTATTGGGGACAGTTGGATTCCATCTTCACCATCGCGCTCGGACTGACAACTGTCGCTGCGAGCCCCGATCCTCGAGGAATGGAAAGTGTTGATTCGGAAGCGTACGGCCGAGAAATCCGGCTTGCTCACGGCTGATGGTTCGAATCAACAAAAGAAGTGATTTTGGTTGTCTGTGTCGTGTGAGTGTTTGGAAGCAGGAATAAATTGTCGATGAATCCCAAGCGTGCTTTGGTGACAGGAATTACTGGTCAAGATGGGTCGTATCTTGCCGAGCTGTTGTTGTCCAAGAACTATGAGGTCCACGGTCTGATTCGACGCTCAAGCTCTTTCAACACGGGCCGCGTCGAACACATCTATCAAGACCCGCACGAACAGTCGAAGAAACTGTTCCTGCACCATGCCGACATGACCGATGCAAATGGGCTGTCACGCCTGGTGCGAAGCATCAAGCCAACCGAAGTGTATAACCTGGCCGCGCAAAGCCATGTGAAAGTCAGCTTCAGTCAACCGCTCTACACCGCCGACGCAACGGGCGTGGGAACGATTCGCTTGTTGGAAGCCGTCCGCGATTTTCAAGAGCAAAGCGGTTATCAGATTCGATTCTATCAGGCATCCAGTTCCGAGATGTTTGGCAAGGTCGTGGAGACACCGCAAAAGGAAACCACGCCATTCTATCCACGTTCCCCGTATGGTGTGGCGAAGCTCTATGGTCACTGGATCACAGTCAATTACCGTGAAAGTTACAATCTGCATGCCTCGTGTGGAATTCTATTTAATCATGAATCACCGCGACGCGGTGAAACGTTTGTGACCCGCAAGATCACGCGCGCCGTGGGCCGGATCAAGTGCGGACTGCAGGATAAACTGTTCCTCGGTAACCTGGACGCCCTGCGCGATTGGGGATTCGCGGGCGACTACGTCGAAGCGATGTGGCTCATGCTGCAGCAGGATCAGCCCGACGACTATGTGGTTGCCACTGGGGTGACCCGATCGGTGAAAGAGTTTTGTCAGCGCGCGTTTGAACGGGTCGGACTGGACTATCGAAACTATGTCGAAGTCGACGCCCGATACTTCCGCCCCGCGGAAGTGGACTTGTTGCTGGGTGATCCAAGCAAAGCGAAAGCCGTTTTAGGGTGGTCTCCAAAGGTCACATTTGAACAACTTTGCGACATGATGGTGGATGCCGACCTGGAAATGGCCAAGCGGGAGAAAACGCTTCGCGACGCCGGGCACGAAATCCCGGCCGGCCGTGCTGATGACTAGCCAGGGCGCCGTGAATCTCATCAGCGATGCCACCAGTCCGCGGTAGTAACCATCATCGATCCATGATCGCCGCCGTTCAGATTGCCTGCTCTTGTCGACTTCAGAATTCCCGTACGGACGAAGGAAGGTGGAATGATACTGCGATTTGACCCGCGCCGGCTTTTCAAGCGAATCTGGCGTGGCATCAATAAATGCTCGGTCCGTGCCGTACCACTTTCGATGCTGGGTGGCGTCTCGCGTTCTGTCCCCGTCGTCGCGCTCGGTGAGGGCGATGGTCAGTGGGATGTGCCTGACAATTTGATCGATCAGTCATGGGTCTGTTACAGCATCGGCGTTGGCCGCAATGCCACCTTTGAGATGGCGCTCTGTGAAAAATACAGTTGCCCGGTGTCCTCGTTTGATCCGACTCCGTCTAGTATCGATTATGTCAAACAGTTGAGTCCTGTCCGTTTTCGGTTTGTCCCCTGGGCGATCTGGGTCCACGACGGCCATCTTGATTTCTACAGCCAGGATCTAAACAACAACGTCAACCTGTCCGTCGTTGATTCCGGTCGCGGCGAAAAGCTGTACCAGGTGGAATGTCATCGCTTGAAAACCGCGATGGAACAATTGGGTGATAGTCGTCTTGATCTGCTCAAGATCGATATCGAAGGAGCCTGGCTGCCGGTGATTCAAGACCTGGTCACGGCGGAGATCTCACCGCGCGTCTTGTGCGTGGAATTCGATTCTCCGACATCGATCTGGCGCGTACGACAGGCGGTGATGGAATTGACAAAAATCAATCTGTGCCTGGTTCAACGACGTCGAGACAACTATCTCTTCGTGGAACGTTCGTTGTTGGAAAAGTTGAAATGACACGAATCGTTTCGCCTACGATCCTTGTGAAAGGGACGGCCGGACTTGGAAATCGCATGTTGGCGGCGATGACTGCGTCGCTGTTCGCCACGGTGACAAATCGCCGCCTGATGTTCGACTGGCGCGATCCCATTTTCACCGGTAAGTCTGGAGTTGCACCGGATCTCTTCACCGAGTTGTTCACCTCGCCATTATGTGAGCCATTGCCCGCGACAATCGAAGCCGACTCTGTCGCGCCCGCATTGTGGCAGGGGAGACTGAATGAAACATTGGCCGTTGTGGGGCGCGACCATGACCCGCTGTTCTACAAGAAATATGGAAGTTTCAGGAAACTGGCCGCCAGTTTGAAGCAGGTTCACTATCCAGAGCAACTCCTGGTGTTCTGGTCCTGGCGCGAAGTGCTGCGGCCACTTCGCAAACACCTGATTCAGCAGGATTCACGCTATCGAAACATGTCGAATCGTGACGTTCTGCGGGAAGCGGCGAATCGGTTCGTCGTTCCCTGCGATGCGGTGCGGTCGTATGTCGATCAATTCGTCGCCGAGAACTTCAAGCAGAACATGCTGGGAGTGCACATTCGCGCGACGGACCTGCAGGCACCTGTCGAAAAGTTGCTCAAGACGGCTGTCGACGTTGTGCGTCGAAACCAGTGTGATGGCGTGTTCTGTGCGACCGATAATGGGGAAGTTGAAGACCGGGCAAGGCGGTTGCTGCCAAATGTTGTGACACTGCCCAAGGAACTGCCTAAGACGGCGATCCCGCTGCACTATGATCCAGATTGTCAAAGTCGCGTCGAACGCGCCAGACAGGCACTGTCTGATATCCTGCTGCTTTCGAAGTGTCAGCACCTGGTGTACGCCAGCCGATCTTCCTTCGGATATGTTGCCAGTCTGTATGCGTCCGAGACACAGAGGACGATCGACGTTGATCAGTACAACCTCAAAATCCGTGCGAAACAGTACCTGCAGTCTTGGACGTATTGAGACGGATTCGAACTCATAGTCCGGATCCCCGATTGTGCTTCGTGACTTTGCGATGAACGCGTCGTGGCGTTTGGTGTGACCAGCGATGATTGACGTCAGTATTCTGATCGTCTGCTATAAGTCCCGCGACTTGATCGCGCAGTGCCTGGACGGTGTCTACGCGCACACAAATGGCTGTACGTTTGAAGTGCTCCTGCTGGATTGTTCCGGTGACGGTGCCATCGAGCTTGTTCGTACCCGGTTCCCGCAAGTCCGGATTATCGAAAACCACGAGAATCTGGGGTTTGGCAAAGGGAACAATGTGCTGGCTCAACATGCGACCGGCAAGTTCGTGTTGCTGCTGAATCCCGACGTGATTGTCGAGAACAATGCGATTGGTGAGTTGTACCAGGCGGCTGTCTCTTTTCCCGATGCAGGTGCGGTCGGCGGCAGGACTCGCTTACCGAATGGTCAACGCGATCCAGGATGTCGCCAGACAATTCCCAGTCTGTTTCGAATGGCTGTCGCCGCGTTTGGCGGTGCGAAGTATCTGAATGGAACGCTTCCCGAGATCGCATCCAAAGCGGATGAAGTCGAGACTCTGTCGGGGGCCTTCATGCTGGTCAGGCGCGACGCCTGGGAGCAATTGGATGGTTTCGACACGAGTTTCTTCATGTATTCGGAAGAATTGGATCTGTGCTATCGCCTACGCCAACAAGGCTGGAAGATCGTCATGACCCCGCGGGCAGAAGTCATTCACCTCGTGGGTAGCGGCCAGGGCCAGAGCCCGCGACGCATCAAGCTGCTGACGACGGCTCGAATGCACTTTGTCCGCAAGTTCTGGGGACCGGTGTCCGTCTTCATGGCGGGTGCTCTGTTGTGGCTGCACGCGGCGGTACGCGTGTTGATTGCCGGCGCAGGATGGCTGGTCATCGGCCGTCAGCGCGCCTCGAATCTGTGGAATGCAAATTACCCGATCGTTTCCAGGCCTTGGGAATGGTGGTACGGGTTTCATGTGAGCAATGAATACGCGAAATAACTGAATGAGTGTGCAATGACGCCTGAATTACGGCGATCCCTTTTCTCCTCATTTTTGATTCGGCTTTACCGAACACTCAACTGCAAGAGGCGTTGGCGAGTTGGTCGAGCTTTGTTGCATTTGTCCCAAAAGCTCGAAGGTGGATTCATGCGGTCGGCTACCGCGAGAAGAATCATGTCCGAGTTTCATTCCATTCAGATTGGTGAATACAGTTACGGACCGTGTTTCGAACCCTCACTGGATCCCGGCATCTCAATCGGTCGATATACGTCCATCGCGGAAGGTGTGCGCATCTTTCGTTCAAATCACCCGTTGGATCGACTTTCGACTCATCCGTTCTTATACGAGGCACGCCATAATCAACTCGCTGTCCAGATCGCTCCACCACCGCCGCTGGAAATCGGACACGATGTCTGGATAGGATGCAATGCATTGATCATGCCAGGCTGTCGTCGTATTGGAACGGGATCTGTGATCGGGGCCGGCGCGGTCGTGACGAAAGATGTTTCCGATTTCACCATCGTTGCCGGGAATCCAGCGCGACCTATTCGTGAGCGTTTCCAACCAGATACAATCGAACGTCTGCAACAATCACAATGGTGGTTGTTGCCACTCGACGAACTGCTCAGCCGATCGGCGGAATTTGACAATATGCTCACCGCGGGTTCCGCAGTGGCATCTGGTGACTAGCGCATCCGATCACTAATGTTGTGTCGATATAGAGTCCTGCAGCCTCGGTACGTGAGAGTGAATTTCGCCGCACATGGTTTCGATCATCATCCCTGCTTACAACGAAGAAGCCGTAATTGGCAGAACGTTGTCGCACCTGCTCGACGGTGCCGATTCCGATGATTTCGAAATCATTGTGAGTTGCAATGGTTGCCGTGATCGAACAGCCGAGATTGCCAAGGCATTTGGAAAGCCGGTTCATGTCATCGAGACGGAGAAGGGATCCAAGACTCTCGCGCTGAATCTGGGAGATCAAGCCGCGCAATCATTCCCGAGAATCTACCTGGACGCTGACATTCTGATGAGCTATCAGACTGTCAAAAAGATCGAAACGGCGCTTCACCAACCTGGCGTTCTTGCTGTTGCACCAAGAATGCATGCCGACCTGACGGGTCGCAACTGGTTCATTCGAGCGTTTTATGAAACGTGGCTGAAGACTCCCTATCACACACAGGGGATGATCGGATCTGGCGTCTATGCGTTGTCGCAAGAAGGACGCAGCCGATTCGATCGATTTCCAGACATTATTGCTGATGACGGGTTTGTCCGTGCGCAATTCGCGCCACACGAGCGGATGGTCCTGGAGAGTTGTTCGTTCACGGTCAACCCGCCTTTGACAATCGATGGATTGCTGCGGATCAAGACCCGAGCCGTCTTGGGAAATCGGGAATTGGTGAAAAAGTATCCCGAGTTAGCTGATCGCCTGCATTCCACGCAGCCTTCTTCGGGGAAGGAAGAACCGTATCGGAGGATGATTGCCAATCCCCTGTGCTGGCCTCGACTGGGCGTTTATGCATTCGTGAAAATCGTGTCGGCGTGGCGTGCGAAGTCTCAATTGAAGAAACTCAGCACCTATCGCTGGGAACGTGACGAATCGTCGCGTGTTTAATTCGTGACGCATCAAGAAACATTCGGGCAGGACTCCCTGTTGAACAGGGACCGGCCAATAGATCAGACCGGAAGGAAAGTGTGAGTAAGGATCAGAAGCGAAGAAAGGTGCTGGCGATTGCCTCGCGCGGTGGACACTGGATTCAACTGTTGCGATTGCGTCCCGCCTTTGAGGGAATTGAAGTCACATTCGTAACGACCGAATCCGGCTATCAGAGCATGATAAATGGCCAGCCGTTTCGGTTGGTCAGTGAAGCAACACGCCAACAGAAGTTGCGGCTGTTAATGGTGGCGTTCCAGATCCTGTGGATCATTCTGAAAGAACGGCCGACATCGATTGTCACGACCGGCGCGGCACCCGGATACATCGCCATTCGCATCGGACGATGGCTGGGAATCAAAACTCTCTGGGTTGACAGTATTGCGAACGCCGAAGAGTTGTCGCTTTCGGGACGACTGGCATCCAAATTCGCGGACGTGACGTTGACCCAATGGAGTCATCTGGCGCAACCGGGAATTATCCAGCATCATGGTGCGGTCATATGATCTTCGTAACAGTTGGAAACATGGACCCGTTCGATCGTTTGATTCGAGCGGTCGATCAATGGATCGACGAGAATCCCGGGCGCGACGAAATCTTTGCGCAGATTGGCAACGGCACTTACGAACCAAAGGGTTGCAAATTCGTCCGGTTCCTGGATCCCAATGAATATCGACAAACGTTTGAGCGGGCACGATTGATTGTCTCGCACGCCGGCATGGGGACGATCATCACCGCCCTCGAACTGCAAAAGCCCATCCTGCTGATGCCGAAGCGAGCGTCACTTGGTGAACAGCGAAATGAGCACCAACTCGCCACAGTGCACCATTTCACAAAATCAACTTTGATTCAGACAGTTGAATCTGAAGCTAATTTTTCCGCGGGATTGAATGCCGCTTTGAAATCCCAGGATCAGCAGACGTCGACATCGGCGACCGCGGCATCGGAATGGCCGGCCGATCCAAAGCTGATCAAGTTTGTGCGTGACTTCGTTTTGTCGTGAACCTATGTGGCGCGTACGAACTAAACAAGAGACAGGGGTGTCTCTCTGACGTTTCAACGGGCTCGCGTACACTCGTCGAGTGACCCTCGAACTCGTTCACTGTCTGTAGGCAACTTGAAGTGCAATTAATAACACCGATGGAGCAAGACCCCGAATTGGTCGCCTCAGCATCACCACATGCCGTGGATTCAACGAACACCACGTCGCGAAACGACGATGGGAATCAGTCCCAATACTTCCAGTCCGTCAAACTGGGTCAGAATCTGAAGTCACGCACCCTGAGTGGTGGTGTCTTGACGCTGGCATTACAGGTGTTCAAGTTCGTGGCCCGATTCGGCTCGATCGCGGTCCTGGCGCGATTGCTGACTCCCGCCGATTTCGGCTTGGTCGCGATGGTTACGGTGGTGACGGGCTTTTTGGATACTTTCGCCGAAGGAGGATTGTCGGTGGCGACAATCCAGCGTGAAAAGATTACGCATGCCCAAGTCAGCACGATGTTCTGGTACAATCTGACGATTAGCGCTGCCTTGGCAGTTATCGCGATCGTACTGGCTCCCGTATTGGCATGGACATCGAGCGAACCGCGTCTGATACCCGTCATGATCGTGCTGGGATGCGCGATCATCTTCAATGGTCTCGCCTTTCAACATCAGGCACTACTGCGTCGCAATATGCTTTATGGCAGGCTGGCGATCGTGGATGCCGTCAGCCTGCTGATTGGCATTACCAGCGCGATCACGATGGCCTGGTGGGGTTGTGGATATTGGGCTCTGGTGGGAATGACCACTATAACCAGTGTCTCTTACGCGATCCTGATTTTTTTGGTCACTGGATGGATTCCCGGTGGGTTTCACAGTGACAACGATGTGCGGGAAATGCTGCACTTCGGTGTTCACTACAGCGGTTCAGCCTGCCTGGCGCAGGTGTCTCAGCGTGCGGACAATGTACTGATCGCCTATTTCTGCGGAGTGGTTCCTCTCGCGCTTTACGATCGCTCATTTCAGATGATGATGATGCCGATTCGGCAGATTGATTTTCTGGCGAGCAGCGTGTTGATTCCCACATTTTGCCGCCTGGCGCCGAGCCCGGACTCATTGCGCCGCGCCATTCTTCGTTCACACGCCTTGCTCTGCCTGTCCATGTTGCCACCATTGGCAGCCCTGGTTGTTTACTCGGACGTGGCCGTGGCCATCGTTCTGGGAGATCGGTGGAGCGACGCCGTTCCGATTTTTCGGTTGATGAGCGGTGCGGCCGTCTTCATGTGTGCCGCGAAAGCATCACTCTGGGCGGCGCTGGCGAAAGGGCTTTCGAACAAGCTGCTCTACTACAATACTTTCGGCGCATTAACGATCGTGCCAGCGTTTCTGATCGGCGTCTATTGGGGGGCCATCGGCGTCTCAATCGCATTGCTGGTCCACAGTATCCTCTGGGCATTCGTCTTGATTGACTTTGTTCGCAAACTGCTCGATCTCACGTTCGCTCAGGTTTGTGGCTATTTCTGGATCCATTCGGTCTGGTCAGTCTTCTGATCGCACTCGGATTCCTGTGGCGATCGAATGCGGGAGCCACCGAATTGTGGTCGCTGGTCGTGCACGCGGTGATCGTCTCGATCGTCTGTTATGGAGGTGCCGGGGCCTACTTCCTGGCAGGAATGCGATTCAAGACGCGCGTTGTGGATGTCACTGTGTGACACCGTGGCGAGCAGTTCGCATGGTGGTGTTCCGCCGCGGGCGAATATTCAACTGGATGAATTGAACAAGAAATGTCTGACAAAAAGATTCGTGGACTGTTTGTCACCGTCGCGGGTGGAATGGGAGGCGCGGAACGATGCCTGTTGTCTTTGGTGTGTGGTGTAGATCGCAGCCGCATTGAGCCGATCGTCGTCGTGCCTGAACTTGGTGAGTTAGTTCCTGAACTCAAAAAATACAACATTGAAGTACGGCAATCACCTATTCGCCGTTGGAACGGGTTCAAGTCGTTTCCGGGAGCACAACAGTACCTGTATCAGAAGAGCTTCCAAGCGCGAGTTGACAAGCTGGTGCGATTGATCGAGCGAGAACAGATCGGCATCGTTGTTTCCAACGGAATGCCTTGCTTGGAGGGGGCTTACGCAGCGAGGAAAGCCGGTGTTCCGCACATCTGGAACATCATGGAAATGTACTCCCGCGACCCCGGCTTTGTCCCGTTGTTGCCATTGTTGTCTGTTTACTCATGGATAGAACAACTGACCGATGCGCTAGTGGTGGTGTCCGAGGGTGTCGCAATCGAGTTCCAGAGTCACGTTCCGCCGGAATTGATTCGCACGATCTATACTGGCATCGAAAAGCCAGTCATACAGGAGGGAAGTCCAGACATCAGAACGGAACTCGGATTCAAGGCCGATTGCGATGTCGTGCTATTCGTCGGTCTGCTGTCCGAACGCAAAGGGGTTCGATCGCTAATCGGTGCGATTCCGCTGGTGCTGAAACAGTTTCCGGAAGCGCGGTTCCTGCTGGCGGGAAAAGAAGGTGGATTGCAGTCGTACCTGGAGTCAGAAATCCAACGCCAACAGATGGGAGATTCAGTGCGGTTGTTGGGCCAGCGCCCGGATGTAGGTCGCTTGTTGCGAGATGCGAGCCTATTCGTCTTGCCATCGCTGGCCGATCCATTGCCGCTTTCTGTTCTGGAAGCGATGTCTCTGGGAAAACCCGTTGTTGCGACAAGAAGCGGTGGATGTAGCGAGATGGTTGTTCACGGCAAGACCGGCTTGCTAGTTGAACCAAACGCAACGGAAGACCTCGCCCAGGCAATCTGTGCGATGCTGGCCGACCGTGCAACGGCAACGCGTATGGGGAAACTTGGAGAAGAACGCTTTCGAGAACTGTTCAGCGTGCCGCAATATGTCGACGCGTTCGAAAACCTGATGCGCGACTTGATTCAGAAAAATGCCGACAAAAGATCTGCTGCTGCTCCGTTGAGACCACTACCGGAGCTACCGAACTTTCAGCGTACGTTGAAAGTCCGCTGCGAAGCACTCTTCTTACTGGCTCGTGAACGGTTGCTGCCGGTGCGAGATGCGTTGCGAGGTCTTCTCAAGCAGCCATAGTCATCTCAAGATTTTGCCACATTCTGGTGCAAGTGGCCGCTCTTTGCCCGAATTCTCCATGGGCTCGTCCACACGCGCGACATTTGCTCCGCCCGGTGATTTCCAAAATCGCTTGCGCTGCCGGTCGCCGCTCTCCTTTCCGACGCGAGACTCTCATTCTTGTGTCGTAATTTCCCACCACAGTAACTTCTTTGCTCCTAGCTAGACGCTATTTCCTCCTGGATTGCCTGGCTTTGAAGTTCGTTATTTTCGCGGGAATCGACCGTAACGTCTTGCCGTTCATCGAAAGACGAGTTCTCATATCCGTTGGCGCGTCTCCCACGTCGGCTGCCAACATCGTTGTGTCAACTTCCCAAATGTGCGGAACGCCGTTCGCCGCAGATCATGCCTTGGGCAAATTGACTGCATCTTCGGCATGATGAGATTCACCAGGACTGAACACGCGTGAAGAAATGACAAGGATCGGACTACTGACGCTGATCGTGTTCTGCCCCCTGGTCGGGTCTGTCGGAACTGCTCAGTCTGATGACAAGACGAGCGATCTCAGAACGTTCGTGGGCAAGTACTGCGTCGATTGTCACAGCCATGAAACCCGAAAGGGCAACTTGGATTTCGAGGTGACGTCGTACGAACTCACCGATCCAGATGCTCACGTTCAATGGACGAGTATCTACGACCGGATTGACAAACACGAGATGCCGCCGAAGCCGGAAATTCAACCAACTGCGGCAGAGCGACAGTTGGTGCTCGATCGACTTCGTCACGAACTCGAAGAAGCCGATCCTTCGAAACGGCGAAGGATAATTCGGCGATTGAATCGAACCGAGTATGAAAACAGCGTTTGCGATCTGTTCAAGATTCGCGCCAATTTCGCGGACATGCTGCCTATTGACGGGTCGGGAATTGGATTTGATACGAACGCCGAGTCGCTGAATATCTCGGCCGAGCACATGGAAGCCTATCTGCAGGCGGCAGAACAGATTGTTGCTCGAACTTTTGGTCCCGAGCGCGCACCGACTCGCACCTCGGTCAAGATGCGTCTAGCCAACGATGCGGATGTCGCCAAACAGATCGGAAAGAACTACTTCAAAACGGACGATGGTTCGGTCGTCACTTTCTGGTCCAGCTATCCGGAATTGCAGTTCCACTCGGGAGCGTCTCGGGCAGAAGGGACGTATCGAGTTCGCATTCAGGCCAAGGTCTATCAGTCGAAGAAGCCGCTGGTGATGGCCGTGTATGGTGGCACCTACGGCGGTGGAGGAACCCACCACCTGGTCGGATACTTTGATGTTCCCGCCGGCGACGAATGGACGACGGTTGAGATTGAGGACTACCTCACGGCGGGCGGTTTCTACCGGATGGTCCCCTATCGGTTGCTGAAGCCATTGAAGGTGGCTGACAACTTTAAAGGTCCAGGATTGATGGTCGGCGACGTGTCGGTGGAAGGACCACTGGAGACGTGGCCTCCAGTGAGTCGAGCTGAGTTGCTCGGGAAGATTGATCCCAAAACAGCAACTGCGAGCGATGTTAAGGAGGTGTTCAAAAAGCTGTTGCCACGGGTGTTCCGTCGTCAGGTTGACCCCCGCGAGATTGATTTGTTCACCCAACTGGTGATAGCTCAGATTGGTGACAAAAGAGGATTCCGGGATTCGCTTGCGCTCGGCATCAAAGCAATTCTTTGTTCTCCCGATTTTCTGTTTCGAGAGGAGCCGATTGTCGAGGGGAGCCCTGATGGTCGCATCACCGATCTCGCTGTCGCGTCGCGCATCTCCTATTTCCTTTGGAGTTCAACTCCCGATGACGAGTTGCTTGCAGTGGCACTTGACGGTCGACTGAGCGATCCCGAGATCGTGCGAGGCCAAGTGGAGCGGATGTTGGCAGACCCCAAGTCGCGACGGTTTGTCGAAAGTTTCACCGGACAATGGCTGGGTCTGCAGACTATCGACGCGACCGAGCCGGATTCAAAACTCTATCCCGAATATGACGAAATGCTGCGATTCGCGATGATTGAAGAGACGCGGCGTTGCTTTCGCGAGATCCTCGATCACGATTTACCCGTCCACGAATTCATCAATTCAGATTGGTCGATCCTGAACGAACGGTTGGGAATCCACTATGGGATTCGGGGGATCTTCGGCCAGGAATATCGCCGCGTGTCGTTGCCCGTAGACAGTGTACGCGGTGGCGTGCTGACCCAGGCCAGTGTGTTGAAGACTTTGGCAAATGGAACGTCGACCTCACCGGTTATTCGGGGTGCATGGGTCTTGAAAAGCATCGTCGGGCAACCGTCTCCTCCTCCTCCGGCAGATGTGCCTTCGATTGATCCGGATCTGCGCGGCGCGTCAACAATCGTCGAACAATTGGAGAAACATCGGAAATCAGAAGCGTGCGCCGTTTGTCATCGGCGAATCGATCCTCCAGGATTGGCGCTCGAGAACTTCGATCCCATCGGGGGCTGGCGACAGAATTATCGGTCATTGACAGTGGGAGCGCCGGCAGCACTGGAAATCAACGGCAGACGCGTGCAGTTTCGAGTTGGCCGACCGGTCAACGCGCGAAGAACTGGATCTTCTGGTGATTTGACCGATATTCGACAACTCAAAAAAGAATTGGTCAAAGATCGATCTGCGTTTGCTCAGTGTTTGGCAGAGAAACTGCTCGCGTATGCAATCGGTCGTGACATCGGATTCTCTGATCGCCCTGCGATCGAGGCTATTGTCGCGAACATCGAACAGAAGAACTATGGGTTTCGATCGTTGATCCATGAAGTGATTCAGAGTCCTGCATTTTGGCGAAGATAGTCGATCCCTGTCCGGTGGCTTTGTTAGAACCGCTGCTCTAATTCCATTGCATCTCCTTGTCCGGAACAGGTCCTGAAAATGTTTCGTGTTGATCGTCGAACGGTGTTACGCGGTGCGGGAGTCGCCATGGCGCTGCCGTTCCTCGACGTCATGAGTCCTGCGACATCGTCAGCCGCGGGGAGTGAACAGTCTGAACAGCGAATGGTGCTGATCGATCTGGCATTCGGCCTGCATGCTCCAAACCTGTTTCCGCACAAAAGCGGTTCCAATTACGAATCGACGCCCTATTTGGACGTCGTCAAAGACTTTCGCCAGGATTTCACCGTTATTTCCGGGCTCTCTCATCCGAGTGTGAACGGTGGCCATATCGCGTACAAAAGCTTCCTCACTTCGGCCCCGAATCCTCTCAGCGCTCGCTTTAAGAATTCCATATCCGTCGATCAGTTGGTGGCGGAAAAAATCGGATCTAAAACGCGTTACAGTTCACTCGCGCTGAGCACCATGGCGTCGCGAAGTTCGTCAATTGCTCGCAATGGTGTGGAACTGCCTGGCGAGAGTCGGCCGTCTCGTCTGTTTACGAAGCTGTTCCTTGATGGGACGGCGGCGGAAAAAAAACTGCAGGTTCAGCAACTGAAAGACGGGCGAAGCGTACTGGATGCGGTCTCCATCGCGGCCAAGTCGATGAACGACAGGATCAGTACCGCAGATCGATCAAAGCTTGATCAATACTTCACCTCGATTCGCGATGTAGAACAACGTCTGGAGAAGGCCGAAGTGTGGGTGCAAAGGCCCAAAACCAAAGCCACAACTCCGGCACCCAAAGACGTCACCAATCCCAGTGACATCATCAACCATGCAAAAATCCTGTTTGAAATGATTGTACTGGCGCTCCAATCCGACTCGACTCGAGTGATCACGTTCCATAATGCCTGTGGATCGGTTGTGCCCCCGATCCCAGGGGTTACCCAGGATTACCACAATCTCACTCATCACGGCCAAGACCCTGCCAGAATCGCCGAGCTGACGATCATTGAGCGCGAACAGATGCTGGCGTTCAATGAGTTCTTGACTCGCCTTCAGGCGATCGAAGTCCACGGTCGCAGTCTGTTGGATCAAACGATAGTGATGTTCGGCTCGGCCCTCGGAAACGGCAGCCGCCACGACAATTACAATTTGCCGATTATTCTGGCTGGCGGCGGCTTTCGTCATGGTCAGCATCTGGCGTTTAATGCAAATCAAAACGTACCGTTGGCGAACCTGTTTGTGTCAATGCTACAACAGATGGGACTTGAGATCGACGCGTTTGGTTCAAGCACTGGGACCCTGAACGGCGTATAGTTTCCGAATTACTTGAGATTCCCCGAACCTACCATGATTATTCGCCTGGGTGACTCGGCCGCGGGTCGGCGGGATTCGCGTTTGGGTCGGGTTCAGAATAGCGATGCGGCTCGCACGTTGCGGGTAAACCCGCCCAGAACTGACAAAACGCTGAACATACTAATCCGAAGCGCCAGCGAGGCCGAACGGAGCAAGCACAAGTCGCGAAAGGGCATTTGCGATTGCGTTGATGGGTTCAGAATAGGGATACGGCTCACGCGTTGTGAGAGACCAGACAGAGTCGCGGTTGTAACGCCGCTTTGAGCAGTGGCGGGCGACGATTCGATGTTTGCTAGTGTGTTTTGACTTTTCCATGAGGACCAATTTGTGAAGATTCTCGTCACCGGTGGTGCAGGGTTCATCGGGTCAGCTGTGATTCGACATGTGATTTCGACAACGACACATTCAATTGTAAACGTCGATTGCCTGACCTATGCGGGCAATCTCAGTACGCTCAACTCAATCTCCAAAGACGCACGCTACGCGTTCGAAAAAGTCAACATTTGCGATGCCGAGGCGTTGCGTTCTGTATTCGAGCGTCACCGACCAGATGCCGTGATGCATCTGGCGGCGGAGTCTCACGTGGATCGATCGATTGATGGCCCCGGAACCTTTATTCAAACGAACGTGGTCGGAACGTTCAATTTGCTCGAAGCCTCGCGGCGCTGGTGGCTTACGCTGGCTGGTGACGCCAAGTCACAATTCCGGTTCCACCATGTTTCCACTGACGAAGTGTACGGCGCCCTGGGTGACGAAGGGCTTTTCCGCGAAGACACCGCCTACGATCCCAGTTCGCCCTACTCAGCCAGTAAGGCGTCTTCGGATCATCTCGTGAGGGCGTGGCACCGAACGTACGGTCTGCCCGTGCTGGTGACGAATTGTTCGAACAACTATGGACCGTACCAATTTCCCGAAAAACTGATCCCTCTGACAATTCGCGCTGCGATCGACGGAAACCCTTTACCAGTCTATGGAAAGGGAGAAAACATTCGCGACTGGCTGCACGTGGAAGACCACGCCAAGGCACTATTGGCGGTCATCGAGCGGGGGCAGATTGGCGAAACGTACAACATCGGCGGCAACAGCGAACGTCAAAACATTGATGTTGTTCGTGGCATCTGCTCGTTGCTTGATCGCGCACGACCAGCGGCGGCTCCGCATGATCGACTGATCACTTTTGTGACAGACCGACCCGGGCACGATTTTCGCTACGCGATCGACGCGTCCAAGATTATGCAGGATCTCGGATGGAAGCCTGCTGAAACGTTTGAAAGTGGTTTGGCATCCACGGTGAACTGGTATTTGGAAAATGATGCCTGGTGCTCTCAGGCCATCGCAGAACGGTATTCGGGCGAGCGATTGGGGTTAACGAATCGGTGATGATTGGTGCGTTGCGGACCAGACCGAATTTGGGTGCGAAGCTAACAGCGGGAACTGGTCCGGAAGGTTCTCATTCGAATCAGTCACAATTTATGTGGGTGGCGTATTTTCGCGCAATACGACCGTTGATTACGCTTTTTAGCTGAATTTTGGTTAAGACGTCGGTATCTTCGCGTTCCATCTACTCGATGGCGTTCGACGCGGTATCATCTGTGGCCAACCTGGACTTGGGTTTTGTGTCAGCGAGTTTCTGTCAGCGAATGGCGACTTTGACGCGAAGATGATCGATCCTGTGAACGGCCTCTGTCTTGGCCCTGATTCATACCGGTTGTGTTCCCTTTGGATACGGGTGATTCATCATCAAAACCTCACGGCTAACGTTGTCTTCGGTGATTGGCGCTGTTGCCATTGCCGTGGCGTTTTTTGCCAGCGATCTTCGCGCATGGAAGTGGATGTACGACTCGTGGATGACGAGTCCCGACAACTCACACGGCTTGCTCGTCCCCGCGTTCGCGGCTTGGCTGTTATGGAGCCGCAAAGACCAACTCGACACGACCAAAGGTTTCGGGTCGTGGACGAATGTTGCAATCGGCATTGCCCTGATCACGTTCGGCGTGTTTACCAGATGCGCGGGGATCTACACCCGAACCATCACTTATGAGGCCTGCTCGGTCCTACCCTGCATCGCCGGCATCATCTTCATCTGTGGCGGGTGGAACGGCATTCGCTGGGCTTGGCCAGCGGTCTTGTTCCTCGCGTTTATGATTCCGATCCCCGGAGCGTTAGGCGGAATGCTGAGTCGTGCATTGCAGTCGATTGCTACCACATCCAGCACCTACTTTTTGCAGACAATCGGCATTCCTGCTGTTTCGGAAGGAAATGTCATCTGGTTGACACATCAGTCGTTAGGAGTTGCGCAGGCTTGCAGCGGCATCCGAATGCTGACCTCATTTTTCGCGCTGGCAACGGGACTGGCTTTGGTGATTGATCGACCGCTCTGGCAGAAGTGCATCATCATCGTCAGCGCACCCGGAATCGCGATTGTTTCGAATGTGCTCAGAATTTCGGCGACTGCCATTGCGTATGAATTCGGCAACGAAAAGATGGCTGAGTTGATTTTTCACGACTTGGCCGGCTGGTTGATGATGCCGTTGGGCCTGATGTTTCTGTGGATTGAATTGTTTCTTTTGACGCGAGTTTTCGAACTCGAACAAGACACTCGTTACGCACCAATTCCTGTCTGAACCGAGGCGGCTTGTCTCGGCGACTTGACTATGCAAAGCATGGATTTGCTTTTGAATTGCGAACAAAACTATTGGATGGCTTCCGATGACTTCGAATCGAAATGATGACCATGACGACTTTGGCAGCGAATTCTCGTTGCCACCCGATCTCGTTCCCGTAGCGCGACCGGCTCAAGTGGTCGTGGCGCGACCCGTGACGCGAGATCTCCACGCTTTGGGCGCTCATGCCGAACCCCAATTTGATATGTCTCGTCTGTTGCACGCCGTGCGGCGAAACTGGCTGCTGGGAATGATGCTGGGCATCATTGCCGCGGGTCCCTTGGCTTTTTTGGTTTGGAAACTGAACCCGAACGAATTCACTGCGATGGAGTTCGTTCGAATCGCACCCACCCGCGCGGCGTTGGTCTTTGAGTCGACAGAGTCCAGTTCCCGAGCAGATTTCAAAAGCTTCAAAAACACGCAGCGACAGTTGCTTTTGCAGCCTTTCTCTCTGAACGAAGCGATGAAAGATCCGGATGTTGCGGCACTACCCTATGTTCAAAAGCTGGAAGATCCGATTGGATGGTTGCAGAAACAGTTGAAAGTCACATTCCCTGATGAAGCGGAAATCATGAGCATTTCACTGAGCTGCGAGGAGCCGATCGTGGCCCACCGCGTCGTGAAAGCAGTGGTCGCCAGATATATGTCAGAGGTTGTCGAGAAAGAGCGGCTCGAACGAAACGCCCGAATTGACAACCTGAAAGAGGCACTGAAAAGCGCCGAGACCAAGGTCCGCAAGATGCGCAGCGATTTGAGTAACTTCGTTGATGGAGCAGGAACTGGCGATCAAGCCACGTTGAACCTAGCCCAGCAAGGATCGCTGCAGCAATTGTCAATCCTGCGGTCTGAGCTGTCGAAGATCGATTTCGAACTGATGCATACCAAGGGTGCCGTCGAAGCTCGGGAAATGATCCTCAACAATGCGAAGAAAGACCAACCGGGAGAAGCACCAGCAAAGGAAGGCGATGGTGCCGCGACGGATGCCAAGAACTCTGGCATGAGTGCCATCTTAGCCGAAGCGTTGGAAAACGATCCTGCCGCCGCGAAGCTGACCAGCGACGTCCAGCGGTTCGAGAATCTAATTCAAACGACGCGAAAAAAGTATGATCCTAAGACAGCCGAAGGATTTATCAAAAAGTACCAGACACAGCTTGATGAAGCGAATCAAAAACTGGCCGAACGAACCAAACGCATTCAACGACTGATGGACGAGAAATCGGGTGGAGCAACGTTGAATCAAGTGGATGTGTTGCCGGTCAAGATTGGCATCCTGGAAAAGCAGAGTGCTCACATCCGCGAGGAGATGAAGAAGATCGAAGAAGAGGCCAAGGGATTCGGCCGATCGTCAATCGACGTCGAAATCAAGCGACAAGAGATCAACCGGATGGATCCTCTGGTCAACAAAGTGAGTGAGGAGCTGGAGCAGGCGAACATCGAAGAGAAATCCACTTCGCGGATCACGCTGTATCCGTCGACGGGTGTGCCACAAATCGGCAACTCGAAAAAGCGGTTGCCGCTCACGATCCTGGCGGGCCTCGTGGGACTGTTTGGACCGCTCGCCTTCTTGGGTCTGCGGGATTTCCTGCGAAATCACGTGAATCACAGTGGAATGATCAATGATGGGATGAGTATTTCCGTGTTGGGCTCAATTCCCCGCGTGCCTTCCCGCGTCATGCGACGGTTGAATGAACCGACTCATACAGGGGCACGGTATTGGCGCGAACGAGTCGCTGAATCGGTAACGGGCGTGACGGCGCTCGTGCTGCGGAAAGTGGCGTCGGAAGGCCACCGCGTGATCATGGTTTCCAGCGCCACTTCAGGTGAGGGAAAATCGACGCTGGCTGAACAACTGTCGCGAAGTTTGGCCGAATCAGGTCATCGTACATTGTTGATTGATTTCGATCTCCGCCGCCCCGTTCTGCATCAACGATTTGGTGTGGCCTTGGAGGCCGGTGCAAGTGACGTGTTGCGCCAGGGGGCTGATTTGAAACTGACGGCTCGTCAAACAGAGTCACCAAATCTGTTCCTCCTGACAGCGGGTAAGATCCGAGGTAGCCTGTTGCAGGAAGCTCAGAACGGGACCTTGGAAGCCTTTTTCAAGGAATGTCGTTCCGAGTTCGAAATCGTGGTGGTTGACAGCAGTCCTTTGCTGCCAGTCGTCGATGGCCGTCTGGTTGGGCAATTTGCCGACGGCGCGATTCTGACCGTTGCGAAGGATACCAGCAAAGTACCGCAGATTGTTGCAGCTCGTAATATCATGACCGACTATGATATTTCGCTACTGGGCTGTGTCGTCATGGGTGACAACAGCGATGCCTACTACAATTCCTACACAGACACAACTGATCCGCAAGGTTCCATCTCTCGCGGGATGATGGTAAGTCGGTCAATGAGCGCCATGTAGCAACCTGATCTTAGGTTCGCCAATATAAATTACGACACAGGTACTGGCCGACGGCGCTACACTTGTGTACTGTACATAGTGCTGAACGAATCGGGGTGCTGACAATTGCGGCAGTCACCCGATTTCGTCGGTAATGACAACTCTTCGTCATCATTTCCATCCATCAGTTCATTTACGGGCTAACTGCCTGGGGGTCGTGATGAATCGATTCTCTGTTCGAATCTGGTTAACGGCCGTTTTGATGGCGCTCGGTTGGGCGACAACAAATTGGGTGCGTTCCGGCTATACGTTTGAAATTCATCCCTTGGCGAAAAGCGTCGATTCCTTGCCCATTCAAATCGAGGAATTCGAGGGGAAGGATGTCGCCCTGGACGATGAAATCCAGAAGATTCTGAACGCGGACGCGGTTGTCAATCGGACCTATTCTCGCTCGAATGGCGATTCAATCTCAGTGCATGTATCCGCCTGGTTCCGCCCGGAATCAATGACCTATGTCGCCCCCCACATACCTCGTGTTTGCTATACGAACGGAGGATGGAAGATTCTTGAAGAGCGGACCGTCACGATCAACACTGCAATCGGTAAGCTTCCCTTCGTGACAATGTTGGTCGAGAGAAACGGCGAAACGCATGTCGTGGCGTTCTGGTATCAAATGGGCTCGGAAATCTTTACATCGGCCTCCGAAGCACGAAGAATTCACCGCCAATACTGGGGAAAGAAAGATTGGCCTCCGACGGTAAAGGCGATGCTCGATACGCCGGCCGCAGATATCGAGGCTGCACTTCCGCGACTCAATGCATTCGCCGCTCTCGTCTTTGCCTGGACAAGTGAGCTCTAAATCCAATCCTGCGGAAATGCAGTTCGCTCGCCCAACTAGATGAGCATTCCTGTCCTCTTGGGACAGCCGGTCAATTTCCAAGTCAATCGATCGTTGAAAACTGGGTCAAGTCAGATGACGAAATTGAATCTGCGGTGGATGGCGGGACTGCTGATTGGAACATTTTGCCTGGCGGGAATTACGTATCTGGTTCATGAATACCAGATGCGCAAGAACGCCCAGGCATTTCTACGTGAGGCGAAACGCATCCGAGATGAAGATCGACTCGAAGAAGCGGCGATCTATCTACGTCGATACATTGCACTGGCCCCGAATGATCCAGAAGGGCAGATCATTTACGGGGAAGTGCTGGCTGACATGCAACGATATCAGCCAGCCTATTTTATACTCGACAAAGTCGTCCAAAAGCATCCGGACCGTGACGATGTTCGTCGTCGTCTGGTCAAGGTCGCCCAGGAGGTTCATGCCTACAAGGAAGCGATCGTTCATTTAGATCACTTGCTGGTTGCATCCCCCAAAGACCCTGAACTATTGGAGCAATTAGGGATCTGTCAGTCGTCCAAAGCACTGTTTGACGAGGCTGCCAAGTCATTCAAACAATCGATCGAGAACGATCCCGCGCGGGTCGATGCCTCCCTCAGACTCGCCTATGTCTTGCGTCAAAAACTGGATCAGCCCGAAGAGGCTGACACTGTTATGAACGACATGGTTAAGAAAAACCCGGACAATTTCCGCGCCTATTTAACTCGTGCCCGCTGGTGGAAAGAGTGCCTTGCGGACCTCGCGACATCGAAAGTTCAACCAAAACGCTTCACGCCAGTCAAGCTGCGAGAATTAGCCGATACGGACATCGCACAAGCGATGAAAATGGAACCGGATAACTTGGAAGTCATTGGATTGGCGACTCAGGTTGCCATCGAACGTGGACAACCTGACGAAGCAAAAAGACAGGCCCAACGCGGGATCGAATTATATCCCAACGAACATCGGTTCTACTTGATGCTGGCGGAATTAGAATCGAAGAGTTCACACCCCGCAGAAGCCATTGCCATCTTGAAAAAAGGTGTCGACGTCATTCCCGCGCAGGACGACCTCAAATGGAGCCTGGCCACACTCTTGATCGATGCGGGAGATTTCGAACATGCGGCAGGACTGATTTCGAAACTGAAAGCGGCCAAGCGTCCCGCACCATTGATCGTGTACCTCGAAGCCCAAACGAAGGTTCGACAGGGTGATTGGAACGCCGCGATTCCGCTTTTGGAAACGGCACGACTCGGATTGCATGATTCTCCGGTACTTCTCCGTCAGGTCGATCTCTGGCTCGGAATGGCCTTCCGCGAATCTGCCATGCCAGAACGACAGTTGGCCACGCTTCGACGCGTTGCAAACGAAAGTCCCGAATGGGTCCCAGGACGACTGCAGTTGGCCGAGGCACTTGCCGCCTCGAATCACCTTGACGAAGCCATCGTCGAATACCGTCAAATCACGGGCAAGCCGGCCGCTGCATTGCCCGCCACTGTGGGGATCGCTCGCTCTCTGTTGATATCGAACGTTCGCAGACCTGCTGGAGCTCAAGACTGGCGAGAATTTGACGAGGCGATCAATCGCCTTGATCAAATCGGAACAACGCCCGGCGCTGCAGCAGTCTTCCGAATGGAAAAACTGCTTGCTCAAGACAAACGCGAAGAAGCACAAAAAGTGGTGGCTGACGCGCGCGAGAAGAATCCCGATCTCAGCGAACTCTGGATCTCCCAGATCTCGCTCGCTCAGACTGACGGCAACTATGCCCTTGTCGATTCTTTGGTTCAAGAGGCAATCGGACGCTTCGGTGACACTCCGACATTCCGATTGTTGCAGGCGCGATTAATCAGTCAGCGTGATGGCAAAAACGGACTCGGTCAGTTGCAGAAGCTGGCCGAGCCCAAAGACGACTGGACAGCGCAACAGAAACTGCAGTTTTCGGCCAACATTGCACCTGTGCTGGCAGCAGTCGGTGACTATGACGACGCTCTCAACAAGTTGACCGCCGTCAGCAAAGTGGAACCGAAGAATCTGCGTATTCGTATCTCGCAACTGGAGATGGCCTTTCAGTCGAAAAACCTGGAAGTCATGAAGCAGGTTCTGGAGGAAGTCCGATCGCTCACTGCGGAAGGAGCTGTTTGGCACTACGGGGAAGCGATTGTTCTGACGCTCCAGGCACAAACTAGCGATGAAGCCAAGAACCTGGCCAGGGCGATGGATCACTTGGAAAAAGCGCGAAAGTTGCGTCCGACTTGGGAAAAGATCCCCAAACTGGCGGGTGACATTTACGAAATGCGTGGCGATCTGAAATCCGCCGGGGATCAATACCTGGAAGCGGTGAGGTTAGGTGAACGGTCCCAGGCTGTCACGAATCGAACCTTGGCACTGCTCTGCACAGAGAAGCGATTTGAAGATGCCGACAAACTGCTGCGAACTATTCGAGAGTCGCAGGGGCTATTGTCCGATTCGGTGGCGCGCGTCGAAGTCGACTTGTCGCTGCAATTTGGCAGAAAAGACGAGGCGCTGAAAGCGATCGAACAACTCATGAAGACGTCTACCAAAGCTCAGGATCACCTGTGGGCGGGACAGGTTTATGCCACGGTAGAAAAGTTTCCTGAAGCGGAAGAGCACTTTCGTCTCGCGGTGAAAGAACATCCCGAGGATCCACGTCCGTGGCTCGGCTTGGTTCAAACCCTGATGGTCGCAAAGAAGACCCAGGAAGCAGAGCAAGCTGTCGAGGAGGCGAAGGCCGCGATCTCCGAAGACAAGTCTTTGTTGGTCATCGGCAGGTGCTACGAGATCCTTGGCAAGTCAGATTTGGCCAAAGCCAATTATCAGGCCGCCGTTGAAAAGGATCCGAACAACTTCGGTGCCAGCCAGAACTGGATTGACTATTTGTTGAAGACCGGAGCGATCGGTGAAGCCGAACCAACCATTCGAAAAGTGATCGAATCGTCGACTGGATCGGACGAACTCAGTCAAAGCAAGTTGAATTGGGCGCAGCGCAAGCTTGTCATTGCCCTTGTCAGTCGTGGTCGACGCGAGCAATTGCTGGAAGCCTTGAACCTGGTTGATCGCAGCCTGGCAGGTGCCGATAAGTCTATTGAGGATCGACGCATGAAAGCGTTGATTTTGGCGGGGCTGGGCTCCCGGGATCAGCGCAGAGAAGCGATTGGGCTGCTCGAACGAGTTTTGGAACAGGCTCCTTCGGCATCGACCGCGAACGAAGATCGATTCCTGGTGGCGCGCCTCTCTCTTGCCGACGGCGATCTGGGCAAGGCTCGCACAGAACTGCAGAAACTGGTTGGCGCTCGCCGAGACGATCCTCGTTACTTAAGCGCGTACATTCAACTGGCGCTGCAGGCGAATGAGACTTCGGAAGCCGATTTCTATCTGAGCGCACTGCGAAAACTGGCGCCCGACGACCTTGGAACAGCCGATTTACAGACGCAAGTCCTCTACGCGCGCAATAGATTCAACGACATTGCTGAAGTGTTGAAGAACGTCGGTAGCAGGGCGGCCAGCGCGCAAGAGAAACCCGAGATGGCTGCGGCGAGAAAGCTGTGGAGTGCCAAAAAATTTGAAGAGTTCGCGCGACTCCTCACATCGACTGGAAAAAAGGGCGAAGCGGCAAAATACAATAGCGAGGCAGAACGACTGTATTCGCAGATCGCTAAGGACAAGGGCGAGGAAATGCTCGCGCTGGCTGAGTTCCTGGCGCGCGGAACGCAGGTCGATCGGGCACTGGATCTGTTCCAGGAGCACGGCGCAGTCTCGCCACCCTTCCGCATTGCAAGTGTGACCTTTGCGGTCATGAAAAATCCGAATGCGACTCCCGCCCAACTTGCACGCACGCAAGATCTACTGCGAAAGAATGAAGAAAGTCACGACCATCCCATCCTGTTGACGCTGGTTGCCGCAGATCTTTTGAACTGGCGCGGACAATTTGAGGAAGCGGCCAAAATGTATCGAGAAGTTCTGCGCCGCGACCCGCGAAACCTGGCGGCGTTGAATAATCTTGGCGTGCTGCTGGCATTCACCGGGGGCGATAGTGATGAAGCGACGCGCCTGATCCAGCAAGCAATCAGTATTGGTGGCCCCAAAGCGTCGTTAATTGATTCTCGTGGATTGATTCACCTGGCCGGCGGACAACCTGAGAAGGCGTTGGTTGATTTTGAGCAGGCACTCAGAGAAGGCGAAAACGGGGAACGAAAATTCCACTATGCGCTGACAATGGCGAAACTCAATCAATTGAAGGAAGCGAAAAAGGCACTGAACCAGGCGATTGAGTTGAAGTTGAATCAAGTGGACTTGCATCCGCTCGAACGACCAGAATTTGCGAAACTCTCTGACCAACTCAAGGCCGTTGAACTTCCCTGATCGAACAGGGGTCACCACCCAGATTATCGCTGTCTTGTGGTTTCGATCGACCTTGAATAGCTATCAAAGGGCGATCGTCGAGGCGTTGCAACTGACTGAATAGCGGACACACGCTCGACTCCTTTCTGGCAAAACTACCGCCGATGAAATGATGATTCGTTCGCGGCTTTCTGGCCGCTTCAGGCCACGGCGGGTAAGTTGTGCCGCCCAAGCATCTGGCCTTAGTTAGGCATCGAATGCGGCGCGAGCGCGCCCGGTATCGAAACTCATGCCTCAATTCATCGAAAACTCATAGAAGCGATGCCGATCTCTATACGCTGCCATCATGGCGCGATGCGCACACACACGACTCACGGTGACAGGCCTTTCGTCGAAGCGTTTCGTTTTGCAATTTCCGCTGAGAATACGTTCATCAGCGTATAGCATCGCGACGCAGATCGGGTACCGTGCCCCGTTGATGGAGCGGTACGTTTTGACCAGACCGTCTGGCGGCGAATGAGTGCGCATTTGAGTTTGGGCAAAAACGACTTGTTCAAGTTGAGTGATTCGTCGAGGTTCGCTTTCAGATCGAACCGAATCTCGTGCGGTACTCGTAAGGATTGGGCCCTTCTTAGAGAAAAGAATCGCAACGATGATTCGACCATTTCAATACTTGATTTCGCGGTTGTCACCGAATTCTGGTTTGTCCACTCGAAACGGATCGATTGGTCGCCGGCGCCGGAAGGTGACTTTGAATAGGATTCATCGCAACAACGCAGCGATGATTGAATCGCTCGAGTCTCGACGACTGCTCAGCAGTAACAGTCTTTCGACGGTTCCCAACACGACTTCGATTACGCTCGGCAGCGGAAATCAGACCCTGTCGGACACCGCGACATTGATTCTTGACTCGACGAACGCAACCGGCACGATCACCTTTACCTTGAAGTTTGGCAGTACCACGGTTGCTGGCCCTTATGTGGTTTCTGTTAACGGAGCTGGCTCATATCCAAGTCCGTCGTACACGCTGCCTTCAACCGGTGCTTCGGTTGGCGTCTATCAATGGAACGCCGTCTACAGCGGCGATATTCACAATGCCGGCATCAGTGACGTCAACAATCCTGGCGAGCGTGTCCTTGTCAAGTCGGCAAATCCGTCAATCGTCACAACCCAGCAGCCGGCCAGTGCGGTCATCGGCAGCGTCATCTCCGACAAGGCCACCGTGAGTGGCGGCTACAACCCCACGGGAACGGTCACATTCCGGCTGTATAACAATCCGAATGGCACCGGAACTCCGTTGTTCACCGACACCGAAAATCTGGTAAATGGCGTCGCGACGTCGGCAGGCTATACCGCGGCGGCCACTGGGACGGATTACTGGATCGCCACGTACAACGGCGATTCCAAAAACAATGCTGTGACGAGTGGTTCGGCTGACGAGCCGGTCAGTGTGACCCCGGCAAATCCCGCCATCGTGACGATCCAACAACCCGCCAGTGCTGTTGTTGGATCGGTCGTTGCCGACAAGGCAACGGTGACGGGTGGATACAATCCAACCGGAACGGTGACATTCAGGTTATACGACAATCCCAATGGAACCGGCACGCCACTGTTCACCGACACCGAAGCACTGATCAACGGTGTCGCGACGTCGGCGGGCTACACGACGACATTGGCTGGAATCGACTACTGGGTCGCCACGTACAACGGTGACGCGAACAACGCGTCGGTGACTGCGGGCACCGCTTTGGAACCTGTGACGATTTCCCCTGCAACACCGTCAATCGTGACCAGCCAGCAGCCGGCGACTGCCGTTGTCGGTAGCGTTATCGCGGATCAGGCGACGGTGAGCGGCGGTTACAATCCAACCGGGACCGTGACGTTCAACCTGTATGACAACCCGAACGGTCTGGGAATTCCGTTATTCACTGATACGGAATCGCTGGTGAATGGTGTTGCAACGTCGGCTGGCTATACGGTCACAACGACAGGAACCGACTACTGGGTGGCGACCTACAACGGCGACGTGAATAACGTGTCAGTGACCAGTCAAACGGCGGATGAACCCGTCACGAGCACTCCTTCGACGCCAGTCATCGTGACGAATCAGCAGCCGGCAACAGCGATCGTCGGCAGTCTCATCGCGGACCAGGCGATTGTCAGTGGCGGATACAACCCCACGGGTACGGTGACATTCCGGCTGTATGACAATCCGAACGGGACCGGCACTCCACTCTTCACTGATACCGAGAATCTGGTGAGCGGCGTCGCGACTTCGGCAGGTTACACGGCAACGGCCACCGGGACCGAATACTGGGTGGCGACATACAATGGCGACTCGAACAATTCGCCAGTCCAAAGCGGTGCCGCCGATGAACCTGTGATCGTCAGTCCATCGACTCCGTTGATCGTGACCAGCCAGCAACCGGCGACGGCGATCGTCGGGGGCCTGATTGCCGACCAGGCGACTGTCAGCGGTGGGTACAATCCAACCGGGACCGTGACTTTCCGACTGTACGACAATCCGAATGGCACCGGAACCCCGCTCTTCACCGATACCGAGTTGATGGTGAACGGCGTGGCGACCTCAGCCGGATATGCCGCCGTCGCGACAGGCACGGATTATTGGATCGCGACGTACAACGGTGATGCGAACAACGTGTCGGTCATCAGCGGCGCTGCGGACGAACCTGTTGTTATCAGTCCCGCCAGCCCTGCCATCGTGACAATCCAGCAGCCCGCAACGGCCGTGGTGGGTTCGATCGTCGCCGACAAGGCAACAGTGACCGGAGGCTATAGCCCAACGGGAACCGTGACGTTCAATCTGTATGACAACCCGAATGGCACTGGAACGCCGTTGTTCACCGACACAGAAACGCTGGTGAATGGTGTGGCAACGTCGGCCGGGTACACTGCGACCGCGACCGGCACCAGCTATTGGGTTGCCACCTACAACGGAGACGCAAACAACAATGCAGTGACCGCTGGGGCCGCTTTGGAACCTGTGATCATCAGTCCGTCAACGCCGGCGATTATCACCAGTCAACAGCCAGCAACGGCCGTTGTTGGCAGCATGATCGCTGACAAAGCCTTCGTGAGCGGGGGCTATAACCCCACAGGAACGATCACTTTCCGGCTCTATGACAATCCAGATGGCATCGGGACCCCGTTGTTCACCGACACTGAAGCACTGATCGGTGGCGTCGCAACGTCGGCCGGGTACACCGCGACGGCGACTGGTACCGATTACTGGGTTGCCACGTACAACGGTGATTCAAACAACTCTTCCATAACGAGTGCCGGTGCGGAAGAACCTGTCAGCATCACACCGGCGACTCCATCCATCGTGACGAGCCAACAACCTGCCACAGCCACTGTTGGTGGCACCTTCGCTGACCAGGCGACTGTCAGTGGTGGGTACAATCCAACTGGCACTGTGACCTTCCGGCTATACAACAACCCAAATGGAACCGGGGCTCCGTTGTTCACCGATACCGAAGCCCTCGTGAACGGTGTAGCGACTTCCGCTGGATACACCGCAACCGCGACTGGCACCGAGTACTGGATCGCGACCTACAACGGTGATGCAAACAACGTCTCAGTCGTCAGTGGCGCGGCAGACGAACCAGTCGTCATCACGCCGTCGACTCCGTCCATCGTCACCAGTCAACAACCCGCAACCGTCGTTGTGGGAGGGTCCATTGCCGACCAGGCCACCGTCAGTGGCGGGTACAACCCAACCGGCACAGTGACCTTCCGGTTGTACAACAACCCGAATGGAACCGGGGCTCCGTTGTTTACCGATACCGAAGCCCTCGTAAACGGTGTAGCGACTTCCGCTGGATACACCGCGACGGCGACAGGCACCGAGTACTGGATCGCGACCTACAACGGTGATGCAAACAACGTTTCTGTCGTCAGCGGCGCGGCGGACGAACCTGTCGTCATCACGCCGTCGACCCCGTCCATCGTCACCAGTCAACAACCCGCAACCATCGTTGTGGGAGGCTCCATTGCCGACCAGGCCACCGTCAGTGGCGGGTACAACCCAACCGGCACAGTGACCTTCCGGTTGTACAACAACCCGAATGGAACGGGGACTCCGTTGTTCACCGACACCGAAGCCCTCGTGAACGGTGTGGCGACCTCCGCCGGATACACCGCGACCGCGACAGGCACTGAGTACTGGATCGCGACCTACAACGGTGATGCAAACAACGTCTCAGTCGTCAGTGGCGCGGCGGACGAACCCGTCGTGATCACGCCGTCGGCACCGGCAATTGTGACCACTCAAATGCCCGCGACCGTGATCGTGGGTGGAACGATTTCGGACAAGGCGATTGTGAGCGGCGGCTACAACCCAACCGGCACCGTCACCTTCCGCCTGTACAACAATCCGAACGGAACGGGAACTCCGCTGTTCACCGACACCGAAGCACTCGTCGGCGGTGTCGCGATCTCAGCCGGTTACACGGCAACGGCCACCGGCACCGACTACTGGATTGCCACTTACAATGGTGATTCCAACAACAGTTCCGTGGTCAGCGGCAAGGCTGACGAACCGGTCATGATCACACCATCGACGCCAACCATTGTAACCAGTCAAATGCCCGCGACCGTGATCGTGGGTGGAACGATTTCCGACAAGGCGATTGTGAGCGGCGGCTACAACCCAACCGGCACCGTCACTTTCCGCCTCTACAACAATCCGAACGGAACGGGAACTCCGCTGTTCACCGATACCGAAGCCCTCGTCGGCGGTGTCGCGATCTCGGCCGGTTACACGGCAACGGCCACGGGTACCGATTACTGGATTGCCACCTACAACGGTGACTCAAACAACAGTTCCGTGGTCAGCGGCAAGGCAGACGAGCCCGTCGTGATTACGCCATCAGCACCAGCCATTGTGACCACGCCGAGTGTCACTTCGATCACGCTCGGTAGCACTGCGCCGAACTTCAAAGACACTGCGAAACTGACCGGCGGCTACAACCTTACCGGAACAATCACGTTCACCCTGGTCAGCCCATCAAATGTGATTGTTGATACCGAAGTTGTGACGGTCACAGGAGCAGGCACCTATTCGACACCAACCGGATATACGTTGCCAACCAGCGGCACCGTCACTGGAACGTATCAGTGGAACGCGGTTTACAGCGGTGACGCCAATAATGGTGTCGCCAGCGACAAGAACAATCCGGGCGAACGCATCGTCGTGAACCCTGGCTGCCCGACGATTTCGACCACGCCAAATGTGACCAGCGTGAATCTCGGCGGCACCTTTCCCACACTGAAAGACACCGCCACATTGACCGGCGGCTACTACGACACGGGGACGATCACGTTTACTCTGGTCAGTCCATCGGGAACGATCGTTGATACAGAAGTCGTCACCGTGACGGGTGCTGGCATCTATACGACTCCGAAGGGTTACACGCTGCCTTCGAATTGCACTGTAACCGGGACCTATCAATGGAACGCGGTCTACAGCGGCGACGGTAACAACAACGGCGCCATCGATAAGAACAATCCTGGTGAACGAGTCGTTGTCAGTCCAACCGGACCATCGATCGTGACCACGCCCAGTGCGACTTGCATTACTTTGGGAACGACCGCTCCAACGTTGAAAGACACAGCGAAACTGGCCGGCGGCTATAGCCTTACCGGTACGATCACATTCACCTTGGTCAGCCCCTCGAATGTGATTGTCGATACCGAAGTTGTGACAGTCACTGGAGCAGGGACCTATTCGACACCGAGCGGATATACGTTGCCAACCACTGGCACAGTCACTGGAACATATCAGTGGAACGCGGTTTACAGCGGTGACGGCAACAACGCCGGAGCCAGCGACAAGAACAATGTGAATGAACGAGTTGCCGTCAGTCCGGCCTGTCCGTCGCTCTCGACCAAGCCAAACGTAACCAGCGTGACGCTAGGTAGTTCGTCGACTGTCCTGAAGGACACGGCAACGTTGTCGGGTGGCTACTACGAAAAGGGAACGATTACGTTCACTCTGTATCTGGGCACAACAAAGCTCGATACCGAGACGGTCACGGTCAACGGCAATGGAACCTACACGACTCCGACCGGCTTCACATTGCCGGCCAGTTGTGGTGTCGCGGGCACATATCAATGGAATGCCGTCTACAGTGGTGATTCCAATAACAACTCGGTCAGCGACCTCAACAATCCCAACGAGCGAGTTGTCGTGGGTGGTGCGTCGATCAGTGGAACCAAGTTCCTGGATATCTCTGGAAATGGCTTCAGTGCTGACGACACGCCTCTCGCGGGTGCGTCATTCTCGCTGTACCTCGATTCGAACCACGACAACATCCTGAACGACGGGGCTGCGGTGGCGACCATGAAGTCTGGTGCCGATGGGACGTTCTCGTTTACGAATCTGCCGGCAGGCACTTACTTCCTGAAAGAAAACCCACTGGCAGGTTACATCCAGACTGGCCCGTCGCTACTGCCGTACTACACGATTAATGTCACGGCGGGTAGCACCAATACTGGCTACAACTTCGACGATGCTCCGACCGGATGTCCGTGCGATGTGACGAACATCACCTACACGATCACTGGCCCCGGCATCTGCGGCACCAAGACAGTCACTGACCTGCGCGGCAACGCGTTCTCAGGTGATGTCGTGACCGTGACGTTCAATGTCACTGAAGCCGGTGGAACTCTGTCGCTGGTCAGTTACACGGCGCCTGGTGCCGTATTTGACGCGAACACGGCAAACCAGCAAGCGATCTTCCAGGTGGCGACACTGACCAACGCGACGCTGGGTTACCACACATTGACTGTGGTGATTCCAAACTGTGATTACCAGATCGATTTCGTCTGTGGTCCGCCGATTGACAAGTTCGGCCCCGCGGGAAGCAACATCTTCTACACACCGCAGGGACGGCTCTACAGCGCCGACAACGGCGGAACTCAGTTGTGCACCACGTCCAGTCTTTCGGGATACGTGTACAACGATTGTGACAACGACGGCGTGAAGGACACAGGCGAAGCCGCGATGTCTGGCGTGACGGTCAAGCTGTCTGGTACCGACATCTATGGCAAGGCCGTCGCAGTGACGACCACCACAAATACCTTGGGTTACTACATCTTCACTGGTTTGAATGCCAGCAATGCAGCCGGATACACGATCACGGAAACCACTCCTAGCGGGTATCTGGATGGAAAAGACGTGGCCGGAAGTCTGGGTGGGACCGCTGGCAATGACTTCGTCAAGTCGATCCTGATCAACACCAACTCCGCGGGCGTGAACTACAACTTCGGTGAATTGGCCTCAGCCAGTCTGTCGGGTTACGTGTTCGTCGATTCGAATAACGACTGCAACCGTTCGGGAGAAGCGGGGATTGCCAACGTCGTCGTAACCTTGACGGGCACGGATGATCGCGGCAACGCGGTCAGTTTGACTACCAAGACTGACAGCACCGGGAAATATTCATTCGCTGGGTTGCGTCCGGGCACTTACACGATCACCGAAACAACTCCGACCGGCTACACCGACGGCAAAAACTCCGCCGGATCGGCCGGTGGAACGGCTTCGCTTGGCAAGGTTGTCGGTATTGTGCTGAAGCAAGGTGTCAACGGGACTGAGTACAACTTCGGCGAGCGGAAAAAACTGTGATCATGTGTCAACCAACTTGGAAAAACCGTGAAGCAATTCAGGACGGATGTTTCCGAGGTTCGGAGGGGTTTGAATAGATCTACGCGATTGCGCGTAAATCAGGGTGGAATCGGTAAAACCGAGACATTCGTGCTTGAAGGTGGTAACGGATTCTTGGACAATCCTAACTCAATAAAAGCGCGAATTGCCGTAAGCCCTTGTTCATATGTAATTTAACTGAAGCAACAACTCTCATTCTGCGGGCCTAACTGATGTCAAGAAAAATTGCAATATTTCTGGGTTTGGTGATCATGAGCGGTGCGGGGTCGCTGTCCGCGGCCACCATCTTCACCGGCCAGAATTTCCATATCTCGGCTAGCAACGGCACATTCATCGTCGGGAACTTCAACGGACTGATCGACGTCCCTTATGGCGGATCGACGTTGGTTCTGTCGACGGACGGTGATCCGGACCACGGAGTCTTGGCATCTGGTGGTCAGTTCGCTGCATCGGGTGGTGGCCAGGGTCAGTTTATCGCGGACTATTGCTTAAATGCGTTGACGTTCATCGGGACCGATCTGCAAGACTTCTACGATTACTCAATCAGCGATTCAGCCGAAGTCAACGGGCTGCAGATTGACCCCACGAGCGCCAGTGAAATTGCCTACTTGCTGCAAACGCGCGGACTCGCGATTTCTCAGTTGGCTGACAGTGATCCCAACAAGTTGCTGCTCGAAGCCGGTCTTCAGGCTGCGATTTGGCACTTGGCTGGCATGAATGGTGCATACGGCGGCTTCGGAACGTTCGACCTGTTTTTGGGTGCAGATCCGCTCTATGCCAATGATCCAACAATCGTTGCAGAATACCTAAGCGACATCGCTGCGGGTGGAACGGCTCCTGTCAACAGCGTCTTGTGGATGACGATTTACTCAGGTAACACCGATCATCCGTATGTCCAGGGTCAGGTTGCATTGGGGACGATTCCAGAACCATCATCGATGTGCCTGGCCGGCTTGGGATTGATTGGATTGCTGGGATATCGACGAGTTCGCCGATCCGTAGCAGTTTGAGGCAATCCGAAGCGTTGATTGCTTGAGGTTGTGGTGAGTGCGGAGTAGCCTTGACGGTTGATTTTCCGCCGTCTGTTGGAAGGTAAGTGTCCGATGACGTTGACCCGAAACAATCACGATGCCAGCAGTGCGGTTCTCCGCATGGCGGTGTTGTTGGTTGTTGCGGTGACAACGTTTGTCAATCTGACAGCCGACTCAGCGTTCGCGGCATCGATTCTGACCAATTATTCGGTCTCGTCAGCCGAACTGCGGCATTCGCTGGAGCGATTGCCGGATTTGATTGGCAGTTCTTTCGAAGTCGCGATGGGGAATGAAGACTGTGGTGTCGGCTGCGGTTCCGTTGCAACTGATGGGAGGACCGACGTCGTACCACTGACTGATCCGAAGGATGAAGAATCGCACAATCAAGTTGAATTTGCACCAATGCACAGTGGCACTAGTTCGAATGACTCGTCTCCTGGAAGTACGTTGTCGTCAGGAACTGTCGCTGTGTTGGGTGTGGTACACCAACGTTCCGCCAGTGCTCTTATCGGATGGCTACAAATCGAGCTGTCGCTCGACGTTCCTGTTGCTCCTCCATTTGAATTGCTGCGGCCGCCTCAAGTATGATGAGAACAGTGGTACCTCACCATATTTCTCGCACTGAGCGGACTGGTCTCACAGGGGGTGAGACGCACATGATCCGCGGTGTACAAGTGAATTTCGGGGCGACAATGGTTTGCAGTTGAAAGGCAAACCAGTTCAAACAAAGGTAAATAGAAATGTCTTTCGTTCGTAAGTCTGTTTTTGCTCTGTTGTTGGGTGCCGTCGGTGCACTCTTCACCAACAGCGCGTCCGCTGATTTCACCATCATCGACCTGAACGCGTCGGGATCGGTCCCAACCGCGAATGCAGTTCAAGGTGGCACATCGACCACGATTACCGGAACCAACATCCAGGTGACGATTGACACCTTGGCTGGTGGTGCGGTTAATCAGGCCGCATTCTTGAATTTCACGCTGACGAGCGCTGGTTCCGCTACATTGAGTGCCGGCGTCATCTCTCAGGAATTCACGGGAAGTTTCACCGTAACAGGAGCCATCAACGGTGGTGGTTTCAATTACCTCAGTGGAACGGGACTCGACGGTAACCTGTCGGGTGCCAACAGTGGTGGCCTGGGTCATACCCAGACCTTCGCGTTCAATCTGAGCGGTAATCCAACCTTCACTTCGGCAAACGCAGTGTTGGCCGCGATTTTCGCGCTGAACAGCCCACCAGCGACCAATTCCGGTAACTTCAAGTTCACCGTGAACTCGGTTCCTTCGGGCGGTTTCTACAGTGGTGCTGCCACTCACACCTACAAGTCGTTCACGGGGAACACCACCCAGGGAACGTTCATTTCGGACGTGACGACCAATCAAACCATTCCAGAACCATCCTCCATCGCCTTGTTTGGTTTGGGCGGATTGGGCCTGGCTTTGGGTGCCCTGCGTCGTAAGCGAGCTGCCGCCGTCTGATCGACGTCGGTGATTTCGCGAGTATGATTAAGGAAGCCGCTCGGATTCGAGCGGCTTCTTTTTTTGCGGTCGCTCGGGGTCGAATCCGTTGATTCAAGGGATGACTTGCCGACCGTGGCAAGTTTGTCATCGATTAGCTGTTGCTGATTGAAGATGGTGAGACTGCACCCGAAGACGGGCTTGTCTCCACCCTGCAAGATAGCTCGACCGTTCTAGTCGCTGGAGTTCAATTTGCCCGATGAGTGAATCGTCACCAAAGGATCTGTCTCCGATTGTCGGTCACGTTGCGCCTTATGTGGCCTACGTTGGAATCGGCACGATTGCTTCATCGGAATGGTTGGGGCTCGATGCCAAAACCGGTTACGTCCTGAAAGGGATTGCCGCGACGATTCTACTCTGGTGTTATCGAACTCAGTTTCCAAAGATTTCAACCAGGGGTTGGGGACTGGGGGTTCAGGCGGGGCTACTTGGAGTGGGGTTGTGGATCGGCCTCGAACGATTGCAGACTCTGTTGCCGGCAATCCAGCAACTGACAGGTTGGCTGATCGGGGGAAGCCGGGCCGGATTCAATCCGACGGAAGGTGCTTCGTTTCTCGATCGCCTGTTTCTGATTGTCCGCTTGGCGGAACTGGTCGTTGTCGTGCCTCTGGCGGAAGAGTTGTTCTGGCGAAGTTTTCTGGCGAGATATCTGATCGCGGAAGACTTTCGCAACGTCCCTGAAGGTCGTTTCACGACCTCCAGCTTCGTCCTTGTCACCCTCGGCTTTGCCACAGTTCACCCGGAATTGCTCGCCGCAATCGGCTGGGGGGCATTGGCCAACCTAGTGTATATGAAAACGAAGAACATCTGGGCCTGCATTTGTATGCACGCGGTCACAAACGGGGGGCTGGCGATTTACATCATGGCAACCGGCAGTTGGTATCTTTGGTAAAGCGGCAACGCCCGTAGGTCTCACGAACAGAAGAGGTTCGGGTCACACAACGGCTCACGAATCAAGTCGCGTGCAGTGCGAGACGCGCGGTATTCGGCACCGCGATCGATCATGGAGTGACGGTCATCGTACGACTGACTGAAGTGCTGGATGCCGAACCGTCATCCGTCGCGATCACCGTGAACACGCGATTTGCCGTGCTGACTGCTGATCCGGTCGCTTTGAACAGAACCGATCGCAACGCAATCCGGTAGTTCCCAACGTAACTCGATCCAGTCAATGTCAGCGTCCCGGTGCTGGCGTCGAACGAGCCGGTGATTCCCAATTGATTCGTGAAGGTCAAAACGTCGCTTCCAAATGCGTCATTTTGATATCCCCCCGAGATCTGGATGACCATCTTCGTCAAGTTGTTGCTATCCGGATCACTCACCAGAGCATTTCCGAAGATCGCGATGGGACCGCTATTGGCCTTGTAAGTCAATGACGACGAATCGTTGACGATCACAACCGGGGGCAAACTGGTTGGCGCAACTGCCGATGACGCACTCACTATTGTATTGGTGACGGTGATTGTGCGGCTGACGGACACACTGGACGTTGGAGACGGTGTGCCATCATCGGTGGCGACGACCGTGAATGTCCGGTTTGCCGTGCTGACGGCCAATCCTGTCGCACTGAACTGCACGGATCTCAAGGCGACCCGGTAGTTTCCAACGTAGCTGGATCCGGTCAGCGTCAGAGTCCCCGTAGCGGCATCGAACGCTCCGGTGATTCCCAATTGGTTCGTGAATTTCAATATGTCGCTGCCAAACACGTTGTTCTGATAGCCCGCCGAAATCTTGATGACCATCTTCGTCAGATTATTGCTGTCGGGATCGCCAACCAGTGTATTACTAAAGATGGCGACAGGACTGCTGTTCGCGTTGTAGGTCAATGCCGTCGCATCGTTCACTTGGACTGCCGGAGGCAGGCTTCCGACGGTAACTGCGACACTTTGAGTTCCCGCTCCGCTGTTCCCGTTGGTGTCGGTCACCGTCACGTTGGCGACACGGGTGGTCGTATTCGCGACTCCGGCGACACTCCAGAAGATGACGGATTGCAGCAGCTTCTGATATTGGGCCGGTGTCGCCGTTCCGCTGATCGTTAACACGGCGGTCGTTGGTGTGGGATAGGTCAGCGTATGTGCGAGAGCATAAATGTTCGAGAAATCGACTCTGTCGCCGCCTTGCCAGTTGGTGAAGGTGACCGTCGCACTGGTAAAATTCAACCCCATCGGGTCAGCGACCACGATACTCGGCAGGACATTGACCTGTGCCCCTTGCTGAATGTAAGTCACCGTCGAATTCACACCCGAGACCGTCGGCGCTGGAGTCGTGGCGGCGATCGTCTGGCGACCAGAACCACTGTTTCCGTTCGCATCAGTAACGGTGAACGTTGCTGCACGTGGCGACACGTTCAAAACGCCAGCGACATTCCAGAAGACAACGGATCTCAACAGTGTCTGGTAATGTGCCGCCGTATCCGTTCCGCTGATTGTTAAGACGGCCGTCGTCCCTGTCGTCACGTAGGACCGTTGCAGCGCGTAGACATTTGAGAATTCCATTCGATCGCCCGGCAGCCAATTTGTGAACGTCACCGTGGCACTGGTGATATTGACGGAGGCGGGCGACGTGATGGTAATTCCTGGAGCGACCGCGACTGGCAATCCAAGTTGGACGAATGTCGAAGTCCCATTGACGCCGGCGACAGCGGGTGCGGGTGTCGTGGCTGCGATGGTTTGCGATCCCGAACCTGAGTTCGAATTCGAATCCGTCACGGTGAACGTGGCAGCGCGCGGCGACGTATTCAATACGCCCGCCACATTCCAGAAGAGCACCGTACGAAGCATGGTTTGATAGTGGGCTACGGTGTCATTTCCGGAAATCGTCAGGACAGCCGTATTTCCACTTGTGACGAACGAGTGTTGCAGAGCGAACAAGTTCGAGAAGTCGGCCCGGTCGCCCGCCTGCCAGTTCGTAAAGGTTACGGTGGCACTGGAGACATTCAAGCTGCTTGGCGAATTTACAGCGAGACTTGGTGCCACGGTCACTGGCAAACCGAGTTGGACAAACGTTGACGTCGAATTGACGCCTGTCACCGCCGGAGGAGGAGTTGTCGCGGCTACTGTTTGACTGCCCGAACCACTGATTGAATTCGTGTCCGTCACAGTAAATGTCGCAGTTCGAGGCGAAGTGTTCAGGACGCCGGCGACACTCCAGAAGACTACGGATTGGAGCAGGGCCTGATAGTGCGCAGGCGTGTCGTTGCCACTGATCGTCAGGACGGCCGTCGTCGCCGTTGGCGTCGTGAACGAATGCTGCAAAGCATAGATATTCGAAAAATCGGCACGGTCGCCGGGTTGCCAGTTCGTAAAAGTGACTGTCGCGCTGTTGATATTCAGGCCGGCGGGATCGTCGACAATAATGCCGGGGGCGACAGTGATTGCCGATCCCTTTTGCACGAACGTTGACGTTCCGTTCACTCCCGTGACGGTGGGCGGTGCCGTGTTGGGGGTGACAGTCAGGGATCGCGATTGAGCGTTGCTCCAGAGTGATCCATCGGTCACTTGGAAGCTGACGGTGCGCGTGACCGATGTGTCGGGCGACGTTTGCATATTCTGATAGGCGACGCTCTGCAAAGCGGTCTGATAATTGGCAACCGTGTCGGATCCCGACAGTGTCAACGTTCCGGTCGAGGCGTCCCAACTGCCTGTGATGGTGGCCGTGTTGGTGAAGACCAGTTGATCCTGATTGCTGACGTAGTTGCCACTGATTTGAATCGTGGCACCCGTCAAGTTGGCGTTATCCGGGTCTGCAGCGGCCAATGTCGCCGTGACAAAGTTGGGTTGCAAACCGAGTGCGGCCAATGTCGTCGTTTCGATCCCTGACAACACAGGAGGTTGATTTACAAACGTGACGTTCAACGTCATCGCGTCCGGATTCGGATCAAGATTCGCGCCACCGTTTGTAGTCGAACCGTTGCTTTGGACCTGGAAAGTGAAGTTCGCGTAGGCCGTTCCACTGGCGTTCATCGCGGGTGTAAACTGGAGCAATCCGGCGTTGATGTCCGCGACTGTGATGAACTGTCCGACCGTGACAGCCGTTCCATTGTCCGAAAGTGTTCCGGCTGACGGCAATGTCGTGATCTTTACAGCAACCAGGCTGTTCGCCGGTGTGTTGTATGGATCAGTAAATCCGAAGTCCGCAGCCACGAAAATGTACGGAGAATTCTCGAGCATCGTGACCGAACTCGACGTTCCGACAGGGGCCTGATCAACAGAAGTCACGTTGATCGTCATGGTCCTGGCAACAGGATCGAGGTTCACTCCGCCATTGGCGGTCGCCCCGTCATCCTCGACCTGGAACGTGAAGCTCGAATAGGCGCTGCCATTCGCATAGTTGTCTGGAGTGAACACCAGCTTGCCACTGCTGATGTCCGCGACCGACACGACTTGACCGGCAGACACGGCGACTCCGTTGTCGGTCAATGCCCCGGCCGAAGGTAATGTCGTGATTTTGACCGCCGTGAAATTGTTGGCGGGTGAATCGTTGGGGTCGTTGAAACCAAAATCAGCAACTCCAAATGTATACCCGACATTTTCAAGCGTTGTGACCGTGTTTGTAGTTCCCGTCGGCGCCTGATTGACCGGCGCGCTATTGCTGGTCACGTCAATCGTCATCGTCTTCGCCGTCGGATCCAGGTTGACCCCGCCGTTCGACGTCGATCCATCATCCTGGACCTGGAATTTAAAGCTGGCATAACCCGTTCCAAACATACCGGGCGCTGGGGTGAAGATCAGGTTGCCACTGGTAATGTCCGAAAGCGAAATGAATTGGCCTGCCGTGACTGCGAGACCGTTATTGGTCAACGTGCCGGCGGACGGAATCGTCGTCACCGCGACGGCGGTCAGATTGTTGGCGGGCGTATCATTGGGATCGAGGAATCCGAAATCGGCCGCGACGAATGTGTAGGACGAATCCTGCATGGTCGAGACGCGATTGGTTGTTCCAGAAGGAGCTTGTGAAACGGGGGTGACGTTGACGGTCATCGTCCGGGCGATTGGATCCAGGTTTGCGCCACCATTTGCTGTCGAACCGCTGTCCTGCACCTGGAATGTGAAGTTGGAATACGAGTTGCCGCTGGCGTAGTTGGCTGGCGTGAAGACCAGCTTGCCACCCGTGATATCTGCGACAGGGACGAACTGTCCCACGGTCACGGCCACGTCGTTATCTTTCAAGGTCCCGGCCGTGGGTAGCGCAGTGATCTTCACTGCCAAAAGGTTGTTAGCAGGCGTGTCATTCGGATCGGAGAAACCGAAGTCTGCCGTTCCGAATGTATACGGCGCGTTTTCGAGAGTCGTCACCGTATTTGAGGTGCCCGCCGGAGACTGATTGACCGTGGTTACATTGAATGTCATTGTCTTCGCGGTCGGATCGAGAACGACACCACCATTGGTTGTCGAACCATTGTCTTGAACCTGGAACGTGAAGGTGGAATAGCCGCTGCCGCTCGCATAGGTCGCCGGAGTAAAGATCAGTTTTCCGCTCGTGATATCGGCGACTGGCACCAATTGTCCCACCGTCACAGCCACACCGTTGTCTTTCAGCGATCCGGCCGTGGGCAGCGTCGTGATCTTTACGGCAGACAACGTATTCGCAGGTGAATCATTCGGATCACTGAAACCAAAATCAGCGACAGCAAACGTATACGATCCGTTTTCCAGCATCGTGAGGGTGTTGGACGTCCCCTTCGGAGCCGAGGCGACGGCAGTGACGTTAATCGTCATCGTCTTCGCGACCGGGTCTACGTTCACCCCACCGCTGGCGGTGGAGCCATTGTCCTGGACCTGGAACTTGAAACTGGCGTAGCCCACACTGTTGGCATACGTCACCGGTGTGAAGACCAGCTTGCCACCCGCAATGTCGGCCACCGCAATGAATTGTCCCACTGTGACAGCGGCCCCATTGTCCTTCAGTGATCCCGCAGCCGGGAGAGTCGTGATCTTCACCGCGGACAACGTATTGGCAGGGGTATCATTAGGGTCGCTGAAGCCAAAGTCGGCAACGGCGAAGGTATAGGCCGTACTTTCCAGCGTCGTGACTGTCGTCGATGTTCCGGTTGGAGCCGAAGCGACCGGTGTGACATTGATCGTCATCGTCTTCGCACTGGGGTCCAAATTGACTCCGCCGTTGGACGTCGAACCATTGTCCTGAACCTGGAATGTGAAGCTGGCATAGCTCGTTCCGTTCGCGTACGCAGCAGGCGTGAAGATCAATTTTCCACCAGTAATGTCGGCGACGGAAATAACCTGGCCGACCGTCACCGCAACGCCGTTGTCCTTCAGAGAACCGGCGGCTGGCAATGTCGTGATTTTCACCGCGGCCAACGTATTCGCGGGAGTGTCATTGGGATCGCTGAATCCAAAATCAGCAGCGGCGAATGTATAGGCCGTACTTTCCAACGTCGTGATCGTGTTCGAAGTTCCGGTCGGAGCCGAGGCAACGGCCGTGACATTGATCGCCATGGTTTGGGCAACAGGATCCAGATTCACACCGCCGTTGGTGGTCGAACCGTTGTCCTGGTCCTGGAATGTGAAGCTGGCGTAACCCGCTCCATTCGCATACGCGGCTGGCGTGAAGACCAGTTTACCACCGGTGATGTCCGCAACGGGAATAAACTGACCAAGCGTCACTGCAACGCCGTTGTCAGTCAGCGACCCGGCGGCTGGCAGTGTCGCGATCTTCACTGCGGACAACGTATTCGCGGCCGAATCGTTCGGATCGCTGAAGCCAAAGTCGGCTACGGCGAACGTGTAGGCCGTACTTTCCAATGTCGTCACCGTCGTCGATGTTCCTGTTGGAGCCGAAGCGACAGGCGTGACATTGATCGTCATCGCTTTCGCACTCGGATCCAGGTTCACGCCACCATTCGAGGTCGAACCGTTGTCCTGGACCTGGAACGTGAAGCTGGCATAGTTCGTTCCATTGGCGTAGGCCCCCGGAGTAAAGACTAACTTGCCCGCGGTAATGTCGGCGACGGGAATGAATTGCCCCACTGTGACGGCGACACCGTTGTCCTTTAGCGATCCTGTGACAGGCAGCGTCGTGATCTTCACCGCCGCCAACGTATTAACCGGTGAATCATTGGGATCGCTGAAACCAAAGTCGGCAACAGCGAATGTGTAGGCAGCGTTTTCCAGCGTCGTGATCGTGTTCGAGGTTCCGGTTGGCGCCGAGGCGACAGCCGTGACGTTGACGGTCATCGTCTTCGCACTGGGATCCAGATTGGCACCGCCACTGGCTATCGAACCATTGTCCTGCACCTGGAATGTGAAACCGGCGTAGCTGGTTCCATTGGCATAGGCCGCTGGCGCAAAGATCAGCTTGCCCCCAGTGATGTCGGCCACGGCGATAATCTGACCTGCCGTGACGGCAACGCCATTGTCAGTCAATGTTCCAGCGCCGGGTAACGTGGTGATCTTGACTGCTGCCAAGGTATTCGCAGGTGAATCGTTTGGATCGCTGAAGCCAAAATCGGCGACCGCAAAAATGTAAGCCGTGTTTTCCAGCGTCATCACAGTATTCGACGTTCCGAGAGGAGCCGATGCGATGTCGTTGACGTCGATCGTCATTGTCTTGGCAGTGGGATCCAGATTCACACCACCGCTGGCTGTCAACCCGCTATCCTGGACCTGGAAGGTGAAGCTGGCATAGCCCGTTCCTTTGGCATTCGTTGCCGGCGTGAAAACTAGTTTCCCTCCGGTGATCTCGGCCACGGCGATAACCTGACCTGCCGTAACGGCAACACCCAGGTCGGTCAATGTTCCAGCGGCTGGCAATGTCGTGATCTTGACGCCGGCCAAGGTATTCGCCGGCGAATCATTAGGATCACTGAAGCCGAAATCGGTGGCCGCAAAGGTGTAGGCAGCGTTTTTTACTGTAACAACTGTATTCGACGTTCCCGTTGGCGCCGAAGCGACTGGTGTGACGTTGATCGTCATTGTCTTCGCAGTGGGGTCCAGATTCACACCACCGCTGGCTGTCGAACCATTGTCCTGCACTTGGAAAGTGAAACTGGCGTAGCCAGCCCCATTCGCATACGCGGCCGGAGTGAAAATCAGTTTGCCACCAGTGATGTCGGCCACGGGAATGATCTGCCCCAGTGTGACAGCAACTCCGTTGTCCTTCAGCGATCCTGTTGCGGGCAGTGTCGTGATTTTCACCGCGGATAATGTGTTCGCTGGCGTGTCATTCGGATCGCTGAAACCAAAATCTGCGATGGCAAATGTGTAGGGCGTACTTTCCAGTGTGGTGACTGTGTTCGACGTCCCGCTGGGCGCCGACGCCACGGCCGTGACGTTAATCGTCATTGTCTTCGCGCCAGGATCCAGGGTCACTCCACCGTTGATGGTCGATCCGTTGTCCTGAACCTGGAATGTGAAGCTGGAATAGCTCGTTCCATTGGCATAAGTCGCTGGCGTAAAGATCAGTTTGCCACCCGTGATGTCGGCCACGGCCACGATTTGTCCTAACGTGACTGCGACGCCGTTGTCAGTCAAAGTCCCGGCGACGGGCAGGGTCGCGATCTTGACGCCGGACAGTGAGTTGGCTGGCGAATCGTTCGGATCGCTGAAGCCAAAGTCGGCGACGGCAAATACATAAGCCGTATTTTCCAGCGTGGTCACGGTGTTTGATGTTCCGGTCGGCGACGAAGCGACCGGTGTGACGTTGATCGTCATTGTCTTCGCGCTGGGATCCAGATTCACTCCGCCGCTGGCGGTTGAACCATTATCCTGTACTTGGAATGTGAAGCTGGAATAAGCAGCGCCATTCGCATACGTGACAGGAGTGAAGACGAGTTTGTTACCCGTGATATCTGCCACGGGAATGACTTGCCCCACCGTCACAGCGACCCCATTATCCTTCAGCGAGCCTGCCGCGGGTAGAGTTGTGATTTTCACGGCGGACAATGTATTGGCGGGCGAGTCGTTCGGATCGCTGAAGCCAAAGTCGGCCATAGCAAATGTGTAGGCCGTGCTTTCCAGAGTGGTGACAGTGGTCGAGGTTCCCGTCGGAGCCGAGGCGACGGCCGTGACGTTGATCGTCATTGTCTTCGCACCAGGATCCAGCGTCACTCCTCCGTTGGTGGTCGAACCGTTGTCCTGGACTTGGAACGTAAAACTTGCGTAATTCGTCCCGTTGGCATAGGTCACTGGTGTGAAGACCAGTTTGCCGCCGGTAATATCGGCGACGGGAATGACTTGCCCGACCGTCACAGCGACCCCATTGTCCTTCAGCGATCCTGCCACTGGCAGCGTCGTGATTTTCACTGCAGACAATGTATTGGCAGGCGAGTCATTCGGATCGCTGAAACCAAAGTCGGCCACAGCAAATGTGTAGCCCGTGTTTTCCAACGTGGTCACGGTATTCGCAGTGCCCGTCGGAGCCGAGGCGACGGCGGTGACGTTGATCGTCATTGTTTTCGCAACGGGATCCAGGTTGACTCCGCCATTGGAGGTCGATCCGTTGTCCTGGACCTGGAAGGTGAAACTCGCGTAGTTCGCTCCGTTGGCATAGGTCGCAGGAGTGAAAACCAACTTACCTCCCGTGATATCCGCCACGGGAATGAATTGTCCGACGGTCACGGCGACGCCATTATCTTTTAGTGATCCTGCAGCAGGCAGGGTTGCAATCTTCACTGCCGCCAAGGCATTCGCCGGTGAATCGTTCGGATCAGTCAGGCCAAAGTCCGCAACAGCAAACGTGTAGGTTGTGCTTTCCAAGGTCGTCACCGTTGTCGACGTCCCTACCGGCGCCTGCGCAACCGAAGTGACGTTCATCGACATTGTCTTAGCACTGGAATCCAGGTTAATTCCCCCGTTGGTGGTGGAACCGGTGTCCTGGACCTGGAACGTGAACGTGGTGTAAGGGGTCCCGTTCGCGTACGTTGCCGGGGTAAAGATCAACTTGCCACCGGTAATGTCGGCGACAGCGATGATCTGTCCGGCAACCACCGCGACGCCGTTGTCGGTCAACGTACCAGCAGCAGGCAGAGTCGTGATCTTGACGCCGGACAAGGTATTGGCGGGCGTGTCATTGGGATCGCTGAAACCAAAATCAGCAACGGCGAATGTGTAGGCCGTGTTCTCGAGCGTGGTGACGGTACTCGATGTCCCGGTGGGGGCCGACGCGACTGCCGTGACGTTGATCGTCATCGTCCTGGCCGTCGGATCGAGGATAGAACCGCCGTTCGAAGTCGATCCCGTGTCCTGCACCTGGAACGTGAACGACGAATAGGCGTTTCCATTGGCGTAGCTGGCAGGTATGAAGACCAGCTTGCCACCCGTGATGTCCGCGACAGTCACGATCTGTCCGGTGGTGACCAGAACACCGTTGTCCTTGAGTGTTCCCGCAGTCGGAAGCGTGGTGATCTTCACACCGGACAGCGTATTCGCCGGACTGTCGTTCGGGTCTGAGAAACCAAAGTCGGCTGCCGCAAACGTGTAGGCGGCATTCTCCAGCGTCGTGATGGTGTTCGACGTTCCCGATGGCGATTGGGACACCGCAACGACGTTGATCGTCATCGTCTTCGGAGTTGGATCGAGCGTGACACCTCCGTTGGAGGTCGAGCCGTTGTCCTGAACCTGGAATGTAAAGTTCGCATACCCATTGCCGCTGGCGTAGGTGACCGGGGTAAAGATCAGTTTCCCACCGGTGATATCAGCGACAGGGATGGACTGCCCCACAGTCACGGTCGTACCGTTGTCTGTCAGTATCCCGGCAGAAGGCAATGTCGTCACCTTTACGGCCGCCAGCGAATTCGCTGGACTGTCATTCGGGTCACCGAATCCGAAATCGGCCGTGACAAAGAGATAGGGCGCATTCTCGAGCGTACTGACGGTGTTGGAAGTCCCGGTGGGAGCTTGCGACACCGCTGTGACATTGAACGTCATCGTTCGAGCGGTCAGGTCGAGGATCGCTCCACCATTCGAAGTGGAACCGTTGTCTTGAACCTGGAATGTGAAACTCGAATAAGCCGTTCCATTTCCGTAGGTCACAGGCGTGTAAACCAGCTTACCGCCGGTGATGTCTGCGACGGGTACGATCTGTCCCAGGGTGACCAAAACACCGTTGTCTTTCAGCGTTCCGACCAAGGGAAGAGTCGTGATCTTGACGCCGGACAGTGTATTCGCGGGACTGTCATTTGGATCTGTAAAACCGAAGTCGGCCGATGCGAATGTGTACGAGCCATTCTCGAGAATCGTGATTGTCTTCGAAGCACCCACCGGAGCCTGGCTGACCGCGGTGACATTGATGGTCATCGTTCTAGCCGCGGTATCCAGATTGGCGCCCCCACCAGACGTCGATCCGTTGTCCTGTACCTGGAATGTGAAGCTGGCATAGTTGGTGCCGCTGGCATAGGTCGCAGGTGTAAACACCAACTTTCCGCCGGTGATATCCGCGATCGAGATGAACTGGCCTGCGGTGACCGCGACACCATTATCTTTTAACGAACCGGCTGCGGGCAGAGTTGTGATTTTCACCGCACTCAACGTATTTGCCGGTGAGTCGTTCGGGTCTGAAAAGCCGAAGTCGGCTGTCGCGAATGTGTAAGCGGAGTTCTCCAGAGTCGTCACCGTTTTCGACGTTCCGACGGGGGCGTGAGAGACCGATACGCTTCCGACGTAGTGATAACCGATCACGTCGAGTGCCGTGTATTCGGCGCTACTGGGATCGATGATGACTGCTTTTGTTCCAAACGCATCCTGAACTCGTTTTGTCGCGCTGGAAGCCCAGTCACCGTAGTCACCCGATGAGCTTTGATTAAATTGAACGATCTTGGTCGTTCCATCGATTGAGAAGTAGGCCAGCGCAGAAGAACTGTTGGTAAAGCTGCGATTCCCGCTTCCGTCGTAGCGGAACAGGTCTTCAGGGCGAATGTAGTTGGCTGGAATGTACGGGTTGAGGTAGGACCCCAGCCCCAACACTTCGTCCAATTCGTGAGCGACGCAGGATGCCATGTCGTACTTGGCAGCATTGATCGAGACACGATCGAGATTCATGATCGACGTGTTCAGGAAGACCGTGCCGTCCTGATTCATGTCGTTGTACGAACTGTCTAGAGCCTTCATGTTGGCGGTGTTCACAATCACATACGTTCCACCCAGGATGGGATCGGTGGCCGTATTGGGAATGTGAGCCAGCGCCGTCGTGTCGTTGCTGGTCGATGCTCCAGCCGCCAGGTCAGCCCGGAATGTTGAGTAGGGGATGTAGTAGTAGTTCCAACTGCTGGAACTGAGTCCGCCTGACATCGTCTTGAACGTCACATTCACCGTAATCGGATCGGAGAAAGCCGCTTGATATTCCGCGATGACCATGTTGATCGTCGCTTGAATCGTCGCCGAATTTGGATCGGTGAGAATCGAGGAGTCGAAAGTCGGGTTGATCACCAGGCCAGCGCCGCTGAGCATCTGTCGGGATTCAAGCCACTCGACAGCAGCAGGTATCAGGTTTCGTGTTTGACGAAGTTTGCGACCTGCGGGTCGGCGACTGCAGCGAGGCGCACTGAATCTGTCAGTCGATGTGCCGCTGAGAATCGAGCAAAGCCAGCTTCCATTTTGGTGGCAAGAGCGAAAGCGGTTGAGAATGCTCGTGAAGACATCCGTCGGAGAAGCCACGCACTTCTTGCGCGAAAAAAAACGATTGGAAATCCATTTCCACGGGCCCGTCAAACGCAAATTCATGATTTCAAACAATCCGTTTCCAGAGTGCGATGCACAAGTTGGACGAGTGCTGGGAAGCGGGGATGCGACACTCGGAATGACGTGAATACTGGGATGAGAAGAGACTTTCAGACCTGTTCAGTCCGAACATAGCACGCGTTTTTTGCGTGACTGGACAGGCGTTAAGAATTGCCCAGTTTTCGTGTGCCGCAGAGAAGGCAGAGCTTCATTGCTGATGTCCTCTACCCTGAAATTGAGTCCATTTCAGACAGGTGAATAGACGATTTCGAAGCGATTCGAAGCGGTATTTCCGTTGCGACCAGACCATTCGCTCTCAGCGGAATCTCAACGCGGCTTTCCACGTGCCTGTCGAGAAATGTCTAGGCAGAATCGTTGATTCGCCCTAGATTTCCTCCGCCGAACCCTTCAGATAACGCCTCGATTATCATCCGAGGAAAATCGTAAAGCATTTCAAAAACTGCCGTTACGGCAATCGTCAACCAAGGTCAATGATGTCGAATTCAACTCGGTGGTTGTTTAGACCCGTGCTGACCACCGTCACGATCCTGTCGATTGGAGCCGGGATCTGGTGTGCGTTTCGAGGTAAGCATGACGAGTTCGCGACACTCAGCGGACATCAGACGCCAGTGTTTTCGCTGGCACTGAGTCCGTCTGGAAAGCTGGCGGCGAGTGGTGATGCCGATGGCTATGTCCGCCTCTGGGACCTGGCCACTCAACGCACTCAACAAGAACTGCGCGGTCATACGGGCAAAGTGCTGGGACTCGCCTGGTCACCCGATTCGAAGACGATCGTCACTGCGGGTGAAGATCTCTCCATCCGACTGTGGAATGCAGAAACCGGCAAGGAGCTGAAGCTGCTGGCTCAAGTTCCGGATTGCGTTCATTCACTCGCTTATAGCAATGACGGTGCGCTGCTTGCCGCAGCAGTCGATCGAGACGTTCTGATCTGGAATTTGAAAGAAGCTCGTAAACTAAAAGTCCTGCGAGGGCATCAGCGTGCGATTTCCGGCTTGTCGTTTCTTAACGGACGCGCGGAACTCGTGACCTTTGCACACGATACGACTGTCCGCATCTGGGATGTCGAAAAAACCAAAATCATCAAGGTGATGCCCGGTCCTGCTGGTCATTGTTATGGACTGGCGGTGTCACCCGATCAAAAAACGATCGCATGTGTCGGTGGTGGCCGAGTTCATCTTTACGACGCGGTCCGTCGGCAACCCACGGAATTGGTTGAGCCCGACGCCCGAATCATTTGTGGTGTCGCCTTTTCTCCCGATGGAAAGCTGCTGGCGATTGGGTCTCAGGACAAAGAGGTCGTCCTGTGGGACATTCAAGGCAAGGAAGAACTCGATCGTCTGAATGGCCATCGATACGCCGTCGGTCCGCTCGCATTCCTGCCGGATGGCGACACCCTGGTGACTTCGAGTCACGACAGCTCGCTGAAACTGTGGAAGGTGAAGCAATGATATTGGTCAAAAAAAATCGCGTCGGGTTCACGCTGATCGAACTGATCGTCACGATCGGGATCATTTCGCTGCTGCTGTGCGTTCTGATGCCGGCAGTGATGAGCGCGCGCAGCATTGCCAACGTCCGTCAGTGCGCCAACAACCTGCGTCAAATCGGTTTGGCGATGCACAACTACCACGAAGCGTTAAACACATTCCCCCCGGGCTATGCGAGTCGGTATCGAACGATGGCTCGGTACACCATGGTGGAAGACTACGACGAAGTTCCAGGAGTTGTCGACAACGATCTGGTGCCCACGTACATCGACGTTGATCTGGGTTGGGGATGGGGTTGGGGATCCATGATTCTCGATCAGCTGGATCAAACCAACTTGAAAAACCAACTTAATTTCGCGTCGAACATTTCAGGACAATCTGCGGCAGCACAACCCTTGCGCGTCTTCCTGTGTCCGGCTGATGATGGGACCGGCTCGTTCGAAGCGAGAAATCTCAACAAGATTTCGTTGGGTATTGTCGGACGATCGAATTATGTTGGAATGTACGGCACAGGCGAAATCCCCGACTTCCCGGATCAGGGTGAAGGGATCCTGTTTCGCAACAGTTCGGTCCGCACCGCACAAATTACCGACGGAACATCGAATACGATTTTTATCGGGGAGCGTGCCAGCAATCTGGCGATGGGAACATGGGCTGGCGCGGTCACATCGGGGATTGTCAAAAACCTGTCGGGCATTCCCGGTTCGTACGATCAGCCGTGTGGCGTTTTCGTTCTTGCACATACGGGAACCGCAATCGAAGGGCAATTACCCAATAACACGACAGGTCACGCAGACGATTTCACCAGCCGACACGCTGGTGGAGTCAATTTCCTGTACGCCGATGGATCGGTGCGTTTTCTGGGAAACAACATCGATTCCCGTGTGTGGGTGGCCTTGGGGACGCGGGCAGGGAACGAAACGATCAACGGTGAGTTTTGATTTCCGTCATTTGACGGACGATCAATCGTCCTCAGTTGATACGGCCCCGCACTCCGGCAGGCTGAGGAATCGACTGCATGTCGTGATCGGTCTCGGGAGACTTCGTCCAGGCGTTTTCGCTTTGCCGCATGTAGGCCAGCAACTCTTCACGAGAGTGGACGTTCAGCTTCTTGTAGATGCTGTTCAACTGCGTCCGGACTGTATGCGGGCTGCGGAAAAGGTTCTGACCGATCTCTTTGATCGTGGTTGAACCGCGGCAGATCCAGCGAACCACTTCAAGTTCTGCGGGACTCAAACATTGGATGTTGAACGTTTGGAATGTGTTCGCAGCTCGACCATTTCCCAGTCCCAATCCAGTCGTGCCTGACAACTGTGAGTCCCGAGCGCGATTGGCCGTTTCTTCGCGCAGAAATTCGCGGATGATCTCGGCCTGAGGCGAAACCAGATACAACTCTAACCCTGCCAGCGACACGCGATCGCCAATCACGACACACGTTTCTGAATCGGGCAACAGCGGGACGCCATTGACCTGTGTACCACCCGACGAGCCCAAGTCCTGAAGCCACATAGTATTGTGCCGCGAGCCAATCATTGCATGGCGTCGCGAAACATGCAGATGCGCGGGCGGAATTGTGATCTCGCACTCCGGCAAACGTCCGATGACTTGGGGATGCGACCAAATCGGACTTTGCCAGACTCGCGGCGACACATTCGTCATCAAAAGATAGCCATTGACGACATTCATTATGCAACTTCCACTCAGAACACAACGAGATCAGCGACGTGCCAGTCGACGAGGGAATCAGGTATACGTCCGATGCCTCGTTTTGGATGGGGAATCTACTAGCCCGACAGCGGAATTCGCTCGCCATTTCAGCGGAAAGAGCGAGATTCACTATACGGACACGGTCAACGCGAATCAACAAATATCCCTATCTGAACAAACTGTGAAGAGCATTTTTCGTTCCAGACTTTGAAATCAACTGGTCGTACTCGCTCGTCTCGGGTAAACTCCGCTGTAAGTATATATAAACATTAATGTTGTGCTCATCTGTCAGATCCGACATTGGGAATCAAGACACGCGGTGACTTTCCACCTCAAAAGATAAACTGTCGAATTCAAGAACACACGATTTCCAAGAATGCATCAAAATCGGTGACTTGGCTACGTATACATGGCGTTTCGTTCGTCGGATTCGTCACAGCCGACACTACTGAACGAGTGATGACATCCGCACGATGTCCAACCAATAAACGGCTACCGATATTCAGCAGACGCATCATCTGTTTACGAAGGACAACGCTTGTCATCGAATGTTGTGAATCGGCAACGCTCTATCCGTCACTTTGTAAACTGGATCTATGAGTTGCCGGTGTCAAATGGCGCGGGCTACGATGGA
>Ga0105238_10000125_pt1 | contig 84436 bp, 74 predicted proteins | sample KBSC34metaG_FD_81526 | JGI IMG/M metagenome (GOLD analysis project Ga0105238, IMG submission 81526) | Corn rhizosphere microbial communities from Kellogg Biological Station, Michigan, USA - KBS C3-4 metaG | ecosystem: Host-associated > Plants > Roots > Rhizosphere > Soil | place: Michigan, USA...
GCCGAACTTCTTCGACAGAACGGTTGCGATTGCAGCGGTCAGGGTGGTCTTGCCGTGGTCAACGTGACCGATGGTGCCGACGTTCACGTGCGGCTTGGTCCGTTCAAACTTGCCTTTTGCCATCTTAGACTCCTAAATTTGATGAGAATGTCCAGGCAACACGCCCGACTGATTACTGACTTGTCAGCGATACGACGAGAAACTGGTGCCCTTGACGTGGATTGAACACGTGGCCTCTCCCTTACCAAGGGAGTGCTCTACCACTGAGCTACAAGGGCATTTTTCCGACTGCACAACAACCAAACATGCAACCGGACCAAAACTTGGAGCGGGTGAAGGGAATCGAACCCTCGTCTTAAGCTTGGAAGGCTTCAGCTCTACCATTGAGCTACACCCGCGAGGAAACAACGTTCACTTCACAACCGCCGCGTCTTTCGATCGCGTATGTACTGCAGACTGCTTTGACTCCCGGCCTATTGGTGGAGAGGGCTGGATTCGAACCAGCGTACTCGTAAGAGGGCAGATTTACAGTCTGCTGCCATTAACCACTCGGCCACCTCTCCGTGCAGGGAACTCAAAACTATAGAGGAACATCTCTGGACTGTCAACTAAATTTTCGCTTCGAGGCAAAATATTTTATCAACTGCCGGATATTGCTCAGAGGAACGACCCGCGACGTTTTTTCGAATCTTCAGGCTTTTTGTGTCTGCGACTCAACCGGCTTTTCATTCCAGGGCGCAATTCTAGGCAACATCAGCATTCCAGGCAAGGCCAGAACGAAACAAATTAGAAAAAAATTTAACCAGCCGGTGTCGGCGACGATGTAACCCACCGAAGAATTCACAAAAGTTCGAGGCACGGCCATCAAACTGGTGAACAACGCAAACTGCGTGGCGGTGTAGCGTGGATCGGTCTCGCGCATGATGTAGGCCACGAAGGCCGTGGTCCCCAGGCCCACACCAAAGGCTTCCAGCCCGATCACCACCGCCAGCACCGGCAGGCTGGCCCCGACGTGGGCCAGCCAGGCAAACCCGAGGATGGGCACTGCCTGCAACACTCCGAATACCCACAGCCCGCGATTGATGCCCAGCCGCACCATCCAGATACCGCCGATGATGCCGCCGGCCACACTGGCCCACAGGCTGGTGGTCTTGGAGACCACGCCGATCTCCGTCATCGAGAAGCCGAGGTCGATGTAGAACTTGGTGGCCAGCGCAGTGGCCATGCTGTCGCCCAGCTTGTAGAGGAAGATGAAGCCCAGCACCCACAGCGCATTGCCCCAGCCGCCGCGGGCGATGAATTCGCGGAAAGGCAGCACCACGGCTTCGGTCAGGCTCTTGGGTGGCGTCCCGTAGACCTTCGGTTCCTTCACCACCAGCGAGCACAGCAGGCCCGGCAGCATGAAGGCTGCGGTGATCCAGAACACGGTCGGCCATGGCATCTGGTCGGCCAGCACCAGCGACAGCGCGCCCGGCACCATGCCGGAGAGCTTGTAGGCGTTGACGTGGATGGCGCTGCCAAGGCCCAGTTCGGCTTCGGGCAGGATCTCGCGCCGGTAGGCATCGATGGCGATGTCCTGGCTGGCCGAGAGGAAGGCCACCACCGAGGCCATGAAGGCAATCGTGCTCACGTCAGTGAGCGGATCGAGCATGCCCATGCCGCCGATAGCCAGGAACAGCAGCAGCTGGGTGAACACCATCCAGCCGCGCCGGCGACCGATGCGGCCGAAGTGGAAGCGGTCCATCAGCGGCGACCAGACGAACTTCCAGGTGTAGGGGAACATCACCAGCGCAAACAGCCCGAGTGTCTTGACGTTCAAGCCGGACTTGGCCAGCCAAGCCTGCAACAGGCTCAACAGGATGAACAGCGGAAGGCCGGAAGTGAATCCGAGGAAGACGCAGATCAGCATGCGCCGGTTCAGGTATTGCTGCCAGGAAGCGGCGGGTGCGGTCATGGGCGGATCGGCTCGAAAAACGCGAAACATGAAACAAAAAACGCCGGTCGCCAGCGATAGGCACTGCCGGACCGGCGTCTGCGGGGCATAGTGAAGCTTTTTGCAAAAACCTGGCGATGCGATTTCAGCTTATTTCTTGCGCAGCCGGAAGACCGCCAGGCTGCCGCGCCAGTTCGGGAAGTAGCGCACCGGCTTGCCGTCCTTCAGGGCCACGCATTCCAGCACTTCCAGGCCCAGCTCGTTGGCCAGGGCCTCAAAGTCCCTGATCGTGGCGCAGCGCAGGTTCGGCGTATCGTACCACTGGTAGGGCAGGCTTCTGGACACCGGCATGCGTCCGCGCAGCAGCGCCACGCGGTGCGGCCAGTAGGCGAAGTTGGGGAAGGACACCGTCACCTCGCGCCCGACCCGGGCGATCTCGCGCAAGGTCCCCTCCACATCCTTGACCATCTGCAGCGCCGACAGGCACAGCACGGTATCGAAGGCATTGTCCTCGAACATGGCCAGGCCACCGTTCAGGTCCTGCTGGATTACCGAGACATTGCGCGCCACGCACTTGGGGATCTGCTCATCGTCGATCTCCACGCCATAACCCGAGCAGCCCTTGTCGGATTGCAAATAGTCCAGCATCACGCCATCGCCGCAGCCCAGATCCAGCACCTGCGACTTCTCGCGCACCCAGTGGGCGATGAAGGCCAGGTCGGGGCGCAGCGCGCTCAATTGTTCGAAAGTCATGCGCGGCCCTCCTGCTGCAGTTCAGTCCAGATGCTTCCGTAGTACTCGCGCACCACCTTCATGTAGCGCGCGTCGTCCAGCAGGAAAGCGTCATGCCCGTGCGGGGCGTCGATTTCGGCATAGCTCACGCGGCGCTTGTTGGCCACCAGCGCCTGCACCATCTCGCGGCTGCGTTCGGGCGAGAAGCGCCAGTCGGTCGTGAAGGACACCAGCAGGAATTTGGCCTTCGTGCGGGCGAAGGCGCGCGCCAGGTCGCCGCCGAATTCGCGCGCCGGGTCGAAGTAGTCCAGCGCCTTGGTGATCAGCAGATAGGTGTTGGCGTCGAAGTAGGTTGAGAACTTGTCGCCCTGGTAGCGCAGGTAGGATTCGATCTCGAAATCCACCCCATAGCCGAACTGGTACTCGCCCGAGCGCAGGTCACGGCCGAATTTCTCGGCCATGTCGTCGTCCGACAGGTAAGTGATGTGGCCCACCATGCGTGCCACCCGCAGGCCATTCTTGGGCACCACGCCGTGCGCATAGAAATCGCCACCGTGGTACTGGGGATCGGTCAGGATGGCCTGGCGCGCGACGTCGTTGAAGGCGATGTTCTGCGCCGACAGCTTGGGCGTGGAGGCGATCACCAGACAGTGGCGCAGGCGGTCCGGATACATCATGCTCCAGGCCAGCGCCTGCATGCCGCCCAGCGAGCCGCCCATGACGGCGGCAAAGCAGTCGATGCCGAGCCGGTCGGCCAGGCGCGCCTGGGCGTTGACCCAGTCTTCCACCGTCACCACCGGGAAGTCTGCACCATAGGGCTGGCCGGTAGCCGGGTTCGGATGCATCGGCCCGGTCGAGCCAAAACAGGAACCCAGGTTGTTCACGCCAATGACAAAGAAGCGGTCCGTGTCCAGCGATTTGCCGGGACCGACCATGTTGTCCCACCAGCCCACGTTGTCCGGGGCGTCGGCGTAGACGCCGGCCACGTGATGTGAAGCATTGAGCGCATGGCAGACCAGCACGGCATTGGATTTGTCGGCATTCAAGGTGCCGTAGGTTTCATAGGTCAGCGAGTAGTCCGCCAGCGCGGCACCGCTTTGCAGCGGCAGCGGCTCGGCGAAATGCATGACCTGGGGCGATACGATTCCGATCGACATGATTGTTCTGCGTAAGTGACTCGGCGCCAGCCGGCTCCGGGGAGCGGCATTGGCGGTCGCTTCGCCGGGCGGCGTGGCCAGTCTCGTGCGCGGGCAACAAAAAAGCCCGGAAGCAGTGCTTGCGGGCTCACTCATCGATGGGGCGGGGCAGTCTTGGGAGGAACAGCTGATCCAAGCTCGCTTTAGCCGCATTTAGATGGGATCAGGATCCCGGCGCCCGCAAGCTGAAGTTGGTCAAACCGTTCAAATCGGCGCAGTGGCGTAAGAATACCCAAGTCGGGCAGGCCCGTCAAACGGCCCTGCCCGGCTCCCTTGCGGTCAACGGCGGCGCGCCGCCACCTTGGCTTCGGCCACGGCCGGCTCGGCGTGCAAGGCTTGCAACTGCGCCATGGCCGCACTGATGGCGGCGGGCTCGGTGGCACGCAGGACCTTCTTGACCTGCGGTTCCAGCAGGCGCAGGTCGCTGTTGAGGATCTCGTTCTTCACCGACAGGATCTGCGAGGGATGCATGGAGAACTCCAGCAGCCCCATGCCCAGCAACAGGCGCGTCCATTTCAGGTCACCGGCCATTTCGCCGCACACCGAGACCGGAATGCCCGCCTTGCGGCCTTGTGAAATCACGGTCGAGAGCAGGAACAGCACCGCCGGATGCAGCGGATCGTAGAGATGCGCCACCTCATGGTCCACGCGGTCAATGGCCAGGGTGTACTGGATCAGGTCGTTGGTGCCGATGGAGAGGAAGTCCAGCCGCTTGATGAACAAGGGCAGCGCCAAAGCGGCCGCCGGGATCTCGATCATGGCGCCGACCGGGATCTCTTCGTCGAACTTCTGCTTGCGGTCGCGCAGCTGCTGCTTGGCCTGTTCGATCATGGACAGCGTCTGGTCGATCTCGAAGGCATGCGCCATCATCGGCACCAGCAGCTTGATCGGGCCATAGGCCGAGGCCCGCAGGATGGCCCGCAGCTGCGTCAGGAACATCTGCGGCTCGGACAGGCAGTAGCGGATCGCACGCAAGCCCAGCGCCGGGTTCAGGGCGGTTTCCTCATCCTCGTCCAGCGGCTTGTCGGCGCCCACATCCAGGGTACGGATGGTGACCACCCTGCCCTTCATGGCAATGACCGCCTGCTTGTAGGATTCGAACTGCTCATCCTCGCTGGGGAATTTCTCCAGATGCCCGGCCCGTCCCATGAACAGGAATTCCGAACGGAACAGCCCGATACCCATCGCGCCCGCCTCGAAGGCGTTGGCGGCATCGTTGGGCAACTCGATGTTGGCCAGGAGCGTGATCGGCTCGCCATCCTGGGTGATGGCCGGGGTTTTCTTGAGACGTGAAAGTTTCTTCCGCTCGCGCAGCAGGCGTTCCTGGCGTGCGCGGTACTGTGCCAGTACCAGCGGGGAAGGATCGACGATGACCACACCGGCGTCGCCATCGATGATGAGCACATCATCGTGCTTCACCAGCACCGACGCATTGTGCATGCCGACGGCCGCCGGAATGGCCAGGCTGCGCGCCACGATGGCGGTATGCGAATTGGGACCGCCCAGGTCGGTGACGAAGCCGGCAAAGGCGCTCTCGCGGAACTGCAGCATGTCGGCCGGCGAGATGTCGTGGGCCACCACGATGATGTTGGCGGCGGCCTCGCCGGTGGGCGGCAGGTGGGTGGCGCTGCCGGTCAGGATCTTGAGGATGCGCTCGCCGACCTGCTGGATGTCGGCCTTGCGCTCGCGCAGGTAAGGGTCTTCGATCTCGTCGAACTGGGCCGACAATTCCTCGATCTGGGTCACCAGCGCCCATTCGGCGTTGTAGTAACGGTGCCGGATGATGTCCTGCGGCACTTCGGCCAGCATCGGGTCCGACAAGATCAGCGAATGCACATCAATGAAGGCGCCCAGCTCGGGCGGCGCATCCTTGGGCAATTCGGAGCGGATGATATGAAGTTCCTGGTGCACCGCCTTGACCGCGCTGCGCAAGCGGTCGATCTCGGCCTCGACCTGGTCGGGCGCGATCAGGTAGTGTTTGACGTCCAGTGCGGCCGGCGCCATCAAGTGCGCGCGTCCGATGGCGATGCCTTGCGACACCGCGATTCCATGTAAGCTGAATGAAGCCATCGCGTATCTCCTGCCTGTTTTCTTATAGTCCGCCGTGTTGCCTGCGCGCGGTAGCTGAAGCAAGTTACCGAACAATGTACGGTTTGGCAATCAGGACCGGGCGCGACTCACTAAAGACAGATAGACAGGCAGCGTATATGAACATTATTTCAGCCCGCACAGGAAATGCGCGGGCCTTGACATATCGCAAGAAGCATTCCAGCCGCGCCGCGATGCTGCGGCGCAATACCGCCAGCGCGGTGAAGGGGCTTACTGGCCTTCGCCGAATTTGTCGGCAATCAGGGCTTCCAGGGCGGTGAAGCATTCCTGCTCATCGGCGCCGTTGGTTTCCAGGGTGACGATGCTGCCCTTGCCGGCGGCCAGCATCATCACGCCCATGATGGACTTGGCATTGACGCGACGCTTGTTGAAGGTCAGCCAGACTTCGCTCTTGAACTTGCCGGCCAGTTGGGTCAGCTTGGCCGAGGCGCGTGCATGCAGGCCCAGCTTGTTGACGATTTCGAGTTCTTTTTGAATCATGTTCTGCTTTCGTTTTTATCGTATTGGCGCGGTTTGATGCAGCCGGGCAAGCAAGGTTCAGGCCGAGGCCGCCACCCGGATGCGGTTGTCGATCCGCACCGCACCATTCTGGCCCCCTGCCAGCGCCATTTCCACCACCACATCCAGCGTATCGTTACGGTAGGTCAGCGCCCGCAGCAGCATGGGCAGGCTGATGCCGGCGATCACCTGGACGTTGCCCAAGCCGCACAGGAAGCCCGTACAGTTGGAGGGCGTGCCGCCCATCACATCGGTGATGACCAGTACGCCGCTGCCATCATCGAGGCGTCCGACCGCCTCGATGGCCAGTTTTTGCACTTCCGCCGGGTTCTGGTCGGCGATCACGTCGATCGCCTCCATCCGTTCGGGGCGGCCGCGGAAAACGTGCGTGGCGGCGGCCAGGAAAGCTTGCCCCAGCGGGGCGTGCGTCAAGAGAAGAATACCAACCATGGAATTGTTGCCATCTGTTGCGACGCGCTTTTCCCCGAGCAGCCCGTCATGCTCTGTCGATCCCATTATCCGACCGACCCTGTAACCTCTGCTGCCCCTGCGGCTGCCTCCAGCGCGTCCACGAACATCGCCGCCACATCAAAGCCGGTCTGCTGGGTAATTTCCTGGAAGCAGGTCGGGCTGGTGACGTTGATCTCGGTGAGATAGTCGCCGATAGCGTCCAATCCTACCAGTAACAGGCCACGTTGATACAAGATCGGCCCCAGAGCCTCGCCGATCTCGATGTCGCGTGCCGACGCCGGCTGGGCTTTGCCCAAACCGCCGGCGGCCAGGTTGCCGCGCACCTCGTTGCCCTGCGGAATGCGTGCCAGCACATTGGGCACCACCTTGCCGCCGATCAGGAGAATGCGCTTGTCGCCTGCGCTGATCTGGGGAATGAAACGCTGCGCCATGATCGTGCGTTGACCGTTGTCGGTCAGGGTTTCGATGATGGAACCCAGATTCATGCCATCGGCCTTGACGCGGAAGATGCCCATGCCGCCCATGCCATCGAGCGGCTTCAGGATCACGTCCTGGTGCTCGTCGTGGAAGGCGCGCAGGCGCTTGGCGTCGCGCGTGACCAGGGTCGGCGCGGTGTACTGCGGGAACTGGGCAATGGCCAGTTTCTCGTTGTGGCTGCGAATGGCGGCCGGCTTGTTGAATACGCGCGCCCCCTGCTTCTCGGCCAGCTCCAGCAAGTACGTCGTGTAGATGTACTCCATGTCGAAGGGCGGATCCTTGCGCACGATCACCGCATCGAATTCGGAGAGGAAGGACGACGCCGGCTTGTCGGCGCGGTACCAGTCATCGGCCTCGCCGGTCAGCGTGATCTTGAAGGCATTGGCAGTCACCAGGCCGTTTTCCAGCACCAGGTCGCCCTGTTCGAAGGCGTAGATGCTGTGTCCGCGGCGTGCGGCCTCGCGCATCATGGCGAAGGTGGAATCCTTGTACGTCTTGAACGTATCCAGAGGATCGGCGAGGAAAGCGATTTTCATGAGGCTGGGGTCCTGTTGAGCCTGGCAAAGGCGCGATGTTAATAAACTTCCGGGTTGGGGTCGGTCTTTTCCATCTCCACCGAGGCGGCCAGCAGCGCCAGTCGCGCCACCACGCCATACATGTAGAAACGGTTGGGCGCGGCCGTGCCCGGCTTGGCATGCATGTCAGGCAGGGCATGCTGCTGGGCGAAAGCCAGCGGCACGAAATGCGCGCCGGGGGCGTTCAGGTTTTCGTTCACGCCACGTTCGGCGTGCACGCGGTAGAAACCGCCCACCACATAGCGGTCGATCATGTAGACCACCGGCTCGGCCACGGCCTGGTTGATGCGCTCGAAGGAGTGCACGCCTTCCTGCACGATCACTTCCGAGACTTCCAGGCCTTCCTTGCCGGCCAGCATGCCGGTGCGCTGCTTGCGGTTGAGGTCCTTGATCTCGCTGGCATCCTTGACCGCCATGATGCCCATGCCATAGGTGCCGGCATTGGCCTTGATGAAGACGAAGGGCTGTTCCTTGATGCCGTATTCCTTGTACTTCTTGCGGATCTTCGACAGCAGCGAGGACACGCTGTCGGCCAGCGCGTCGGTGCCGGTGTTCTCCTGGAAGTCGATGTCGCTGACCTTGGCGAAGAGCGGGTTGAGCATCCAGGGGTCGACCTCGACCATTTTGGAAAACTTCTTCACCACTTCATCGTAGGCGGCAAAGTGGTTGCTCTTGCGGCGCAGCGCCCAGCCCGCGTGCAGCGGCGGCAGGACGCTTTGTTCATGTAGCCCTTCCAGCACCGAGGGAATGCCGCTGGAGAGGTCATTGTTGAGCAGCACCGTACAGGGGTCGAAGTTCTTCAGGCCCAGCCGGCGGCCGTTGGCCGAGCGCTCCAGCGGTTCCAGCGTAATGTGGGTGCCGTCGGGCAGTTCGATCTGCTGCGGCTTGCTCGCGCCCGCTGCCAGCGTACCCAGGCGCACGTTCAGCCCGGTCTGGCGGAAGATCTGCATCAGGCGGCCGATGTTCTGCAGGTAGAAGGTATTGCCGGGCTGGGTTTCGGGGATCAGCAGCAGGTTGCGCGCATCCGGGCAGTATTTCTCGATGGCCGCCATGGCCGCTTGCACCGCCAGCGGCAGCATTTCCGGCGAGAGGTTGTTGAAGCCGCCCGGGAACAGGTTGGTATCGACCGGTGCCAGCTTGAACCCGGCATTGCGCAGGTCCACCGAGCAATAGAAGGGCGGCGTGTGCTCCTGCCACTCCATGCGGAACCAGCGTTCGATGGCCGGCGTGGCACCCAGGATTTTCTTCTCCAGCTCCAGCAGGGGACCATTCAGAGCGGTGACGAGATGCGGGACCATAAAAGACCTTAACAATATGTAAATGCCGGCAGCGAGCTTCGATTTTAGCGGATTCCTGAAACCGTGTTGCGACGCAGTAGACGCCGCTGTTGCCATTTCAGCAAAACCGGGATCCGGCCACGGTCGCTGCAAAGGCGTGGCTGGGAGTGTTCACATGGCGATGATGGCGGCATTTTAAAGAGTCCGACTCAAATACTCGGGAATTATCCCCCTGCGACGCGGCAATGCATCAGGAAACCGCTTTACCTGAAGGAAATGGCAAAAAAACGACAGCTTGACTCGCTGGCAAGCTTGCATCCTCTTCATGTCGTGAAGCCTGCAAATGAAAAAAGGCACCCGAAGGTGCCTTGTAAAGAGGCCGTTTCCAGCCCCGAAGGAATACTGCAGACTCAGTACGACAAATGCTTAGTGGTAGGCCGATTCGCCGTGGCTGGAGATGTCCAGGCCTTCGCGTTCTTCTTCCTCGGTCACACGCAGGCCGATGACGACGTCGACGATCTTGTAGGCGATGAAGGAAACCACACCCGACAGGATCACGGTGGTCAGCACGCCCTGGAACTGGATCCAGACCTGGCCGCCGATGGAGTAATCCGGAGCAACGGCGTTGGCCACGTAGTCGTAGATGCCGGTGCCGCCCAGGCTGGGCGCTGCGAACACGCCGGTCAGGATGGCACCCAGGATGCCGCCCACGCCGTGCACGCCGAAGACGTCCAGTGCATCGTCCGAACCCAGGATCTTCTTCAGGCCGCTCACGCCCCACAGGCACAGCAGGCCGGCCAGCAGGCCCATGACCACGGCACCGATGACGCCCACGAAGCCGGCCGCCGGGGTGATCGCCACCAGACCGGCGACGGCGCCCGAAGCAGCACCCAGCATGGAAGGCTTGCCCTTGCCGATCCATTCGCCGAAGCTCCAGGACAGGACCGCGGCAGCAGTGGCCAGGATGGTGTTGACGAAGGCCAGGGCAGCAGTGCCGTTGGCTTCCAGACCGGAGCCGGCGTTGAAGCCGAACCAGCCGAACCACAGCAGCGAGGCACCGACCATGGTCAGGGTCAGGCTATGCGGCTTGAAGGCTTCCTTGCCGAAACCGATACGCTTGCCGATCACGTAGGAACCCACCAGGCCGGCGATGGCGGCATTGATGTGCACCACGGTGCCACCAGCGTAATCCAGCGCGCCCTTCTGGAACAGCCAGCCCGAGATGGCGGTCGCCTTTTCAGCGGCGGCGGTATCGGTGAAGGCGTCCGGACCCGGCCAGAACCAGACCATGTGGGCCATCGGCAGGTAGGAGAAGGTGAACCACAGGATCGAGAACAGGATCACGGCGGAGAACTTCACGCGCTCGGCGAAGGCACCGATGATCAGCGCCACGGTGATGGCGGCAAACGCACCCTGGAAGGCGACGAAGACCAGTTCCGGAATGACCACACCCTTGCTGAAGGTAGCGGTGTTGGAGTCACCGGTCAGGCCGTGCAGGAACAGGCGATCAAAGCCGCCGAAGAAGGCGCTGCCCTCGGTGAACGCGATGCTGTAGCCGTAGACGAACCACAGGATGTAGATCAGCGAGAAGATCATGAAGCACTGCATCAGCACCGACAGCATGTTCTTGCTGCGCACCAGGCCGCCGTAGAACAGGCCCAGGCCCGGCAGGGTCATCAGGATGACGAAAGCGGTACACACCAGCATCCAGGCAGTGTCGCCCTTGTTGGGGACCGGAGCCGGAGCAGCAGCGGCTGCGGCCGGCGCTGCAGGGGCAGCGGCAGCCGGGGCAGCTGCTTCAGCCTTGGGCGCAGCCGGAGCGGCAGCGGCCGGGGCAGCGGCGGTGGCCGCTGCGGCTTCAGGCTTGGGCGCGTCCTGCGCCTGGGCCGGAGCGGTAAAACCTACCGCCAACAACAGCGCGCCAATGGCGAGCGCGCCGGAAAACATTTTCTTCATGCTCATTAGAATTCCCCTTTTTTACAGAGCGTCTTTACCGGTCTCGCCGGTACGGATACGGATCACGTCCAGCAAGTCCTGGACGAAGATCTTGCCGTCGCCGATCTTGCCGGTGCGGGCGGCGGTCTCGATGGCTTCCAGGGCGCGTTCGACGATGGCGTCGTCCACGGCGGCCTCGATCTTGGTCTTGGGCAGGAAATCCACCACATACTCGGCACCGCGATACAGCTCGGTATGGCCTTTCTGACGACCGAAGCCCTTGACTTCAGTCACGGTGATGCCTTGCACACCGATGGCCGAGAGGGCTTCACGCACCTCATCCAGCTTGAACGGTTTGATGATCGCAGTGATCAGTTTCATACGAACCTCTTGTTAGAAAGTTTTGCTGATGGAGAAGACGAAGCCGTTCTTGCCGACGTTCTTGGCGCCATCCGATGCCGGGGTGGTGGTCACGCCGTCCTTCAGGTCGGTACCGACGTAGGCCAGGCCCAGGGTGATGCCGGCTGCCTCGTCGAAGGTCTTGGACAGGCCGATCTTCCAGTCGGTGTAGCTGAAGTCGTTGGGGTTGCCGCGCACGCTCTGGTGACCGACGTGCAGACCCAGCATCACGCCGTAGTAGGTCTCGATGTTGGCACCCAGGTCGAAGTACTGGCTGTACTTGCTGTTGACGGCGCCGAACAGGTTGGTCAGCGATTGCGAATACTTGAAGTAGGCCGGACCGTAGCCGACCTGGCCATACAGTTCGAAGGTGTTGGCGTTCTTGGCACCGCTGTTGGCCAGGGTGTTGCCCGGGTAGTAGTAGTACAGGCCGCCGACGTCATAGGTGAAGCCGCCGCCGATGTCGCCGCGCTTGCCGCCGTAGATGTCCCACTCGACGTCACCCTTGGTGTCGGTACCGGTCAGGGTGCCGGCGTCCTTGATCCACTTGATGTTGGTCAGCCAGGTCCCGGCGTAGAGGCCGGTCGGGTTGTGCGTGTAGTCAGCGCCAACCTGCAGGGCCGGATCAAAGCGGGTCTGGGTCAGGCCACGATAGCGGTAGTCGCTCACCACGGCAGCGTTGAAGCTCAGTTCATTGTCCGGCTTGGCGTCTTCTGCGCGGGCCACGGTAGAAACGAAGGATGCGGCGATGGCTGTTGCAAGAATCAGTTTCTTCATGACTTTCCCTCTGGTTTATGTTTTAACAATAAAGTCGGTTTTTTTGTCTTTGCCCAGACTCATTAGCAGGAGCCGTGCCATGTCCGTTCGGCAAGGCAGACTTGTCTTTTTGCGTGAAACCAGAGATTTGCAACGATTTTTTTCGAGATCAGCTTCAAAATAGTGCATGCGCCACCCAAATGCACGCTGCTGGTGCGATATTGATAGTTTTTTATCAATCCTGCATCAAACGCGGCGAACACATTTTGGTGCGCGGGTGGCGGGCGAAGCAAAGATCACCAAGTCGGAGCATTTCCTGCAGGAAAATTCACTGCATTTCAGCGCGTTTTCTGCCCGTTTTGAAGCGCTTGCCGGCACCTGTTGGCAAAAATGCGGTCTCAGCGGGACATCCCGGTAGGAGGATGGGCGGGAAACCGCTAAACTTGCAGCACAGCTATCTGCCAAGGAGATCCGACATGGACAAGCCCCCATTTTTTGAAGACCTGCAATCCAAGATCAACAAGGCGATCGAGAACTCTCCGGCCAAGGACATCGAGAAGAACGTCAAGGCCATGCTGAGTCAGGGTTTTGCCAAGCTGGACCTGGTCACGCGCGAGGAATTCGACGTCCAGGCCCAGGTACTGGCCAAGACCCGTGCCCGCCTGGAGGCGCTGGAAGCGCGTGTTGCCGAGCTTGAGGCTCAGCAAAAACAGACTCCATGATCCTGGCCCGGACACTTTTCTCTTTCCCTCCCCCTTCCCTTCTTTCTGCTGACCAGCTGCCGGGTTCATCGCGATGAGCCTGGCAGTTTTGCGCAGCCGCGCCCTGGCCGGCATGAGCGCCCCGCCGGTGACGGTCGAGGTGCATCTGGCCAATGGCTTGCCGGCCTTCACCATCGTCGGACTCCCCGAGGCCGAGGTGAAGGAAGCCAAGGACCGCGTCCGGGCGGCGCTGCAAAACGCCCGGTTTGAATTCCCCGCCCGCCGCATTACCGTCAACCTGGCTCCGGCCGACCTGCCCAAGGACTCCGGGCGCTTCGACCTGCCGATCGCTCTGGGCATCCTGGCCGCCTCCGAACAGATGCCTGCGGATCGCCTGGACGATCACGAATATGCCGGCGAACTGTCGCTGTCGGGCCAGCTGCTGCCCATTCGCGGCGCGCTGGCCATGACCTGCGCCATGCAGCGCGAGCAGCAGCAGGATGGCCACCGGCGCAGCTTCATCCTGCCGGCCGCCAATGCCGACGAAGCCGCACTGCTGCCCGAGGCGCAAATCCTCCCGGCGACCTCCTTGCTGGACGTCTGCACCCACTTCAGCACGCGCGATCCCGCCGCCCGGCTGCAGCGGCACCAGCCGCAGCCGGTCGGGAAGCGGGCGGCCTATCCGGATTTCAGCGATATCAAGGGGCAATTGCAGGCCCGGCGCGCCATGGAAGTGGCCGCGGCGGGCCAGCACAGCCTGCTGCTGGTCGGCCCGCCCGGTGCCGGCAAGTCGATGCTGGCGACCCGCTTTCCGGGGATCCTGCCGCCGATGACGCAGGACGAAGCGCTGGAATCCGCCGCAGTGCAATCCTTGAGCGGCAGTTTCGACATCGCGCGCTGGCGGCAGCGGCCTTATCGGGCGCCGCACCACACCGCCTCCGCCGTGGCACTGGTCGGCGGTGGCAGTTCGCCCAGGCCGGGTGAAATCTCGCTGGCACATCATGGGGTCCTGTTCCTGGACGAGATCGCCGAATATCCGCGCAGCGTGCTGGATGTGCTGCGCCAGCCGATGGAGTCCGGCCACATCGTGATCTCGCGGGCGGCGCGGCAGGCGCAATTCCCGGCACGATTCCAGTTGATCGCGGCCATGAATCCCTGTCCGTGCGGACAGTATGGCGACAGCCAGGGCCGCTGCCGCTGCACGCCGGAACTGGTCAAGCGCTACCAGTGGACATCGCCGAAGTTAGCCTAATAAATAATCAAAGTAAGACTCAAACTTCGAACTTCTCGCTATCCCACAACAGGGGTGACCAGCATCAATCCCCTGTCTCTGTGGAGAAGCTACAACACTCAACACGACCTAGTTATCCATAAAGTTATCCACAGCAACTCGTAAAACCTCTTAAGCAGAAGAGCTTTGAGTAATGCAAAAATTTGGAAACTTCATTTGTTCAAAAACCGCAATGAAATAAAAGTACACCAGCCGGAGAACCAGGTAACACCGCCAGGCAAAATTTCAACATTTTGCAAAATGCGAGTTTAATGGTATACGTTATGCGTTTGACAATACCACTCTGAAAATTATCAAAACCATCACTTCTCGTCAGAAATTACGCCTCATTGCTCGTTTTTTGCTCATCTTAGGGCTTTCCCGCTGTGGAGGATGTGCAGGAAAAAATCTTGCGCTCGACAAAATCTGTGCCTAAACTCAACTCCGTTCCATCTTATAGGCCCTCGATTAAATGCGAGTAATTTTCCCAACCCTCCTTTTTTCTTGAAAAATTGCCGTACGGAATCTGTGGTGAGCTACCCACGCTACGAGCTTTTAATATTGCAATAAATACAATTATGTTGCTTTTAGAAAAGTCTTGTTTCCTGCTGTTTCCGGAAGAGTATTGCCAAGAATTTTCTCGAATTTCTTCTTTGCAACGATTTCCAGCGACCGGCAAAGGAGTGAATTACGCTCACCTATGGTTGAGCTACCCCCCCCCGATTTCATTTGCAGCCTTGTTAAGGGGGGGTGTTGGGCCGGTTGGTGATGCCAGGTCCGGCGTGGAATGAAGCGCAGAAAGAAAGAGGTCCCGGGTCTTAGATACCCGGCGTTGAACAACTGAATATCTGCACAGAAAGGGATGGCATGAAACACTGCCCGAAAAAGAAAAAGCGGCGAATTACATAAGAGTAATTGCCGCTTTTGACTCAAGGAAGTTGCCTTCACAAGAGGTGTAGGAGCCTTGAAGGTAACTTCCCCGAGTCCACTGGTCAAGTACCAGTCACACCATTTTTAAGTTTTCTAAGCGCAATTCGCGCAGAGAAAGGGGAAGTTATGCGAGCACCAAAGCACAAAATGGGCACCGAAGAATGGGCCCAAGCCATTTTCAGCTCCAATCCAGCCCGTGAGCTTAAGGGGCCATCTCGCCGGACCCAGCTTCACACATACGATTCGAAGCATCTCGGCATGATAAGAGTTCAGGGACGCAACGAATACTGTTCCTCCCTGGCTATCGAATACCTCATGGAGTTGGGGTACATCCAGCAAGCAAAGGCACAGCCTTTCAAGACATCAATGGAAGAATTCGGCCGCGAGATTTTTCCTGATTTCTTGATTCGAGTGCCGAGCCTCAAGGAGCTCCGCCTTTGCGTCATTGAGACCAAGGCGCATCGGTTCCTCTCGCCGGCGAAACTGTGGGAGCTTGACGAGCTCGGGGCAAAATTTGGCGAACTGAACATCGCCTACATCGTATGGACAGACGCCACGCCATTGAGCAAACCTGTGCGCGACCACCTCATGCATATGCGTATGGCAAGCAACGCGGATATTCCGCAGACTGAAATCCGAGAACTGCTTAATTGGGTTGACGCGCAAGGCGCGAGAGCCACCATCGGCAACCTCCCCCCCGACTCGAAATTTGACAGAGACACTGTCTATGCTGCGGCATGGAAAGGCCTCGTGTATCTCCCGCTGACGAAGCCTCTCACATTAGACACACTCATCTCCACCACCGAGCAAGACAACATCATCGGTATGTTCTTGGGAGGCAGCAAGGGTGCGGATGAGTGGTGGTCGGCCCTAACGAACTACTAAGCGGGGGACACATGAATACCCCTAGGCCGTCGCAATTCGCGATGGAAGCAGGAACTCGCCTGCGTATGGGAAGCATCGTCTTCGAAATCAACGAATTAAAGGGTAGCCGCGCGGTCATCGAACACTGCGCTACGCACGAGCGTAAGTGGATAAATTTAGAAACCTTATGGGCCGCCTACAAAAAGGGGGATTTAGTTCCATATGCGGATACCGCGTCCATTGCCTCGGAAGACCTGCAGGAGCAGATGCAGGACATCTGGAAAGGTCTCGAGACAACGGGTGGCATGCTGGCCTTTGGTGAGAAAGCTCGTCACTTCGGTTTGAAATGCCTCGCCTATATCCGAGAGATGAAGAAGCTCGGCCACACATCTATGCGGCCGACAAACATCAAAAAAATCGACTACGAACGGTTGACAAAGCAGAAGCATGACCAAAATCCACCTAAGCTATCGACGCTCTATACGTGCGAAAGAAAAATCGACCGCGCAGGTGGCGACTTACAAGCGGCCTTTCCTCAGTTCTCACGACGTGGCGGAAGAGGAAAGTTCCGTGTTGCAAGGGCAGTAAAGGAAGCAATCGATAAGGTCTTGAGAAGACTCGCGGCCAGCAACGCGAAAGTTCGTTTCACCGAGGTACATAAAGACGTTCAGCACGAGTTAAACGAGACGGTGGGCGTTGAGCAGGCACAAGCACTGCGACCGTCGCTGACAACTGTGACCCGGGAGACGAAGCGCTGTCTGGGAGAGTTCGAAATCTGCAGGCGGAACAAGAGCCTCGCAGTAGCAAAGGAGGAATTCCGTGATTGGTATCCGCGAGACCGAGCCACCTTTACCGGACAAGTGGTTGAATGTGACGATAAGGACTCCGGTGTTTTCGCTGTCGACTCTAGGACAGGACTTCCGTACGGAAGGATTTGGATTACCTCAGCTGTTGACCAATTTTCTAATGTCCCGACCGGGCTGAACATTGGCTCCGGCGCTCGAAATACCGAGTCTGCAATCAGAACGGTGATTAATGCTGTTATGCCTAAGCTGAGGGGAAATGGCGACTATGCTGAAGTCCAAAATGAGATTCCGTACATGGGGCGACCTTCGCTCATCATTTTCGATAACGCCAGCTACAACCATACGCAGGAGGTGGCAACCGCAGTCATAACAGTTGCAAATGCAGCCACCGAGTTCGCTCTTCCAGGAACTCCGACTGAGAAGTCAACAATGGAGAATTTCAACGGCGTGTCGGTGGGCTTTTTGGAAACCCTACCAGGATATGTGGGGCCGAAGAAGCATGTGCGAGACACAGTCGAAGCGGGGCTGAGCAGTGCGATATTGACCACCGAGGAATTCAGACGGAGATTCATGAAGTGGGTGTATGACGTTCATTGTCATACGGCCGGCTATGACGGCTTCACGCCGAAGGAAAGGTACATGCGGGGGATGGAGGGAAGGCGTGCACGCTTACCGGGGAACGTGCACGACATTGAACTAGCAGCACTGAGGCCACATTCCGTGCAGCTAAGGCCAGTTGGCGTCGAGTTTTATAACGGGCTCAGGTATTACCACACGGCCTTTTCGTTATGGCAGAAGTCCTATGGCAAGTCGTTGCGTGTTGAGTTCCGGTTCGACCCTGATGACTTGAGTTTCATCTGGGTGAAATATCCGGAGGGTACTGAGAACACGACTCGTAATCCACCTCCGCCGCGATGGCTTCGCGTGGCTAGCGCGAATTTGGCCTACACGACTGGCCTGACGCTGTTCCAGCACAAGTTGATAGTGAAGATGGCCCGCGAACGCCGCAATAGCCACCCGGATATGGCGCTCATGCTTCGCTGCCGTGAGGACCTCATCAACCTGACAGCGGAAATGCGCACATCCAAAAAGCTACGCGAGCGCAAAGTGGCCAACCGAGTGGGTGACTTGCCACCGCTGCCTACAGTTGACGGAGGCACGGAGGCTAGGAATGAAGCAGCGGCGATGGAGGATAGGCTAATGACCGACCTTGAGGCGAAGCTGCGAGAAATCGACGAGGTTACGCTAGAACAGGAAGATGAGGAGGAATGGCGAGACCCTTCCGAACCGACTTCCGCCTTTGAGTAGTCGCAATGAGCTAATGAACAATGCCGGGGCGACGGGGGGCTATCCCCGCTTCTATTCCGCCCCAAGTTGAGGATAAAACTATGAATTCCCCTAAGTCTACCAAGACACAAAGGATAGAAGACGAGGCAAGTATTGTATCCGCGCGGGATAAATGGCGAGGCGCAGACATCAACGCACGACGGCTTCACATGGCGAGCTCACAATTTTTCGTCAGACATCCACAATGCTCAGCTGCAATCAGTGAAATTCGTCTCATCGCTGAGAAATGCAAATTGGAGAAAAAAGGAAGAGGCCTGCTGACCATGGCTGGCTCTGGTGCTGGCAAGACATATCTGGCGAACTACATACAGGACACAATGCCACGCGATGACGAAGGAGATGTCAGTAAGGTACCAACAGTGTACTTCAAGATTCCGTCTGCTCCTACTCAGCGGGGTCTCGCCGCAGCACTCCTTACCGCGCTTGGAGACCCGAGACCGAAAGGGAGCGCTGCCGAAATGTCAAAGCGCGCAGAGATACTGATGTCCAAGGTCGGGACTGAAATCATCTTCATTGATGATATCCAAGATATTCCAGAAAAGCGTGGAGTAAAAGGTGTGGTTCAACTAGGCAATTGGATTCGAGACCTCATCGATGGCTCCAAATGCCTTGTTGTTATGCTAGGCACATTCGCTGCAATTGATGTGGTGCGCGGCAATGACCAACTGAACCGACGCGCTATGAAACATCAACGCATTGAATATTTCTCGATGACCGGCACAGACAACATTTCCCGGACCAAGCGCTTTCTGGACAACTTGGACAAAGCTCTGCCGCTAGCCGAGCACTCTAAACTCGTCGATTCTGACATCGCATTGCGCTTCATCTATGCCACGAATGGCGTCACCTCCCTGATGTTGGACGTGGCAAAAGAGGCGGTCGACATTGCAGTCTCCAACGAAAGAGAGCACCTGATTCTGCAGGATTTGGCAAAGGCGTTTGAACGCCTTTTTGGAGAACATCACCGCGACACTAATCCATTCAGCGTCCAGCTTCCTCGTGCTCTCACTCGGGAGGATGAGTTATTCCATCACTGGTATGACACGTCCAATCCGGCGAAAGAACCAGAACCGAAACATCAGCTGCAGCCGAAGCAGAAGACACCAGCGATGGAGGAAACGAAGGCCGTACAGAAGCTGGCCAAGAAAACACCAGAACCAGCTCCCGGAAATGCTCCCCAACAAGAGCTTGTAGATAAGGTCACTGGGGCCGAAGTCGAGATAGCCTTGGCATAACCGTTCTACATAATCTGCGTCCCCCTAGAGGGTCGAGTTATCTGATACCTCATCCCTCCATACTTGGAAGAGGTATCGGAATGCAAAACAATAACTAGATGAATAAACAAGCAGCCACTGCAACACGTCTATTAGTACGTCTCAACGCTAGCCATTATCCAGACCGACAGGACTTCCTCATGCGTTTAGCTGCCGCCAACTTGCTCACCGTCCACGAACTCTCATCGGTTCTGGGCGTGGCGTATTACATGTTGGTTCAAATCGAGGCTGAAGAGCTCAACGGTCTGATGCGCGGCGAGCCTATTCAGAAGCAATATAACAGGAGTGGTCTTCGCCAAATGGGGAAAAATGCACGCATATGTCCTGCGTGCATTGCCGAGGACCTACCGGCGACGGCGGCGATGAGTGCGCACCTTCCTATTCCGTGCGACAGGCATAATCTGATGCCTATTGACGAATGCGGACACTGTAAGAGCACACTTAGTTATAAACGGCATCAGATTAAGTCCTGCAATTGCGGCTTTCCGCTGGCAAGTTCGAAGCAGATTTCTCCTCCAAACTGGCTCCCTGACTTTTTTCGCAAGTATTTTAGCGGTGACACGCCTGTAGCAAACGAATTCGGCGATGACGACAGGCAGAATTGCCACGTAGCAGCAAAAGTCGTACGCGCGCTTCTATCGAAACCGGAAACTAAAATTCCCTACGCCTGGATTTCGCTCACCGAGTTCTTGTCGTTTGAGAGCTTCGTCACCGAATGGCCGACGACCTTGAGAAAATTCATTTATTCGCTACCAAAACAAGAGAAAAATGCATACACCAGTGCGATTGCTGTCCGCATAAACGGGTTGAAAAATGTCACCCTTGCCAAGGCAGCCTACAGTATCTGGGATGAAGTGCGTTCTGACTCGGGCGATTCCACACGGCTTGTCCTCCGGCAAAATACGTCCATAGCAACAGTCTCTCTCGAAGAGGCCTCGGATATTTTGGGCACCGACGTCAACTTTACGTTGCATCTCTGGTGGGCTGGCTGGTTCCATGCTGCAGAACTTGAAGACGACTTATGGACGCCTCGCTTTGACCCGAACCATCTGACCGACACCTTAAACGGGCTGCGAAATCGCTGCCTGCCGGGCCGCGAGTCAGAACCAAATCTGCGCCACATATGGAGTGAATTCCGCAAGAAGGCAGTCCGACCGTGCGCGCACCTTCGCACGATGGCAAGCAATCCTGCGGACTGGCCTCTCTACTCAACCGTGGTGAATTCTAAAATTGACGATATGACTTCCCGAGTGTCGAGATGGACAAGTCTTAGCAATGAACTCTCCATTGCAGACAGGCTTTTTTATGCTGCGGTGAAATAAATGTTTCTCGTCCGGCCAGCTCCATTTTCGGATGAATCGCTATCCTCCTGGCGACAGCGAAGCGGCATGGCAAATGGATTCAGAATCTACCCGCGGCCTTCCTCATCCTCTTACGTGCTGGAGCCTGACGGGTATCCGAAGGACGGAGAAATGGAATGGTTGAGTGAAACGAGTCGCCTGCCCCAAAACACCATTCAGGCACTGTGCCTTGATAACGTCGGACAGCGGATATCTGCTCGGCTAACAATGGCTAAGCGACGGCGATGGGTGGTCCCATGCAATGTAAAAGGTCCCTCAGATGGAAGAAGCACGTGTTGCCCGTTATGCCTCGCAGAGGATGCTACCCCGTATTTCCGGCTGGCGTGGCGATTCGCGTTCATGACCCATTGCCCTCGACATGGTTGTGTCCTTACCGAAGCATGCTCCACTTGCGGAAGTCCTGTGTGGCCGGCATCTCAACATATTCTTCTGAGCCGGCAACCCGTCGAGCTATCGAGATGTCAATGTTGCGGAGGAATTCTAGGAGGTAATAAAAGTATCGACAGAGAAATGCAGGGCATTGCCGATGCCCTCTGGCTTTGTGCGACGACTGACGCTGTGCCAAGTTCAATGCCGCAAGTAGCCAATGCGCAAGAATTATTTGACGCACTTTGGACAACGGCTCAACTTCTTCTTCGGTCCGGCGCCCAGCGAATTTGGAAATTCTTGCCCGAGTGTTTGGCCGCCAGCGCGCCAACGGTTACGGGAGCTCATTATGTTGAGCTGTTGCCAGCGCAGCAACGAGCCAAAATAATCAGAGGCGCCTACTGGCTCCTCGCTTCTTGGCCAAACAATTTTTATGAGGCTGCACGAGCGGCCCAAATATCCAGGCTACATTTTTCCAGCAATTGGGCCATTCAGCCAACCTGGCTTTCGTCCTTCATCAGCGAGAAATTGTCGGCGAAACGACTGAGAATATCTGAGAGTCAGGTGGTCACTGTCATTAAGCACTTTGAGGAAAACGGACTTGCGGTAACGAAATCCAGTCTACGACGCGCCCTAAATGTGTCGGAAGCGAAAGCCATCCATAAGTTGGTAAAGCATCGACATCGCGCTACACAAGAGGAATTCACTACCCTATGTACCGCCATCGAGCGGCGTATTGAGGTGACACCTCGCTCTCGCGACCAAAGGGCCACTCTCTGCCGCGACTATCTCATCTTTTTACTAAGCGTACTGAGTGACACCTGTGTTGAAACAATATGCAAGATGTCCCACGAAGAGGTCGAAGCGCTTATACAGCGGCTTCGTGACCGGAGCGTTGCCAGCTCTACGCCACCTGAGTTCTTTATCGTCCTTGCCTACGCAAGGACTTTGGCCCACCAAGAGGAGCCTCTCATTCGAAGCAGGAGTGCTAATGCGCGGCGGCGCTTCACAGGTCGGTTTGGAGACGAGCTATCAGGTTGCACCGTACGCGACCGATTTGCGAAACTGATACCGCAGGAGCTGGATAGGAATCTCTGGAACAGTGTGGACGCATTTTTGGGAATCTATCCCAGCAGCGAGAAGTAGTTTTCAGTCCGTCGCTTACCGAGCTCTAGCACCAACCAACTAAGTAGCTTGGCTGTTCTAGGCCAAGGGACGAAGGTGTTGTCGTGCTGCCATGACTACAGTATCAACCGACTCGCTTTTTCTCCGAAATCCCTCAAGCTCAGAAGGCGGCATCGATAGAGCCAGCATCAGGTTTGATTTTTTTTGAATACGGAAAATGTCTTAAGCCATAGCTGACGAGTCGCCAATCGTACATTTCCGAGAATACCTCGCAATCCAAACATTACCCTTGGCCTTGACTGTGGATGTGGTGGGAGCCACCCGGCCGCAGGCCCAACATGCACAGTGATACCTCGTGCAAACGATTCCTGCTCATATGGAGAACCACGATAAAGAATGGCGTCGGCTTTCATCGACAGCTCTTTGTAAAGTTCGTTATCTGTCGCGCAAGAGTACAGCAGTGCCACAGTGAATGTTTCTTCACCGCTTGTTGCGGTAGCCAGGATGTATAGAGCGCTTTCATCAGGCTTCCCAACTTCTACAGACCAACCGGCATTTCTCAATGGTCGAACGACGTCGGTTATGCAATCTTCTGACAAGATGGCTCTGCGAAGCAAAACACCGTCGTCTGTAGCCAACTCCGGGACAAGACGCCCTTGCTCATGGAATTTTTTGATTTCATACTTTGCCAACATAGACTGCAAGTGACCACGTAATAGAGCTTGCTGCCAAAGAAGCTCTCCATCCTTATCCATTGATGGGAAGAACAGCGACACCTGGTTTGAGTTGTCATGCCAAGACTCAATAACACCAAGAGTAGCAATCGCAACGACCAACCGTCGGAAGTTGGCACCATCCTGCCATTTGGATGACATACCATGTGCAAAGAGATGCCGATTTAACCAGGTTAGACCGTCGTATTTTTTGGTGTCCTGAAAAAACGAGGATTTTAGCCACCGTCGAAAAGTCTCGAAAGTAAAAACTCTTTCATCTTGGCTAAACAGATACTGGACCGTTCTGTAAGCGCTAGGTACCCATTGGCCGTAGAAATGAAGTTTTGCTGCCAACTCGATAGCACGGTCCACGACCCTGTCGATTTCGTCCAGAATCTTGGCGCCGTCGCTAGCGCCCGCGATTCGCTTAACCGCCCCCTCAAGAATCGGTATCAATGCGGCGATGCTTGAAGCGCGACTACCGCTGTAAAAGCCTAGGTAGGCCTCGCGAATTAACGGTGCGAACTCAGAAAGAATGCGCGATTTCGGTAAAAGCTGCGCGATACATACAGCCTGAAAGGGCAACGTGTAGATGGTTGAGGTGTGATATTCAAATTTCCGGAGCGCATCTTCTCGGTCACGTTGCACGACGTCCGCCAAGAGAGGAGCGACATCTCCGCGTGAAACCCATAGCGGCGAAAACCATTCCATCTTAGCCCATAATGCCGCTTCTCGATTCGCATGCCCAAGATTTGTGACCCACTCTGGGTCTGCTCCAATTTTATGGAGGGGAAAACAGGCGGTTTGCTCTCCTGTTGATAAAACAACGGCCGGAGTAAGCCGGAAAATACCAACGTCTTTAATCTCGAGCGAATACACAGGGAGTCCCATCGTTTCAGCTCTCTCACGAATCTTTGAAAGTTCCACGTTGCTCGAGTCGGGTTGAGCTGCTATCCACTTCCAAAGTGCCTCGAACTTTCCCTCTATCTGATTCTTGTGCTTTCCCATTTTTGCTCCAAGCAATGGCGTAACTTGCTCCGCTTCCCTGAATGATTCGCGTGCTTATCTTACTAACTAAGACACTCGACTGAGGAGTTCTAATAGCTTTGTAAGGAATTTAAAACGGCGACGCTGGGATTATCTAAACAACGGATTTCCAAAAGAAAAAATTGACGTTTTGAATATTCGCGTGTGTTCGAAATATAGTAGTTGTAGATGGCTGCATATTGTGAGAAAACCGCCCTTATAAAGGGAGAAATTTATGAGGGCGGTTTTTTGATAGGAAATTCTTCTGCAGACATGTACGGTGCCCTACAGAGCATTGAATCACTAGGGGCAGAGCTGCCTTTCCTCCGTTTAAATCATAGAACTTGCATCGCGGACCAAAAAACGCTCCGCTACTAGTCCAAATTCCGCACTGGCCCACCACCAGGGGCCCCCGCTCCGCGCATTATTTCGCGATGAAAAGATTTGGTGATTTGGGCCCAAGGCGTATCAGCCCATTATTCAGAAATCGAATTCTCCCTTCCTCTGCCATCGCATGGAACTTCCGCTTGAGTTTGCGCCGTATCAGACCTCTCATGAATAGGGATTGCGGATATGTCTCCCAACGCTGGGTAGAGCTTCAAGAGCAGAGCCAGCATAGCGTTCAGTAGCTCCACGGCATCAGTGGTGACCGCCGGCAGCAGGCGATGGGTTATTCGCGGAATTCTATGGAAACGGTGCAACGGGTTGAAGCACGTGACGAAGTTGGAATCGCGGATAGCGCCCCAGTGCCCGTGTGCATATGTTGAGGTCCAGTCGTAATACTTGTCGTAGACATCCTTCGTTCCTCCCTCCATGGCCAGCTTTCGCAGGTTCAAATTGGCCCAGTGTCCAGTATTGACGTCCACAAATTCCTGCCATGTATCTTCGTTGGCCATCTGGAAGAGGGCCTCTTGGTCCATGAACTCGGGCACCGTACCGTCTCTAATTTCTGTCTTCAGGAAGGCCAGCTTTGTCTGTCCATTGCCGAAGTTTCGATATTCATACCAAAGCGCTTTGTCGTCCTTTGCGGCGAGGTACGCGAACGAGATGTAGAGTTCAGCCAAAGTCCGTAGCCCAATACGGCCGGTAATCGAAGACGCTCTGGACGGGCCACACACCTCACCTGCGACCGAGAGCGCGTAGAGCATGATGCCGAAGGCGCCATCGTGTCGATAATCAATAGCTGTGGTGGTCGTTGTATCGACAAATCCATTGAGCAGGTTCAGCCGTAGCGCAACGAGGTCTTCCTGCTTAACCTTCTTTTCCAGCCGCACATCATAGTCCGTCTTTTTTGACGAGTCGACGCACCCGGTTCTCTGATAGACCTCATCCCAGAAGTCAGTCATCCACTGCAGCGGCGCTTTCATTGACCTTAACGCGCCTTCGGTGGACCGAATGAGTGGTCGAATCTGTCGCAAATCTCCAGATTGTGGGAAATCGAGAATCTCCTCGACATCCTTCTTCATCGTTTCCGGGAATTGCATTTTTCCGAAAGCAATTGAGAGGTACACCTTTAACCATCGAATATCAGTGCTCACTTCAGACTGATGGTCTACTGCAGGTGCTATCGCGGCGGCGAGGATATCCCAATGGGGTTCTTCGGTAGGGAAGCAGCGAGCCCAGTGTTGGTGGCCGGGGATAGTCGTGAGTGCTCCTAAGGTTGCAAGTCCAGGAGTGCAATCTGACCAACTGCTCAAAAGTGATGCAAGGTCATCAAATTTCTCGTTTGGGAGCTTGGCGAGTTCTGCCATCTCGACATCACAACCAGGCGGCTCAATATCAGTGGGATTGGCCGTTGTTGCTGCCTTTACTCGTTCTTCGTAAGGTGGAAGATTTTTCAGGCACCATTGCGTGACAGCGCGGAAGCACGCTAGATACTCTTCACGTGGCAGTGCTTGAGCGACGGCAAAGGCCCATAGCATTTCAGGTGCGCCGTCATCCAACCAAGAGTTCTTCGTGGTGGGGAGCATATTTAAGGGCGGCACCATTTTTTTTCCGACCTTTTGATGCTCAAATATCGACGAATAGTTGAAGTCTTGGAATTTGGTTTTCTTTTTTGATGCCTTTGTACTCATCAAAGTCTCCGTTTTTTCCGAGCTACGAACTTTAGGTAAGTAGGTCCACAATATCGTCCTCAGAGGTTCGGTTTCTGAACTAGGCGGCCTTTTTCTTCATCGTAAAATGAGACTCCCCGCAAAGACACGTGAGCGCCTCAGCCTCACCAACGTCGGGTGTGATGTACAGAGTCGAATTGCATTTCTGGCATGTGAATAAATTCTCAAGTTCTCGAAATGCTTTTACTACATATAAAAAATCATCCCTATGCATGTTTGCCCACTCGTTATAGTGGACCAATGCATTGAGCTGCCACTGCTCAGCCTGGCTAGCTTGCGTTGCCAAGTTGAATGACTCTTCTCGAGCCACGATTGCAGCCGTCTTCTCGGATTGCCCCCAAGATTCAGTAGCCACTCGTCCCGCCTTCAGAAGCTTCTTCATCTTGGCAATTGCATTAGGAAGCAGCGCTCCTAAGGTGAATTGCATGTCACCCCGAAATTCAACACTAGCTCGAAGTGACTAGCACAGTTCCTTCGATAAATATTCAAGATAATTTCTCAACAGGGCTGCGGCCGCCCTTACATCATTCTTGGCCAACAACTCGTCAAGCTCTTGCCACACGTCCTTTCCGTGCCACTCGGTTGGTCCAGCGTCAACATTCCAGGTTCGGAAATGAGCAAACTGCTTTCCATCTACAAGGCCAGCGGAGCGCATGTGCTTTAGCCAAACTTCATCATGAGTGGTGAGCACAAATTGAGTATTAGGGAATTCGCTCTTGAGCATGCGACTTACTTCGCGCCGGTGCCCAGAATCTACAGACATTAATACATCGTCCAATACGGCAAAGATGAATGCATCTCCCGCCAGGTGACTCATCAACGCCAGATAGAGGCATAGACCCATACCGTCTTGGTGCCCTTCGCTGTGATAAGCACCTGGTGGGAAAAAGCCCCGACCATAAAAATCCACGTCAAAGCCTAGCTTACCCATCGATGGTTTCAGCAACGCCTTGAAGTTATCCTCGTCATCGTGATTCACCAACCGATATAGCCGGCTGAATGATTCCTCAACGTCTTTGTAAATCTTATTCAGCGCTGCCGTCGTCGATTCTCCGAACGTATCCAAAACTGTCTTGGCAATTTCAGCAGCGCTCGTGGCCTTCTTCAGCCGTAGAGAGGCATCACGAAAGGCAACCAATCGCTCTTGCGCCACACTCAAGAAGTCACGGGCTGCTTCTTGCTGGGATGGCTCTGGCAGCGCTGCTACAGCCGCTTCAAGCTTAGTGAGCTCGTCACCAATTTCGGCCGGCGTGACGGAAATTTCAGCTAGGACAGTTATCGTCTCCTCCAACGGTAGGAGGTTCGACAGCGTTTGAATTTTCGCGTCGATACTGGCCGCGAAATTCCTCAGCTCTGGACACTCTACGGCCGGCAGTAACTGCGGACCATACTTTGCGGCTGTAAGTAATGAACGCTTAAGCTCTCCCAGACCTGTAATTAGTGGCTGTATCTCATTCGCGGCGTCGGTCTTCTTCTTCGTAGCCTCTGCGTACTTATTCAGTTTCTCCGTGAGATGCTTCCGGAAATGTTCAGGCGTCCAGGGCGTGTCGCAAACAGGACATACTTGCTCGTCGTAGCTTTTCAGCGCGGCCTGAATCAGCTGAGATTTGGATGCTTCTCGCAAGAACTCTACATCTGACGTCAGTTGCGCCACTTTTATCGAGACCGCTGCAATCGATGCCTTGTGCTCCTCGCCGCCCAGATTCTTTAGCGCCAATCGTGTCACCTCCAAATCTGCCTTGGCCACAGCTTTCGCGACCTTGGAAGCTTGAACCGGTGCAGCTGTCGTCGAAACCAGACCGTCCTTGATGGAAGTATTCGCTTCCAGCTCCGCAATTGGCGGAAGACCGAGGACCGCACGCTTGGCGTTTGCCGCCTCGAGGATGCTTGCCGCAGACAGCTTGGGGACAGCTATAGCCGAAGTTAAGGCAATGCCGGCGCGCTCTCGCGCATCCTTTTGATTGGTAAGGTCTCGCGTGCATGCATTGGATATCTTCTGCAATATAGTACGAGTTGCCTCAATCTCATCGAGTCGAAGAAGCTCTTGCACTTCCTGTGAACGCTTACCGGGCTCAGCCAGAACATATCGAATCAGCTCGCGCCGGGACAGCTTGAATTCGGGGTGAAGCGAAACCTTATTCAGTACCGCACGGATTTCGGGTGTATCTGGAACGAATTTGGGCGTCTTCGCTGCCTTTACCGTGCGAACGATAGTGACGTCCTGCTTCAGCGACGGGATATGAACGACAAGTGAAACTTGTGCGTTTTCCGGCTTGTTTCTACTATCGACGTGCGGCCCATGTTCTTTGACGGTCAATCCACCGGTGCCGGCACCAGATAGGCGCGAGATATTTCCGGTAAGCGCAAACTCAATGGCATCCACGATGCCGCTTTTGCCAGTGCCATTCGGGCCGCAAATAGCGAAGTTTTTTTCATTCAGGTTTAACGTAAGCTCGCGCACACCGCGGAACTCACGGATGGAGATTTGTTTGACCCTAATCACAGGGTGTCCTCCCCAAACATGGCCAGCCGTAACGTGACATCCGTCGGCTTGGCTCCACAAAGTAGCGCCTCTTCTAGTTGTTTGGCGATGTCAGCATAGCCTTCCTTCTTGGCCAAGTCGTCGATGAATCCGCCAATAATGCCATGCGCAATACTGCCGTTACCCCGCGCCACTGTCTCTTCGCCACTTTCAGTGGCTTGTGTATCTAAACTCATGCGCTTCTTCCCCTAAAGAGATGCTGCAATTGAGCGGCGACCTTACGTCACCTTGCAATCCTGAAACCCCGTCAGGAATTGTGAATTTACTATGTTTCACCAACTATTGTCTTGATTCAGAATGGATAGTACGGAATTGGCAATACGCAACACTTCAGCGAACTCATCGCCTCGTGAAAACCGAAATAAGGGGAATAATTTGTCGAAACGCTTGATGGCTGCTTTCGCTGCTAGCGTGGTATTTCTCACCGGCCGCCTGATTCCTGAGTCCGTCAAAGCCAAGGGCGGTTTCGCATCCAATGGCGACTAAGCGTTCACCTTCGAGGGCACCACAGTGCATACCATGGCTGCTGCTGAAGAGGAGAAGCGCGGCTCACTGCGCGGCAAAGATGAAGAACGACCCAATGGCCCAGTCGGATGAATAAAGTACCGACCACGTTGGTTATCACTCAGCATCCGGTGTGTTGTCTTGTGCTGCTGCTCTTCGCTGCTATCTCCTAATTGCGCCCGAGATACTACTTAATCTACAATCAACTCGCTGCTCTGGTTGGAGCTTAACCAGGCCCGCGTTAACGCAGGCTTTTAGGATAGTACCCCCGCATGCCAGCACGAGGTCGCCATACCAGTGTATCCGGGCGACGTAAAGGAGAAAGATGACCAGAGCAGCAATCTGTTGGGGAGGCAGATGTCTGGAACTTCAAAATTTGACGCATTCACTGAAATGTTTGTCCGCCATGACCTTCATTGGTTTTGTGGCAGTTGTCTTGGAATTCGATACGAACAACTCGCGGCATTAATTTATCCACGGCCTCGATATCGCCACTTCACAATTAATAAGCGTAGTGGTGGCGTTCGCTCTATAGCAGAGCCTAATAAGCTCTTAAAGGAGATTCAGCTAAAAGTGCTGGCTTTTCTTGAAGAACGCCGAAGCCCATATAAACCCGCAGTACATGGGTTCGTGCCAAAGCACAGCATCGTCTCGAATGCGCGTGTCCACTGCACGCCGAAGACAAATCAGCTCCTGAATCTCGACTTGGAAGACTTTTTCCCAAGTATTAGCTTCTATCGCGTCCGAGGAGTTCTGCTAAAGCGACCGTTCAATTTCTCGCATACGGTAGCAACCGTCATTGCCCAGATATGTACCTACGACGGAGCACTTCCGCAAGGTGCCCCCACCTCTCCTTTCCTTTCGAATCTTGTATGTCGCTCTCTCGATGCAGACCTGACCAATCTTGCTCGTAGAAATAGAGCTAAATACACTCGCTACGCCGATGACATAACCTTCTCCTTCGCAGGAAGAAGCACCACGGGCCTGCCGAGCGGCATCTGCTCAGTTGGGAATGATGGTCGGGTGACCTTGGGGGCAGAGCTCTATGATTTAATCACTGAAAAACATCATTTCAAGATTAATGCAGCCAAGACTCGGGTCAGTAACCGTGCTCGGCGAATGGAGGTCACAGGTATCACCATCAACAAACATCCAAACGTGCCCCGTATCTTTGTAGACCGAGTTCGTGGTGCACTCAACGCTTGGGAGAAATGGGGCTATGTGGATGCAGACAGGGCTTGGCAGAAGCGCGTGGCGGATGCAAGCAATTTGCCGTATGAAAAAAAACCGTGGCGGAGAAAAACTAGACTCGGAAGACCACCGCAACTGAAAAATGTACTGTGGGGAAAACTTCTCTATCTGCGCATGGTACGTGGTGGGGACGACTTGCTTTATACCCGACTAGCGGAACGATATAACGCCGCAGTAGCGTTTGAACAATCCTTGGGGAAATTCACGGCGCCAACACTCCCAGTCGTGTCCGTTGTTCGCGACCATAAGACCGCAATGGAAGCAGTCTTCGTGATTGAGTGGTCAGCAGATTTCTATGTGCTCAAGGATAAAAGCGACATGATTGGCCGACATGGTACAGCGTTCGCCTATCGTCAAGAGAATCTCCTGATTACATGCAATCACGTCTTCGAAACGGACGCCCAGGCAGGCAACATGAGCGTGCCGGTCGACATCTTTCATGAAGACGTCAAGAATCTGAGCGTCAGGTTACTTCAACCCCATACGAAACAGGTTTGGCCAGCTAAAGTCGTTTATCAAAACAAGCAGCTCGATTTTGCGATTGTCCAGTTTGACGGCGAAGTTCCACCTCACAGATTCTTTGCTGCTCTGGAAGCGCCAATTCAAGTACGAGACAAAGGAATTCTAATCGGTTTCCCGGCCTATCAGAATTGGAACTGGCCCGACATGAATGAGCAGACCGTACTCAACCGAACGGAACCTAATCGAGGAATGCGAAGCTTCACTATCACTGGCGCCGGCAGCATTCGCCCTGGTAATAGCGGCGGCCCGTTTACTGACCTTCGCTTTCGGGTAGCTGGCATGGCGCAGCGAGGTGCTTACATGGGGCACGGACATGACGAAAGTTTATGCTATGAATTGATTAATGAACAAATCGAGAGATGGCATGCCAAGGTAGCTTCTGCGAAAGCCGCTTCCAGTGGAAACTCATAAACTGCGTCCGTCGGCCGCTATTACAGTGCTATTTTCTCAATCCCCGCTTTGCGGAAATCGACCGTGCGAGAATACATTCAACGGTCGTCTTTGCCTTCGATTTGAAAGCAGGTTCTGGTGCCGAGCCCTTTGCTCTTCATTCGTTTCGCTTTTGTACATTTTCTCGAAGATGCCGAGTCCGATGTCAAGACGTTCTAGGGCACACGAGTATATGTTCTCTTCCTTACAGGAGCAGCATGCAAGTTGACATTATTGGGCGGGTAAACAACCTGCAATTGCCATTGACACAGCCGTTCATTCCGCTTTTTGAATGCTTAGTCAATTCCATTGAGTCTATCGAAGAAGCGAACATATCTGCCGGTCGCATAGAGATTTACATTGAACGAGACAGGGCACAACAAGCGCTGACTGGCACTGAGGACGTCGCCCTAGCTCCTATTCGAGACATCACCATTGTCGATAACGGTGGCGGATTTAACGATGGCAATGCACGAGCATTTTTTCTTTCTGACTCAACCCGAAAGGCTAGCAAAGGAAATAAGGGAATTGGACGGTTCACATGGCTGAAGGTCTTCGAGAAGGCAGCCATTGACAGCATCTATCCGGAAGGAGATATGTGGATGCAACGGACTTTCACCTTCGTGAAGACCACTGAGGGTGTAGAAGAAGACAAGGTCGAAGAGGCCACGAAATCGGCTCATCGTACTTCTGTGAGATTGATAGCGCTGCGCCACGAATATCAGAAATTTTTCCCCAAATCACTTGAGACCTTAGGGCACAAGGTCATTGACCACCTTCTTATACACTTCGTGAGCGGCTCCTGCCCACAGATAACGCTCTATGATGACGACGGTCAAATACTAAACCTGAATAAGGTCTTTTCCGATGAGGCCCGCGAGCGAGCACAAGATGTCGAATTTTCCATTCGGTCCCAAAAATTTAAAGCTACGCTCTTGCGGTATCAGTCCAGTTCCGCCAGACAGCACTCAATTTCCTACTGCGCGAATCAACGTGAAGTCATCGATTGGAATGCCGGGTCTGCCGTTCCCGACCTTAAGGTAAGACTGACTGACAAGGATGGGCAACAGTTCGTCTTCAAGACTTACGTTTCTGGCCCCTACCTTGATGCCAAGGTTAATTCGGAGCGCACGAATTTCATGTTTTTGCAGGAAGAGGACTTGGACTTTCCTGACGAACTGACCCGCAAGGAACTCGATGCAGAAGTGATTTCATGCATCAAGTCAGTAGCTGAACCTTATATGACGGCCCTCAGGCAGGAAAAACTTGATGTCATTGAAGCCTTCGTGCAAAACAAGGCACCTCAGTATCGTTTCGTTCTACAGGAACGATATCGCGGGCACTTGGAAAAGATTTCGCCGAATTTGCATGAAGACCAGCTGGAAGTCGAGCTCTACAAAGCGCAGCGCGACATCGAAATTGAACACAGACAGCGCGCGACAAAAATTCAATCGCCACCTCCAGAATCGGCAGCTGGAGCTGAGGAATACAAGGAACTGTACGAACAATACCTTGATGAGGAGAATGAACTGGGCAAAGCAGCTCTCGCAAAGTACGTGGTCCATCGCCGAACTATCTTAGAACTACTTGAAGGCGCACTGAAAATCCAGTCGGACGGCTCATACGCACGAGAGGACTTTGTTCACAACCTTATCTACCCTATGCGTGCAACATCAGATGAAGTTGACTTTTCTCGCCAAAATCTTTGGGTCGTTGACGAACGTTTGGCATACCACTCCCACTTGGCATCGGACCTCCCGTTGTCTCGCTTGAAGGTGGTATCTGCAAGGGCGGGCGACGAGCCCGACTTGGTAGTTTTCAACACTCCCCGCGCTTTCACTGAAACTAAAAGCCCATACCAATCGGTCGTCATTGTTGAGTTCAAAAGGCCAGAACGCAATGAATACCCCAAAAAAGAAGAGGACCCGGTTGAACAAGTTCTTCGATATGTTCGGAAAATCAAGGATGGTGGAGCCAAAGATAAAGACGGGAAGACGTTGAATGTCGGGACAATCCCCTTCTACGCATATGTACTTTGCAGTCTTACTCCGCGCGTAAAGACAATTTTGAGCGATATGGATTTTGTGAAGACGCCTGACAATGAGGGCTACTTCAAGTATCACCAGAATGGTGGCTGCTACATCGAAGTCATTTCGTATGACAAGGTACTAACTGACGCCAAGAAACGCAATAGAGCATTCTTCGAACACTTACAGATTCCGATGCAGTAACAGACGTGCAGCAGTACCTATAAAGCGATATTCGTTGTCTCGCTAGGCGTGGCTTTGCGCGGGATTGGTAAGCGTCGCTTGAGACTTTGAGAAGCAAAATGTGCGATTTCCCTGCATCATTACGTTGCCTTTCGGGCTGTACATCGGATTCCAGGTCAGGATTGACTCGGCAAATGGTAAGACCCCGTTTAGAGAGCGAGGAGCATAGCGTTTCTCTGGAATTCGCTCTTAAGGAAAGCGTCAAGCAGTCCATCCACGTGGCGACAGCCGCGGAAGAAATGGCCAGGCAACGTCATGCCTTCAAGGTCCGCAAGCAACCAAATCTCCGCTCGCTACACGTTTCCTACTACGACTGCACACGAATGGAATATTGAGCTTGGAAGTGGGCAGATGGCCTTCAAAGGCGAGGAAGGACACCTCGCACGACACTAGAAGGGCGTATATTGGACATGGATGCAGACATTGTCCTCATTGCGCAGAGGACATATCAACATGAGCAGGAGCTGCGCGAGAAGCAAGTCGAACAGCAGCGCGCCCGGGAAAAGTATGAGTTCATTACGAAACGCCGCGAGGCAGAAGCCACACGGCTCAAAGAGGTAGAAGCGCAGGCAAATAGCTGGGAGCGCGCAGAAAAACTTCGGGCATTTTCCGACGCATTTGAGAAAAGGGCGATGCAAAGCGGGGAACTGACGCCGGAGCAACTGGATTGGCTTGCTTGGGTCCGGGCCAAAGCCGATGGTTTAGACCCGCTGACGCCGATTTCCGACCCAATCCTTAACGCTCCAGAGTTAAATAAGTACCAATATTGGTAACGAGGTCAGTGCTTAGAGCTTCCTCTGCTTCCAGCAGCGGGTTCAACTCTGCGTAGTCCCAGCCATCCTCCGCGGTCAAGGACCCATGAAGTGCAGGATTTTGAGCACTGAACTTCGAAACCATCCAGAGAACTTCGCCTTTATGCTCAAGAAAGAGCTTTGCTGGTCGCGTTTTTCCCCTCACGTGGTCCTCTCCGAAAGTAGCCTCTGAGAATGGGGGCAGCCTCATGAATCGCCCTCAGCTACGCCTGGCCGGGCAACACCGACGCGACTTTCAACAAATGTATTGCACGGCCCTCGATTGAAGTAGCAATCTTACGGACTAGTGTCCGCTCCCGTTGGGTGTAGACGTCGCTCTTTGCCAAAATTGGCGCATGTGCCCTCACGGCAGTAGCCAGGGCCTTCAGTTCTTCAACAAGCGTGTCGCGCGCAATACCGGCTTCTTCCGCAAAAATCGTCAGGTCACCAGCAACAACATCTTCTACCAAGAAGGCATTCCCGAACGCCATCGCCATTTCAATACCCATGTCATAGACGCGCGTGCAGACGAGGTCATAGGCTGGGGCCGGCATGATTCCGAGCCTATGCTGGAAGAACGAAAAGTTCTTTGCGTGTGCATCGCTGTTCCCAATGAGCATGTTGAAAAGTGCCCATCTCACAATGGCCATCCTTCCTTCCCGGGGCACCATGAAATGTCGGTCCAGTTCGAACACTTCACGGAAGCCGATACCGGTACGCCTCCCCCGATATCCGCTTCCATGTCCCTCTGGACACTCGTACTTGAAGAAGGGATGTTCTCCAAGCGCTTGGCACGCATCCAAGGTGTGTACACGCTCAACCATTTCCGGGTGCCGGATAATGTTTCTGGCACGGTCAAAGCGTTCCACCAGTAAGACGGGTTCCGGGACACGTCGGATTTCAACGTTGGCTACAGGTAAGCCCACCGCTCTAGCGAGAGACATGCAGAAGTGCTCGTTAGCGACCATGCGTCGCTTGCTTTGGCCGTGGGGCTCGGGTTTCAGTATGTGGCTCGAATTTAAAAATCCGCCGACGAGCTGGAGGTCGTCGCCTTCCAGGCGCACTTGGAGCTTATCTTGGACACCGGCTAACGACTGGTAAAAAACGTCATCCCAGAAAGCGAATGGGATTGTGCCCCGGCGTCGGATACGTTTGGACAATTCCGCTGTTGGCAGCTCACGGACGACTGGCGGTCTATCATCGGGAACGCTCAACTCCTCCACATCCAGGTCGAATCCCACGGCACCTGCCGGCTCTCGACATAGATAGACGGCCATTGCGCAAGCATTCGCGTGACCGAGCTGATATCGGCGAGCGGCTTGTCCTCGCACTTCCCCTTCTGGCAGAAGATTCAACAAATGGTCTCGAATCACCCTGTAGGGAGCTTGGCCCTCCTTGAGAGGAAGCTGAGGTGACAGTGGATACGAATAGTCCCACGTTCTCCACGCCCGGCTATAACTGAAGTTGCACTGCTCCTCTAAAGGGCTGTATTCGATGCCGGCGATAAGCTGGTTTGCTGTAGTCGCGCAGATACTAGGCCGACCTCTTGCCAGTAGCTTGGCTATATCCATCATATCCTCCACAGCAAGAAAAACTCATGTTTTAGACGGCGCCTCCGGATTATGCAAAAGAGAGGCCAACAAAAAACAGTCATACACGCCGGGCTTGACCTTGACACGGCGTCGCGCAAGAACGATAAATTCATGCAATGAACACTCGAGTCAAAGACGTCGTTGCTAAACTGTACCGTCCGTCAGCGCAGGGCAGGCAGGTATTCGCCCTGTCCCGAGGCGACGCGGAACGCATACCGCTGATTGACGGGGTGGCCATGATTTCCATCACTGCCCCTGAAAAACATCCTGCCCAGCTGCCTGAGTACAAGTATTTGCTGAGACTAAGCTTCGCAGACGTCGATTTCCTTGGCGAGCTCTCGGCACGCGCGGCGGAGAAACTACCTTCGGCAATGACTAAAGACCATGCAGAAGACATATTGCGATTCACCCAAGCGCTTCCAGATACTATCCACACGTTGCTCGTCCACTGTGAGGGCGGATTCTCAAGGTCAGCCGGCGTGGTGACTGCTCTGAGGGACCTGTATGGCTACGCCGCCGAGAACGCAAGGCTCGTCCAGGCAAATCCTAGTGTCGTCAAAACTATCTTGGAGGCTGCACGACCGGAAACCACCAAGAAGCGAAAATCAAAAAGGTAGAGAGAATCCGTACCTTGGTGCCTTGAGAGCCTAATCCCAAAAGGACTGTGGATAACTTGGATTCTTGTTCAACGCCAGTCTTGAGAATGCAGAAGCCCCGACTAGCGGGGCCTCTGGTCCATCGGGTCCGATTCCTCTTACCTAGCGATTGCTAGACCAGTTAGCACTTGGTGGGCGACCTCGCGAGTCGGCTCAAGAGGCCCTTTCATGCAGCTTAGCAAGCTGGCGCACTAAGCGCAAACTTCAATGCAATTGGAGCGCGATACTGTCCACATGCTCCAACATGTATCGAAGAGCGACCGCATTGACGGCCCGGGACTCAAGCTCGAGTAGTTCTCAGCGAGGCGGAAGGACATTCGTACGTGCAACGCGGCCAGGTAGTCGCCATTCAGCCGGCAGCCAAAGCGAGAGGCCAAGTCCCTACGAACACGGTCCCGTAAAGATTCGTTCAGATGGATACCGGAAGGCACTGCGACCCCACGATTAACTGGCCGGCACCTGGCATATCGTACATTCAGATTAGCGTGTAGCACCAGGACAAGACCGAAGTGCGGAACTTTCATCCCCGACCAGATTAAGGGTCAAATCGAGATGCGACATCTCTGCCATCAGGTCGGCCAGCTTGCATCGTTGACTGGCCGGCATTCCTACGGCCATCTTCTCTGGCTAGCCTCTTAAATGAACTTGTTTTCCCGCGCGCAGTAGCATGTCTACTAGGAAATCGATGGTGAAATTTCGCGTATTCCTCTTGAATACCTCGTCTATCCACTGGGTCTTCACGCCGAGCCTTTGTGCAGCTTGCGCGTGCGTGAGTTGATTCACCTCTATCCAGCTCACGAGCTCAGCCATCAAACTCTCCATGATGGCCAGTTTCTTCGTGAGGATTGAATCTGCTTGCTCTCCGCCCTCCACTGGCTCTATCGAGTACAGTTCCGCGGTCGGTATGGCGGTCTTCACATCAGCAATTGCGCTGCGAATTGCCTGCTCCAACGACGTAGCGCTGCGAGATATCCAGAGATATCTTCCCCGGGGCCCCTATCCCCACTAGCGCGTCTAAGCAGCCAGCTTCCCCCAATCGCTCAAGGATGTCTCCACATCGCCGACAGCATCGGCCGGGCCCAGGCTAAACCGAAGGGTGAATTCGTGTTCCATGTCACTTCCTCGTGTGGTCGATGAAATCAGTGTAGACCGTCCCACAACGGGAGCAAGCTGCTCTCCAAGCAGGGCACCGCATGTCCGAAACGAGGGGCGATTTGTCCCGGCTTGTCCGAAAACCACTTCGATTTATCGTGCTTTCGTCCGAAAAGTACATAGATTTTTAAGTTTCACGCCCACGCTCAGCCGCCGTTATCCTGAATTATCTTAAATCGGATAATTATCCGATTCCGGTATAACGCGGTATAACGCCGCTCTCGCCTGGCATTCGGTGGGCCTACAACTAAAATGCTATCGAGAAGAAATCTACCCGTGACCGATAAGGCAGAGACCAGCGATGCGCTGCAGGCTGTCTACAACTGCCGCAGCATTCGGCACGATGAGGTGCATGCCTTAGAACATGGCAAGACATGGTCATCAAAGTAGGATATTTCGATTAAATCCTACTTTGCTGCGCATCCGGAATTGAGACTTAAGAGGCATCAATGCGAAATCTAAGAGACATCGCGATTCTCATGCGCGATGCGATGAAGAAGCAGAAGGTAACGCAACAGGACCTACGCGAGCGTGCCGGGATTGCCAGGCGAACGCTGACCGGGGTACTTAGCGGAGAGCGCGATTACAAGGTCACCACCTTGATGGCGGTGCTCGACCGATTGGGGTACGAAATGGTTATCGTGCCCAAAGCGGCCGCACGTGCAGTTCCGACGAAGTGGGAGCCGACTGAGCCGGCGGTGAAGACGAAGGTGCAGATTGCAATTGAAAAGCTCAATCAGCTTTCACCAGAGAAGTAGACAACGCGCTGGAATACCTAAGCGCTCGGCCATATTCGGCGTCACCGATGAACCAGCCTCGGAATCTAGCTCTTGACGCCACACACCAACTCGGCATATCGAGCGGACTTTATCGCTTAGAAAATGGGAAGTCGATGACATCGTCTTCGAGGAATAGGTCGCGGGACTTCTCTTGATTATTCCACTCCAGGTGGAACCTCATTCAACAATAAGGCGGCGCTTAGCTTTTACGACGAACACCCGCTCATGCTAAGCCTTGCTAGTCTCTCAACTAGACCTTCTTGCTGGCTTTTGGCTCTCACCGAAGCGGCACGAAGGATTTAAAGCACCATAAAATATCAAGATTTTGTCCGCTGCGCTACATTGGCGTGTCCTCAGCAGAAAGGGCGTCTCAGTCAAGGTAAAACATGGTCATTAAAGTGGGATATTTCACTGAAATCCTACTTTGCTGCGCACCCCAGAACTAAAGTCTCAAAAGGAATCGATGCGTAATCTAGGAGACATCGCGACTCTCATGCGCGACGCGATGAAGAAGCAGAAAGTAATGCAACAGGACCTACGTGAGCGCGCCGGCATTGCCAGGCGAGGCAGACCGGGGTACTTAGCGGGGAGTCGGACTACAAGGTCACCACCTTGATGGCGGTGCTCGACCGATTGGGGTACGGAATAGTTATCGTGCCCAAAGCGGCCGCACGTGCGGTCCCGGCAGCGTGGGGACCCACTGACCCGGCGGTAAAGACGAAGGTGCAGATTGCGGTTGAGAAGCTCAATCAGAAATCTCCACAAGAGTGTCCGTTATGCTCTCGGAAATCTGAATGCCGCATAGCGCTACCGCCTGCCGAACAATAGCCTCTCTGGGTATCTGAACACTCCAATGCACTGCCCCCAGTAAGGGAATTATGGTCAGTCCCTGGCTATACCAGGATGAATCTACTATCGATTCGCATCCCGGTAAAGTTTTTACCATTTTTGAGAGAAATTCCGATGACGACTCTGGAATTATCGTCATTGCCTCGCCCACTCCGTGAGATTGAAGTCCGTCAAAGTCGCTGACGACTCCATCGTAGCCGCTGTCCGAGCTCCAGAAATTTGGGGTTATCTTTTTACTGTGCTCCAGCATCTTCCCACGTAGAAATGAATATGCCTCAGGCATTTCGAGCGCTGCAAACCACGTCAACAAGATAGGAGTTAATGTCGACGCTGGCTGATGCTCTGGCCCTAGCTCCATATATCCACGTCGAATTTGCAAGACATCATCGAAGGTGGCACGCATCGGAAAATAGATTGGATTACTAAAGGCGTAAGCTAGCCGGTGGCACATCTTGTCCAGCCACTGCTTGGCGAACTCCTTACGGTTCGCAGCCAGAAGCAGAACCAGTGCCGCATGAACATGTGCGGAGTGATAATCAAATACTGGCAGTTCAGAACACGAATGCGACTCTAGCAACGCCTGCAACCTGTCCACATATTTGACTGTCACGGCAGTCGATGACTCTATGCCGGTCACTGCAGCACTGTGTGCCCAGAAATACCCGACTGCACCAAGTCGCCCCATTTCTTCGAACACTGCTTTCGAAACGAGCGCGCTGTCACGGTACGAATAGGCGAATGAATCTTGGACGTGATAGTGGTCGTCAAGCTTGGCATGATATGCGCCAGAGATACTAGCTAGCTGTGCCAAAATTCCTCCAATATCGTGAGCAATGCGCTTAGCGTTGGCTGGTACCAAGAGTTCTGCGTGATATCGGCTCCAAGCTGCCAGTAGCGCATATTCCGCAACCCTGTAGGGTCCAAGCAGGTTTCCTTCGTTTTGTCCCCACACAAACAATACGTTGAGCGCAGTAACAATACCTCTGAGCGAGGTGCTTTGAATTTTAGCTATAGCCCTCTGCGATTTCCCGGACGGAATGGCCACATTCAAAAGCTGGTCTATCAGCTGTCGGCCAACAGCGATGCACATCTCTGGGGATTGTACGTTTGCCAACATCCGCCTAAGCAAGCCTCGCTCATTTGCTGGTAGCACATATTCATTGAGTAGATACTCCTCAGTCCAAGCAGCAATCTTCGAACCGTTTACCTGCTCCGCCTCAATTTTATGCTGCCCAGACCATGTCGAAAGGTATGTCGCGATAGATTGATTGATGTTTTTAAGGAAGTCCCCATTGGTGACAATCAGCAGTTTTTTGTCGAGTACCTTATGGGCCGGAGAGACATGACTGTGTATGTACACGTCACTGACATCGTTAATGGACTGGCGAATCGACTGCGGACCGGAATCCCAGTCTGGACGGCCAATATCCCCACATTTAATAAGCCACATAAATAGCTTCTTCTTGCCATCGCTGTCAGCTCCAACCGATGCAACGTCCACACCAAACTCCCGTGGACCTTTCTGAGGCCGATACACCACTTCATGCCCCATCGCAGCCATTAGTAAAGGAAGAAAGACATCAAGCTCCCCCTCCTCGCGCATGAGTGAAAGATAGTCCTCAAGCAACAGGCGCAAACTTGTCGTCATTGTGCATCTCCTAGTAGCTTGCGGCGACGCATGATTCCCCGAAGTGGGTCTGCCAGCTCGCTTGATGGCAATTCGATTGAATGACTACTCTCGAACATCTGGGTGACCATTGGCGGTCTGTCGTCAACATATGCGGCAAAGCGATTGCCTTGCACAATCACGCTCTTTGACACAATGGATGCAAATATCGACTGCTCTTCCGCTTCCTTTTGTATATCCCGATTGACTCTACTCCTAAGATTTCTCAAGGCGATTCTCTCCTGCTCCGTCGCTCGAAGTTCCTTAAGCTCTGGGAGCTTGTTGAGGAACTCTCTCCATTCGAGAATGTGCTCCATGAAGTCCTTATAGATGGTGCCTGCAGGAGTATGTGCATCTACTTCCTTCACTTTCTCAAGCAAGTAGACTTCTGCGGCGCCTGGATATTCAGCATAGATTTCCTGAAACATTTGAATCCCGAGATGCTGGCCTGTTTTCCCCAACCTCGAGATGCGAAGAATCTCGCCGGCATACTTGCATAATGTCGGCCCGTGAAATGTTAGCGACAGAACCCTTCGGACAAGCTTCACAAGTCGCTCTGTGCTAGCCGCGACGATAACTTCATCATCCAATCGGACCGCTTTGCTCTCGATTTGATAGAACTGAATTAGATGCTTGATTGCTTTGAAATTTGCCCCTTGCTGCAGCAGCAACTTGGTCAGCAGAGTGACGAATCCAGCTTCGTCCCTAAATGCCGCCTGATATGAAGCAGGTAAAATTTCTGTGAAATCTTCGTTCCGCACACCCAAGCGCTCCAAGAAAGCAAGTGCCTGGGATTTAGCATGCTCACGAACTATCAGTACCGCAACCACATGGTCGATGTATGACAGAGCGCCCTCGTCACTCATAGCGTTCGCAACCAAACTCTCCAAGACATTTTGGAGAGGCAGTTTCCGTACACTCCATTCAGGTGAATCCAATCGAGTCAATGCTCCTGCTAAGGCGCGGCCAGCATCAACATGACCTAAGTTCACGGCCTCCATCAATTTGTCGCTTGCCTTGGGAGCGACAAGCGCCAACTTGACCAACGTAAGCCATACATACTGGTCTTGCGCCGGTGGGCTAATGGCTGCGTCGGTCATTGCTTCACCGAGTTCGGAGAATTTGCTCTGTTCCAATAGTTCTGATTCTGGCAATCCTAAAAGTAGTAGCTTCACTGCTGTTGGCAGCCGGCGATTCACTTCGAAGTAACCGAGGACATATTCTGCCGCTACCTGTGGCGCTCCAGTCGCGAAGGACTCTGCCCACGCTATCTGGACCTCCTCCGTAAAATCCTTCCCAGCTTCCATTTCCGAGGCAAACTCAAGAGCCAGCGTATGGTCACGACCAAGATGCTTCGCTGTTTCCACGATTAACGAATATGCACTGGCGTTTCTAAGGGCGATAACTCCCAAGAGCTTGCGATAGTCCACTTGGGTCAACTCTGAAAAATAACCCAGCACAGGAATCAAAACTGCACTCAGCTGATAGGCGCGCCCTTGTGGCCATTTAGTGAGCGCATCTATGACATCTATTTTTTGCGGATGCATTGCTGCCAACTCCAGCCAAAAGCTGTCGCGTCCGTCCCCGTCTAATAATTGCGTCGCCCCGCGCGCGTATGTGTCGAACTGGCCATCCTGTAGTGCCGCAAACACGTCCTCATTCATTGGCCTTCCCCTAGCAATCATTTGTCGTTATCAAAGCCACCACACTTCGTAATATAGCCTGCCTCAAGCAGACAGCGGGGTTGCTGAATGTTTCACATCTGTCTCACCCCGCACCTACGTCGCCGCTAAACGCTACCTAACGCGTAAAATATTGCGCGCTAAGTCCATATCGAATGGTTATCGCTCATGTCTCTGGACGTTTAGCTGGCAATGCCCGATGAAATTTGCGTGAAGCTTGGTGAAAGGCTTAGGGCAGCCAGGCTTGGCAAAGGATGGCAACAGGAAGAAGTAGCTCTACGTACGGGAATCTCCCGCAACACGCTGCTCGCACTGGAAACGCGCGGCCGAGGCTCGATAAGCACGCTTATCCGGGTTGCCACAGTGCCAAGCTTCACTGAACAGCTGCAATCTCTTTTTGTCGTGGATAAGATTCTTAGCATCAAGCAGCTGGAAGCGATGCATGCGGCCAAAACTAGACAGCGTGTACGCAAGCCGTCCTCGAAGGAAAAGTAAGCACTCTCCGTGCCATCTGGCAGCTTCTTCCGTCGACTCAAACGGCCCTCTGAACGCTTGGCGCCAACCTCACCGTCGCCCGCCTGCGCTGTAAGGAGTCCGTCAAGGTCTGGGCCGGTCGCATGGGCGTCTCAATGCCCGCCCTCCAGCGCCTCAAGGCCGGCGCCCCAACCTTAAGCATCGGCCTCCTCGCCACCGCTCTGTGGCTCCTCCAGCATAACCATAAACTGGCAAAGTTGGCGAACTCTTAACAAGACCTGGGCACCATTGACCGGGACGTCCGTAAAGCGATGCAATTGGGTAGGAAGAGGTCGAAAGCCTCCGCCGAAGCATGTGTCGGGCGCCTTCGGCTGAAAGATAAGACCTCTGAAACGGGAGTCGACGACTGGGTATGAGGTTGGCTAACGATGAAAGGGGTGATGTCACCCGCATTGCAACTTTAGCGCGGCGGACAGGTATATCTGATATGCAGACATCTTTGCTTTGTCTGTAAATGACTATTGTTCTTGCACATCGGCTTCTATTCTCCGCATCACACCTCGGTCAACTGCTCGTTTCGACAAGCCAGCGGCTGAAGGTGTAACTCCGATTCGGGAGTGTGCTGACAGCCCGAGGTCAGCACACTATCACCCCAAATAATGGATATGGACTTTTGCGCAAAGCGGCTACCGAGATTGGGGAACCTGAACATGAGACGACGTCTTACCCGAGAGCGCATCCCTAGCTAAGTTGACCAAGACGTCTGCCGACATAAAATGGCCGATTCCATTGCTACATCTCGTCATCATCCCAACAAATACGTGCGTAGGTGGCTTTTCCTTCTCGAGCCAATTTCCGCTAATGAAAACCGGGGAACCACTCATCCCATCAGGATGGGATACTGAGGATGTGTCCCAAGAAGTTTGATAGCAGCCATTTGCGATTGACGTACCAGTAAATTTCATCCGGCCATTGCAAAGAGTTGTAGATAGTTCCTCGCAAACATCCGTGCGGTCTTTCGGAAATCCATAAGCCATCAACGGCACTTCATTCAGCGGCAAATTGGCAACCTCCCAAGCGGATAACATCTGCGCAAACGTCGCTAGTCTTAGCGGTTGTACTGCATCAGCACGAAGGTGATATTCTTGCGTGAACGACGCATTAAGTGTGAAGAAGGTGAGGTCAAGAAATTCGGACTGCTCCCCATCCACTGCGATTACATCCATTCTTTTTTTAAGCGGAACTACCTCGCATAAATTTCTGTAAACAGGTACCCGCAGGGCCTCATGGCCTGACGATACTGCATGTCTTGCGGTAACGAACAATAACTCTTCATCTATCAAACAAAAGAAGCCCGTACCGGACACAGCATATGCCTGACCTTCGTCATCTGTGTACTCAAATATAAGGGGCCTCGCGCAAGTTTCCGGCGCGACATTTAATGCAGACTTAGCGGGCAGAATTAATCGGCTCATAGTGCAGCGTTCTAGGGGAAATCAAGCAATGGAGCTATGGAAGAAGCGAGCACACGCCTAGTCTGATACACGTGCTCGTATTGTCCGTCAACGGAAAACAAAAGGCCTAAATTTTCCTAATCGGGCAGGAAGCCGATTTGTTGATTGACGAAGTTGAAAACTTTGAATGCCCAAACCTCCCCAGATTCACAAGCTCGAAGTTCTTCAAGTTTCTTCTCGACAGTCTCATGGTAAGCACGCGGAAGAATTTGTTTAATCTTCACTTCCGCATGATTTCGATGCGTCTCAGTCAGAACAATAGCTGGACGATACCAAAATCGCCCAAGGAACAGTGCCAAGCTCATAACATCTGCTTCCCTTATGGGCAGCAACGAGGTGGCAGCCACCAACCGAGAAGCAATACGTCTGCAACAGGTTCTCGCCAATCGCCAATCCTCACTTGTTGGATTCGCAATAGAACAAACGTCTTTTACTGCCTGTAGCGCCTCCAGAATTGGAACAGCATCTTCGACAACCAATAGCTGCCGAATCCGATGTTCCATAAGTCTTATATTTACGAACAACTCATCGGGGTCTGAGTCGAGCATTAAATCGTAACTAATTTCCACGTAACTCCATAAGTCCGCCCCAAAGAAACCGAGTTCCAATGCACCTTGTAATCGCTCTCGGTCAAGTCCAACTGGCGCTGGCATAGGAATTTGTGGGTAATACAGGCTAAAGACCTGGCGATTTAACAAAAGCGCTCTAACAATATCCTCCCAAAAGAGGAGACCCACTGCGAATTTATTCACTCTTGCACGCTGTTCGGAAATTTCTCTTACGCGCGCCTGTAATTGCGCGTCGTTGTCTGCGGTAGTCGCAATATATAGGGTTGAAAGCACACCTTTGAATTTCTCTGCATTTGCCACCTCTGTCTCGATTAGGGAAATTTTAGGGGCATCTGCAAAGCGTTTGCACTGTATGCCGGTACTACGACCTATCTTATCGGGTCCGTAGATGTCGACGCCATGCTGCGCTTGTCCTGGCCGTCCGTTTTTTTGTAATGTGCTATCCCAATGCTGCGCCATTGCGTCACAAACTATAGTTTCAAACTCTTGCCAATTCTTTGGCTTCGGCAGTTCCATTTCTGGTAAAACAGGCATAGAGATTTTTCTGACTTAAAATTAACCTACGAATATGAAGAATTAACATGGTTGAGAAACGTGGCAGGCAACTGTGCACGGGATTTCGTTATGGGATATTCACTCCTCACCTTTTCCTCTCCCATTTCGCGAACACGACGTGTGATTCTGTTCAGTTACGGTTACACGCCAGTATCCACGGATTTTCCAGTATAAAAGGGGATAACCAAAAAGATTCAGTAGGCGCCTCATCTCGCGCGCGAAAGTTTTTGTCTGGACGACACATGCATATAGGGTGTGGCGCTAATTTTGTGTGAGTGGCCGACCGCTCTACGCGGCCGGCCATGCTGGAGTTAGTCTTTCCAGTCGTCCCTCTTGGTGCGCCGCATCTTGCTCTTCCGAGGCCTCACCGGCTTCGCCCATGAATACAATGAGTTTGAGAACCTGTGCTTTTCGCCAAGGAATGCGGTACTAGCCATGTACTTTACGTTCTGCCACAGAGGAGGCTCGAAATCTAACCGCAATGGATAACCTGGTGGATATTTTCTGCGTTCCAAGTATGCCGAGACGCGCGTCCAAATAAACATCAGATTGAATGCGATACCCACACCATAGGAAAGCCCGAGGTAGGCGGGGACTTCAGGCCGCATGTCGATGAGTTGATGAAACCCGTAGTGGTAACCGATGTACATCGCGGATGCGGGTGTGCCAAAAATCATATTAGCAATCAGCACCAACAACATCGCGCAGGTAAAACGTTCACCCCAGCTAGCATCCGTATCGACAGCTTCGTGGTCGAGGCTAGTTGCCTGACCACGAATTCGACCACGAATTTGGACCTGCGGCAGTGCTTCCCCTCCGTACCAAATCATCAAGCTCAGGTATTCGGTAGGGTTGATTCCGTCGAATGTTACCGTCACGGTTTGGTCGTCCAGCTGCTCAACGCTGTACTCAAGCTCTCTGGAGTCAGAGAACGCGTCGGCCTTGATGATGTATGCGTCCTTGCTGAGGACAATTCGGAATGGAGCCGCTTCCATGAAATCCGGCGGCGAAATCATCTCAGTTCCCTCGTTGCGGACCAACACTTTCATGCCATAGACCCCGCAATGTTGACCGCCATTCTCGTCTACAATTTTGAGGGGGAAATTCCGGGGAAGCTCGGCAATAATGCCTGTCTTAACAATTTTGGAGCGAAGGTTTTTCTTAGGGACTTTCTTCAGCCCCAGCATTGCGGCCACAACTCGTAGTAGGCCACCGATGATTGAAGCAACAGAAGTAGGCTCGGTCATGCTTTCCTTTGCAATAGGCGTGTTATCAGTCGAAGGAGCAGCCCCAGAGCGACTCCAGAGCAGAGATTGAGGTCTCCCGCAATCTAGGAATGACTATAAATGCATTGCTGCAGTAAAAGTATTTCCATCAGGAAATTGCAGCAAAATACTGCCGAAATCGGAGAGAAAAATTGCAATAGAGACTACATAAGTTGCTAAACAGATAATACCAAGACGGATTAGATAATGGCAAAGGAAGGCCCCTCGAACAGTGAGCTTCGCCGACGTCGATTCCATCGGGAAACTCTCCGCGGGGACAAATGAAGAGCTTCCGGTCGCCGTGACCTGAGGATGTGGAGGGGATTCTTGAGTTTGTGAAAACGCTTCCCGAGACTGTACACACCTTAGTGGTCCCATGCGAAGGCGGATTCTCTAGGTCGGCCGGCGTTGTGAAGGCGTTTAGGGAGCTGCACGACTACAAGGCGGAGGAGGCAAGGCTTATCCAGGCCAATCGCAGGGTGAAAAAAACGCTCCTTGAAACAGCAAAGAGCGTTGAACAGAAGAAAAAACGTAAGAACGGTTGAGCCGTGAACGATGGTGCCGAAGAACATAAAAGAGCCATCTGGGATGCACCTCACATCTCGCTATACCAACGTAGGGCAATACACGGAACCGGGCACCGAAGGCCGGAAAATCAGCTAAACGGACACAATTCGCAGTTCAGTACAAAAATCAGCGCAACTGCGACGATTTCGGCCGACTTTTTATTAAGCTCACGCCCCTTAAGTCCCTGATTTATCTCGTCTTAGGCGTTAGCTTAATTTTGGTGATGTCCAACCAGGCGCGCTTGTCCGGCCCGCTGCTGGACCGCATCGACATGCAACTGCACGTCAACGCCCTGAGCCCCGCCGAACTGGCCGTCCAGCAGCCGGGTGAAACCAGCGCCGCCATCGCGGAACGGGTCGCGCGCGCCTTTGAACGACAGCGCCAGCGCCAAGGCAAACCCAACAGCCAGCTGGGGGGTAGCGAAATCGACCGGCACTGCCAGCACGATGTGGCGGCGGCCCAACTGCTGCAAGCCGCCATGCTGCGGCTGAACTGGTCGGCGCGGGCCTATCACCGGGTGCTGAAACTGGCGCGCACCATCGCCGATCTGGCGGAGTCCGATGTGATCGCACAGGCGCATGTGGCCGAGGCAGTGCAATACCGGCGGACGCTGGCCGGTAATTGAGCGGCAACGGATCTGTCCCGGCAGACAAAAGCATTCCCCCCTGTTGCGCCATGCAAGAGCACCGTCTGTATCTTCTCCCTCGGCCGGCCGGGCTTTAGCCTTGCAATTCACACGGCATTGACTGCCGCCCCCACCTGCCGACCGAAAGAGGATCATCGCCATGCCCACTGTCTCCACCCTGCTGGCCTTCGCCGCCCTCTGCCTGGGCATGGTGCTCACGCCCGGCCCCAACATGCTTTATCTGGTCTCGCGTTCGGTCTGCCAGGGCCGCAAGGCCGGGTTGATCTCGCTGGCCGGAATCGCGCTGGGGCTGGTGTTCTACATGCTCTGTACCGCGCTGGGCATCAGCGCCCTGCTGATGACCCTGCCCCTGGCCTACGACGCGCTGCGCCTGGCGGGAGCGCTCTACCTGCTCTACCTGGCCTGGCAAGCCCTCAAGCCGGGCGGCCGATCGCCTTTTGCCCTGCGCACCCTGCCCCCGGACAGCCCCCGCAAACTCTTCAGCATGGGTCTTCTGACCAGCCTGCTCAATCCCAAGATCGCCGTGATGTATCTGTCGCTGCTACCGCAATTCATCCAGCCCGAACACGGCAGCGTACTGCTCCAGTCCTTCGCCCTGGGCCTGACGCAGATCGTGGTCGGCGTCAGCATGAACGCCGTCATCACGCTCTCTGCGGCTTCCATCTCGGCCCTGCTTGCTGGCCGTCCACACTGGCAACGCCTGCAGCGCTGGCTGATGGGCAGCGTGCTGGCCGGACTGGCCGTCCATATGCTGATCCAGCGCCGCTGACCCTCCCCCGCCTCACTTCCCAACGTAACGATGCGCTCACCGGGAGCGCATCGTTGCGTCGCCTTCTCCCTCGCCTGCCTGCGGCGACGGCGCCAAAGCCGATGACATTCAGTCAACGCAAGCCTCGAACGGCGACGAGAACTCCCCTTTCATTCCCTCGATTTCAACTTCTGCTCGCATAAGCCGGGAACAGAAGACGCCATTGCGTTGCCTAAGGTGAGCTTCGCCCGATACAACAAATAACAAATCACAATCGACAACAAGGACGATCCCCCATGCCCTCTTCCCTCCCCGACGACCGTGCGGCAGGTGCCGCATGATCAGCATCTATCAACTCAAACCCCGCTTTCAGGCGCTCTTGCGGCCGATGGTGCGTGCCCTGGCCGAGGCCGGCGTGACGGCCAATGCGGTCACCGTGCTGGCCATGCTGGTCTCGCTGGCACTGGGCGCGCTGCTGTTCCTGGCCGGGCCGCAGCGGCCGGCGCTGTTCCTGCTGCTGCCGCTGTGGATGTTCCTGCGCATGGCCTTCAATGCCGTCGATGGCATGCTGGCGCGTGAATTCGGCCAACAGTCGGCGCTGGGGGCCTATCTCAACGAGCTGACCGACGTCGTCTCCGATGCCGCCCTGTACCTGCCCTTTGCGCTGGTGGCCCCGTTCGGCTGGGCCAGCGTGGGCGGGGTGATCTTCCTGTCGGCGGTGTCGGAGATGACCGGGGCGCTCGGCCCCATGGTCGGTGCGCCACGCCAGTACGACGGCCCCATGGGCAAGAGCGACCGCGCTTTCCTGTTCGGCGCGCTGGGCTTGTGGCTGGGACTGGCCGGCAGCCTTCCGGGCTGGATCTTCTGGGTGCTGCCGCTGGCTGTCGCCGCCATCCTCCTCAATATCGTCAACCGCATCCGCAGCGGCCTGCGCGCCGCCTCCCACCCATGACACGAACCTGCCAGGAACACCAATTCACCACCCACGACGGCCAATCCCTGTTCTATCGCCGCTGGCCGGCCACCGGCCCGCAGCGGCGCGGCGCTGTCGTCATGTTCCATCGCGGCCACGAGCACGGCGGGCGCATGGAGCATCTGGTCGATGAACTCGGCCTCTCCGATTTCGATTTCTATGCCTGGGATGCGCGCGGCCATGGCCGTTCGCCCGGCCCGCGCGGCTATTCCCCGAGCTTTGCGCACTCGGTGCGGGACGTGCAAACCTTCATCCACCACCTGCGCGACCAGTGGCAGGTGGCCGAGGAAGACATGGCCGTGTTGGCCCAGAGCGTGGGTGCGGTGCTGGTCTCGACCTGGGCGCATGACTACGCGCCCCGCGTACGCTGCCTGGTGCTGGCCTCGCCCGCCTTCAAGGTGAAGCTTTATGTTCCCTTCGCCCGGCCGGGACTGGCGCTGCAGCAGAAGCTGCGCGGCAATTTCTTCGTCAACAGCTACGTCAAGGCGAAGTATCTGACCCACGACCGGCAGCGCCAGGCTTCCTACGACAGCGATCCGCTGATCAGCCGCCCGATCTCCGTGAATATCCTGCTGGCGCTGTATGAAGCGGCCGAACGCGTGGTCGCCGATGCCCAGGCCATCACCATTCCCACGCAATTGCTCATATCCGGCGCGGACTGGGTGGTGCACCATGGCCCTCAACATGATTTCTTCGCACGCCTGGGCACACCAGTGAAGGAAAAGCACGTCCTCCCCGGCTTCTATCACGACACCTTCGGCGAGAAGGACCGCAAGATCGCCACCGACCTGGCGCGCGAATTCATCCTGCGCCAATTCTCCCAAGCCTGGGCCCGTCCGGACCTGCGCCAGTCGCACCGCCAGGGCCCGACCTTCGAGGAGTCGCGCCAGCTGTCCGCGCCGCTTCCCGCTCTCAGCCCCAAGGGACTGTACTGGGCCGGTTACCGCGCCAACATGAAGCTGGGCGGCCTGCTCTCCAAGGGGGTGGCGCTCGGACATCGCACCGGTTTTGATTCGGGCAGCACGCTCGACTACGTCTACCGCAACACCCCCGAAGGCGTCGGTCCGCTGGGCCGCGCCATCGATCGCCAGTATCTGGACGCGATCGGCTGGAAAGGCATCCGCCAGCGCAAGCTGCATGTAGAGGAATTGCTGCGCACGGCCCTGGCCCGCCTGCAGGCGGAAGGACAGCCGCTGCACGTGCTCGACATCGCCGCAGGTCATGGCCGCTACGTGCTGGAAGCACTGGGCCAGGGACCGCGTCCCCAATCCATCCTGCTGCGCGACTACAGCGAACTGAACGTGCAGCAAGGCACGGCTCTGATTGCCGCCAAGGGCCTGGCCGACATCGCCCGCTTCATGCAGGGCGACGCCTTTGACCGCGCCAGCCTGGCCGCCGTCACGCCGCGCCCGACGGTGGGCATCGTCTCCGGCCTCTACGAACTGTTCCCGGACAATGATGCCGTGGCCACCTCCCTGGCCGGGCTGGCCGATGCCATCGCGCCGGGCGGCTATCTGGTCTACACCGGCCAGCCCTGGCATCCGCAACTGGAACTGATCGCCCGCGCCCTGACCAGCCATCGCGGCGGCCAGGCGTGGGTCATGCGCCGCCGCACGCAAGCCGAGATGGACCAGCTGGTAGCCGAGGCCGGGTTCGAGAAGATCGAACAGCGCATCGACCAGTGGGGCATCTTTACCGTCTCGCTGGCCCGGCGCAAGGCCGCATGAGCCAGGCCGACCGCCTGCTGCCCGCGGCAGCACCGGCCACGCCGCTGCCGTGGAAGCGCGGCGTGGCCTGGCTGCTGTTGCTGGGGCCGCTGTTCTTCCTCAGCTATGGCTTCGCCAACCATGCAGCCGCCGCGCGCGCCAGCGTGCCCAGCTTCTTCTATGGCTGGGAGCGCCATATTCCCTTCCTGCCCTGGACCATCCTGCCCTATTGGTCCATCGACCTGCTCTACGGATTTTCCTTCCTGTGCTGCCGCACCCCGCGCGAGACCGATCGCCATGCGCTGCGGCTGCTGACGACGCAGCTGATCGCGGTGGCCTGCTTCCTGGCCTTCCCGCTGCGCTTTGCCTTCGTGCGGCCGGCCACCGACGGACTGTTTGGCGCGCTCTTCGCGTCACTGGCGGCCTTCGACCTGCCCTTCAACCAGGCCCCCTCGCTGCATATCGCGCTGCTGGTGCTGATCTGGGTCCAGTTCGCCCGGCTGCGCACCCACTGGTTCTGGCAGCTGGTCATCCATGGCTGGGCGCTGTTGATTGGCCTGTCCGTGCTGACGACCTGGCAGCATCACTTCATTGATATCCCGACCGGTGCCATGCTGGGCCTGTTCTGCCTGTGGCTGTGGCCGGATGAGGGGGGTACGCCGCTGCGCCGCAGCGGCCAGCGCAGTGCGCGCCGCATGCGTCTGGCGCTGGCCTACGCGCTGGGAGCCTTGCTGGCACTGGCGCTGGCGATTCTCATGCGCGCCCTGGCCGCCCCACTGGGCTGGCTGGCCTTGTCCTTGGCCATCGTGGCGTGGAATTACGCCCATGCCGGTGCCGCCGGTTTCCAGAAGCACGACGGCCGCCGGTCGCTGGCCGCCGCCTGGTTGCTGGCACCCCACGCACTGGGTGCCTGGATCAATGCCCGCCTGTGGACCCGCCGCCGTCCGCAGCCAGATGCCATCACCGGAGATGTCTGGCTGGGCCGGCTTCCGAATACCGTCGACATGCACGGCGGCCCGTTCGCCGCCCTGTGCGACCTCTGCGCCGAACTGCCTGCCCCGCGCGGTCCGTGGGCCTATGCCGGCCATGCCTGGCTGGACCTGGTCGCGCCCGACGCCGATCAATTGCTGGCAGCCGCCCGCAGTATCGAATCGCTGCGCCGGCATGGGCCGGTGCTGGTGGCCTGTGCGCTGGGCTATTCGCGCAGCGCTGCTGCAGTGGCGACCTGGCTGTGCTTGAGCGGACGCTGTCCCGACATGGACTCTGCTCTTGCGCTATTGGCCGAACGCCGCCCCACAGTAGTCATCAACGCGGCGCTGCGGGAACGCCTGCGGGAAGTCGAGCAACGCCTGCTCAAGGAGAATGTCATGCCTGACCTGCGCCAGGGTTCCGGGGGCGATGCCGCCAATGACCCCGCCCATCAAGATCTCCCGCCCGACACCCGGCAAGCGGCTCTGAAGGCGGCGCATCAGGCCGAGATCGCCGCAGCGCTGTTGGGCCTGAGCCGTCCGGTGGATGCCTTCAGCCGAATGCTCACCATCGCGGCCCTGATCCTGCTGGTCTTGCAGGTGGACACTTCCGGCCTCTGGATACCCCTGACGATGTCCATCGCCTTTGGCATCGTCGAATGCGGTTTCGCGCTGCGCTGCGCCTTCGATGCGCCGCTCTTCGCCTCGTGGGCGCGCCGATGGCAGCAAGGTATTGCGCCCCAGGACGATCTGGCCGCCTTCGATCTGGCCTTCAAGGAAAGCGGCTTGGGTCGCCAACCAGAGCCTGCACGCGGAATTGCCGAGCGCACTGCCGGTGCGCGCCGGCTGTTGCGCAACCAGTGCCGATGCCTGGCGTTGCAGGTCGGCGCATGGGTGGGCGGTTTCGTGTTCATGTTCCTTTCCTGATCCTTGAAAACTGAATTTGTATGCTGATCGACCGCCTCTTCGCCTCCGCCATCTGCACCTTCGCCCGCGTCCTCACGGGCGTGCGCGCCCGCTGGTTTGCCGCGCCCGATCCCGGCAAGCTGCGTGTCTACTATCCCAACCACCGCAGCCACGGTGATTTCGTGCTGGTCTGGAGCATGCTGCCGCGCGCCATGCGCAAGCGCACCCGGCCGGTGGCCGGCTCGGACTACTGGCTCAGCAGCGCCGTGCGGCGCTATGTGATCAATCGGGTGTTCCGGGGTGTGCTGGTCGATCGCCAGGCCGGCCGCAGCGCCGATCCCATCGGCGTGATGGGCCAGGTGCTGGCGGGTGGTGAATCGCTGATCCTGTTCCCGGAAGGCACACGCAACCTGGACGAGGGTCTGTTGCCCTTCAAGAGCGGGCTGTATCACCTGGCCTGCGCTCATCCGGAAGTGGAACTGGTGCCGGTATGGATCGAGAACCTCGGCCGGGCCATGCCCAAGGGCCATCTGGTGCCGCTGCCGCTGCTCTGCACCCTCAGCTTCGGCGAGCCCCTGATGCTGCGCCCCGACGAAAGCAAGGAACAGTTCCTGGCCCGCACCCGCCAGGCCCTGCTCGCCCTGGCCCCCGTGGCCGAATGATCCGCGACGAACGACCATGACTCCTCAAGATACCCTCATCGCCCTGTTTGGCGGCGTGTTCGCCGTCCTCGCCCTGGCCAGCACGGTCGGTGGCCTGCTGCGCTGGCGGCTGGCCGGACGCAGCAGCAGCGTCATCGACAATCTCAATGCCCGCATCAAGGCCTGGTGGTGGATGATCGGCGCGCTGGCCATCGCGTTCTGGATCGGCAAGACCGGCGTGGTGGTGCTGTTTGCCTTCATTTCGCTGCAAGCACTGCGTGAATTCATTTCCGTCACCTACACCCGCGTGGGCGACCATCGGGCGCTGCTGTGGTGCTTCTTCGTGTTCCTGCCGCTGCAGTACGTGCTCATCGGGATGGACTGGTATGGCCTGTTCTCCATCCTGATCCCGGTGTATGCCTTCCTGCTGCTGCCGATCTCGGCCTCGCTCTCCACCGATACCAAGCATTTCCTGGAACGTGCGGCCAAGGTGCAGTGGGGGCTGATGATCTGCGTCTACTGCATCTCGCACGTGCCGGCCCTGCTGACGCTGCCCATCGAGGGCTTCGAAGGTCGCAATCTGCAGCTGATCGTGTTCCTGGTGCTGACGGTGCAGTCCAGCGATGTGTTCCAGTACGTGTGGGGCAAACTGTTCGGCAAGCGCAAGCTGGCCCCGCAGATTTCACCTTCCAAGACGCTGGAAGGCCTGGTCGGGGGCGTGCTGACCTCCACCGCTGTCGGTGCTGCGCTGTACTGGATCACGCCCTTCAATGTCTGGCAGGCGGCGCTGGTGGCGCTGACCATCAACATCCTGGGCTTCTTCGGGGGATTCGTGCTGTCGGCGATCAAGCGTGACCGCGGACTCAAGGACTGGGGTGCCATGATCGAAGGCCATGGCGGCATGCTGGACCGGGTCGATTCGATCAGTTTCTCGGCACCGATTTTCTTTCATATCCTGCGCTACTGGTGGGTGCACTGAAGCACCACCAGCAGCGCATTCCCGCTAACGTCAACGTGACGGCAGGATGCGGCGCGCAAACGCGATCAGCACCAGCACCAGCGCAACCAGGCCCAGCCACTGCCCGGTTGATTCAAACGCACCCGACACCACGGCCAACGGTGCATCCTTGCCGGTAAAGCCGATGATGGCGGCCAGCAGCACGCCCACCAGGCTCTCGCCGACGATCAGGCCGGAGGCCACCAGGATGCCGCGCTGGCGCGGCTTGTCGGCGTAGGCTTCCGGGTCCGCACCGGCAGCCAGCGCCCGGCGGCGCAATGCGCGTTCGATCAGCCAGCCCAGCAGCGCGCCCAGGAACAGGGCGCTGCTGACCATCGGCGGCAGGTAGATGCCGATGCCCACCGCCAGGACCGGCAAGCGCGCCACGCCGCCACGGCGGGCCAGCAGCCAGTCGATCACGATGAGCACGATGCCCAGTGCCACGCCGACGCCCAGCATGGTCCAGTTCAGCTCGCGGGTGAAGATGCCGGTGGCAATGGCCGTCATCAGGGTCGCCTGCGGAGCCGCCAGGGCCTGGGCTGCATCCATGCCCGCGCGCGGCAGGGCACCGGTGAAGCCATAGGCGTTGTAGAGCAGATTCAGCACCGGCGGGATGATGAGCGCACCCACCACGCAACCGACCAGCAGCGCCACCTGCTGGCGCCAAGGGGTGGCGCCGACCAGTTGGCCGGTCTTGAGGTCTTGCAGGTTGTCATTGGCGATGGCCGCCACCGCAATGATGGCTGCGGTGACGAACAGCGCCACCGCGATGGCCAGCTTGCTGCCTTCGGGCGTCGCCAGCAGCGGATCGACCGCACCCGAGACCAGCAGCAGGACCGACACCAGGATCACGGCCACGATGCCGATGCCCGAGATCGGGCTGGAGGAGGAACCGATCAGCCCGGCCATGTAGCCGCAAGCCGCCGCCACCAGGAAGCCGAACACGAAGGCGAACACCACAGCATAGACGATCAGCCCGATGAACAGCGCCGGCGACACCGGTGCGTCGGAAAGGAAGGACGCGAACACCACCGCCAGCAACGCAATCATGGCCAGGCTGATGACGATGATCCAGCGCGGCGACATGTCCTGGTCGGTGCGCTCGGTGCTGCCCTGCTGACGGCGCGAGAGCGTCGACAGCGAGGCCTTCACGCCTTCCAGCATGGGCTTGAAGAGCGTGGCCAGGGTCCACACCGCGGCCACGCCGATCATGCCGGCACCGATGAAGCGCACTTGGCTCTTCCACAATCCGTTGGCAAAGTCGGACAGGGCGACATCAGCGGCATGCGGGGTGACGGCGGTGAGGTAAGGCACGGCCACGCCCCAGGCGATCACCAGGCCGATCAGGATGGCGATGCCGGAGACGATGCCGATCATGTAGCCCGCGCCCACCAGCGCCAGCGAGAAGCCCATGGTCAGGCGGACCACCGAAGCACCGGCGGTGAACCAGAGGCTGATGCTTTCGGCAAACAGCTTCAGTCCGCTGGCGATCACGCTGAAGGCTGCTGCAATTGTGCCGCCGAAGAGGATGTCACGCAGGCCGCGCCGGGTTTCCTCGCCGCCCTCGGCGTCGGCGCTGCCCACGCGCAGGATCTCCGCTGCCGCCACGCCTTCCGGATACGGCAGCGCGCTCTGCACCACCATCACCCGGCGCAGCGGGATCGAGAACATCACCCCCAGCATGCCGCCAGCGGCGCAGATGCCCAGTGTCTGCAGGAAGGGGAAGCCCTGCCAGTGGCCCATCATCACCAGGCCGGGCAGGATGAAGATGATGGAGGAGAGCGTGCCGGCCGCCGAGGCCTGGGTCTGCACCATGTTGTTTTCCAGGATGTTGGCATTGGAAAACAGGCGCAAGACCGCCATCGAGATCACCGCAGCGGGGATCGCCGAGGAAAAGGTCAGGCCGACCTTCAGGCCGAGATACACGTTGGAAGCGGTGAAGACCACCGTGATGAGCGCGCCCAGCAGCATCCCGCGCAGGGTCAGTTCCGGCAGGCCGGTTTGGTTATCTTGTTTCATATCGGGAAAGGGTTCCGTTTCGATGCGTTCTTATACCGCAAGAATTGCCGTACGGCCATCGGACAATCGCGCTATTTGCTTCATATGTGCTTCAAACCGGCTTTGATATGATGCCCCTCTCCCCGTTCCGGACCCTTCCCATGCGCCGCCTCCGCCCTGCCCTGCTGTTGCTGTCCTTGGCCTGCCTGTGCCTGGCGGCCTGCTCTCCGCGCTACAACTGGCGTGAAGCCAGCGACAACGGCGCGCATTTCGTGGTGCTCCTGCCCGCCAAGCCGGCCAGCGTGACGCGCCCGGTCGACCTGGACGGTCCCAAGGTCGACATGAGCATGACCGCCGCCGAAGTCGACGGCCTCACCTTCGCCGTGGGCACGGCCGAACTGCCCGATGCGGCCGCGGCCAACCGGGCGCTGGAAGCAATGCGCACCGCCCTGCTCAACAACATCGGCGGCCAGCCGCAGGGCACGCCGGTGTGGCCGGGCAAGACCACGGGCCTGGCGCGCACGCTGGACCTGGACGCGCGGGGCGTGTCCCGCGGCCGCCCTCTGCGGCTGGTCGCCCGGCTGGCGGTACGTGAGCGGCGGGTGTACCAGATTCTCATCGTGGGGGAGCAAAAGGCCTTCACCGAGGAAAATATTGAAACCTTTTTCAGCTCTTTCAAACCAACCTGAGCGGGGCCGAGCCGGATGACAATATTCCGGCTACCGGGGTATTCTTGTCCTGCCTGACTCTCCAAACAGGCATTCCCGCAGAAATGCGGATGCAGTCTGCAGCGCATTTCCAGCGCGCCCGCCTTGGCGGGCCTGCCCCAAAAAACGTTATCAATCAAAGACCCTGAGGAAATATGCTGATTACCTTCAAATCAAAAGCGGCTGCCGATGTGGTGATGTACGAGTCGCACGCCAAACCCATCCTGGACCTGTTGCACAAGGATCCCGCCCGTGGCGTGATCACCGCCGCCGAGGCCGGTGACGCCATCGCCCTGCTGGAACAGCAGATCAACGCCAGCAAGTCGCATGAAGCCGCGGAAGCGCTGGCGCGTGACGTCAACGCCCACCACAACGCCGACGTCGACGACCACAACCATGAAAAGATCGAGCCGGTCAGCTTCTCGGCACGCGCCTATCCGCTGCTGGACATGCTGCGCGAAGCCAAGAAGGGCAATTACGACATCCTGTGGGGCGTCTGATGCCTGCAGGAAGCCCGGACGCCTTGCGCTCCTGACACTTCCTGACGCTTGATTGCCTGAATCACCCTGACATACCCGCGCCGAACGGCTGCCGCGAACATCCACCGCGGCGGCCGTTTGTCCTTGTCGGGCGGCATTCTGCCGTGCCGGACCGACACTTGCACCACCCGAAATGCATCGCGCAGGTGTGAGCACCAGTGGCCGCTGGTACACTGGCGGCCCGCGCCCCTTGCTCCGACCATTGCCGGGTTGCAATACGGGGTACCGCCTTATCTTCCGAGCCAGCAAAGACGTGATCCAGATTTCTCTCCTCCCTCCCGGTGCCAAGGCCGATTCCCTGGCCTATCAGCTGGCCTATGCCGCCCAGGCAGTGGCCGCCGTGCGCGCCGGCCACGCCCTGCCGCAGGCACTGGCGCAGATCTTCTCCCGCAGCGACGCCCCGCCGCCGGCACGCGGTGCCATCCAGGACCTGAGCTATCGCGCCATGCGCAGCCTGGGGCTGAGCGACAGCCTGCTGGGCCTGCTGGCCAACAAGCCACCGCAACCGGAGGTCCTGCACGGCCTGCTGGTGACGGCCCTGGCACTGCTGGTCAATGAAGAAGACGCGGGCTACGACAGCTTCACCGTGGTGGACCAGGCCGTCGAGGCCGCCGCCATCAGCCAGGAGATGAGTTTCGCCAAGGGCGTGGTCAATGCCATCCTGCGCCGCTTCCTGCGCGAACGCGCGACGCTCATGCCGCAGGCCACCAAGACCCCGCCTGGCACCTGGAATTATCCGACCTGGTGGATCGACCGCCTCAAGGGCGCCTATCCCGAGCAGTGGCAAGCCATCCTGCACGCCGGCAACCAGCCACCGCCGCTGACCCTGCGCGTGAACCGCCGCCGCGCCAGCGTGGAACAATACCTGTCCACCCTGCAGCAGGCCGGCATCGGCGCACGCGCCGTCGGCCCCTATGCCGTGCGGCTGGACAAGCCGGTGCCGGTGCAACAGATCCCCGGCTTTGCCGAGGGCGTGGTCTCGGTGCAAGATGCGGCGGCCCAGCTGGCCGCGCCGCTGCTGGAGGTGGCTGATGGCATGCGCGTGCTCGATGCCTGCGCCGCGCCGGGCGGCAAGACCGGCCACCTGCTGGAACTGGCCGACATCGAACTGCAGGCGCTGGACCACGATCCGCGCCGCCTGCAGCGCATCGCCGAAAACCTGGACCGTCTGCAGCTCAAGGCGCAACTGATCACCGGCGACGCCCGCGAAGACGGCTGGTGGGATGGCCAGGGCTTCGACCGCATCCTGGCTGACGTGCCCTGTACCGCCTCCGGCATCGTGCGCCGCCACCCGGATATCCGCTGGCTGCGCCGCAAGACCGACACCGCGCAGCTTGCAACACTTTCCGCGCAAATTTTGGACAAGCTTTGGCAGATGCTGCGACCGGATGGTAAATTGCTGCTCGTAACCTGCTCGCTGTGGCCCCAGGAATCGGAGCAGCAAGCGATCGCCTTCGCGCAGAAAAACCATGCCATCCGGCTGCCCGCTCCAGGTCAACTGCTGCCGACCGCCGGTGCCGATGCCGATCACGATGGCTTGTTCTATGCGCTGTTCCAAAAACCTGGTGCATGAATTTGACGCAATCGGCCCCCTTCCCCACTCCCACGTCCGCACGCCCGCGCGATGCCGGCTTCCCGCGGCTGCTGCGCGCGGCGCTCCAATGGCTGCTGGCGCTGCTGCTGGCCTGTTCCGCTCTGGCCGTCCAGGCTGCTGAAATCACCGTCAACCAGGCCGCCATCGAAGCCAGCGACGAAGGCTACCGGCTCTCGGTGTCCTATGACTTCGAATTGAATCGCGGCCTGGAAGATGCGCTCTCGCGCGGCGTCCCCCTGTACTTCACCACCGAGGTCCAGCTGACCCGGCGGCGCTGGTACTGGTTCGACGAGACCAGCGTCTCGGCGTCACGCACCCTGCGCCTGTCCTACAACGTGCTGACGCGGCAATATCACACCGCCATCAGCGGCCAGCTGCAGCAGAGCTTCACCAACCTGGATGATGCGCTGACCCTGATCCGCCGTCCGCCGCGCTGGATCATCGCCGACAACAATACGCTCAAGGCCGGCGAGACCTATCATGTCGGCCTGCGCATGCGGCTGGACGTGGCGCAGCTGCCCAAGCCCTTCCAGGTCAACGCGCTCAACAACAATGACTGGCGGCTGTCCTCCGACTGGATCGAATTCAACTACAAACCCGAATGAGCCGCACCTTACGCTATCTGCTGGTGGTCGGCGGGGGCGTCATCAGTGTCCTGCTGTTCCTGCTGGCGTCGGCCTCCGAGAATTCCGCCCTCTTCGAGCAGCACTATCCGTGGCTGCTGTTCCTCAACGGCCTGGCCGCCATTTCCCTGCTGGGCCTGGTGCTGCTGCTGCTGGGCCGGCTCTACAAACGCTACCGGCGCGGCAAGTTCGGCTCCAAGCTGCTGGCGCGGCTGGTGCTGATGTTTGCCCTGGTGGGCATCGTGCCGGGGGCGGTGATCTATCTGATGTCGGTGCAGTTCGTGTCACGCTCCATCGAATCCTGGTTCGACGTGCGCATGGAAGCGGCGCTGGAATCGGGCCTGAACCTGGGCCGCAATGCGCTGGACTCCTCGCTGTCGGACCTGGTCTCGCGGGCGCGCGGCATGGCCCAGGAGCTCTCCGACATGAGCGACTCCGAACAGGTGACCTACCTTTCGCGCCAGCGCGACCAGAACATGGAGATCACCATCGTCAACGCCAATGGCCAGGTGATGAGTACGGTCGGCGGCTCCATCGGCTCGCTCACGCCCATCCTGCCCAGCAGCCAGGCGATGCGCCAGGCGCGAGTCTCACGTGCCTTCTCGGCGGTGGAAAGCGATGACACCCGCCCCCCCAGCGGCTCCGATACCGACGGCAACCTGCGGCTGCACGTGGTGGTGCTGGTCCCGGCTCCCAGCCGCGGATTGTCGCTGCAGAATGAAACGCGCTACCTGCAGATCCTGCAGCCAGTCCCGGATTATCTGGCCACCAACGCCGAGACGCTGCGCCTGGCCTACAACGAGTACCAGCAACGTTCCGTGTCGCGCTCGGGCCTGCGCAAGATCTACCTGGTGACGCTGACCCTGACCCTGCTGCTGGCCATTTTCGCCGCCATCGCCAGCGCCTTCCTGATCGCCAGCGACCTCGCCAAGCCACTGCTGCTGCTGGCCGAAGGTACCAAGGCGGTGGCCGAAGGCAACCTCTCGCCGCGCCCCATCGTCAGTACCTCGGATGAGCTGGGCACGCTGACCCAATCCTTCAACACCATGACGCGCCAGCTGCTGGAAGCGCGTACCTCGGTCGAAAAGAACCGGGCCGAACTGGAAAACGCCAAGGCCTATCTGGAATCGGTGCTGGCCAACATGTCGGCCGGGGTGATGGTGCTGGACGGGCAATTCAACATCGTCAGCGCCAACGATTCGGTGCGTCGCATCCTGGGCTACGACTTCTCGGCCAACATCGGCACGCCGCTGCAAACCATCGACAGCCAGGCACCGTTTGCCCAGGCCGTCATCCGCGCCTTCTCCGAACAGCTGGCCCAGCACAGCAGCGAAGGGGCCGACGGCCTGCACTGGCAGCGGCAGTTCGAACTGTCGCGCCAGCCTGGCGCGGTGCTGGATGCCGGTGACGAGCAAGGCGGCAAGCCCGACCATGACAAGCTGACCTTGCTGGCGCGCGGCTCGCACCTGCCGGTGGAAAACGGCGTCGGCTACGTGGTGGTGTTCGATGACATCAGCAACGTCATCTCGGCCCAGCGCTCGATTGCGTGGGGTGAGGTGGCGCGCCGCCTGGCGCACGAGATCAAGAATCCGCTGACACCCATCCAGCTCTCCGCCGAACGCCTGCAGCATCGCCTGGCCGACAAGCTCATGCCGGCCGATGCCGCCATCCTCGACAAGGGCACCACCACCATCGTCAACCAGGTCACGGCCATGAAGCGCATGGTCGACGACTTCCGCGACTACGCCAAGACCCCGCCGGCCAAGCCGGTGGCGCTCGATCTGAATGCCCTGATCGAGGAAATCCTCAACCTCTACCTGGCCGGCGATGGCCGCGACGTGATCCACGCGCGCCTGGCCCCGGAAATGAGCAAGGTCATGGGCGACGCTACCCAGATGCGCCAGGTCATCCACAACCTGCTGCAGAATGCCCAGGATGCCGTGACCGATGACGGCCAAAGCGCGCCGCGCATCGACGTGCTGACCGAACAGATCGACATCGCCGGCACCGACGGCCAGCGCCGGCCGGCCGTGCGTTTGTCGATCATGGATAACGGTCCCGGTTTCTCGCCGACCATCCTGGCGCGTGCCTTCGAACCCTACGTCACGTCCAAGGCCAGAGGGACCGGCCTGGGACTGGCGATGGTCAAGAAAATCGTCGAGGAACATGGCGGTCGCATCGATATCCAGAATCGGACCGATGGCCGAGGCGCAAAAATTGTAATTTTGCTGGTAAAGTTAGCACCTATTGATTAAGAGACAGTTTTCTCAGGAAACCGTCCCCAGGGTCAAGATTCGACAGCAAGTCGCCGGGAGGGACCCGGCAGTTCATCAAGGCACGCTCGCTAACGCCGCGTCGAGCGCGCCGGCCCGGAACAAGATCGAAAACTTGGACAATGAACTAGCAGCGAGGAAAGCAGCACATGGCTAACATCCTGGTCGTCGATGACGAAATGGGTATCCGCGAATTGCTCTCAGAAATTCTGGGCGATGAGGGGCATGTCGTGACCACTGCGGAAAACGCGCAGCAGGCACGCGAGCTTCGCCAGGCCGGAGTCCCCGACCTCGTGCTGCTCGATATCTGGATGCCCGACACCGACGGCGTCACGCTCCTGAAGGAGTGGCAACGCGATGGCCTGTTGACCATGCCGGTCATCATGATGTCCGGCCACGCCACCATCGACACCGCCGTCGAAGCGACCCGCATCGGCGCACTGAACTTCCTGGAAAAGCCGATCGCGCTGCAAAAGCTGCTCAAGGCCGTGCAGCAGGGCCTGTCGCACAGCCGCGAAGCGGTGCGTCCGGCCAGCTATCGCCCGGCCCCGGTGGCAGCCGTGGCCAATGGCGCATCCGATAGCCTGCACACCCCCGAACACGTCGCCCCGGTGGCCGCCTACGCCCCGGCCATGGGCAGCGAACCGCTGCATCACGGCACGCCAGCCGCCACACCCTTCGGACAGGTGGCCGACAATGCCGCCAACATCTCCTTCGACCTGCCGCTGCGCGAAGCCCGCGATGCCTTCGAGCGCGCCTACTTCGAATACCACCTGGTGCGCGAAAACGGCAGCATGACGCGCGTGGCCGAACGTACCGGCCTGGAACGTACCCACCTCTACCGCAAGCTCAAGCAGCTCGGGGTGGAACCGGGCAAGCTGGCACGCAAGAATCACTGAGCCGCACCGGCATGAATACCAGGACAACGGGATCGCAGCGCGGTCCCGTTTCTTTTGGTAGTCTGATCACGTTTTGGGGGCAGTCCGCCACAGGGGTGTGGCGGCGTCAGAAATTTCCTGATGTTCTTTTACGTCCGACAGCGGCATGCTGAAGGCGTGATGAGGCTTGCCAGGCCGCAACCCGGCCTGCTGCAACGCGATGAACTTCCAGGCGGGCTTGTCATCTATCTTCTGCAGGTGACGGTGCATCATGAAGAAATATGCAAGATTTCTTGCATGCGGAAAGGCAACACGGCAGGCATCAAAGTTTTTCGGACAAACTGCCGTCAACAGACTCAGGAGCGCAAGCGACGCGGCGTTCCGCGAGGGAGCTGTATCGAAGTAGCAGAGATGCACACGAGGCGCGGCCCAGGTGAAGGGTCTTGAAATTTACGGTGAAGGCGCCACTTCCTTTTCGAAGCAGTATTCCAGCATAAGGAGTCACTATGAACCTGATCTACAACAGTGAGCAGTACAGCGTCGTCGAATTCGGTGCCGATTCCGACCACGAAGCCCTGCGCTTCGGCGGCTACGAGATCATGGACAAGTCCGGCCAGCGTGAAATCTACATCGATGGCCCGGCGGCCGAACTGTTCCGCAAGGATGTCCAGGAACTGATCGCGTCCGAACCCACCATGGACGATATCGACAACTTCCTGAGCCGTTACGACGTGATGATGCGTCATCCCATGACCTTGCACTGATCGGGTCAAGCACTCCCGCTTTACAGGCAATGACGCCGCGCCCCCCGCGCGGCGTTTTCTTTTGGTCAGCTTGCCATCAGCGGCGCGCACGCGGCGTCCATTAAAATGGCGTTTTGCCGCCTTGACCACCTTGTCGTGAATTCATCCCCCATCAGCAGCGCCCAGACCGGCGTGCATGAGCAACTGGCCACCCTGGTGGCGCGCCACGCCGATCCCGCCCATCCGTTCCGCAAACCCGTCACCGATTACAACCAGCGCGCCTTCGATGCCAGCATGGCGGCCTGGCGCGCCGCAGGCGAGCCGCCGCTGATCCTCGACACCGGCTGTGGCGTGGGCTTGTCGACGCTGCACCTGGCGGCGCGCTACCCGGATCATTTCGTCATCGGCATCGACCAGTCGGCCGACCGCCTGGCCCGCAACACGCATTGGGATGGTCCGGAACCGGCGAATCTCTGCTTCGTGCGCGCCGACCTGGTCGATTACTGGCGGCTGGCGCATGAAACCGGGCTGCGGCCGGCGCGGCACTACCTGCTCTACCCCAATCCCTGGCCCAAGATCGGCCACCTGGCCCGGCGCTGGCAGGGCCATCCGGTGTTTCCCTTCATCGTGGCGCTGGGTGGGCAGCTGGAATGCCGCAGCAATTGGCAGATTTATGTCGAAGAATTCACTTCGGCCCTGAACCAGCTATCTGGCGGCACTTTCCGTACCGAAGCCTGGCAACCCGATCAGCCCATCACGCCCTTCGAGCGCAAATATCTCGCCTCAGGCCACACGCTGTGGCGGGTCGTGGCCGATCTGGATGCGCAGGCACTGACGGGCCACAGCGCATGACGCTCTCCGTCATCGCCCTGGTCCTGGCCGCTGCGCTGCTGCACGCTTCCTGGAACGCCCTGCTCAAAAGCAGCCACGACCGCCTGGCGTCACTCTCGCTCATGACCCTGGGTGCGGGGCTGGGCGCGATCCCGCTGGTGCTGTGGCGACCATGGCCGCAGGCAGAGAGCTGGTTCTACATCCTGCTCTCGGGCCTGCTGCACACCGGCTACAACCTGTTCCTGATCCGCGCGTACCGCATTGGCGACTTCGGCCAGTCCTATCCGATTGCGCGCGGCTCCTCACCCTTGCTGGTAGCGCTGGGGGCAGCGGTCTTTGCAGGCGAGCAGCTGGGCATCTATACGGTGATCGGCATCGCTCTGGTCTCGCTGGGCATCGTCAGCCTGGCCAACCTGCGCGCCATGCGCCGGCGCGAGCACCTGTCCGGCCCGCTGGCGGCCCTGGCGACCGGGGCCTTCATCGCGGCCTATACCATCACCGATGGCATCGGTGCGCGGCTGGCGGGCGACGCCATCGCCTATGCGGGCTGGCTGTTCGTGGCCGACAGCATCCCGCTGGCCCTGCTCTACCAGTACAAGCATGGACGCTCGCCGGTGGTGCTCTCGCACAAGGACACCTGGATCGGATTGGCGGGCGGCGTGATGTCGCTGCTGGCCTATGGCATCGTGATCTGGGCCGTGACGCTCGCCCCCATGGGCATGGTCTCGGCGCTGCGTGAGACCTCGGTGCTGTTCGCGCTCCTGATCGGCACGCTGTTCCTGGGCGAGAAGCTGACGCTGCGGCGCGTGCTGTCCTGTGCGGTCATTGCGGCAGGAGCCATCGTGCTTGGGGCGCATCACTGAGCCTGCAACGAAAAACGCCGGGATTGCTCCCGGCGTTCTCGTTTGCGGCGCACTGCGTGATGGCTTACAGCACCTTGCGCAGGAAATCGCGCGTGCGCTCATGGACCGGTTCACCCAGCACCTGCTGCGGCGGCCCTTCTTCCATGATGACGCCCTGGTCGATGAAGAAGACCCGGTCCGCCACTTCACGCGCAAAGCCCATCTCGTGCGTGACCACCACCATGGTCATGCCTTCTTCGGCCAGCTGCTTCATGACGGTCAGCACTTCGCCCACCAGTTCCGGATCCAGCGCGGAAGTAGGTTCATCGAACAGCATCACCTTCGGTTCCATGGCCAGTGCGCGGGCAATCGCCACGCGTTGCTGCTGGCCGCCGGAAAGCTGGTTGGGGAAGGCATCGATCTTGTCCAGCAGACCGACCTTCTGCAGCAGCTTCTCCGCCACCAGGACCGCGTCGCGGCGCGACAGCTTCCTGACCTGCATGGGCGCCATGATCAGGTTTTCCAGCACCGTCATGTGCGGGAACAGGTTGAAGCGCTGGAATACCATGCCCAACTCCGCGCGCAAGGCATTGAGGTTGACCTTGGGGTCATTGAGCTTGACGCCTTCGATGAAGATGTCGCCATCGCTGACTTCTTCCAGCCCGTTGAGGCAGCGCAGGAAGGTGCTCTTGCCCGAGCCCGAGGGCCCGATCACGCACACCACTTCGCGGGCGCGGATCTCGCAATCGATGCCGCGCAGAATGTGCGCCTGGCCGAAGCGCTTCTGCAGTTGATTGACCTTGATCATCGTGCTCATCGTGCATCTCCCTTGCCGTAACGTGCTTCCAGATGGCGTACCAGCGCCGCCAGCGCCAGCGTGATGACCCAGTAGATCACCGAGATGGTCAGGTACGGCTCCCAGTAGCGCGCGTAGGCACCCGAAACGGTACGCGCCGCATAGGCCAGTTCAGCCAGGCCGATGGCCGAAGCCAGCGAGGAATCCTTGACGATGGCAATGGCATTGTTGCCCAGCGGCGGCAGCATGCGGCGGAAGGCCTGCGGCAGCACCACGCGGCGCAGCGTGCCGAGGTAGCTCATGCCCAGCGAGCGCGAGGCTTCGCTCTGGCCACGGTCGATGGACTGGATGCCGGCGCGGAAAATTTCCGACACATACGCACCCGAGTTGAGCGTGATGGCCAGCACCGCCGAGGCGAAGGCACCGTAGTGCGAGCGGATCTCGCGCGCCAGGTCACCCGAGAGGATCAGGCCGCCGCTGGGGTTGATCAGCATCGGCATGAGCGCGAAGTGGATCAGCAGGATCTGCACGAACAGCGGCGTGCCGCGCAGGAAGCTGACGTAGAAGCGAATCGGCCACTGCACGCAGTAGCACAGGAAATATTTCCAGAAACCATGGCGTGCTTCGGCCAGGCGGCCCACGCCCAGCACCAGGCCCCAGCAGGTGCCGGCGATCACGCAGATGATCGCGGCCTTGAGGGTCATCCAGGTGCCTTCGACGAACAGCGGCGCGTATTCGCCGATGATTTCCCATTGGAAGAAGGAATGCATGATGAATCCGTTCAAACGGAGGTGTTGAGAAAAGCGGAGAAGCGGAAAAAAGCGGAACAGGCGATACCGGCGAACCCGGCAACACCAGCAGCCCACCCCGCAAGACGGCGCGGGGCGGCGCTTTCAGGCGAGTGCCCGGCCCCTGGGCCGGTGCACCGGAAGGCTTACTTCAGCGGCAGGGCCGGCACTTCGCCGTCGAACCAGGTCTTGTAGATCTTGGCGTAGGTGCCATCGGCGACGATCTGCTTCAGGCCGGCGTTGATCTTGTCCAGCAGTTCCTTGTTGCCCTTCTTGACGGCGATGCCGAAGTACTGGCGCACGAACTTGGTGTCACCGACCACCTTGAATTTCTTCTCGGGGTGGCTCTTGATGTAGAACTTGATCACGCCCACATCGCCCACGGCCGCATCAACGCCACCGCGATACAGTTCTTCCAGCATCAGCACGGTGTTGTCGAAACGGTGGATGGCGGTGCTGGACTTGCCCAGTTCTTCGGAGACCACGATGTCACCGGCGGTGGAGTTGACCACGGCCACTTGCGTCTTCTTCAGGTCGGCCAGCGAGGTGATCTTGGCATCGGCGTTGGTGATGATGACTTGTTCGGCCGGGAAGTACGGCAGCGAGAAGTCGACCATCTGGGCGCGCTTGTCGGTGATGGTGATGCCGGAGATGATGATGTCGCGGTCACCCTGGCCGAGGGTGGCGAAGATGCCTTCCCAGGGCGTGCTCACCAGCTGGATCTTGAAGTTGGAAGCTTGCGAGATGGCCTTGATCAGGTCGATGTCGAAACCGACCAGTTCCTTCTTCGGGGTTTCGAATTCGAAGGGGCGATAGGTACCGCCGGCGCCGACCACGTAGGTCTGGTCAGCTGCGAAGGTGCTGCCGGCAGCACAGGACAGGGCCAGCGCGCTGGCGGCCAGGGTGAAGAATTTCTTGAGAGACATGATGACTTCTTTCTGACGGAGGAGTAATCCGGGAGAGCAAGATGCGTGCGCACCCCGCTGTCGCCCCCGGCGTGCGAGCGCTTCCCGGCATGCGGGAATGCGGGGTGATTACCCTGCTCCCGCCCACCGGACGCGACAAAACCCTGAATGATCGGGCATTGCCCGCAATCCTTCAACCTCCAATTGCAGACGATGAGAGCCGTCAGCCAATCTCAGCGCATCAGTGTGGATTTCCCGAACAGACTTTCGACCAGGTCCACCACCACCTCCGCCGTCTGGTTGCGCACATCGCAGGCCGGGTTCAATTCCATCACATCCAGTGAAGCGAGGCGGCCGGTATCGGCGATCATTTCCATGCACAGCTGCGCCTCGCGATAGGTCGGCCCGCCCAGCACGGCCGTGCCCACGCCGGGAGCCAGCGCGGCATCGAGGAAATCCACATCGAAACTCACGTGCAGATGAGTATCCGGGCCCATGCCCGCCAGCGCCTCCTGCATGGTGGCGCGCATGCCGTATTCATCAATGTGGCGCATGTCGAAGACGCGCACGCCCAGTTCCCGCAGGTGGCGCTTTTCTTCACGGTCGACGCTGCGGATGCCGATCTGGCAGATCTGCTGCGGCTGCATGGCCGGCGTCTGGCCCCCCAGCCGGACCAGCGCTTCGGGCCCCACGCCCAGCAGACAGGCCACCGGCATGCCGTGGATATTGCCGGTTGGCGTCGATTGGCTGGTGTTGGCATCGGCATGGGCATCCAGCCACAGCACGCGCAAGTCCTTGCCGTGGGTGCGGCAGTGACGCGCCACGGCGGCAATCGACCCGACCGCCAGCGCGTGGTCGCCGCCCATGAGCAGCGGGACTTCGCCCTCGGCCAGGCTGCCCGATACGGCATCGAAGACGGCCTGGTTCCACTGCACCACCTGTTCCAGATGGCGCAAGCCCTGTACCGGCGGCTGCTGCGGATTGGCCGGACCGCCCAGGTCACCGCCGTCGATGACTTCCAGTCCATGCTGCTGCAGGCTGCGCTGCAGCTCGGCCACGCGCAGGGCGGCCGGTCCCATGGAGGCACCACGGCGGCTGGCGCCCACGTCGGTGGGGGCGCCCATCATCCTGATCTTGTTCATGCGTTTGCCAGCTCCTTGTAGGGAAGAACGGGGATGGCCAAGCCATACAAGTCCTTGGGGTTGTCCAGTACGGGGACCAGATCGATCTGCTGCGCGTGATGCGCATCGATATGGTCATCCAGGTAGCGCAGCGCCGAGAAATCTTCCAGCGCGAAACCGACCGAATCGAAGACCGTCACCTCATGGGCATCGCGGCGGCCCGGCGACTTGCCGGCCAGCACTTCCCACAATTCGGTCACGGCAAAGTCCGGCGGCATCTGCTGCACTTCCCCTTCGATACGCGATTGCGGTGCGAATTCCACCACCACGCGCGCTTTCTCCAGCACGCCGCGATGCAGTTCGGTCTTGCCGGGGCAATCGCCGCCGACCGCATTGAGGTGCATGCCCGGTTCGATCATGTCCGGATGCACGATCACCGCGCGGCGCTTGTCGGCCGTCACGGTGGTGACGATGTCAGCACCCGCCACCGCCTCGGCCGTGCTGCGCGCACGGATCAGCCGCAATGCAGGCCAATCGCGCAGATTACGCATCAGCTTGTCCGTGGCGGCCGGGTCGACATCGAAGAGCCGCAATTCCGTGATGCCCAGCAGCGTATGGAAGGCGATGGCCTGGAACTCCGACTGCGCACCATTGCCGATGAGTGCCATGCTGCGGCTGTTCGGCCGCGCCAGGTGATGCGCCGCCAGTACCGAGGTCGCTGCCGTGCGCAAGGCCGTGGTCAGCGTCAGTTCCGACAGCAGACGCGGATAGCCGCTGGCCACCTCGGCCAGCACACCGAAGGCGGTAACCGTCAACAAACCCTGCGCCGTATTGGCGGGATGGCCGTTGACGTACTTGAAGGCATACCAGCGTCCATCCGAAATGGGCATCAGCTCGATCACCCCGCGCGCCGAGTGGCTGGCCACACGCGCGCTCTTGTCGAATTGCGGCCAGCGCAGGAAGTCCTCGCGCAGATACTGCACCATGCCGCCGGTCACCTCCGGCAAGGGATGCGTGGCCAGATAGGCTTGCAGGTCCGACGTTCCGATGTACTTGACCATGATGCATCAGCCCCATGTGCAGAGGCTGCCTCGGCAGTGGCGATGGATGAAATCTTATCCACAACGATGCGAAACAGGCTTTCGTTTTTCGTCATGATTTGCCATGATGACGAAATATTATTTCGTGGCGATGAATCTCATGGACAAGATCGACATCAAGATCCTGGAACTGCTGCAAGCCGATGGCCAAATCAGCAACGTTGACCTGGCCGAGCGCATCCATCTCTCGCCGCCGCAGTGCATGCGGCGCGTGCGTGCGCTGGAGGAGCAAGGCGTGATCCGCCGCTATGCCGCCCTGGTGGCACCGGCCGAGGTCGGGCTCAATGTCACGGCCTTTGTCTCGCTGTCGCTGGACCGGGCGCAATTCAAGCAGGTGCGCGCAGTGGAAAAGGTGATCAAGGCCTTTCCTGAAATCGTCGAGTGCTACACCATTTCGGGCGACTTCGATTACCTGCTCAAGGTAGTCTCGCAGGATCTCAAGAGCCTGTCGCACTTCCTCACCGACCGGCTGATGCAGGTCCCCGGCGTGGCCGGGCTGCGCTCCATGATCTGCCTGGAAGAGGTCAAGCCGACCTCGCCATTGCCCATCACCCTGCCCCCGCGCTAAGCCCGGGCACTCCACAAAAAAACAGGGCCGCCCCGAAGGACGGCCCTGCTTTTGCATCACGCGGCGTGCGCTATGCCGCTCAGATCTCCACCTTGGTGCCCAGCTCCACCACCCGGTTGGCCGGGATGTGGAAGAAGTCCGAAGGCTTGGCGCCGTTCTGGTACATCCAGGCGAACAGGCGCTCGCGCCACAGCGACATGCCCAGCAGCTTGCTCGGCACCACCGTGTCGCGCGCCAGGAAGAAGGAGGTATCCATCAGGTCGAAGTGATGGCCGAACTGCTGTTCTGTCAGCGTCATGACCTTCTGCACTTCCGGCGCTTCCTTGAAACCGAAGGCGGCGCGCAGCAGATAGACGTCGCCACCCAGCTCCTTCATGGTCAGGCGCTCGCTGTCGGCCACGTATGGCACGTCCCAGATGCTGATCTTCAGGAAGAACACGCGCTCATGCAGGATGCGGTTGTGCTTCAGGTTGTGCAGCAGGGCGACCGGGACGGTGGCGATGTTGCCGGTCATGAAGACGGCGGTACCGCCCACGCGATGCGGCGGATGCGCCAGCAGGCCTTCGATGAAGGGCTCGATGGGAATGCCGTCATCCTTGATGCGCATGCGCAGCAGCATGCGGCCCGAGTACCAGGTCATCAACAGGAAGAAGGCCGCGCCGCCGATGACCAGCGGGAACCAGCCACCCTCGGTGAGTTTGAGCAGGTTGGCCGCGAAGAAGGCCACGTCGACCACCATGAAGCAGCCGATGGCCACCACCACGGCCGGCATGCGCCACTTCCAGATGTGGCGCATCACCACGCCCAGCAAGATGGTAGTGATCACCATGGTGGTGGTCACGGCCACACCATAGGCGGCGGCCAGGTTGTCGGATTTCTTGAAGGCCAGCACCACGGCCACCACCAGCACCAGCAGCATCCAGTTGATCAGGGGAATGTAGATCTGGCCCTGTTCATCCTCGGAGGTATGCAGGATGCGCATGCGCGGCACGAAGCCCAGCAGGATGGCCTGGCTGGTCAGCGAGAAGGCCCCCGAGATCACTGCCTGCGACGCAATCACCGTGGCGCAGGTGGCCAGCACCACCATGGGCAGCACCAGCGGATCGGGGATCATCAGGTAGAAGGGATTCTTGATCGCATCCGGATTGGCGATCAGGTTGGCGCCCTGGCCGAAGTAATTGATCAGCAGCGACGGCATGACCGTAAACAGCCACGCGTAGCGGATCGGCTTGATGCCGAAGTGGCCCATGTCGGCGTACAACGCCTCGGCCCCGGTCAGCACCAGCACCACCGAGCCCAGCACGATGAAGGCCTGCAGCGAATGCTCGGCCATGAAATGCACGGCGTAATACGGGTTGATCGCCACCAGCACCTCGGGCGCCTTGACGATGTTGTAGAGGCCCAGCAGCGCCAGCGAGAAGAACCACAGGAACATCACCGGCCCGAAGAAGCGGCCCACCACGCTGGTGCCATGCCGCTGGATCAGGAACAGGATCACCACGATCACCAGCGTGAGCGGAATGACCGCATGCGCCGTACTCGGCGCGGCGATCTCCAGCCCTTCCACCGCCGAGAGCACGGAGATGGCCGGCGTGATGACGACGTCGCCGTAGAACATGCAGGCACCGAAGACGCCCAGCATCATCAGCAGCTTGGCGCGCGGCGACCCCGAGATGGCTGAGCGCAGCGACAGCGCCATCAGCGCCAGCACGCCGCCTTCGCCGTTGTTGTCGGCGCGCAGCACGAACATCACGTACTTGATGGTGACCACGATGGAGATCGACCAGAACAGCATCGAGATGATGCCCAGCACCGCGCCCGGAGAAAAGGCGATGCCGTGGTCGGGGCTGAAACATTCCTTGAGTGCGTACAGCGGACTGGTACCGATATCGCCGAACACCACACCCAGCGCAGCCAGGGTAATCAGGTGGAATTTGGTCGACCGGAGGGAAAGGCCTGAATTGGTATGAGATGAACCCATCTTGCTCCCTTTGCTTCTTCAAATAGAGTGCCGGCGGACAGGTTCTGGGGGCAGACGCCACCCTCGGCGGGGAGGGCTGGCCACTGTCCGGGCAGGACGCGTACTTTAGCGCACTCTACCCGTGGTGCGCTCAAAATGCCGCTGACGACATCCTGACGTTGCGCGCGCGCCTCTCGCCTGGCTTGCGGAACTTGACAGCCGCGCACGGACGCGGTTCCGGAATTGCACTGCCGCAAAAACCTTCATATCGCCTGGAACCGCCGTGGGACAAGGTTTTGCGGCCCATACAGCGGCCGCATATCGATATGCGGTAATCGAGTTTTTCTTTCTCCCCTGCCCTTTATATACTCCGAACGAATAAAGAACCGCGTTTTACCACCATGACGGTTCTAAGCCGAAACCGCACATCCACTGCCGGATTCTCCACCGAAGCCGGCCGACCTCCACCGCACAGGACATCATGACTACACGACTCTCTTCCAAAGGGCGCCTGCGGCGTCTCTTTACCACCACCCTGGCGCTGTCGCTGCTGGGCGCGCCGCTGGTGGCGCGCGCCGAAGGCCAGCTGCGCATTGCCGAGCAGTTCGGCATCGTCTACCTGCTGTTGAACGTGGCCCAGGACCAGCAACTGATCGAAAAGCACGGCAAGGCGGCCGGGGTCGATATCAAGGTGGAGTGGCTGAAGCTCCCCGGCGGTTCGGCCGTCAATGACGCGCTGCTGTCGGGTTCGGTCGATATCGCCGGCGCCGGCGTAGGCCCGCTGCTGACCATCTGGGACCGCACCTATGGCAAGCAGAACGTGCGCGGCGTCGCCTCGCTGGGCAACTTCCCGTACTACCTGGTGAGCAACAATCCCAAGGTCAAGACCATCGCCGACTTCGGCGACAAGGACCGCATCGCCGTGCCTGCGGTGGGCGTGTCGGTGCAGTCGCGCGTATTGCAGCTGGCCTCGGCCAAGCTGTGGGGCGACGCCCAGTACAACAAGCTGGACAAGGTCAGCATCGCCGTACCGCACCCGGATGCGACCGCCGCCATCATCAGCGGCGGCACCGAGATCACCGGCCACTTCGGCAATCCTCCGTTCCAGGAACAGGAACTGGCGGGCAACCCCAACGCGCACATCGTGCTGAAGTCCTATGACGTACTGGGTGGCCCCTCCTCAGCCACCGTGCTGTACGCCACCGAGAAATTCCGCAAGGACAATCCCAAGACCTACGGTGCCTTCCTCGGTGCTCTGGATGAAGCGGCCAAATTCATCAGCGCCAATCCCGAGAAGGCCGCCGACATCTACCTGAAGGTCAACAAGGGCAACACCGACCGCAAGCTGCTGCTGCAGATCATCAAGAACCCGGAAGTGCAGTTCAAGATCGCCCCGCAGAATACCTATGGCCTGGCCGAGTTCATGCATCGCGTGGGGGCCATCAAGAACAAGCCCGCCTCCGTGAAGGATTACTTCTTTGATGACGCGCACGTCCAAGGGGGCAGCTGAAATGGTTTTTTCGCTGAAATCATATAAACCATTTGCAGCCATGCTGGCCGGCGTCATCGCGCTGGGCAGCGCAGCCTCTGTCCACGCCGAAGGCACGATTCGCATCGCCCAGCAATTCGGCATCGGCTACCTGATCCTCGACGTGGTGCAGGACCAGAAGCTGATCGAAAAATATGGCAAGCAGGAAGGTGTGGACATCAAGGTCGAGTGGACCAGCCTGTCGGGCGCCACCGGCATGAACGAAGCCCTGCTGGCCGGTGCCCTGGACGTGGTCTCGGCCGGTGCGCCGCCGGCCCTGGTACTGTGGGACCGCACGCGCGGACGCCAGAACGTCAAGGCAATCGCCTCGCTGGGCTCCATGCCCAACTACCTGCTGAGCAACAATCCCAAGGTCAGGACCATCAAGGACTTCAGCGACAAGGACCGCATCGCGGTCCCGGCCGCAGGCGTCGGCTTCCAGTCGCGCACGCTGCAGATCGAGACTGCCAAGGTGTTCGGCAAGGAAGATTTCAAGCGCTTCGACAGCATCAGCGTGAGCCTCTCGCATCCGGATGCCACGGCGGCCCTGATCGCGGGCGGCTCGGAAATCAATGCGCACTTCTCCAGCCCGCCCTTCCAGTACCAGGCGCTGGAAAACAAGAACGTGCACAAGGTCATCAGCTCCTACGACATCATGGGCGGCCCGGCGACCTTCAACGTGCTCTACACGACGCAGAAATTCCACGACGAGAATCCCAAGACCTACCGCGCCTTCTACAAGGCGCTGGTGGAAGCGGCCGAGTTCGTGCGCAACAACAAGGCCAAGGCAGCCGATACCTTCATCCGCGTGCAGAAGTCCAAGCTCTCGCCGGAGTTCGTGCGCCGAATCGTGGAAGACCCGGAAATCAACTTCACCGTCTCGCCCGAGCGCACCTTCGTCTATGCCGAGCAGCTGCATGCGCTGGGCGTGCTGAAGAATCGCGCCAGCAGCTGGAAGGATTACTTCTTCGAGGAAGCGTATGCACAACCCGGCAGCTGAAACCGCCAGCGTGAGCGCCGCGGCCAGCCTGCAGCCGCTGCTGCAGGTGGACCGCGTGAGCCTGCAATACCGTACCGCCACGGCCGTGGTGCAGGCCACGCATGAAGTCAGTTTCGACGTGCATCCGGCGGACCGCTTCGTGCTGCTGGGCCCGTCGGGCTGTGGCAAGTCCAGCCTCCTCAAATCGGTCGCGGGCTTCCTGCCGCCGGCTGGCGGCGAGATCCGTCTCGACGGCCAGGTAGTGCATCAGCCGGGGCCGGACCGCATCGTGGTGTTCCAGGAATTCGACCAGCTGCCGCCGTGGAAGACGGTGCTGCAGAACGTGATGTTTCCGCTGCTGGCCTCGCGCACGCTGGGCAAGCGCGAGGCTGCCGAGCGCGCCCGCCATTACCTGGAGAAGGTGGGCCTGGCACGCTTTGCCGATGCCTATCCGCATACGCTCTCGGGCGGCATGAAGGCGCGCGTGGCGATTGCCCGCGCGCTGGCGATGCAACCCAAGATGCTGCTGATGGATGAGCCCTTCGCCGCCCTCGATGCGCTGACCCGCCGCAAGATGCAGGAAGAATTGCTGGCACTGTGGGATGAGGTGCGCTTCACCCTGCTGTTCGTGACGCACTCCATCGAAGAGGCGCTGGTGGTGGGCAACCGCATCCTGCTGCTCTCGCCCCATCCGGGCCGCGTGCGCGCCGAGATCAACAGCCATCAATACGACTTGTCCAGCCTCGGTGGCGTGGGCTTCCAGCAGACCGCGCAGCGCATTCACCGCCTGCTCTTCGATGAAGGCGGCGAGACCAGCGCGGCCAGCACAGCGGCACCGGTCATCAATTTCAGCGATGTCCGTTTTTCTTACTAAAGACCGAAATACGCCATGCCCCAGACTCCCCCGATCCGCGACGAATACGAACTGCCGCTGACTCCCCTGCCCGGCCTGGTACTGCAGCGCCAGTTCTCGCTGCCGCAGCGCATCTGGCAACAGGGCTGGGTGCGCAAGGGGGCCATCCTGCTGCTGCTGGCGTTGATATGGGAAGGCGTCGCGCGCTGGCAGAACAATGACCTGCTGCTGCCGACCTTCCTGCAGACGGCGCAGGCCTTCATCGATGGCCTCAAGACGGGCGAGCTGTTCGGCAAGACCTGGCTGTCGCTGCAGGTGCTGCTGAAGGCCTATCTGCTGGGCATCGTGGCAGCCTTCGTGCTGACCACGCTGGCGGTATCGACGCAATTCGGGCGCGATCTGCTGGGTACGCTCACCTCGATGTTCAATCCGCTGCCGGCCATTGCGCTCTTGCCCATCGCCCTGCTGTGGTTCGGGTTGGGCCAAGGCAGCCTGATATTCGTGCTGGTACATTCGGTGCTGTGGGCGCTGGCGGTCAATACCTATGCGGGCTTCCTGGGCGTCTCGGACACCCTGCGCATGGCCGGCCGCAACTATGGCCTGCGCGGCCTGGGCTTCGTGCTGCAGGTACTGGTGCCGGCCGCCCTGCCCTCCATCCTGGCGGGATTGCGCATCGGCTGGGCGTTTGCATGGCGTACGCTGATTGCTGCAGAACTGGTCTTCGGTGCCACCAGCGGCAAAGGCGGACTGGGCTGGTACATCTTCCAGAATCGCAACGAACTCTATACCGACAAGGTCTTCGCCGGGCTGGCTATGGTGATCCTGATTGGCCTGCTGGTAGAGAACCTGGTCTTCAATACGCTGGAACGCGTGACCGTGAAGAAGTGGGGCATGCAGCGCTGAGCGCGCTGCAAGTCCAGACTGGCTGTTGCTCAGGAGTTAGTTGCGTTTGCGGACTTACAGCAGCGACAGCTGGTTGGGATCCTCGCGCCGCCGCGATTGCGCCTTGCGGCGCGGGTCGATGACCTGGCCGATATCGCGGCCTTCGGTGGAAATGCCCTCGATGGCCAGCAGCAGTTTCTTGACGTGCAGCCCGCCGGCAAAGCCGGTCAGTTCGCCACCGGTGCCGATGACACGATGGCAGGGCGCGATGATGGAAATGGGATTGCGGCCATTGGCGGCCCCCACGGCGCGCACCGCCTTGTCGTTGCCGAGCTGGCGTGCGATATCGAGATAGGTGCGGGTCTGTCCATAAGGGATGTCGAGCAGGGCCGACCAAACCTGGCGCTGGAATTCGGTACCTTCGAAATGCAGCGGGATGTCGAAGCTCTCGCGTTCGCCGGCAAAATATTCGCGCAGCTGATGTTCGGTTTCGATCAGGACCGGACGGTCTTCATCTTCCACCATTTCACCCAGGCGCACGCGCAGGGCGTCGTCGTCCTCCCAAAGGATGGCCGCCAGGTGATCCCCCTTGGCCACCAGCTTGAGCAAACCGGCCGGGGAGGCCATCAGCTTGTACGCGTATTCCATTGGCATCTCTTTTGTTGCGTTGAGGGGGCTGATTCTACTGTGTTACCGCTTGAGGTCGTCAAGAATGTTCCAGAAACTTCGATGGCGAAATGGATGCTGGCAGTGGATCATCGCATCCTCATATCGCAATCGACACTACGCTCATGGACAAACCCCGCAGGCCGGTGCCCGACCCGTTCGGCATATGGAAATTGCTTCCAACCAAAACTGGCGATTATCAACAAACCCTACGCAGGGAATGGGATGACCGGAGCTTGCTGCAAGCAAAAAAAAAAGCGCCGATAACATCGACGCTTGCTTCACGATATTGAACGGCTTCACACCGTCAACACCGAATGTCCGCTCTCGTTGAACGCGTCATACACCCGCGTGCACACGCGGCAAAACAGATGGCTGCGCTTGACATGGTGATGCCGCAGCACCAGCTGCAGCGCCACGCCTTCGCAATGCGGGCAAGCCTCGCGCATCGGACCGACCGGCGTGACGTCGGCGGCCAGGTAGCCGTTGGGGGTCATGATGCCATCCACGACTTCGCGCGGATCCAGCTCCACCAATTTCAACAGCAGCGGTGCCGTGCGCTGGTAATGGCGCGTGCGTTCGCGCGGGGGAACGAGGGGACTGAAGGGCAGGGGCGGGGACGATCGGACATCCGGTTGCCGGGTGGCCATGCTCATGGGTATCTCCTGGGTGAGAACTGCTGAGACTGTTCGGATCTGCGTGAGAAGGAAGGGCGCGCGCCACTTCCGGGTGCCGCATCCGGGCTGGCTGTTCTCTCCGGGTGGAAGCAGCTGGCGGCGCGACGAGTCTTTACTCTAGTCGGCGCTGCGGCGGACTTCAATGGCCACTTGCAAAGAAATTTTGTGTTGTCTGGACTGCAATTACTCAGGTACTGGTTATCATCGGCCAGGCAAAAAATTACGCTACCGATTTTCGAATTTGCAAGCAGAACGGCCCACGACTTTGCTTTCGCGGCATCCTGAGCCGCTGCATGCCCGAACTGCTACAAATCACCCCATTGGCTCTACAATCTCAGCATGACAACGCTCAACGACATCGAAGCCGCCGCCCTGCGGCTGCAAGGCCAGATCCTGGAGACGCCCTGCGTGGAATCGCGCACGCTGTCCCAGATCGTCGGCGCCCAGGTCTTCCTTAAATTCGAAAACCTGCAATTCACCGCCTCCTTCAAGGAACGCGGCGCCTGCAACAAGATGGTCGACGTCGCCGCCAGCGAAGGCGGTGCGCGCGGCGTGGTGGCCATGTCGGCCGGCAACCATGCACAAGGCGTGGCCTATCACGCACAGCGGCTGGGCTTGCCGGCCACCATCGTGATGCCGCGCTTCACGCCCGGCGTAAAGATCGAGCGCACACGCGGCTTCGGTGCCAATGTCGTGCTGCATGGCGACACCCTGGAAGCGGCCCGCACCCACGCCTACGAACTGGCCGAAAAAGAGGGCCTGACCTTCGTCCATCCCTATGACGACGAAGCCATCATCGCAGGCCAGGGCACGGTCGCGCTGGAGATGATGAAGGCGGTACCGGACCTGGATTGCCTGGTGGTTTCCATCGGCGGTGGCGGCCTGCTGGCCGGCATGGCCGTGGCCGCGCGCGCCATCAAGCCGGAGATCGAGATCGTGGGCGTGCAGACACGCCGCTTCCCGACCATGTTCAATGCCGTCAAGGGTACGGAACACCCGGTCGGTGCCAGCACCATCGCCGAAGGCATCGCGGTCGGCACGCCCGGCACGCTGACCCGCGCCATCATCGCGCGCGAAGCCGACGAGCTGCTGCTGGTCGATGAAGGCGATATCGAACAGGCCGTGCTGATGCTGCTGGAAATCGAAAAGACCCTGGTGGAAGGGGCGGGCGCCGCCGGACTGGCCGCGCTGGTGCGCTATCCGGACCGCTTCCGCGGCAAGCGCGTGGGACTGGTGCTGTCGGGCGGCAACATCGATCCGCTGTTGCTGACGGCCATCATCGAACGCGGCATGGTGCGCGCCGGACGCCTGGCCCGCGTCAAGGTCAGTTCACGCGACGTGCCCGGCACGCTGGCGCGCATCACCGGCATCGTCGCCGAAGCCGGTGCCAACATCGATGAAGTGCACCATCAACGTGCCTTCACGCTGCTGGCCGCGCAGAACGTGGATATCGAACTGGTGCTGCAAACCCGTGGCCGTCCGCATCTGGCCCAGGTGCTGCAAGCCTTGCGCGCGGCCGGCTTCGAGGCCGAAGAACTGCACTGACCGCAAGCCTCGCCGCCGCGCCGGATCCCGGATTCAGCGGCGGCGATGGAACCGGATCTTCTGTTCCAGCGGCGGCAGGGCATCACCGCTATCGCCACAGCCATCACACGCACCGCCACCACAGCCCCCGCTTTTGGCGGGCGGCAACCAGCGCCGGCCCAGCGCCTGCCACATCCCCGCACGACGACGCATCAGCCAGCTCGCCAGCCGCGCCTGCCAGCGCCAGCTTGCCGAGGGTGCCAGCTTGCGCAGCATGTAGAGCGCACTGGCCGTCACCAGCGCGGCAATGACCGCGTATTGCCACCACAGCGTGTGATTCATGCCAGCCACCTCGCGATGTTGTAGGTCAGGAAGGAAGCGGCATAGGCCAGCACGAACATGTAGCCGAAGGACAGCGCCACCATGCGCCAGGACTGCGTCTCGCGGCGGATGATGGCCAGCGTGGACATGCACTGCGGTGCAAAGGCGAACCACACCATCAGCGACAGCGCACTGGCCAGCGAGATATGCGCAGCCAGCGCGCTTTGCAGGGCCGCGCCTTCTTCACCGCCCACCGCATAGACGGTGGCCAGGGTGGCCACGGCGGTTTCCCGCGCGGCAAAGGCGGGGATCAGCGACAGGCTGATCTGCCAGTTGAAGCCCAGCGGAGCGAACAGCATTTGCAGGCTGTGGCCGATATAACCGGCGATGGAATAGTCGATGGCGGCGCGGGTCGCGCCCTCCGGTGCCGAGGGGAAGGTGCAGATGGCCCACATCAGCACCGTCAGCGCCAACATCACGCCGGTCAGGCGCTTGAGGAAGATGGCACCGCGTTCCCACAGGCCCAGCGCGATATCGCGCCAATTCGGCAGGCGATAGGAAGGCAGCTCCATCAACAGCGCGCGCTCCTGGCGCGCATTGCCGATGCGCTTGGCCACCCAGGCCACCAACATGGCGGCGGCAATCCCCGCCACATAGAGACAGAACAGCGCCAGCCCTTGCAGATTGAAGATCCCCAGCACCGGACGATGCGGAATGAAGGCACCGATCAGCAGGGCATACACCGGCAGGCGCGCCGAACAGGTCATCAGCGGCGCGACCAGGATGGTCGCCAGCCGGTCACGCGGATCGGTGATGCTGCGCGTGCCCATGATGCCGGGAATGGCACAGGCGAAGCTGGAAAGCAGGGGGATGAAGGAACGTCCCGACAAGCCCACCGAGACCATCAGCTTGTCCAGCACGAAGGCCGCCCGGGGCAGGTAGCCGGATTCCTCCAGCAACAAGATGAAGAAGAACAGCACCAGGATCTGCGGCAGGAAACCCAGCACCGTGCCCAGCCCGGCCAGCAGGCCATCGGTGACCAGCCCGCGCAAGGGCCCCTCCGGCAGCCATTCGCCGACCACGCCGCCGAGCGTGCCGAAACCATCGGCAATGGCGTCCGTCATCGGCTTGCCGATGGCATACACCGCCTGGAACACCAGGAACATGGTCAGCGCCAGCAACAGCACCCCGAACACAGGATGCAGGGCCACGCGGTCGATCGCATCATCGCGGCGGTCGGTCGGGGCCGGCATCACCACGGTATCGGCCAGCAGGGCGCGCACTTCCACGTGCAAGTCATCCGGTTCTTCGGCGGCCGGGGAGGGCACGGGGGCCTGCGTATCGATGGCCGCCACCAGCGCGCGCGTGCCGCCGCGCCTGACCGCGATGGTCTCGATGACCGGCATGCCCAGGCGCTGCGACAGCGCCGCCACGTCGATGCGGATACCGCGCCGGGCGGCTGCATCCATCATGTTCAGCGCCAGCACCATGGGCCGGCCCAGGCGGCGCACCTCCAGCACGAAGCGCAGGTGCAGGCGCAGGTTGGTGGCATCGGCCACGCAGACGATCAGGTCCGGCACCGTCTCGCCGGGATAGCGGCCGGCCAGCACCGCCTGCGTCACGCGTTCATCAGGGCTCACCGATTGCAGGCTGTAAGCGCCCGGCAGGTCCATCACACGTACATGGCGTCCGGAAGGGGCGGTGAAGACACCCGACTTGCGCTCCACGGTCACGCCCGCGTAGTTGGCGACCTTCTGGCGCGCGCCAGTCAGCTGGTTGAAGAGGGCGGTCTTGCCGCAATTGGGATTGCCCACCAGGGCGATGTTGAGGGCGGCGCTGCTCATGCCGCCACTCCCGCAGCCAGCGTCACGCGCTCGGCTTCGGCACGGCGCAGGGCAAATCGCGTCGAGCCGATCTGGACCACGATGGGATCGCCGCCAAAGGGCGCGCTGGCCACCACCCGCACCGGTTCACCGCGCACGAAACCGAGGTCGCGCAGGCGCGCGGCCACGGCATCGGCGGGTTGAAGGTCAGTCACCTGGTCGACGATGGCACCGACCCCCTTGGCTAGTTCAGTAAGACGCATGGTTTTTCTTCTGATCAGGATTCAGGAACGATTCTCATTATATTCCTTCACCCTGATGAACGCCTGACGGCTGCTGACCGGCTGCGCCCCGCCCGGCCTTGTCCGGCGCGGCTGCGGCGATATGCCGCAGCCGCCGCCGCGCAATCCTCTCCAAAGTGTTGGATTAAAGATAATGAAAGAAACGCAACTTCATCATTTTCTTTTATCATCTGAACAATAATTTCGGCAATCATGTCGCTTCTTCGCCGAATCCCGTTGAAATTTCCATGCGTAAATTTTTGCAGCGCACTATACTTATTTTTGTTTCCGCAGGGAAATGCATGACCGGCTGCGCAGGCCGGATGACTGGGAGCCGGAAGGGCCGCGTGGGGGTGGCCAGGCCGGTGCGATCGATTCAAGCAGCTTGCACGGGACCAGGCCTGGCGGCCTGAGTGACAACAACAAGATGATTCCACATCCAGCAGGGCCCGCCGGATCCGACATGCCGCAGCCGATGCCGCTGCGCACGTTGCTGGCTGAAATCAGCGCATTGACGCTGCACGTACAGCAACTGAGCCGCATGGCTGGCGAAGCCAGCGCACTGATCGACAACAGCCAGAGGCCGGCACCCATTGACCCGGTACCCTTGCGGGCCGGGGGCCAGGATGACGAGGCCGATGCCAGCCCCGCCCATCCATCCCGCTCGGTGGACCTGGAAGACGCCATCCTGCGCATCTTCGACGAGACCTTCGGTCCGCGCACCGACACCCTGGAACGCCAGATGAGCATGAGCCTGATCGCCGAGATCGGCCCGGCCGCCTTCGTGCAGAAGGTGCTGTGGGGCGAGGAGATCAGCGACATCGCGCTGACCATCGCGCTGGAGCGCATGCTGCCCGCGCTGGAAATGCTGGTGGAGGCGCATCCGCGCGCCTTCCTGCGGCAGGCCAACTCGGTGCTGGGGCGCTTCAAGTCCAACTAGAACCCATTTCATAAATAGGCGTGAGATGCGTTCTGTCCAGAAAGGGCGCTGGCAAGGCGCGCGACGCGTCGTGTGGCGGTGCCACACGCAAGGAGTGCAACGCGGCCAGCGCCCTTTCTGGACAGAACCCGGAGGGAGCGGCCCGTTTGGGCGAATTGCTGCGTTACGAATTTGGGTCAAGACGCCCAGTCTTGACCCAAATTCGCGCCTTGCACTTCATCCCAAAC
>Ga0105238_10000127_pt1 | contig 83449 bp, 100 predicted proteins | sample KBSC34metaG_FD_81526 | JGI IMG/M metagenome (GOLD analysis project Ga0105238, IMG submission 81526) | Corn rhizosphere microbial communities from Kellogg Biological Station, Michigan, USA - KBS C3-4 metaG | ecosystem: Host-associated > Plants > Roots > Rhizosphere > Soil | place: Michigan, USA...
AATAGATTGGCCTGGATGCTTTGGAGTTCATCTATGGTTTGATTCTGATTAGGGGGTTGATTTGTAGCCATATAATATAAATATCAAAGCCGGGGCTATTTTTTCCCGGCTTTTGTAACATATGCTTCTGATTTTGATCGTTTTTTAGGAGGAACTCTCTTTGAAAGATCCGTTGTACTGGTTAATATCTTGTTTTTCTTATCTATTTCATCTGCAAGTTTCTGATTTTCATCAGATATCTTCATTATATAATACTTTCTGAGATAAGTCGGCATTTCGTAAGCATCCGTAAAAGTATAAGCTCCTTTGGATTCTCTAACTAAAAAATCGATCTCATCATATAATATTTTTTTATAGGAGATATGGAGATCGAAAAAAGGTAGTATTTATTGGTAACGGAAGGCCCTCCAATACCTCGCCGTTTTCTAAGATATAATCGAATTTAAAATCTATACCAGGGGAATTTTCATACATATTTTTACCCAATTCAACTGAATCCATCGTTATCAATCCATTATTTACAAAGTCTCTAATTGCGGCGGTAGATCTATCTCCATTTACGGCTACAATTTTATGATACCAATGTATAGAAGCTTCTTTGGTGTTTTCTTCATTATAATGCTTTTTCATTGCCGCAATTTCTGTAGCAATCGATTCCTCATCTTTATGAGTTAATAATTTATAAGTTATATTTACACCTGTTATAGGTAACACAAATTCAAATTCATTCTTGCCAGGTTGAATAGATGATTCATTAAATGACTTATCTTTAATCGTAGTAAGATCTACTTTTATTTGCTTTGGTTTATATTCTCCTGGTAAAAGATAATTTAAATCATAATACTTACCAAACATAAGTATTCTAGAAGCTACAAATATAGCATTTTTATCACCAACAATGATATCGTCATAATTTATCTTAGATACGATCAGCGATTTAATCAAACGAGTCATCGTAGTTCCTTCTTCTTTGAAAGAATCATTCGCTAAAATATCTTCTTGTGCGGCTCCGCCGAACATCATTTCTATTGTACCAGAACTTAATGGATTGTCTTTCGCGTATATAAGACCTTTTGAAGGAAGAGGAATAACCTGTGTGGGTTTTTGATAAGCCATAACTTAATTATTTGTGTATATAAATATCATATAATAGAAAAACCTCCGGGTCTAAGCGGAGGTTTCTGATTCCGAAGGTAGCTCAGAATTACGAGTTCTGATACAATTTTTATAGTTCAAATCTATGATCCTTAATACGTTCTGCAACTTCGGCAGGCTTTTTGCCTTTCTTATGAGCTTTCGCTATATAAGGCATATATTTTTCTTTGATTTTCTTTCCATGACTTTCATCTTTACAATATTTACCAAGAGCTTTGACTACCTTATCACCAAATATATTGGCTTTTTCAGCATCTTCTTGCAAGATAGCATCTCTTGCATCTTTCATTTCAGCAATAACTTTGGTTGCTTCATGTAAATGTTTAGCTAATTTTCCTGAAAGTTTTTCAAGTTTCTTGTCTTTATTAGCTTCTGCAAATTCATTTAATGAATTAACATCTTCAGACAATCCTTGAAGAGTTGCGAATACTTCAGATACTTTGGGAGCAATTTCTTCTTCGTTAAGTTCTCCTTCTTCCGATGAACCTTCTTCTAATTCACCAGGCTTTACGAATTTTACATCATCTCCATTTTTAGTAGCATCTTTAGCTTTCTGCTTATTTTCTTCAGATGCTGAATCTGAAGTTCCATCCGGAGACGGAATCGTTAATTCTTCTTTAAGGATCTCTTTATAACATTCTCTTACTAGGTCTTTAAATTTTTTCATTAGTTTGTTAAATTAGAAATTCAAGACGCAATAATCCATTTTCAAAATAATAGGTATCATCAAAGCTTGATCACCTGCAGACCAATCCAATTCGCCAAAAGCAGCATCTTTCACCCAAGATCCTATCATTTTCCATTCTCCGATTATATCTCCAACTGGTCCAACCAGTTCAAGTGTAATATCTTTTTTATAGAAATCAGAATAACCAGCACGTCCTGTAACAGATTCATAACAAAGACGAGCCCATTCCATTACAGCTTGTTGTCCTGAAGGTGTAATAGGATCGTATAATTCCATTGTTACATCCTGCCATTCTCTTTTACCAGCTACGAAGAAATAAGTATTGATATGATCAATTTTGATTTCTGCATCAGTAAAGTGGGGAGAAGTGACTTTTTTAATAATGTAGGATGGAATTCCATCAATATACATGTAGAAACGGTTAGCTACCTTTGGTTGAAAAGCAGTAAACATAATTTCGTTAGGGTCCAGAATCGACATTGATATTTAATTAGTTATATTATTAATTATTGTGAAACAACTGTACCATTAGAAATAAGAGTTCCTGTTGGGTTTATTGTAAAATTCAATACGATATATTCCGCAGTTTTAGTTGGCCATACTCTTATTTCGCCGACTAATTCATTCTGATCGATAACATCAGCAGTATTATTAGTTTCATCCATTATTACCTGGATAGCATAAACACCTTGTTTAGATTGGACAAAAGAGAAATAAGGTCTTACAGCGTTTAAGAATTTATTTCTTGTTTGAGTAGTATTACCTTCAAATACAAGATATTTTGCAACAGATGCTGAGAATTTACGAAGATTGATAAGCAATCTACGAACATTGATCCTATTAAGAGCAGTATTTGCACTTTGAAGTGTCTTTTGACCCCATACAGCAATACCAGTTCCTGGGAAATTAGCTATAGGGTTAATTTTAGCCGGATACAGGACATTTCTTTCTTTCTCCGATAGTTTATTAACCAAACCAACAACCCCTGAAATTCCACCTCTATTTAAACCAGCAGGAGCATACCATTCTTGACCGACTGAATCATTGTAAGCAATTACTTGTGGTATAACTACAGAAGGCGGAACAGCCACTTTTTTATTATTAGAGCTATCAATTATTTTAACCCATGAATAATATACTGCTCCATAATTAGAGTCCAACGAAGCTGCACTAGCTTTAGCAGTAGCAATCGTATCATTTTGACCACAAAGATCTGGGATATATATCGCATCTGTTCTACTTTCTACTGTACTAAGACCATATTGAACCACATAAGGATGTAATGTATTAATAACACCCGGCATAACCAACAGATTCATATCATATTGTTCAACATTAGATAATATATCCAAAGCACGAATATAAGAAAGAGTTCCTGGTGCAGTAGATGTACTAAGATCAAATCCAAATAAATTACTTGGAGTTATATTAGCACCTGTATTTTTAATAACGGTATAATTCATACCATCCAATCCACCTTGGAAAGGGACAAGGAACTTGTCATCTCCCGCAGGAAGTATAAAATTGGAATTATTACCTTGAGTAGCTTCTTTCGGAATAGGATTAAGATAATTTAGATTATCTGTATTATTATAATTAAATCCAGAATATATCACAGAACTAGCCGTACTGTAAACCATACTAGCTGTAGGCAATGAATATCCTACAAATCCTGTGATTGTTTCATATACAGCCTCAAATCCTGCAGGATATACCTTCGGATCAATAGACCCATTCTTTACAGCATCACTTACCTCTACCCATACATAAGCAGAATTGTTAGGATAATCTCCATAATCAATTACTTTCTGTATATTTGAATCATATTTACTATATTCATCTCCAATTTTTTGGCTTATATAAGAAGAGGCATCATCCGGATCTATTGTAAGATTATTAAATTGATCTACAATAGAGGGGACATTATCTGTATCATTGAAAGATCTCAAAAGAACAGAGAAAGTACTATATACTCCATCTACTGTGCTAGGTGAAATATCAGCAATAGCTAATTTCACGTCAATATTAGAGTCATTTCCAGGAGATATATGATGAAATCTGAATAATCTTACACCACCTTCTGAAATGATCCACGGGGTTATAGCCTCACTATATCCACCTTGATTTGAACTTGTAAAAGTACAAGGGGCACTACTCAAAATAAGAGTAGCCTGATCAGAATAAGAAGAAGTACCTATAGCAACAGAAGCAGATAAATAATTATTGAATAACAAATAAGGAAATGCCGATCCTGTTTTAAAAGAAGGACTATTACCAAATATCTTTGTGATATAATTGTTATTTGTAGGATTCAAAGAAGAAGATGCCTGATAATTGACCGAGCTTCCACTTACATATAAATTAAAACTATTCAAACTACCCGTAGCAAGTGTTGCCGAAAGTTCCGCTGCACCATCATTTGCGTTAATACTTGGATGTAAAACCGATAAAACAGAGCTTCCACTGACAAAAGCTGCCAATTTCCTAGAAGTTCCGTCAAAACCCCATCCCCCATCTCCTAAAATTCTTACAATTGTTGCTACAGGTGCAGATTTTAGATAATTTCTTACAGCATAAGGTATATAACTAGTTGGAGTTTCCTGGCCGAATTGAGCAGTAAAATCAGAAAAGGAATACACTGGTGTTGGTACATATGCAGGTCCCTTTAAAGTTGGTCCCACAAAGGCAGCACCAATTTGAGAAATACCCGATGCTACACCAGATAAATCTGTTTCTTGTGTAAAAACGCCAGGTGATAGAAGTCTTCCAGCCATTTATAGAAGTTTATTGGTAATTAATTGATCTTTATACAATAATAAATATCAATAAATATCGAGAAAAATGATTTTTCATATTAGGTTATTTCACCCGTAGAAAGATCTACTTTAACTGACCCATATTTATTTGATAATGTTGAAGATAAAACTGATTCTTCTTCTAATATCTTATAATAAGTAGACAAATAGTTTTCTTTTGTAGATTTCAATTCATCAAGTTTCTTCTCTAATTGATCAATTTGTATTACAATTGATCCTATTTCGGGAAGAATTTTATCATAACCATCTTTTATTTGAACGATTTTATCTAATTCTTCTTGTGATAACTTGTTACTCATAACTATTTATGTATTAAGACTTTATAACGGAATTATTATTTACATTATCTATCGGAGCAGTTTTAGATGCTCCATAATAAAAACCTGCTACAGCAGAGAATGCTCCACCGAAAACGAATCCAATAGCAGCATACATTATATCTTTGTTCTCAGGAGGTACTGGCTTTATTGTTAGCAAATACAAAAGAATAAAAACTCCTAATGTAATTATCACAGCCAAAATATTACGTATTTCTACATTTACTATTTTTTTAAAAAATTCAGTCATAAAAAATAATTTAGTTTGGTTACTATTATAAATATCAATTACTAATGATATTAATTCTATAACTTCTTGGTATAATCAAATAATTTTTAATAATATCAATTGTTTCAGCAAATCCTATATTAGGGTGTACTGCATCTCTCGTATTTCCATAATAATCTAAAGAAGTATAGGTAGGTCCTGGAATACCTTGTTTATATAACATACCGGTAGTTGTAGGTATGAAAAATGTACTATCTTGTAGACCTATTAATGGAATAGAAGGCACAAATCTTGTAGCAGCTGTATCCCATACTATTGTACTTCCAGGATTATTTATGAATTTATTACATCCTTGATTTAAGGTTCCAAAATTACAAGCAGTCCAAACTGTATCAGTAGGTCCTACTAAATAACAATTTTTTACAAAAAGTGAATCATGATCATAGAAATCAAATCCTGGTACATATGGATCATTTCCAATCCCAAGACCTTGATGACGTAATGTAATAAACCAAACTTCTGGAACTGTTCGCGCTCTAATATATGGTGATAATGAAGATGTATCTCCTGGATGTGATTGACATTCTAAAAATGGATATTTTCTCGAACTATCACTTATACAATTATAAACTCTACTTCTTCCATTATATCCTGTACTCCATAATGAAAATAAATTAAACATAGACGGAATATCAGCTGCACCCCAATTTCGAACGCAGTTACCAAAATTATTTGTGCCAAACCAACAGTTGTAAACTTCGAAATAAGACATTCTTAAAAATAACATAGCAGCATGACCTCTTGGATTAGGAACATTCATACCAAAATTCCAAAGACTATCATGATGTATATATATTCCATATACATTATATGCAAAAATGTATGTTGGTGGATTTGATAAAGCTGAATAATCTCCAAATTTATCATGATCTATTTCAACATTTATCCATGTCTGATTTTTAGCCAAAGCTCCGATGTAAATAGCTGTATTACCTGAATTTGCTCCAACTAAAGAATCAAAAGTACAATAACTCCATCTCCATTTATAAAAACAATTTATTGTATCTCCAGTAAAATTTGGAAGAGTTGCGAATGATCTAGGACTTGATGGGAAAAATCCATTCATTCCTCTAAATGTGCAATGATCAATCCAAATATGTTGTGAATATCCCAAATTGGCATAAGAAGTAAAAGCAACATCTATATTATCATTCATAGTCCAATTATATATATGAACCCAAAATGATGAATCTATGCTATTTGCTCCCAATGGTGATGATGTGTTAGGAGTTATAAATGATCCATTTTGCCAAACTATAGTTATATATTTACCTTCGGATCTAGTACCAATACGATCTATTGTAAAACTTCTATATCCTCCTGATCTAACTGGAATAAATACTGTATCTCCTCCCATTAAAGATACTCCAAATGTTGTATTATTAATTAATATATTAGAATTTGTTGAGGGCCAAGTAAAATTCATCGGTGATCTTGTAGAAGAATTAACAGTAACTTGAACCGTAGCAGTTCCAGTTAATGAAGTATTATCAGTTACAGTTATTTTAAATACATAAGTTCCCTGAATAAGTCCAGCAACCCCAGTAGTTAATAAATTCGGAGATGTTATACTAGCATTATTTGGTCCACTAACTTGACTCCAAACTATATTTGATGCTGTATTTCCGCATTGATATGTAACACTTGCAGAAATAGATGATGAACTTGTCGGTAAAGTTATTGTTTGATTAGATCCTGGTGTAACAATTGGATTACATGTAGGTCCAACTAGTGTAGTATCGCCCTGTGCAAGCATCCAAGTAAATATATTTTGACCGGTACGATAGGTTCCCTGCGTATTTGGTGCTGGTCCTGTACCAATATTAGGTCCTATAACTGGAATAGTGCTCCAATTTGTTACAGATGGATCATACATAGAATTCCAACAGCAATGTGATCCCCCTCCAAGAGTTTCCCAAGCAAAATAAGCGGATCCTGGAACTGTATCATTCATAGGTTGTGACCAAAGATAACCATTTCGGAAATTATCCGAGCCATTACCTTCTAAATAAAAATACTTACCACCATATTTAGCTGCCCATACTTTATAAGCACCTTGTCGTCTATCCCATGAATTAATAGCTGGATTTGGAGTACCTTCGAGAGCTACAAGAGAAGTCATGCGACTCATACCATCTTCTGTTCCAGCAGATTTTTCAAAACATACTAAAGCTCCCCAAGTAAATGCTCCTTCCGATAATCCGGCAAAGTGTCTACCTCTCGCTTTAATATGATAGAATTTTATTAATGTATCTACTATATTAAGAACATCTGCTGCATATGTATTTACAGAATTAGTATAACACACAGTAATTAATAAAGGATAGTGTCTACCATTACCCAATTGTATACCTCCATCCCATCCATTTTTTAACCAAAAATGAGGACCATATACAGTCAATTTACTTGTATCAGTAGTACCTAATTCACCCTGACCTGGCATTGTAATAATAGCCGGACGAGATGCTGTATCTGGATGGCCTGCAGTAAAATAATTACGAGGACGAGTAATTCTTATATTCCATATATTAGTAGGCCCAAATGGCGCATTGAAAATCGAAATAGTGGTATCATAGGTAATCATGTCATGAGTCTCCGACTGACTGAATCCTATGATAGGTAAAAACAGTAAAAGAAAAAATAATTTCTTAATCATTTGAAATATTCTATTCTAAATCCTTTAAAAGTATTATTCCATATAATAATCTCATTTGGATGCCATTCAATATCGCCTCTACTTTTAATATGGAAATAAACGACTCCTTTTTCATATTGTGGATTATGCTTACTGGTTTCCCAATTATCCCAAGATATATAATGAAATTTACTAGTTCTTGATTTACCTAACCAATTCCAAGTTCTATAAATCATACGAACAGATGTATCCAATTTGAAAGATACACTAATAGTATCTCTTTTGGAAGAAATACTATTCAATGCCGGTCCTTTATTATCTTTTTTAGAAGATGTATCTAAACGATATAAAGATTGAAATCTATAGTTACTTTCTAATGTCCAGGAATTATTAGGAACTTGGGCTATACTTTTAAAAGATAAAAAAATTATTAAAATTAATATATATTTCATAACTATTAATGTTTTGTAATTTTGATATAAGACAGAAGAGCAACTTGTTCTCCGCTTGTTAATTTACCAATATAGAATGTAAAGTTACCACCTGCATCTGGTGTTATAGCAGTCCATGTAGCTTTACTACTAGTATTTGCATTTCCATTAAAATTCTTAGCGGTTTGCAAAACTGATCCTCTTACATTATAATTGCCTACAGCTGCAAGTGGGAAATGAGTAGTACCTGATAATTCTATATCATATGTAGTACCATCTGTTTTTAATCCACCAACTACAAATTGAGCATTAGTAGTTTGATATAAATTGCTTGTAAATACAGTTTCTTTCATGACTCCACTATTTGCCGGATCTGGTATAGTAGCATTAGTTACACCATTATTTACACCTATGCAACCTGCCGGGCTTCCAAACGTTCCCCAATTTGAATTAGAAGTAGATACTGTCGTAAATGTAATAGTAGTATTTGGTATTGTTCCAGAAATAATATGTTTACTAGGATCTCCTTGAACAATTGTCCAACCTGCTACGTTATTAGCAGCAGTTGTATCGAATTGAAATTTAACTGAATCTGGAGTACTTGCCGCTCCTGATGTGGTACCATTTACTGTAACATTTTTAGTTGTTGCACCTCCTCCACTATTTCCAATATTTCCTGAATACGTTCCTGGGATAGTATTTGTGTCAGATAGAGCTACATATATCGTTTGAGATATAGACCCTGAGACAGGAACCACTGTTTGTTGGAATGCAAATGAACTATTATCTTTAGATACTTTATATCCAGCAGGAGATTGAACAGTTATATTACCCGTCAAGGCAGTACCTGTAAGCGAATATGATTGAGAACCTCCCAATGAACCAGTTATGGAAGTAAATCCTGTTAAACTTGTTGGATTAACGATTAAAGTAGGAACAGCTGTTACTGTAGCAGAATAAGCAACATCAGCTGTAGCGGAGCCGCTAGATCCATGTATATTACCAGAATAAGATCCGGCAGAAGTAGCAGCCGCTACTCTAACATAAACGGTTCCTGAAGGATTGGATCCAAGAAATGTAATTGTATCAGTCCATGTTGAGTTATCTTTACTAATTTCCATTCCAGAACCAGTTTTCCATCCAACAGCCGCACTTAAATTACCACTAACAAAATTAAAGGATTGAGATGCAGATGCTGTTCCTGTACTTGTTAAAAAAGCAGATAATGTATTTAATGAGTGTATATATGGCCCTGGGTTTATCTCTGTTATACTAGAGGTAGGTTGAATTATTTGTGCCGAAGCAGAAATAGAAATTATACTAAATAAATATATTAATATTGTTTTCATATTATCGATTTAAAGAGAATAATCAATGTTAATAACAACAATTGACGAAGTGTTTAAGGTTCCCGAATTAAAATCAAATGTTGCCTGAGTTGCAGAACTAGTAATACTAGCTGTACCAGCCATATATCCGCCTGCTCCATTTATATTAACATTTTCAACCCCAAAACCAATACCACTTTGCGTTGTAACACTGGTAGCAATTGGAAGACTAAACGTTATTCTACTGGACGTATTCGTTGCAGAAGTTTGTATTATTACACTTATACGAGCGTGTACAATGTTACCAACTTGTATATAATTTGCACTACTTAACGAAATACTAGCTATATTAGTTGTTCCTGTCAAAGTTGGTGTGAAACTACCAGAGGTTCCTCCTCCAGGAGAAACCTGCCATGAAGCATTACCATTAGCATCAGAAGTAAGAACTTTAAGATTTCCCTGTGTTCCATCAACTATGGATATACCACCACCAAAATAAGATTTACCGGTAGCCACTTTTAATGCCCAAGGACTTGGTATAGTTACATTAGTTCCAGCAGTAGGAGCCCCAGCAATATACAAAGTAGATGCATTTGTGAATGTTACACCAGTATTAACTGCTGACATTAAAATATTACTTAAACCAACTAATGCCACATCTGCCCTAGTTCCACCACTACCAGTAAATCCAGCATCACTCACAGCTGGAGATATATTAATTGCAGAACCAAGAGTGCCATTAAATTGAACTGTTCCATTAGAAATTATTGATGTTGAAGCTAAATTAGCCAACCCGTTATTTAAATTAAGACCTCCAAGTGTTAATGTACTTGTTGTAGCCAAATCTTGAGGTATTGTTAAAGTTAAATTACCCGTTTGATTAGCTCCAGACGTTCCATTAACAAGAACTTGATTAGCTGTACCTTTAACTGCATAAGTGATACCACTCAAACCAGTACCAGCACCATTTGTGGGAAGTAATGTTCCAGACGTGGGTAATGTTACGTTAGTATTACCAGTAAGAGTTAATGTAGCGTTAAAAGCTCCCGAAGTTGCAAAATTACCACCCAACGTTATTGTCTTGGTAGCATTATTTACACCAGTACCACCGTGATCAGGTGGTACTATACCTGAAAGTCTAGAAACATCAACAGATGATCCGGACATCATAACGCTATCTATACCACAGGATGGACATATACCAGTACTAGTTATAACCCATTCATAAGTATTTGTGTGTGAAGGAGCATTATTGTGAATAACTTCACCAGCAAAATATAATCCGGTTGTAGGAGCTGATGCTGCGTAAATATCTTGATTAGATACAGCAACAACTACCCACGTATTTAATAGATCACTTCTTTTTAGTATAGCCGACTGTTTATCACGTAAGATAACCATTCTACTAACACCAAATTTATTAACATCAATATTACCACCAACACCATTTAACATAACGACACCACTATTACCTGCCTGATCATTAGCACGAATAGATATAAATTCACCTGGCCCGGCATTACTATTGATTGTGCTAATATAAGCTGAAGAAGTGGTAGTAGTGTTAACCACAATATCTTTGAAATAGTTTGCTGTAATAGCATTACTGGATACACTTAACGTTTGACCAGCAGATGAACTGGTAACAGATCCATTTGTTTGAAAACTATTTCCCCAAATATCAAATCCACCAGCAGTACCTGAAGGAGAAGTGTACCATTTATTAACTACACTATATACAAAATTACCTGCAAATATTCCATGACTCAAATCATCTCCTATAATATAAGCATTCGTACCAACACCTACATTTTTCCAAGTATTCCAAAAAAAGTTTATAGTACTACGATTAGTCAGATGTACGCCAATGGAATCATTTTCAAACCAACCAGATATTACTGACACACCTTGTGCATTTGATGTCCGCATTATATCATGATATGCCTGTACTGTTGGTCGATCAAATACAACAGCACCTTGTATCTGATCATTACTCGTTCCTAAAGAATTTAATTCAACTGCACAAGTATTTAAGTTAGTAGACCCTGCACCATAAGCTTCTAAATTACGAAAAGTTGTTTGACCTAACTGTCCTGACACATATACCGCTCTTGCAGTTGTATCAGCAGTATTGTATACCCTAACATCCTCAAAAGTAAGGAATTGGTTAGCTAGATCTCCAGAACCATCAGACGCGATTAAATTAATAGCACGTCCTGAACAGTTCTGAATTTGAACATTGTTCATTCTAAAATGCCATACGCCGCCATTGAAAGGTGAACTTACAGATCCAACAGCTGTAAAATTAAAACAACCTTGACCTACATATCCAGAATTCATTATAACTTGTAAGTCACTAATACCCCACTGATCAACAGGACCCGGAACTATACCAAAAATATACTTCCTAGAACTGTTATTTGGTGCAATCCTAACTCGAACATTATCTCCTTGTATAATAACACCTGTTTTGATAGTGATACTATCTACCATGATGTTTTTATTACCACTGATACCTTCATCAATTATCACCTTTCTGGATAATGCTCCGGTAGTGGCAGCATAATCAATTACAGACTGTAATTGAGCGGTCATATCGGTAGAACCATCACCTAGAACCTTGAACCATATACTATGAATAGGTCCTGTAAATTCTCTTTTAAATCGATGGCCAGCCGCATCAACTATACATGTACCTAAATTATCTGTAGTAGTATTATCAGAAGCATCATATACGTATTTTCCACTAATATATTGGTCTTTTATAAAATAAGCTTTATTTGCAGATGGAGTAGCTACCAAAGCTCTAAGTTCGGAAACATAAATACCTACAACTGTTCTTCCATATAATCCAACAGTATCCAAGTTAACCTTAAAGTTAATACTATCTCTATTAGTTTCAGTAGTAACATTTAGTAATCCAGCAGCACTTGCACTTATACCTTTGAATAACATAGAGTCCTTGGTAAAATTAAATAGTACCATCTGATTACCATGACCATACCATCCAACATAAATAGTTGAATCAATACGTTTTTTATCATTTGCAGTCAACGATCCAGCATTATTATGATCGGCTCCAGTTAATACAATGGAATTACTATTAGATATCTTAATGGTATCGGCTGATGATGATTGTGATAAAGATAATGATTGAGTTCCTCCTATTGTAGAAAAAGGAGTTACCCACACTTTCCCGCTATTATCTCTTAACATAAAACTATCAGTAGATAATGGAGATGCTTTGTTAGGTAAACCGGTGATACTAAAATCAAATCCAGTCGTACCTAATGTAGTATTTCGTAATAAATTACCACCAAAATAAAGACTATCACCATGAGATCCTGTTAATCCATTTACAGGATATACATTGAATGTACCCGATAATAATGTCCATCTATGACCTCCGGTTATAACAGTGTCTCTTTTGTATATATCACCAGTTGATCTGATTTGAATAAAAGCTCCTAAACTATCTAAACCTCCATTTAAACCATTCGTAGTATCGTTTACTACAGGTATATAAATGTTTAATTGTGCTCTCAATCTAGCATCGGAAACAGTTACACCAGGTCCACTTCTTAATGCAATAGAAGGAATTTTATTTTGTGCTTTTGCAAAAAAAATTGAAAAAAGCGGAATAAGAAATATTAATAATCGTTTCATATATAAAGAATTTGAAAATATGAATCCTGACTGAAGGTTGTATTATTTATATCAATTCTACCTTGAGAAGAGGTAAAACTGAACCAGGAAGCTAATGATCTTGAAATAGGAGCCATTATAAATCCTTCTTGACTAAACTGTAAAATACTAGAACTAACTAATAAAGAACTACTGAAAATTGTTGATCCAGAGGAAGGAGTAAATGATTGACCATCACCTATAACAAAATTTATAACTTTAGTAAAATTTCCAGCACTACCAGTATTAACCCATTGGAATCCTGATTGCGTCTTTATCAATGTTTGATTCAACGATCCTGTAGAACCAATTGAATCATATATCGATTTGCTAATATAAATATCTCCAAATACTTGTAAAACGGCATTATTGGATCCTGTATTTCTTCCTATTAATATAGAACTACCTGATTGATATATACTACTTGTTGTTAATATATTTGATCCACTAAATACTGCTAAATAATTAGATAAACCCCGTAATGAAGATGATGGTAAATAATTACTTTCACTTGCAAATACATTATTTATTATGGTATTAAAAGATGAAGAATCAACTATATAAGATGCTGTAAATGAATTGAAAGTTCCTGTAATAACATATGATCCGGTAAGAGTTGATAAAGATCCAGAAATGGTCTTGATTCTTGTGTCAAATGAACCGGAATCTATGATATAAGAAGATGTAAATGTATTAAATGATTGTGTTAATAAATTAAATGAAGAAGTTAATGTATATTTACTTTCTGAAGCAAATATATTAGCAATCTGAATATTCGTGGATGAAGTATATGCCTGGAATATACCATTTGTAACAAATCCATTTGAGCCAGTAGATGATCCTGATAGATCAGACCATTTTATTCCTCCTATTATCGAAGAAATTACTTGCCCATTTGATCCAGTATTACCAAATGAATCATATAAATATTGTCCTACATGAAGAGAACTGGTATTTAGGTAAAGATCTTTATTAAATTCAATTGATTCGGAATAATAAGTAGCTACATCATTTCTACTCATTGAACTAAATCCATTTCCTATTATAAATAATGAATTAGCATTTATCTTATTAAACCTACCTATCACTAATTGATATGAACCTGTTGAAATAGTACCAAGACCTTCAGTATGTGATCCAAACCCATAGGATATACTTCCGGAACCTTCAGCATGAGAATAATCACCATAAGCAGTATTTCCTGTTCCTTCAGAATGTGCTCCTACCCCATTAATAGCATTATTAGAACCCTCAGCATGACCTATATATGAATTTACAGTATTGTTAAAACCGTGGGCAAAGGATCCTGATCCATATAAAATATTATTAAATCCAAAAGCTACCGTATTAGTAACAGACGGAGTAAAGTTAGTTGGTTGTATAATTGCACCAGATATAGATATAATAGAATTACCTAGTTGATTTATTAGACTCGATGTTAAACTATGAGGAGTATTAAACAATGCTATTTGTCCTGAACTACCGCTTATGAAATTATTAAATGAAGATGTAAGTAAATAATTACTCTCAGAAGCATATACATTATTTATTTTAACATCTGTAGAGGATGAATAAGTAAGAAAACTAGAGCTAAATATATTAAATGATGCGGTTGATAAATAATTAGATTCAGAAGCAAATATGTTATTTATTCTATTACTGAATGATGAAGAATCTATATTATAAACAGATTGAGACACAACCTGCATATTAACAATATTACCATTATTGTCAACACCAAGAACGGCACTAGAAGTATTGGCATAAAAAGATAATACTATGCTGCCCGTTTTATTAACAACAAAAGCGTTAGATAATGATCCTGTTGAACTTCCATTACCTATTATAAAAATAGGATCACCTCCAATCCATGAAGATTGATTAGACGAAGCAATTGGATCATTAAATCTACCCAATACAACGGCATATGCTGCAGATGCTGATAAATTTATACCACCTAAAGTAACAGATCCGACTCCTGGAGTGATATTACTTTGACCTCCTACGACTACTGAAGAATTACCAATCGCGCTATTATTAGCACCATCAATAACAACCGCCATATTGTTGGCAAAGTTATTAACACCACCCAATACTATAGCATTTGATCCTGTCGTGCTATTATTTGAATTACCAAAAACGATATTATTATTAGTAAAAAATGCCCCAACTTGAACATTATTTCTTTTAAATATAAGATCCTGAGCATTTGTAGAGCCTAGAAACGATCCAGAAGAAATTGAGTTTCCTGAAAGATTCCATCCGCCAGATCCAGTAGAAATCCAAAGTATTCCACCTGGAGCAAAACCTAACATTTGTCCTGCAGATCCAGTTGAATTTGAAGAATCATATATAGATCCAGATATATATATAGAACCAAATAATTGTAATAAACTATTATTTATTGATCCTGTTCTTCCTAATATTATAAAACTACCAGATTGATATATGGAACTCTGTGTTATCGCAGAAGATCCGGTGAATACAGCTAAGTAATTATTATTGCCTATTATAGATGCAGTTTGAAGATAATTGCTTTCGGAAGCAAATACATTTATAATTCTAGTTAAAAATGAACTAGAGTCATTTAGGTAAGACGAACTAAAATTTGAAAATGAAGAAGTGAGCAGATAATTCGACTCAGAAGCGTATACATTGCTTAGACTGTTATTTATCGAAGCTGAGATGTTGAGATAACTAGCAGTAAAAGGATTATAAGATGATGTTGGAACATAATTACTTTCGCTTGCAAATACATTTGCGATGTTTATTAATATTGAAGCAGAATCTATAAAATACGATGATGTAAATGTGTTGAAAGAACCAGTTAAAACATATCCAGCAATAAATGACGACGTAAGAGCAGCTATATCGGTAATATCCAAAGCTCTAAAAATAGGGATTCCAGATGTTCCTACTGGAGAAGCATATACAAGATTTGCACTTTGAGTATTTAAAGATGCAGATAAAACTCCTGCACCAACTATTGGTGAATTATAAACACTGAATAATGAAGAAGGTAATGATAATCCAACGGAAGTTACAGAACCACTAGCAAATATTCCACTTCCACTTCCTAAAGAAATCCATCCAACACCATTATGAAATTCAATATTAGTAGTTTCGGTATTTCCTCTAATCATAGCAAAAGAACCTGTTGGTCTTTGAGCAGTAGTACCACGAGGTAATAACAAATATGAAGTATCGTTTACAGATACAGGTCCAGCTACCTGCAATAGGGCATTATTAAGACCATTCACTTGATTGATCAAAAGTGAAGATCCAGAATAATAAAGTAAACCAAAAGTAAATCCTTTTGATCCACTATATATAGGTATATAATTATTACTTCCTAATATAGAACCTGTAGGTAAGTAATTACTTTCAGAAGAATAAACATTATTTATTCTAGTATCTATTGAAGATGAATCATTTTTTATTGAACTGCTTAAAATATTAAAAGATGATGTTGGAACATAATTACTTTCTGAAGAATAAACGTTATTAATTTTATTTAAAAAGGAAGAAGAATCTACAAAATAAGAAGCAGTAAAAGGATTATAAGATGATGTTGGAACATAATTACTTTCTGATGCATTAATATTTACCAACTTCTGATTAATAGAAGATGAATCTATTACGTAGGATGCACTAAATACACCGAATGTTGTAGTAGTTATATATGATCCAGATGGTATAGATCCAGAAATGGCTTTGATTCTGATATCGAATGAACCAGAATCTACAAAATAAGAAGCAGTAAAAGGATTATAAGATGATGTTGTAGTATATCCACTTTGAGATGAATATATGTTCTTATCATTATTATAAAATGAACTAGAATCGTTATTATAACTTGATGAAAAATTATTAAAAGATCCTGTAGTTACATAAGATCCTGTTAATAAAGATGATATTCCATTTTGGAAATAATCTTTCATTGCACGATAACTTGTCTCTGTTAATGCACCTGTATTTGGATCTCCTATAAATCCTATAGAAGAATCATTTATTGAGCCAGATGGAAGATTTATTATTTTTTTTGACATCTTATGTAATTATAGTTTTAAAAGTATCAGCTTCTAGCCTATTTCCTGCCTGATTTGGGTGTAGACTATCAAGAAATAATGAATTTGGATCTCCTATTAAACCTAAAGATGAATCTAAAATAGATCCTGAGTCTAATTGATTTATTCTTTTATCTGCCATTTTTTTATTTTCAATTTTTTTCTATAATGTTAATAGAGATTGTTTTACTAATTGAGCTACTATCTCATATCCTTGATCAGAATAATGAACATTATCAGAAGCATAATAAGTTGGATTGTAATTTTGGAATCTGTCGTCTGCTGCTATATCACATAGAGCATCAGCATAAGTCATATATCCACTACGCAATAACGTATTTGCTTGCCCCAATTTCGTATTATACTGAGGAATAGTATCTCCAAAAGATGTGCTTTGGCTTCTAGGAGTTAAAGTAACTGCAACTACTTTAAAACCTGTAGATTTTCTCGCACTACAATAACTAGCATATCGTGAAATAGAACCTGTTACATCTCCATTAATTCCTATATCGTTTCCTATCTCCCATGCTACAACAACTGATCTAACATTGCTATTATATAACGGATCAACTTGTGTTATGGCATCATCTATCATCTGTTGTGTAGTTTGTCCACCAACACCCAGATTATAAATAGTACTATTATCATTAACAAATGGATCTAAATTTTTTAAAAAAGTCGGGTAACTAGAAGTTGGTGGAGAGGAAGACCCAACACCATAAGTCAAAGAATTTCCATCACATACGATAACAGATCCAATATAATTATCAGGAATAGAAACTTGTGAAGATATTCCAGTCTTATGTTTACTTATCATTAGATTTATTATAGGAATTATATTATTCATTATACTACATTTCTACCTAAAGTTGTTTGAAAATTCTTTGTTGCATTGCCTAATGCAATAGCTTCCGTATCAGTTAAACCACTACCAACTGAAACAAATGCTAAATTAGAACTTGCTGCAGTGACAGACCCTGAATTATCAAATCCTAAAACATATATAGGAAATGGAGGCAATGAACCACTAGTTGTGGATGAAGATGATACGATTAAATTAGAATTATAATATCCTTTCATCGTGTTTGAATTTGTACGAGAAATAATTAATGAACCTGTACCATTTGCAGGAGTTGACACTTGACTATTGGATGAATACATCCTTCCTAACATTCCACCTATATTACAAAGTATAAGTTCATCTGTTCCATTCTGACTACCCATAGCTCTATTAGTTCCTACTACGGTTCTTTCATAATAAGACAAATGAGTGCTATTATATATTAAACTAGCACTAGGGTTTATATTTGTATTACCAAACGCATTAGATGCATTTCCAGTTATACCATTACTATTATGGGTAACAGATCCTGTCCAGCTAATTCTAAAGGCTGCATCTAAATCACGAGGATCTTTTAAATTAAATTTATGAGCAAATGCATTACCTCCAATAAAAGGATATACAGCAGTCATCTTAGTCCATATACCAGCATTTTTAAGATCAAGTACTAATTGATTTATAGCAGTCTTTTGCGTATTATCACCAATATTAGCCGCATTTATAAATGTAAATGCATCTGAATCGAAATTACCACTACCAGTTAATACAGTACCAAAATTACTATACGACCAAAAAAATGTAGATCCATCATAATAAAATCCAAGTAGATCAACACTATTTGGATTCTGACTTAAAGACGCACTTGTTTGAATACTTCCTGGTAAAGATAGTGCTCTGCTCCCTGTGGAATCCTGCGTGACTTTAATTATACCAAATGAATTAATAGACGCACTAATTAAATTCAATGAAGCATTTCCAATTAATGTAACATTCGCTACACTTCCAGACAAATAATTCCATACTATTGATGATGAATAAACTAAATTTACTGATCCATTTGAGGCATTACTAGCTGAGAGACTATTAAATGATGAAGATATGGAATTCAATGACGCACTCACCGTAGTAAAAGAACTTGAATTAGATACATACGATGAACTGAATGCATTGAAAGACGATGTAAGCAAGTAATTACTCTCGCTTGCATATACATTGGCTATCTGTAAATTAGTAGATGCAGTATAAGTGTTGAAGCTTCCTGTTGTAACATATGATCCCGTTAAATTTGATAAAGAACCAGATAATGTATTAATCCTGTTGTCAAAAGAACTTGAATCTATTATATACGAGGATGTAAGCACATAATTGCTTTCAGAAGCAAATATGTTAATTATATTATTATTTATAGACGATGAAGTTAATAAATAACTAGATGTAAATATATTGAAAGATGAGGTAGAAAGATAGTTGCTTTCAGAAGCATAAACGTTAGATACCTGATTATTAATAGAAGCGTTAAATATATTAAAAGATGAAGTTGTAAGATAGTTACTTTCACTGGAAAATACATTATTGATACTTATATTTAACGAAGATGAGTCATTTAAATAAGAAGATGTAAACGTATTGAAGGATGCAGTAGGTAAGTAATTACTTTCAGAAGAAAATACATTATTGATTTGATTATTAATGGAACTAGTAAATAGATTAAAAGAACTAGTTGATAATAAGGAACCTGTATTTATTAAATCTCCTGAACCAGTTATTGAATTGATTCTAGTATTAAATGAAGCGGAATCATTTAAATAAGATGAAGTAAATGTGTTGAAGGATGCGGTAGTCGTTAATGATCCAGTATCAATAATACCAGAACTTCCTGTTATTCCTGCAGTGAAATAATCTTTCATTGCACGATAACTTGTCTGCGTTAAAGATCCTGATACTGGATCTCCTATTAAACCTAAAGATGAATCTAAAATAGATCCTGAGTCTAATTGATTTATTCTTTTATCTGCCATTTTATTCTAAGCTATTTTTAATACGATCATCATTATAATTAATAAAATAAAAACTCATCTTGTAGAATTATTATAACCAGACACGTCCACATTACTAGGTGCAAGATCCGCCAAAGAAATTCAATCTAAGACCATCTGAATCCACTAAATAATTACCTGAATCGTCTATTAAATCTCCACATGGACTTAATTTTATTTTTTGTATTTTTTTAACAGGAGCATTAACCGGTAAACCTTCTTTAATTTTAAATACCGCTTTTGATAAAAGTTTATTTTGAATGGCTTTTGCTCTATTCACACTATCTGGAAGAAGATAACCTTCTACGACCACATTAAAATTCGATCTAACACTTCTGTCTTCTCCTTGAGAATATTCCACTGTATCGGAAAATGAATCTATAGTTACTCTGAATTTATATCTATCTTTATATCCCCAATATGAATTATTAGCAAAATTGAAGGCTCCTATAACATCATCACATTGTTCAACGCTATTTGTTAATATTGAAGCATTATAAGTTATATTTATATAATCTGGAACTGGAGCTATATGATTTTGCTTAACCGGTATCCTATTCGTCAATATAGCAAAATTATCATATTGATTTTTTCTAGTATATTGCGTCTGAAAAGATTGATATATGAACTTTATTTCCATCCAATTTATTTCCAAGATCACTTCTATTTTGAATTTGATCTCGTTTAAGTAATATCATGGGAAGAAGTACTTTTCCTTCTTTATCTCTCAAAAATCCATTCTTCTGAACTTCATTCCATCTATCACCATAAGCAAACTCAACAGGCACACTTATCTGTTGACCATTTTCAATAACAATAGGACAAATAACATTATTTATATAATAAATTATTGCTTCATATATATCTATAAGACGAATATTTATCCGTTTTTGGGTATCATCCTTTACCGAAACATCATCTCCTCTATTAGATTCTACATTCGGATTTCCATCTCCCAATAGATCATAAGGTTTAATCGTCTCATCTGTAATTTCCGATGGTGTCTTCGGAATTGGTTTAATAGGCATTATAATCTATCTTTTGTTATATTTAATTTTGTTGGTCTTGTATGATGAGTGAACACCGCTATTGACCAGGAAGATCCAAAATTCTTTGTAGCATCACTTAAACTGTATTCTGGATACTTATTACCTAAAATTTGAGATTCCCCTACTCTATCAACTTCATAATAAATATTCTTCCACATAAGTATATCTCCTGTTTCAGGAACAAGATTAATATCAATTAGATCGTCTCTCAAAAATCTGAATTCTATTATTTGTCCTCTGTCAGGTCCTGTATCATTATCTGTGGTAGTTTGTTCTTCATCAAACATTAATCCGTTTAAAATAATTCCCGGATAATAAAATCTACCTGAATTAGGATCCGTTTCACCATATGCGTTCGTCTTAGTATTAGCCAATGCTATTTTATAGTAAACAATTTCCTCAGAGTCTATCCTGGAAATCACTTCTCTATTAAGATGCCGAAACATGGATATATCTCTTCCTCCAAAATATAAACTCATATTTTTTCTATTGTTTTGTAATCCGGAGAAATAGAGGCTACTCCTTTAATTTTTACACTATTATCTTTACTATGAAGTATATCATCTTTTATAGAATCTATTTTTTGTTTTGGATCTGAATTAGTCACAAATTTTATATCGTATAAATCATAGTTATATTTAGAATTTCTATCACTTAAATTGTCTAACTTTTGTGATTCTATAGATTTTACTATTGTTACACCTTCAATTCCTCTTATCCTTTCCTCAACTTCATTTTTATTTATCCTCTTATCAGTTTTAACCATCACTTTAATATCATAAGTTTTAAAAGATTTCTTCGCAGAATCTTTCTTCTTATAAATTGATTCTAATATTTCAACTAATTTTATCATCCAATATAAATAGGCATTGGAATATTATTTAATGTTTTTCCAATCAATTCTGCCTCAGTGTTTTTCTTTTGAAGTTGATTCGTTCTTGAAGCTTCTTCTAAATTTGCTCGTAATTGATCTATAAGTTTTTGCATTTCTTCTGTTGCAGCAGCAATTAACGGAGAACCATTTAAGCTCCATTGATCTTTTAATCCTGGAATTTGATCATTATATTTTTGTCTATTTCTACCTAAAATACATTGTACCAAACATGCTGCATATTGAAATATCCATTGCTTAGCTGGATAATTTAAAGTGCTATAGTCTATAGGAGTATATGGTACATTTGAAATATTACTTACAGAACCTGTTGTATTAGAATACACCACAGAATTCCTTTCACTCTTCTTAGCATATATAAGCTGAAGATTATGATTAAAAGTAGGAATGGGAAATATTCTAAGTTGATTGTCAACTATATTGAATGAAAAAGCAGATTTCCGTATCTGGTCATTAAATTCTATAGCTTGAATAGTAAGAACATCATATTCAATTGGCATTAACATAAAATTGATACCAGGAGAAAATTGTCCAAATCCAAATGTTTCCATTAAACTTTGTAATCCCGCACCTGTGCCAGCATATGGATCAAAGAAACGTACAATGGCAGGAGGGGCTTCAAAAAATATACGTTTAACTTCCAAATCCCCCCGAGTTATACCCAAAGAAGATGAGGCCCATCCGTTCAAATCATAAAATTGTTGATTAGCAAAAAGAGGAAGAGATGCTGTATAATAAGGAGTTGTACCTCCTACTCCGAACTCAGATCCATAAGTATCAGCAATTCTTATTACTGTACCAAGAGAAGGTGTTATAACGGCATTATTAAGATTAACATCAGTTGGATTACCCTCCATTGATATATAATTCTCTCTAATCTTATAATCATATAATTCTTTACCATATTCACTAACTGCCTCTTCAAATGCTTGATAAAAGTTTACATATTGAAGTTCAAGTTGTTCTATAGGATATCCAAGCTTACGAGAGGAATAAATAACAAATTTTGGTCCTTCTGCCTGGAAGATTGGATCGGAATCATAAAATCCCCATGGAGTATTACCGGAAATAGGTAATACTGGATCAGAATCATTATAAACAGGTATATCTATAGAAGTGGCCATTATATAGGTTGTTTCCTATATAAATATCAAAAAATCAGTGATATAATATCAAATTAGGAATACTGAGAATAAATATCCAAAATAGGCTCTACAATAGGATGTCTATGATTCGTTTTAAGCGTTTCTATTGCAAATCCTTTTATAGTATCCAAGTGTTTACAAATGAAATCGAATCCAGAATCTTTTTTATTAGGAAGATCTATTTGAGCTGAATCTCCACAAAGAATCATCTTGGATCCAAGACATATCCTTCCTAATAATAATTGCATTTGAGTATGTGTAATATTTTGACTTTCGTCTGCAATAACACAACAATTAGTGAAATTACGTCCTCTCATGAAAGCCATGGGTAATATCTCTATAAGGCCATCAGAGACCAATTTTTCGATCTTCTGTTTATCATCGAGTCTATACATATTATCATAAACAGGTGCCGTAAATGGGGCTAATTTTGCGTCTATGGAGCCCGGAAGATATCCAAGTTGTTCACCGGCTGTAATAGTTGGTCTGGTGATGATAATTTTCTCTACTTCTCTCTTATATAAGAGATCTAATGCTACTTGAGCAGCTAATAAAGACTTACCGGATCCGGCTTGTCCTTTTAAAACTGTTATCGTATTATTGAGGATAGTTTCTTTTGCTTTTTTCTGTTCTTCGTTGAGAGTTACGTCAAATTTTATAGGGCCTTTTGGTTTTCTTTTACCTTTGTAGACTTCATCGGAGTGATGATTTGATGTCATGTAACGTAGTTTGATATAAATATCAATATTATATGTGCCAAATACTAGAAGACCATTTTTTACGATTTTCTTCCCAAGGTAGCATTTGTAGATTTTCTATTGAAGCTATTTGCTCTTCTGGAATATTCATTTTATATCCATCCTTTATTGATATTTTATGATCTACTTGATATGCTCCTGGTACACCAGATTTGCCTCTTTTATTAAAATTTTCAAGAGTTTCTAATGGTTGTTTATATGTAAATCTCCAAACTTTCAATAAGTATCTTTTAAAATGCTTTAAACTTTCCCAATACTCCTCATAAGACATAAACCCTTCACGAGTAGCAATAGCCTTTAATCTCATCTCCTGAGTTAGCATATCATTTAATCGTTTTCCATTATCTTTACCTGTACATTTGAGACATGATTTATTTAATCTTATAGATTCGACCATTGTTTTTTTCGAAGTAAAACCTTGATTTCTATCACACGTAGGACATTTTTTAAAGAATTTTTTATCATAAGTTCTTTTTGTTATTTTAGATTTTTTTCCTTTCAATTCATTTGAATATCTTTTACCGAGACATTTAAAACAATAAGAATGTCCCTTCTTTTTAAGATTATATTTAGCAGTATCATAGGACCTTTTGGTAGCATATGATTTAGGAGAACCACATCCTGTACAGTTAATAATATATTCCATATAAATAAATATGGAAAACCATCTAAAGGATTAATGACAATAAAAGAAATAAAAAAAGCCCTCGATTTCTCGAAGGCTTTAATTTATTGATAATCAACTTATATGAAGTTTGTATCGGCAATATATAATTTTCCATAAAATTCTGGACGGACAATCTTCTTCGCATAACGAGTCATCAATCCCTTTGAGGGGGTGTACGTGACAGGATCATACACCAGAGGAGTCATGATCAGCGGTATATACGGAGCATATACGGCACCAGTTTCAAGGAACTGAGATCCGCGATAACCGATAAGAACACAGTTCTCGGTCATATAAGGATTCTTGAACACTTTCCAACGGCTACTAAGCATACCAGCTTTCTGAACACCCATAGCATATTGGAACTTATCACCATTCGTATCAGCAGCATATCCAGGAATAGATTCAAGGACAGTGGAGATAGTCGGAGACAATACCATGAAGTTTGCACCTCCACGAAGAGTTTTTTGGTGGATTTTATTAGAAATCTTTTGAACCTTAGTACCAAAAGTTTGGAACCAAGCACCTTGGCTAGTGTATGTAATGCTATCTGATTGGAATCCGGATAGATCAGCTTTTACAACCTGACCAGGTTTAGCAGACCAATAATCTACTGTAGTAGCATTCTCGATCAACATATCCAATACTTCCAGGTCAATTTCCATGGAAATATATTCACTCATAATAGAGGTAATTTCAGCCTCAGCATCAAGAGATTGGTATGCATTCAAGTCCTGGCTGAATTCAGGAGTCCATTTAGCTTTCAATTTACGAGTCTTCGCAGTGATCGTTTCAGAACGAAGATTGATATTGATTTCAGGGATAGCTGCAGAACCAGTCAAAGGACGAATCGTAGTATCTTCAAAATCTCCACGAGTATTATCTGTAGGCTGTTTAGCATAAAACAGAGAAGCAGATTGGTTAGTAGCAGAAGCACCACTTACATAGAAAGTTAACGTATCAGATGAACTAGCATATGTAGTAAATTCAGGAAGCAAATTAGCTTCGCTAATTCCAGAACTAGTAACACTAAATGCACGTACACCATTTATATCAAACTGAGGCAACAGTATAGAAGCATTTGACAAATTGTATTTAAAAATTTGACCAGCTAACACAGAAGCACTATAGTTAGAATTAAAGTTAACATCTGAAAATACTACTGCAGATCCTGATAAAAGATTAACAGAAGATGTGTACTCGTTAACGGAATAACCGAAACGACCAACTCCATAAAGACCGCCAGCGGCATCTACATTCTTCAAGTTAGTAACACCATACATTTGATCTCCAATGTTGAAACGAGGAGCACCAAAAGGTTGGTTAGTACCGTACAAGAATTCCAAGAAGAATACCAGACCGGAAGGCAAGTTCATAGGTTGAACTGATACAAACTCTTTAGAAGAGATATCAGCGAACACTTTACGAACAAGAGGAAGAGCTACGCCTGCCCATTGTTCACCTTGACCAGCTGCAAAAGATGCACCTGTACCGGTTTGAGAAGCTTCGGCTACAAGTTGTCTAGCCTGATGTTCCAGGATAAGAGCCATACGCTCTTTACCGTACTTAATGGAAGTGATATCTTCACCTTCAAGAAGACCAGTCTTCTCCCATTTTTTAACGTATTTTTGCAATTTTTTGCTCTCGTTGTGGTAAGGCTTCATTTTACTTTCCACTAAGAGATCATTTAAATTAAATTCACCCATTTTTTTATTCTTTAATAATTTTTTAATTAAAAACGTTTACCAAAAGCTAGTTCCTGGAATCTTTTATACATTGCATTATCTTCATCTGAAGATTTCTTAGCTGTGGAATTACCTGCAGCTTTAGATGCAAAAGACTCATTTATAGCCTTCTTATTGTTGTTTGTTTTGTTTTTAGATTTCAATGCACCTGCTACTGTTTCATAAACAAGTTTAGTTTGTTTAACATCGGTACATTTATCAATTTGCTTTAAGATATTAGCTTTATCTGTTCTAGAGAGACTTTCATTCTCCTTAACAATTCTATTGAAATAAAGAAGCTTAGAATTTGCAAGATTGATATCTTTCATCATTGTTCTCATTTCATGAAGTTCAGACTTAACTTTATCAAGTTCAGATTTTTCTTCTTTCTTTTCGTCCAATGGTTTAGTACCTTTCTTTTTGTCTTTCAATTCGGAAGCGTAAGCTTCGTCAACTTCAGATTTTTCTTCTTCGGAAGAATCACCACCTTCTAGTTCTTTAAGAAGAGCTTCAACGTCAAATTCTTCATCAACGTCAAATTCTTTTTCATCTTCACCTTCTTCGGATTTCTTTTCTTCAGAAGGAGCTTTCTTACCTTCGAATTTTTCTTTCAGTCTAAGATATTCTGCTTTTTCATCTAGATCTTCTTTACCATCTTCGTCATCTTCATCAGACTCTTCTTCTGATTTCTTTTCATCCATAGGCTTATCTTTTTCACCATCTTTTAGCTCGGAAGCGTAAGCTTCGTCAACTTCAGATTTTTCTTCTTCGCTACTACCTTCCTCAGATTCCAATTCTTTAAGAAGTTCTTCCAGGTTGATACTGTCTTCATCCATTTCTTCTGATTTTTTTTCTTCTGATGATACTGGTTTTTCTTCTTTCTTTTCATCGATATCTTCATCAGAATCATCCTCGTCGTATTCTTCGTCAAGATTTTCCTGTAATTTCTTATCGATCATAGAATTCAATTTAGGAGCAAAATGCTCTTCTAAAGTTTGTTTGGCTAATTGAAGTGCGGTCTTTTTAACGGCATTTGCGTCAGCAAGTGCTTGTTCAAAAATAGTTTTCTTACTCATTTTTTTCCTTAGTATTTAACTTGGGATATGTATATCTATTGGGAGATATAAGATAAATATAATTTATAGCGGAGATGCTTTATAGGTAGGAAAGCATATTAATTGCTATTAATAAATATGGGAGAAGAATGGCAAAAATAAAAATTTATAAAAATATTTTTATACAACTTTAATTTTGCAAGAACATACCCCTAAATTCATACAAAGTATATCAGTTAATACTTCGTCAACTTTATTAGTTGTTTTTACTATTTCCTTTGATTCGTGTATCTTTTCTTTATTCGTTTGAAAGAACGCTCCATGCGTAGATGGGTTAGTAACGGCGTCCCAGCACAGTAGACTGTAGTCATCATCAACCTCTACGGTTCCTTCATCTAATTCCGTAACACTTCCTATTCCTCTAGAACTTATGCCTACAGAAAATCCTTTCTTTAGACATTCCTGTAGTATCTTTCCAGAAGGTGTATCTAATACTTCGACTAATCCCCAAATTTCATCACCTTCCCACCAAATTTCATTGATATGAAGGCATGTATTTTTGAATTCAACTACCATTTTATCACTATGATCAAGCTCACCATAAGCACGTTTCTCTGCAATAGGTCCTTCTACATAAGCAGAAATCTCTCTTTCTAGAATAGGTCTGCGATATATCCTGGTATTCTCATTCTTAGCATCAGCGCGTTGTAAAATAGTAGGAAAAACCATTCTACCTTCCTTCTGAGATATCGATTCATTGATAGCACGAGGACTTAATTTTATAGGTATTGGATCGGATACGATTACAGATTTCTGCTTAGTCATCTTTCTTAGCGTTTATTTTCTTTGCATAATGTAATGCTGCATCGAAAACATCTTTTTCTTTGTTTATATTGGCTGCGTATGCAAGCATACCAGTCACTTTCGAATGATCTTTTATCTTCCTGGCAAGAGCTTTATAAAGATCCTCTCCGGAACTATACTTCGATTTGATAGTTTCTTCTGGTTTAAGACCAAGAAGTTTATGAAGCTTTCCTTCTACTGGATGAACTTTAGATACTGTCTTCTTAGATTCTTCTAAAGGATATTTTCTAAGATATTCATCTGCTATTTTGTTAGATTCTTTTAATAATTTTATGAATTTCTCTAACTTCTCATCTGCTTTTTTATTATCCGTTTGAGTAAAATTAATCTTTAATAAACCTTCATCTATATCATTTAATTTTAAATATCTTAAATCTTCTTTACCTTTTTTAAAAGATTCAGTTATAAAATTTCCCTTCTCATTGTTTTCTTTTTCGTCTTTTAAATTTTCAATATGTCTCTTTAACATATCAACTAATATTAAACGAGCTGAATCAAAAGAATCAACCACTTCAGAAATATCTTTTTTATTATCAGCATCGAAAAATGAATCTAAATCGTTAATTAATAATGTTTTTGTCAATTCAAAAATTTCTTCAAATTTTCTTTGATCTTTCTCATTAGATAATTTTGGAAGTTTTTGTGCAGCCAATATTAATTCATCAAACTGTTTTTTAAATAATTGTAAATCATCAAACTCATTTTCTCGTATCATTTATATAACTTTTACAGAGTTCAATAATTTTATTTAAATCCCCTATAGTTTTTTTAACTAATGGACTACTATTTTCTTTTATTTTTAAAGGTTTATATAAATTTTCTTTCAATTTCACATCCTGGTAATCAGCTTTCTCAGGAGCAGTATTTCCTTCGTATTCTTCACCTAAATGATCTTCTCTTTCTTTATATCTTTTAATAAGATCATTAAATAATGGATGATCTTTTAACTTTTCTTCTCCACCTTTGGATTTAAAATCCTTATATGATAATCCACTAATAGCTTTATTAATTAAATCGGCTTGTATTTTTTTATCAGACGTTTCTTTAGCCTTATCTAAATACATTCTAATTTTAGCAAATGAAGTTAATGAACGATCACCGGATTCTTGCTCCTTTACTTTCTTCATTCCAGAAGCAAAATCTTTCACTGCAGTCTTAGCATCCTTACCGGCACTATGACTTGCTTTAAAATCTTTCTCATAATGTTTAAAGATCTTCTCAGCGGCTTTCTCATCTGTTTTTAAAGCTGTCTGCAAGATTGATACCACTGATTTCTTCCAGGTATCAAAATCACCTACAGTAACTCGTTCGTTAGTAGGTTTTGCTTCCTTATCAATAAATACTATTTTACCATTGGTATCAATACCAAACAATTCTGGTCTTTTTGTAACGGCATTTTCTATATCCTTTTTTACAAATCCTTTTATAAGATTAGAATCATCTGGATCTTTTATAGCTGAAGAAGACCAAGTTTTAATACTTCCACCCAGTTTTTCTTCAACTTTGTCTTCAAGATCAGTAAGCTCTTCTGCACTCATTTTATTTAGAGGTTCAGCAAATATTTCTTTTGCTTTTTTAATAGCTTCCTTATTAGATTTATCTATTTGGTATAGTTTACCAATTCCACCGATAGTTGATAAAGTTAGAAGACCTCCAGTAACCCAACTTTTCCAACCTTCATCTAATTTTGCAGATTCGTTAGTACTAAATGCATCTTTTTCAGGTTTTACTGAAAGATCCTTATGTCCAGATAAATAAGCTTGAACTTTTGTAAAAAGTTCTTTAGATCTTGATCTATCTTGTCCACCTGGATCATGCTTAATAATATCTAAAGCATATTTACATTTTTCTATTGCTTTATTTTTATCCCCATCAACTTGATTTAAAATTTTATCAGCGGTTTTTTTAATCTCATCAAACGATAAAATTTCTTCTTTCAATTTACCAGATTCAGAAAGTATCTGACGCAGTTCCTTACGGATCTGTTCCTTCAGCTTCATCACCTTAACACCCTTTGGTTTACCGTTGGCGCGTTCTTTATTACTAGATGTAACATTGGATTTATCTTTACCTTTGTTTACATTCTTCATTTGACCAACTTTATCTTTCAATTCAATGCTATTCTTAATGTTCTTAGCTGCTGGAATATTCTCGTCTTTCTTAGGAGCTTTCTTACCTTTGGTATCTCCTGGTTTCTTGCTGAATAATTCAGTATAGTAAATAGGATTCTTTGAAACATTACGAAGAGCTATTTCTTTTGCCTTCTCGATATTCTGATCTTTTTGAAGAGCAGGAGATTTTTCATATTCATACTTCCAACCTTTTCTGAATTCATAAGGATTTACCTGATCAATAGTTAATTCACCTTTTTTAGGTTTCTTTGCCTCATTAATAGATCCTTTCTTTGCCTTCGCTTTTCTAATAACTTCATCTCTCCAAGCTCTTACTTTATCGATGTCTACTGGATCTTCAATTTCCCAACGTTCTGCCCAATCTTTATGCGTAAGGATAGCATTCATAGCTGCTCCTGGTAAATCAAATCCAAGATCATCATTATCGGCAAGAATTTTTCTTATATCAGGATTACCGAATTTTTCGTCTAATTCTTCATAAAACTCATCATCTTGATAATCTTCTTCCAACTCCTCACCAAACTCAGGAGATTGAGGCATTGCTTCTCCTTTTTCATCTTCATAACTGGCAACATCTTTCTCTTGAAGAACCATGTCTTCATTGGTAACTTGTTCGCTAATGCAGCATTTTTGTTTTAAGATGAGAATTACATCATTAAGTGAATTAACAGGAGAAACAAATTCTTTTAAAAGGGGATCTAATCTTACTTGACGTAAGAAAGCATCTCCGGATATTTGTTTTTTGCAATATTGATTATATATTTCTTGAATTCTCATTTTAAAATATTTTTATCTTCCTTGACCTTTGTAAGGTTTATTGGATTCATGTTTGTTAAAAGATTTTTTAGCTTTTCCTTTTTTCTTCTTGTTTATTGAAATTTTTTGCATTATATTAAATTTTTAAATGCCATCTAAAAATATATCCTTGTCTAGTTTGAGTTTTTTTATTACATACATATTGAATTCTTTCACTAGAACTATTTATTGATTCTCCCGCTTCTTTTGCAGAAGAAAAAGTTTTAATTATATTACCAACATCATCCAATAAATCTACTTTTCTAGATCTTGGAGCTAATTCTCCGGTTTTATTTAAAAATGGTTTATATATTTTATTTCTTTCGGACAAATAAGGTCTTTTTACTCCTTTATTGAGATCTTTGGTAGAAATTTTAATTTTTTCTATAGTTTCTTTTGTGTGCTTCTTTCCTTTTAATGCTTTCGATATCTTATTCTTAACATTAAGATCTTTAGCTATAGATAACGTTGGGTCTTTGATTAGGTTTAAACCATATTCTTTGTTATCATAAAAATAAGTTCCAAATAATTTTATATAAAAGGCTTCCCATGTTCTCAATTCTTTATCACTTATATCATTTGGAAAAGAGATGGTTATTTTTTGAAAATTATCAAATCCATATTTTTCAGTATGCCTAAAAAATAATTTTTGTCCTTTATGTCTTCTTTTAAGATAATAAGAATATCTATTCTTTGAATGGAAAGTGCTTCCTACATATCCTCCAATATTATCAGATAATAATAAATTATATAAATATACTTCAGCCAATTAATTTTTATTTTTTATATTTTGTTAAATTATTTAAATCATCATCTTTCATATCAGTGCTTACTCCATATATATTCCTAGTAAACATCCACATTGCATGTAAATGAATATCTAATTTGTGATACTTAGAAGATATAGTTCTTCCTAAATTCTTTAAATCATTCTCCCCATTATCATACATGTCTTCAGCAATATTCTCACAATTATCATATATATCAGTTACTTTATTTTGAAGTTTCTCAATTGTATCAGATATTTTATCAAGTTTATCTTCTCCTCCTTGTTCCAATAAATCTCCTAAAGAAAATCCCTGTACTATATTAAATAAACGTTCTGCCTGTGATTGATAATTAGAAAAATCTTTATCATATTGTTCAAGTAAAGATTTAGCTTTGTCCGGGGTATAAGAAACATCCTCCTTTATCTTCTTTCTATTAATTTTCTTTCTATCAAAAGTTTTTGGAGTAGCATATTGTTCTCCTTGTCCAGGTGAAAATGAAGCCCCTGTTCCTGTAGCAGATTCTTCATCTATAGATTTAAGTATCTCAGATAATGATATATTATTTTTCTTGGACATTTATTTCATCAATTAATTGATAATAATTAAATAGATTTATAATATGTTCTTCCGTTACTACCTTACTTGTTGGAATTTCAGAGACAATCTCAGCTACCTGCTTAATTTTAATTTGACGAACAGGATCTTTAATACCTTCACATAAAGTCAATAGAGACGATTTAACCTGGGAAAATTCCTGATTGATATAATCTCTCAATTTATTAGTTGTAGTGATATTATTGATATATTCCCTCAATAAAGCCTTTTGTTTAGAACTTAAAGAAGTTTCATACTTCTCATTGAACCGTTCTATCAATTTTTGATAAATCAGGTGTCTGGTGCCTCTATCTACTTTATTCAACTCTTCAATAATAACATCCTTAGATTCTGAATTATTACCAGTTATATGTTCAAAAAGAGTGTATTTAAAATCTGATATTGATTTAGGATTTATGATATCTTTAGAATTATCGGATTCAAAGAGAAGATATGCAGAAGCATAAAGTTTGTAATTATCTATTTTTGCCTTAAAAAAATTATCTATATCATAGTTATCTTTTATTTCAGATACTAATTTATATTTTTCTGTTTTTAATTTGGATTGATTTAACTTTCTCTGAGATTCTAACACACTATTGATAAGTATATTGGCTTTTATTTCACTTAAACCTCTTGTATTACTAAGAGTTTTATAAATTTTATATTCCTTGGCCAATTCAGTATTATTGAAATTCTTTTTAATGATATCCAATGCTTTAGAATTTTTATTTTCAAGCGTGTCTGCCGTAACTTGTCTTACGAGAAGCTCGAATATTATTCCTGTATTTTTTAACTTTGAGTGCTTTAATTTCATCGAAAAAGTTATTTCTTTATATAAATATCGAATTAGGATATATCCTTTATAGTAGATTCTGATAGAACGCCTTCGTAATCATCCTCTTCTTTTTTATTATAATCTTCGAACAATACCACTTTCCTGGCTCCTCTTAAACGAGTAAGTTTTTTTCCTTCAAGTTTAAATGGTCCATTACCCGATTGTTGTTGAGTGGGTTTTCCGGGATGATATGGTTCTAATGCATCTTTCTTTCCAAGTGGATCTCTCCCATGAGGACTATCATCTGTTCCAATAGTAGAAGCTTTTTCTTTAGGTCTACCTGGTTTATCTTCATCATAACCATCTGGTACTTCTCCTTTTGTATAACTTGGTCCATATAGAGCTGCAATATCATGAGGTGTGCCATAGGATTCTCCTGTAACAACAGGATCATTACCTTCCGTAGCAATTTGTTCATATCTGAATGCTCTTTTTTGATCCTCTACAAGAAGCTCTCTTTCTGTAAGTATTTGATCTTCGGACATTCCAAATATATTTGACATGATCCAATCTGTAGAAAGAACCCTTCCTTCCATGGCTTGTCTTGCCAAATCTATTTGCTCTTTCAAAAGAGCGATCTTCTCCTGTTTGTATATAATAGATGGAATGGTAAGAGAAAGCTCGAAATTATCCATATCCGCTTCTTCGAAGCCTTGAGTATATAAATGGATAAGTGCTATCTTACGAAGCTCACTAAGAACAATATCTTGAATAGTCTCTATAGTTCTGCTAAAATTTATACCAATACCAGCTAAAGTTGATTTACCATTTATATCTTGAGTATAATTAAGACGATCCTTTGGCACTTTAAGAGCTGCTAACATTTTATCTCTCATATAAGCAACGTCATCCATACCGCTATACTGAAGTCCAGGAGCGGTATCTATTTTAGTACTGACATCATTACCTCTTACTGGTATGAAATAATCTTCAATCATGTTTTGAACATTGAATTTTAGATTATAATCACCGGTATTTTCATCAACATAAGGAGTTCTACGCATCGATTGAATAACCTTCTGCATAGCATTATCTACTTCATTTGGAGGAATATTACCTACATTTACATAAAATATGCGTTTATCTGATGATCTTGTAATACGATGAAGAAGAACTGCATCTTCTAAAAGAACCATTTGCTTGAATAGCTTCCTTGCAGGTTCCAGGTAGCTTCGTCCATAAGGAAGCATATTAGGATCAGATAATAACCTGAAGTGAGCTACTTCATAGTTCTCATACTTCTCTTTATCATACATTCCAGCATTACCACCTGCCAAGGCTACAGGATCAACTCTAAAACACACATAAGCGGGATTACCTGGATCCTTACCTTCTTCTCTGATGATATCATATACAGAAAAAGGATTTACATTATAAACACCGAATTTCTCCGCGATCTGTAGCTTAAGATAAAAATCCCCGTATTTACACAGAGATCTTATCCACATAGGAAGATTAAATTTTATATTTAAAACGTCATAGAAAAGATTATAAAGAATTGCCTGGATATTTTCATTGGAGCTCTTAATAGAAAGCATTTCTCCTGTTTCACTCTTACCAGTAGCATCTCCGGATATAATATCCAAACAAGCGGCAACGATTGGATCGGTATCCATCGCTTCATAATCAGAATAGAGTTGTAAACGAAGCGTTTGATAGTTGAGAGTAGGATTGTATTGCATCCTAGCACCTGCTTTGTGCAAACGAGTAAATCTATCGATTAGTGAATTACTTTGTACTAAACCGAAAGATTGTATCTTGTCTATATCTATTACATGTAGATTTTTCCCACCTACATTTCGTATAATTATATCGGTGCTGAAGAGGCGTTTTAACCGAGGAAAAAGTGAACGGTCAGGCATTAATTAATAATTTTATTTTTCCAAATAAATCCCATTGTCTGTTTTTTCTCTTCTCTACAACATGATCTAATGTGACCAATGTTGTAACCAAGTTCTCTATTGCCATGTATTATATATCTTTATACGTATATAAATATTTAAAAACCAATGTCAAATCAACCAGGAACAATCTTCTTCTCGATTTCCTACCTTAAATTTGAAAGGATCGACTTTTGGTTTGATAATTCGGGGTTGTGGATCATCGGTAGGTCTTTTGTATTCATTGCCTATTATAGTGCTAGGTTGTATCGTATTATTCATTGATCCTCTTCTCATTACGATATTATCTAGCATTGCAGCTGTGGCCTTTTTCCCTTCCATACTGAATCGGATAGCCGTATCACGTAAGAATCCAAAAATACCTTTGATTACAGTTAAATCGTCATTGGATCCTTTCTGAGCCTTGGCTTTACCATTCGGGAACCAAATAAAAGTTCTCCATTCGTTTATAGATCTTTCAGAATGAACTATCAACACTTTCTTTTCAACCATTTGTATAAATGAATTGATAACTAATGGTCTGAATTTAACATTGGTAGAGAAGCCTGGAACCATTTTGGAGGTATCATTATCATAATTACGTTGTAAATAAGTTTCAGCGTCCATTACCATACCTTCTTTTGGAGAATAATATAAATTGAGATATTTAGCTGAAACTGCATCTTTTACAACTGCCCATCCAATACTTTCGCGTTCGATAACAACGAGTCCTTCGTTGTATTCATATCCTAATTGAAGAATAATACTGGGGAAATCATCAGTATCGGGTTGTCCTTTATATTCAGCTACCTGTTCACAAGAGTGTATATCATATACATCTATAGTAGAGTAATCAGTTCCATCTCCTCTAGCAACGTCACATATTAAAGCATAACTTCTTCCAGGTTCTGGATACTTAAATATCCATATATTTGAGAGAGGTCCTCTCATTTCTATTGGAGGGCGTTTATGAGTTTTGTCATACCATTCAATCACCTCTGGTGAAATAACTGTGTCACCAGATGCTGCAAAATTACAATCACACTCCTGTCTTGCAAGACGTTCTCCTAATTCATCTGTCTGATGATCTCTCCAACGCTGGTCTCTCTTTGGATGAACTGTCCATGGTAATTCTACAGGAACGAACATTTTCTTTCTCTCATATTCATCTCGAGGTGTTTTTTCTCTAGCTTCTGTATGTTTTTTATAAAACCAACCTCCAACACCATTAGGTGTAGAAAGTATAACAGCCATACCATCTGTGGTATCCAATGTAGATTGAGCACCACCCCATAATTCTTCAGCATTATCAATATAAGCAGCTTCATCTAAAAATAATATATGGGCAGTAAAACCGCGGGCAGATTTTGAATCACCGGATGCAGCTTGTATTGAAGAACCGTTCTCCAATACTAAATACAATTCATTATTTTTAGTGTAAGGGAATTTACGTTTTAACCATGAAGGTAATTCATCATAAGCAAATTGAACTTTATCTAATATAATCTTAGCCTTTTCTTGAGTAGGAGCAAGACACATTATTTTCTTATCTCTGTGGAATAATATATACCACAGAGCATATGCAGCACACACCGTTGTTATTCCAATCTGACGGGATTTAAGAATAGATATTCTTTTATATTTGTCAGTCTTGAATAGATTAACTAATTTGGTCTGGAAATCGAATGTTGAAAAAAGCATTCTGCCTTCTTCAGCCTGAATATAAACATATTTGTTTATAAAATAAACAGGATCAGTTTCACATCTTGTATATTCAAGAGCTATAAGTTCTTTGGTACCCAGTTGAGATATATCTTTCATAGCTGGCATTATTTAATAATCAATTTTACTATTAGACCTACAGCAATTAAAATTGCTCCATTTCGTTCCCATCTCATGGTCTTTGCCTGGGATTTATATTCGTTGGATACCGTTTGCTGTAAAGAAGATTTATCATTCAATCCATTTATGATTTGAGATTGAAGTGATAGCTTCTCATCAAGAATATTAATTTTTATACTATCTAAATCTATCTGCTTTTTCTGTAGGGCTATAGTACTAATATTGATACTATCCTGTTGTTTCAAATACTTCAAAAATTCCAAATCCTTTGCTATACGCATAGCTTTTGAAGATGGAATAGTAACCGGTTTATCAATAGTCTGTGAAATACTTCTGAAGTTCATCAGAAGAATAAGTATTAAGAATAGAATCACTTTTTTTTGCAGATTTCTGTATATCTTGAAGTCTAGTTTCATTATAACGGATTTTAGTCTTGACTGTATCTATGGCTCTATTAGTACTATCTAATTTTGGATTAAGACCTATAATTTTCTTTTTCAGACTATCTACTCGAACTTGTAATATTTGTATTTGTTTTACGTTATCAGTAATTGTAGAACTATCTTGCTTTCTTGAATATAGGATATAAGCTACTAGACCTATAATAATAAATAGTGATATATTCTGACCATTGGAGAAAACTCCTTTTAGCCAGGTGAGGAAGATTTTCATAACATTATTTTTTGTTCTTTTGCTTATCTTCCCAATCGCGAAAATTAAGGTTTCCTGAAAGATAGGCTTCCGCTTCTAATTTTCTTAGATGCTTGTTATTTTGGGTATAATTAGGATCCTTTAGATCATCTACATTAGATTCCTGCATATCACCACGAAGATTTTGACTATGATGCACTAATTCGTGAGCATATGATCTTAAAATATCTTTAGGATGACGACCTTCGGTAATAAGAGTAATTGATTTATTAGTAGGTTCATATCAGGCTGTCTTTCCAAATACATCATTAACAAAAGACTTGTCTTTCAATAATATCACTTTTGGGGCCAGTCTTACTTTTAAACCATTATTTTCCATATACTCTGTAATGGATATAAGCCATGGAACTAAATCATTATCCTTCTTCGTCTTCTCCATTATCTTCGTCGTTTGTTTCTGGTTCTTCATCAGGAAGTTCCTGGTCTGTTGAATTATCCGTCTGATTGTTGGTAGATCCTATTGGCTTTTCACTCAAAGCTTTTCCTATGTAATCTAATGCCTGTAGATATTCAGAACGGTTTCCAAGATTATATTTCTTTCCCATTATCTGGCATTGAAAGAAATCTCTCGCTTTGTATTCCTTACTATTTTGAAGTTCTCTCGGTGTAGGATCATATTTCAAATTCATTTTAGACCCATTCTTAAATGTAATCTGAAATGTAGTAGGTTTGAATACTATTACTTCTATATCGGATATAAGCTTTTCCAGATCATCCTCTCGGCTATATTCATCCTGAGCTTTAGCTGTCAAAAGATCTTGGAGAACCAATTTAAGTACCTTAAAACGATTTAATGCATCGCTAACATTAGACGATGCATCATATTCTTCTTTCAATATATCTTTTAGTATTCCTAATAATTTTATAGCCATATATGAAGAACCCCCAATATTATTAAATTAACTGATTGATATAATTTTGCGTTATATTGAAACAAGAAATTATAAACTTTGTCTACGATGCTCTTTGGATCTTTACTGACAAAAAATGAATCTCTTTGTTGAAAGAGATTATATGAAATATCAAATGATATCTTTCTTAGTAAGAAAGAGCAACCAATTAAAAATAGATTCCATGACATTAACCATGAACCAATTCCGGTTAGAATTATATAAACCAATCCCCACCATCCATGTTTTATACTACCCGATGTATGATTAGCCAAATCTTTCTTTTCCATATTAGAGTTTATCCTGGCTGTCACAATATTGTATACAACCAGGATAACCTCAATAATATAGATCATATAATGATTCATTGTTACCAACCTATATAATTACCTCTAGCGGCAGCTTCTACAGATGTATTCTCTCGTACCATTAGAGATCTTCCAAAAATTGCAATTCCTAATGATGCTAGTGTCACAAACGCTGATATAATTTTGTATTTATCGACATCTCTTTTTTGACCCACTTTAAATACAATGGCCCATAATATGCTAAGTATTATCAATGTAATACCTAATCCCCACCAAAATTGTGATGTAGAGGTTACATAATGAAATGCTTGAGAAAACGAAATATTCTTGTCCATAATAATGATTTTTGTATATATAAATATGGTTATTTTATCCTTAGAATTGATTTTAACTTGGATACAAAGCCATTTGTAGCTTTTTTAAGTTGTTGTGAATCAATATTATTACCTTTTTCTATCTTGAAGTTTGGATTCTTTAATATATCATTGTAATAAGTACCAAGACGTTTCATCACTTTCTTACGATTTTTATCATTCAAATCTTCGATAAATTCCTTTGCTTTTGGATTAGAAAGAAGACCTCTTTTGAATTCGTCAAAAGTATCTGGAATATCTTTTTCTTTTTCAATATATTTGATTACATCTGGCATAAAATATTCAAAAAAGTGAGCGTTAACTTCTAATGGGTTATTTATATATCCTGAATAACCATGTTTTTGTCGTTGTTTTTGATATGATTTATCTATATCATTTGGATCCGTCTTTATTTTATCGAAATCCAATAAATGTATTAATTCGTGATATAAATCCTTTTCATCAAATGAAACTTGTAATTTTGGATCTTTTTTTATCCTAGCTCCATATACATCTATAGAAGGCATTCCGCCTTTAACAGCCGGTTTAAATTGAGCTTTTGTACTACCTTTATCAGTTGGCAATATATTCACTGTAAAATCACCAAAATTTAATTCGATATAACTTAAATTACCTATACCTTTTACTTTTATTTGTTTATTATCAGATGAATATTTTTCTATTAAAGATTTTATTTGTTGTATATAAGTCTTGGCCTTTTCACTTTTATTTGCGTCAGTAGATAAAGAAGCTTCATTTATATTACTAATAGGTGTCCACCAGTCACTACAATATTCATCTGGTGATACAGGTATTTGATCTGTCTGAGCCCATTTATAAAAATATTTATTCTCACAGGCAGCTTCATCATTATCCCAATATTTGCAATTGGCGCAACAAGCTCCGCCTTTTGGAACTTTTATAGCAGCTTTATGATCTGAAGGAAGAGAATAATCTTCTCCACCATATTGTTCTGACAATAGATCGATTAGTTTTATCATTTGGCTTGATTTGAAATAGTAGATCCGATCATAGTTGCACTTAATAATATTTCTTTTATTTCAGTCTCCGATAATGCTTTCTTTTTCTTGATATAATGAACTATAAGAACTCCCATAAATTTATCGTCTATGGTCTTTAAAGCTGCACAATAAGAGCTTTTGGCATCTGTGTCTCTGCTAAATCCTCGTATATCAAAATCATCTACGGTAGCTTTCTTAATGTCCTGGTAATATGTAATGCTATTTTCGGATAGATAATTAAAGAATTTACCAAAAATACTTACAGGAATATTTTGATACTTTTCTCTGACTGATGGTATACCAGTCATAGTTTTTTCATAAAAAACTGAGAACTTTAATACTGATCTTCCAGATGGATAAAAGTTTCCTCCATTATGAAATTGTAAAAGATAAACTCTATCAGCTTGATATTCTTTTAATATTTCATCAAGCTTGTGTTCTACTAAAATATTATTCTTGACACATTCAGCTACAGGGTCTTGTTGTTTCTTATATAATTTAATTCTTCTTATTTTAAGATAATGACCGATAAGAAGCGTCACCCCCGATCCGATTCCAGGGCCTAAATAAGTCAACATTTGTTCTACGGTAAAGTGTATCATTATTTTCGTTTTGCTTTGTTACGAATCATACCATAAAAAAATTCCTTTCCTTTCTCTTTTCCATATTGTTGAATCATTTTTTGTAATGCGGGTTTAAGTTTCTTCGCTACTTTCTCTTCTTTGGAAGATAAAGGAGAATCAATTTCATTGTAAATTTTTACTAGAGATATCATTATTTATATTGTTTTCAAACTCATTTAGTTCTTCAATCCATTTCTTACCGATCTCTTTTCGACTAATTCCGCCGACCATTTCCTGCTTATCACCTTGTTCTGTATATACATCATCAGTGGAAATTATAAAATCCTGGACAAAATCTTTAGCATCTTTTATAAAACCAACCATATTATCCTGTACAATTTTATTCGCATATTCCTTATATGTACCATTAACGCGCATTAATGTTTCCATTGATATCACACATCCAAAACACATAGAATGTAAAGAATAATATTTCTTATCATAAATATGTTTCATCGGTTTTCCACAATTAGGACACATAATAGGCATCACTAGAGATTTCCTAACACTATCAATTTTACTATAACTTTGTTTGATACCATCTTTAATTATCCATTGCTTTTCATCTTCCTCCCAGATATCTCCTTCCTTATGAAATGTTTGATTTTTTTTATATCCTATCTGTGTGACCGTATTATCATTATGTTTTTTTCTAACAATATTTCTAATTCTATTTACATCTTTTTCCTTAAATTCTTTTTTAAGTAAAGATTCGTCTTTTTCTCCCATAACTATTTTTTATCGTTTAATTTAGCTTCCTGCCAACGTACTTTATTATATGTTTTTTCATCTATAGGTACACCTATTTTTGTCAATTTAGATTGAGCTTCTAAATAATCCGCAGATCTTTTTATAATTGATATAGCCTCTCTTTGATACCCTTCATGAGTTCTGGATATCACATAAACTGGTATTTTATCATATCCGAGATATGCTGCTGCTATTGATCTATGTCTTCCTTCCTGTGATTGCATATCCGCATTCGAAATAGGAGTATCAAGTTTTTTACCCGATTCTATCGCTTTTAATAATCGCTTTACATCCTCTATATCAACACTTTCGTATTCTTTTTCGACAGTAGTATCATGTACATCTGAGGCACATAGTTGCATATAATCTTCCGGACTTATCCATTGAAGAGCTATCGATTGATCTTTAAAAAAGAAAAAATATGCTGGATTATCAATCATTGCATCATAATTAGGCATACCAGTTGTAGCAATATTGAATATTTCATCAGCACAATCAATGTTCTCAGTAATAATCTTTTTCCAAAATTGCTTTGAAGTAATTTGCTCGGAGATCTCCGTATGAACAATATTCCAACAATCTTCTTTAAATTCAGGAGATAGCTTTTCTGGAATATATTTCATAAATTCCTTCTTATCACCAGTTTCAATTGCCTGGCGCATTTTATTAGAAGTTTTTTGAAAATTAGAAGGAACCAATTCTATTTCCAAATTGTGGAAATTAGTAAAAGCTTCATTAAATTCAGAGGATCGAGCCGTCTTTTCATCTAGAGCAATGTAAGCCATTAAATTAGGATCCTTTTTAAATCTATTTTTTATATCTTCAAAAGGATTCTCAAATTGGGACTTTTGAATGGTAATCTCCATCATAGGGTGAGCTGATCCAAATGCTCTCAAAAGATCTACGCATTGGTCTTGATCTAAATAAGTGTATTTTATATTAGGGATGATGACATATACAGTTCCTATGTTCTCCCTAGTAGATAGAACTACTGCTGTATTGAAATGGAATACGTTAGGAGGTAGATTAAATATCGGATAAAAACAAGGGAATTTTTGATGCATTAAAATAAAAAGACTTTAGCTATAAATAAATATTAGCTAAAGTCTACACAATCAGTAAATAAAACCCTAGTTTTTAAAAAGAGTCTGTTTATATGAAGAAGTTGAGGTTTTTATCGGTGGAAAAAGCTTTTTTGTTTCGCCGGTTTCTTCGTCCGTTATGATCAAACCTTTGTCTCCAATGGTTTTTAAAAATTTCTCTCGCTCTTTCTTTTTAGTGTCTAATTCCTTGGACTGTTTTTCTAAATCTTCCCATTCGGGATCTCCACATGCTGTAAAATCGTATTTAGTGCCTGTTTCAGCCAATTCTAGCTTGGTTCCATATTTGGTGAGACAACTCTTACCATCTTCGGAATTACGCTTTATTTCGTCCCTTACAAGGTCTACGAACTTATACTCACCATTAAGATCAGATTTACCTTTAACTACAGAACTAATTTGATCCAAATATTTGAGAAATTCCACTACAGCAATAGCAGAAGTTCTTCCTTCCAATACATCGTTATATATTCTTTCGCCTACCTGCTCGGCTCCGTCCTCTGATACTTGGATACTTCCGTCAAATCCAGTATTTTCTAATTTGATTACAAAATTGTTTTTTGTTCTACTCATAGAGTGAAAATTTTAATTTTTTAGTAAATAGGGAATCTAATGTCAATACTTTTGCCTGTTGAATAAATCTTGTGAAAGATTCAAACCCCATATTGCTTGGATCTTTAGCATCCAATTCGACTAAATATACCGTCTTTCCATTGGATAAAAGCATTTCTGCATGTTGTAAAGCCTCTTTCATACCATCTTTATCCAGGACAATATATATTTTTTCTACACCGGGGCCAAGTAATTTGGATAAAAGAGCCTGAGTAATACCTTTTTCAAGAAGAGGAATAACATTCCGAAGAATAGCTGCAGCATCAAAAAATCCTTCACATAGGATTATAGGAGCATTCCAGTTGATATATAATTCAAAAGGAATAATATCACCTCGTTTTGAGGGTGGATATATATATCGCTGTTCTTCGTCTTCAATGATAGCTCGAGCAGCAAAGTAATTGAGGAAGCCATCAGAATCAAACGATGGAAATATTATGCGATGTGCATATTTACCTGATTCACAATATCCTAATTGATATTTAAGAATCAATTCATCCGTGAATCCACGTTTCCTAAGATATGATAACGCTTGACGACCTACAAAATCTGATTTCTTTAATCCTGTAAACGTTTTAAATTCATCGGGAAGTGAGATAATTTCATCTGTCTGATAAATATGTTCACCTTTGATCGTAATTATTTTATTAAGACGGTGGTAATATTTAGAATCTATTTTAGCCTTTCGAAATAAAGACTTTATGGAAAGACCACCTTGAAGACACACCCAACATTTCCATGGGTTATGACCATGCTCATCTGTATCGATTTGAACTTCCAGTCGTTTACGGACAGAAGTACATCCTGGTATTGGACATTTAAATCGATAATTACCATGAGATTTTGCTTCTGATTCTCCCAGGGCAGATTCTAAAAGAGTAAGTAAGTCTTCCATAAAGGAAGTACAAAGATATGAACAATATCTTAGATTACCAAATTTGAACGATAAATTTTTACAATATTATAATCTCCAACTCTTTCTACAACATTTCCACCAGATTTTATCCAGAACTGTAAAACATTATCTTTACACTGAAGACTCAACGCCTGGATACAAGGTAATTTTTTAAAGAGGAAGTGAATGGAGGCTTTACCATGACCTTTGCCTGGATACAAAGATATAAACCCACCAGAAAGAAAAATTACATGATCTGAGATCCTACCTACACCAAATTTTACGATTTCCAGATTTTCGAGATAAATTCTATTTTCGCCGGTTTTATTGAGACAGCCGGTTGAGTTAAGCTTAAAGCAATCAGTTTGCAAGAGTATTGAATTTGACAAAACTAAACTAAGATAGAACTATGATATAACCAAATTTATTTGGCAGCCTTTTTAAAAAATTTACCCAAAAGCTGTTTATTGTAGCAAATATCTGATTCTAAACATCCATGCAGTATTTGGTGACGAAGCTCCTGATACGTGAGGGTTGTCTTATCGTAACAAATATAGAGTATTGTTCGACGAAAACATTGCAATCCATAAGTTTCAATATCTAATTTTAATTCTTCTTCAGATCCCCAATAATCCTTCCAATCAGATTCTTTTTTTATTTTCTTCTTCTTAGACATTCTCTTATCAGGAAGTGCAGCTAAAGCTTTTTTGCCTAATTTTATATTCCTTTCAGAATAAAGATTCTTTTTTCCTATGTAAAATTTATCATTGCGAATATCCCATATTTTATAAATAATGCCGTAAGCATTTTCAGGTAGTTGGGAAATATCAATGATCGCTTCACCTTTATAAAACCAATTTATCATAAATCAAATCTTATTAAATATGAGGTATCAGTATCTTGTGATACTGGAATAGGTTGAGCAAATTTGGCAACAGCTACCAGATCATTACTATCATTATACAGTCCAACTGTAGTGACATAAGGATGAAAATCGGATCCTGTAACAAAAGATTTTACATTCTCCTGGCTTCCAGATATACGGAGAGTGGGGTTATAAGACATATTAAATTCATAGTCCTTAACCGTACATTTTATCATTTTCTCATATATGATATGCTCATTGAGAAAAAAAATATTAAATGATCCTGTACCTGCAAAACTGCTCATATCTTATATAAATATAGATTTAACTTCATTAAGCATTTTATCAATATCCGGGGGTTGTTTTTTAAGACAAGAATTCTTTCCCGTTTCTATTACCAAATCAAAATACTTTGAAGAACAAAATTGTTTATCATACGGATTATGATCAATATAAGGTAATTCTATCCTATGATCATTTTTTATGAATAATTTTCCTTTATGTTCTTCAACAGCGCCTGCATTATGATATATTGGGTTTTTATTCCATTTTGGCCTTGTATCTGTAGCCATAGAAAAGGATAAATCAGAAACTATATTAGTCGGAAAACCATAATACCAAGCACTCCATAATAAAGCCCACATATCCGAAGTCCATTTCTGGATATCTGAATCTATCGAAGATAGATATTCATAGAGCTTTTCCGATTTATATTGAACTCTTTTCCAAAATGAAGAAAATACATTTTTCATTATATATTGAGCTCCTCCAGCGGTATAATCTCTATTCAAAATATCACAAACTCTCAAATTCATTATTTTACACATTTGTTGCAATATATTATCTGATTTACTATCAATATAATTAGAATCGATATAACTTTTGGTATCACTTAGATACCATATTTCATCTTTTAATAATTTCTCAAAATTTAGTTTTCTAGTGAAAACTATGTCACAGTCATGATAAAAAATAGGATGTAATTGCAACCATGGGAATCTTTCCCAATGTTTATAAAGAATATGAGGTCTTATAGACGGAGGGTATTTTTTGTAATCTCTAGTATCTTCATAAAAATAAAACCCAACCTCTTTATATTTCTCTATTAATTTAAACCACCATTCGCCAATATGTTTATTAATACCAATCACAATTTGTATATCACGAGCTGGTACAGACATATTGATGAAATTATCAAGCATAACTTCAACTTGCCAGGCAAAATAAAGTTCATCTGGAGAAGCTGATATGTATTTTATCTCTCTCATTATTTAACAGAAATTGAGGCTGTATTCGTACAAGTATTAATAACTGTACTTCCACTTAAATATTGAATATTAATAGTATAACTACCAGAAGACAGTCCTATAGAACCAGAAAAATATGTCGGAGTAATATTTGGTAAAGAAAAAGAAGAACTTCCTATTGATATACTTTGAGATATAGCTACCACATTAATTTTTGATACAGATGGATTGTTAACAACAGAATCAAATAATGAAAATTCAAACCCTAAACTTCCGGTATATCCAGTAAATACAGGAATTGGACATGCTAAACTATTAGAGATAGGGCATGTAACAAAATCTGTATATGGCGGAATATAATCTGGATTTAATGGATCATTTGGTTCTGTATTTCCCGTAGGAACAAATGTTACAGAATTTACTTGTTTTAAAGTTAATACTATCTTCTTACCTGTATTAGACATTTTATCTACTATATTTAGAAATTAGACCATCCGTATTCCAGTTACCTCCGTCCCATCTCAATAAACCTGGTGTACATCCAAATAATATATTAGTTCCACCCTGTCTCACTAAGGTTCTAAATGCTTGATCCGTATAAATATTATCAATTTTCAATAAATCTCTATCTATATGATAAGTTCTTTGAATTCTAGTAGAATCTGAAATACTATTAATTAATACACCGGATAGAAATAAATCTCCTACAATAGGATCTTGAATCATTGAAAACGAAGAATATAATTTATCCTGCATATTGCTAGTTTTTATAATAGATAATACATTTCTGGTGTTAGAATCTATTATAATTGTATTTGAAGCTCCTACGTCATGTAAATAAAATTTATTTTTTTGCTCGTCAAAAAAAGTAGATCTAAAATAACCTGCATTGAAAATACCCGAGAAACTTGAAATGTTGATAATACCGTTAAGAACAGATAAATTAGAATTATATCTAGCTATATTTGGAGATCCAAATGCTTCATTTATTGTTACCCATATTTCATTACCAATAGCATTAAAATTAGACGCAACACCAATAAATGATGAACCACTAGGTATAGATGATATTGGAATAGTACTCATTAAACTAAGATCGCTTCTTCTAAAAATACTTATAGCTGAGGTTGGAGTATCATATGTAATTATACTTGAACTTACAATATTAAGCGAAATTCTATTAAATGAACCATTAGTTCCATACGGCGCTGTTGAAATAATATTAGTAGATAGATCTAAAGATTTCAATCCATTTGTATTTTTACCAACAGCATAAATTCTATTATATTGTACATCTGATATTGCATTATATATATCATCAGTCAATCCTGGAATATGATTTAAATCGGAATAACCAGATATAGTATTAGGATCAAACCAATAAAAATTTCCATTTACATCATCAGCATCTGCGGCATAATATTTTCCTGATGAACTATCATACGCTACAATAAGAGGAGAAGACATACTTATATATTGATTCTGTAACGTAAATACTGAATCTTGTTCACAGGTTGAAGTGTCTTCTACCCAAATATAAGTTGGAGCTGCTGTAGTGGTAGTAGTCGTTGTGGTTGTTGTAGTAGTGGTAGTAGTCGTTGTGGTTGTCGTTGTGGTTGTTGGATCGGCATTTACAACAGCGGTTATCTTTGCTTTATTACTTATTAATACAGATCCACTTCCATAAACTTCACTAATTGTATAATAAGTATAATAATATCCAGGAGAATCCGCAAATACGGAAATTGTTCCATCACCATTATATGAAAATTTATCCGAGTCTCCATCAAATATTTGAACCGATGATGTATCCAAATATCCGGTCCTTGAATAATCGTTTCTAGTTATATTAATTATTTTTGGATTATCGCCAAAATAAAATGTTCCAAGATCATTGTTAGCTATAGGAGTTAATGGAAACATATCTTGATAATCCTGATTAGTTATAACACACACTCCATAATCATAAAATATATTACCTACAAATTCTACAGAAGCAGTATAAGTATAATTATAAGTTGTAGATATTTCATATTCATATGATGAAGTTGATGACAATACATATGATAAACTTCCGCTTACATTTGATTCAGCAGTTGGGAATCCTTGAATAAAAATAGGAGTATTTCCGTAAAAATTATTTATTTCACTTCCGGTGATTATTTTATGTATTGATACATAGTTGAATAAAAACTCAGAATTGGAACTAGAAACATGTCCACTAGACGTTATAAAAAAAGATCCAAAACTTTGACTGTAATCATTAGTAGAAATTCCAGAAAATGCTATAGATTGTATAGCGTCATGTCTTTGATAATTTATATCAAAATAAGAATCAGCACCTGTATTTAATAAATTATATTTGAAATTGTCACTTAATATTATATCCTTAATATCAATCCTATTTATAACACCCGACTTAGAGAATCCTGGGACATTTACTCCAAACGGAATATTAGGATCACCTGTTTGTCTTATACTAACAGTTAAATCAGCCGTTCTACTACCAGTATAATAATTGAAAAGATTACCGTTTCCATCATCTTTAATATAATAATAAGAAGATGATAATATAAATTGTCCAGGATTTATTCTTGATCCATATATGTTTTTGGATATAGATAATACTCTTATACCATCTCCGGATTCGGTTGGAAATGACGCTGTAAAATAATTATTTTCTGTGCATTTATAATAATACTGAGATGTTTGATTATGATGTAGAGATCCTGTATAAAATTCAGGAATAATACCAGAAATACTTTCAGTATAAGATTGATAAAAAAGCTGATTTATAGATTCATATATTAGCCTTTCATATTGACCTTCTGTAATAGGATCATTGTCTAAATCAAAACTACTAGTTAATTTAGTTCCTTTATATATAGATATTCCGCTACCAGTATCTATATAATCATTATATAAGAAATTCCATTGTTTATTTGCAACATATGGAACTAATATAACATCAGAAGCATCTAATCTTTTAAAACCAGACATTGCAATTTTTATAATTAAAAAGACAATCTTACTCTAAGAAATAACCCTTTTACAAAGCTTTTAGGTAAAGGTTTACTTAATTTAGCAACTGCCAATAATTCATTATTATTATTATATAATCCTACTGTGGTAGGATACGTTTGTGGATTATTAACTAATGTATCAAAAATAATATTCCCATTATTATCTATTATTGAAGGATTTGTTGTATAATTATAATCACCGGGTTTAACATATGTAAAGAAATATGTAGAAGAAATAGTTTCTGTACTTTGTAAACCAAAAGAAGACCCATTAACAATAGCTTTAAATAATGTTGAATTATTTGTATTATAATTATTTGTATAAGAAGTGCTAGTAGTTTGATCTATGGTTAAATCTATTCCACCTTGATTATACGGTAATGATAAAGCTCTTGCATTCAATAATAAAATAGAAATGTTTGGAAAAAATAATCCATAACTACCACTCACAGTCTGAATATCTGATCCATTGTAAGATATTCCATTCGATCCGCTCACTATATTATATACTTCGTTGGATCCTATAAAATTAGTATCGGTAGATTCATTACTGTTATCGGTAAGTTGAATTATATTACCAGCATTATTTAAAGTCAAATTCAATGTACCTGGTTTTAATCCTTCTTTGTATCTTGATCGTTCTATACTTATAGCAAAAAAATCTCCTATTGGAAAATTGGAATTACCAAAAGTAAAAGATGAATTTTCGTCACCATAAATTAAATTTCTATATTGACCATAAATAGCTCTCGTCGGAGTTAATCCGGGAATAAGATTATTAAATGGTGCTGATCCTGATCCTGAAATATTTGCATATGCTATAGCAAATTGTATTTCCGATCCACTGGCGTAAGTGGGACTTTGATATACATTTAAAAACGACAGTCCAGAATGTCCTTGTTCTTGAACAGAAGATGTATAAAAATTGCTAATAGAATTCATATTACCACTCCAAAGAGGTGCAACTACTTCTTCTGAATCTATTACAATATCCGACGGATTATAAAGAGTAAAGCTCATTTATTATTGATTTTTAGTAATTGTTAATGGTATTGTAATACTAGCTCCAGAATCTCTTCCCTGAACGATTATTGTTGTATTAATAGAAGATCTTGTAGTACCAAAAAGTGTATTTATAGTTGTACCAATCAATGTAAATGATGTACCAATCTGAGAAATAGAAAGATTAGTACCAGAAGTAGAAGAATTATTATTAACAGATAAACCGGTGGTATCAATACCAGTAGCACTAAAAGTTGACAATAATCTATTATCATTCACGGTAATAACATAACCAGTAGGCTCAAAAGTGCTTACAGCTCCTAGATAGTTTAACGTTTGAGGAGTGATATTTATTGAAGCTCCTTGTTTCAGTGTAATTGCACTATATCCTATGTTTATAACAGGTAGTTTGGAAGTGCCTCTCTGAAGTGTAACAAGCTTATATTTCATGATCTGCGTCTCGTCTGGGATAGCTTCCAAAATTGGCATATTTTCTATAGCCTCACCATAGAATGCTGAACCGGATGGATGATTTGGATTATACATGGTATAATCCACTTCGTCATCGCTAAGACTAAAACTCGTTATCTGAAAAGATCCATCTTGACGCGATAATAGTTCTCTGCCTTTTTTAGTTAGAATAGCATCAATTATTATATTTCCATTATCAATGTAGCCCATATAAGTTTAATTTGCAATTAGTTATAGATTTATAGATAGAAGTAATAATTACATTACACATATAAATATCAATCAATTAGTATTTAGAGACGATATATCAGGTCCAATTTGAGTTATAATATTAGCTAAATTAGACTTAACACCTAAATCAATATCAAAAGGTATTAATGTGGCTTGAGATACATTACCAATATTTTTAGAAAAATTTAATATAACAGATGTTTCATCTGGCAGTCTTCGGAATATAACAAAATTAGCTGAAATTCCACCGACGTTTACTACAGGCTTATCTAGCACCAATTGAAGATCTCTTGATACAGATCCATCACTTCCGGTAATAGGAATAATTATATCATTTACTCTATAATAAATAGCATCGTTTGTATAGAATGAACTTAATCTTACTATATCACCTTCCTCAAATATAAATGGATAATCTATAGGGGAATACAGCAATGATGTTGACGAAGAGATAGCCGCCTGATCAAATATTATTTTACCATATAAAAGAGAAGCTGAATCTGTAAATTTAATAATATTGTTATCACTTCCGGTTATTGAAAATAATGAATTATCGGTGTAATATCCATCCGAAGTAACAACTGTCGTCTGATTTATTGTATCTGTTATAGTCATTGTACCAGCATGTAAATTCGAATATTTAGGATCACTAAATCTATTTTCAAATGATATCTTACAATATCCTACATTATCATCTGGTAAAAAATCTCTTAGCCGTATTATATAAAAATTTGGTCTGAAATAATCATTTGCATTAAGAGCTACACTCGAGCTAATTTCGCATAAACATTTTATTGGAAAATCTGTATTACCTCCTTTCCAAGTATCAAAATCAAGAAAAATACAACTATTGTCATTATTCCATCCATACTGTGTATTTGGAACGACAGAAGCTTCAACGTGAGTAAATTTACTATTGTCTAAATATTGCCAATTACCCTCAGCATTTGATCCGGTATTTCTTTCAATAACAGATATCAATTTAAGAATTGTTCCGCCACTACCATTTGTTTCGTCTATACTAATATTTATAGGTATTTTTACATTAACATTATATATAGATGTTCTTGGTACTTTATAGGCATAACTTCCATCACTTAATTTTACAAACTGACTGAAATTATCATTACTTGAGACTTGATCCGATAAATTGTAATAAACATTATTGATAGGATATACAAATTGATTAATATCCGTTAATATAGGAGATGTGAATGGCAAACTTGGAAAATGAAGTATATCTCCTGAACCACTATAAAATGTCACGGATCCTATTTCACGCAGTCCAGGAGCATCGGCATAAGACCATGATGAAAATGGAAATATATGTTGTAAAGCGTATGTTCCTTGATCTAAGGTTTGATTTCCATAAATCAATGAATAAACTCCTTCAGATGTATCATCATCGAGATTTTTTTTTGAAGAAGGACTTAGATCATTTCTTTTGGTATTATATTTCCAAATATTTGTTTGAGTTGCTGTTAAAGAAATACTGGCAGTAGAAATTATTGAAGTCAAATATCTAAAGTGTAACTGTTCTGCAGTCTCTCTATAAACTATTGGCCAATAACTAAATCCTCCTTCAAAAATATTTTTATTACCATCAAGTGTTGTTTGATTGCTTGGATGTAATAAATCTGATAATGAGACAATAACAGGAGTTCCAGATTTAAACATATTTTGAACTTCAAAAATGTTATAATTATGTCTAGATAACTCAGTTAAAGATCCACTTTCGTTTATTAAATATTTCAATATAACAGAGGTCTTATCATAGAAATTTATACTAGATGAGGGTACACTTTTTATCCATGCAAATTTTTTAGGATTCAAATCAGCGGCAGCTGTTTTTCCGTATGATCTATCTCCATTCCAAATCAATATAGACCCAGAATAAGATTGACTTGTATAAAAATTTAATGTTTTACTTACACTCTTAGAACCTAAATATCTTGGAATAATGTGTCTTTGATACGTATAATAATAATCTTGAAGTTGAACAGGTATCAATAATTTACCATTTTGATCTACTTTCTTAATAAAAGATGAAGTTATATTTTGACTTACATTATTTTCAAATACATCAAAAACACTTCCTTTAAATAAACCTTTATTACCTTCATTATATATATAGGGATTATAATTACTTTCTTCAAATAATTCATCTATATTTATTTTGGATCCAGATAGTTCTCCATTAAAAAAATCCCTACCATCTTCATATTTACTTTCATATACACTATTTCCTATCGTTTTTACATAACCTATAGATGCAGAATAATTATGTATATCTATTACCTCTGGAGGTATTCTTTTAACTTTGCTTCTTTCTAATATGGTTGGTCTGATAGATATTCCTGACTGTAAATCTGAACGTACCGCAATAAAATCACCTATCATTTTGAAAAGAGCATTATCAAAGAATTTAATCAATCTTATATAATCTGTTAGACCATATCTCTCGAAATATTTTTGATAATAAAATTTCCTAAATTCTGACAAATCTGAATAACTATCAGAAGATTCTTCATTCGGATTACCTATATAATTATCGATATTAAAAGTTGAACCTATGCTATTTATAATATCCCTATCTATTTCGTTTATTGGAGAAAAAGAAGAGTTTATAATATGAATATCCTTAGTTAAGTAATTATTATTTATATCATTTCTGACATAAGGAGAAAGAATTAAATTGGTAGAAGAAGTATTTTCTATTCTTATTTTATCGGTAATTGGGCTCAAATATCCAGCTACTGGAACATCTGCATAATATGTTTCTATACCTGGTCTGTAATTATTGTAATCACTAAATCCTATAAATGATGCTGATGGGAATGATGCATTCTGATTAGGATGTACAGATATAACTGATGATGTATCATTATGATTATATGTCAATAAATCATTACCTAAAGGAAACCAGCCAGCAAGATTATTATAAGACGATCCTGAATTTATTCCTTCTATAGAAGATGGATTTAGAACATGATAATTAAATCTATATTGGGTTAAAGGATAATTCCAAAATCTTAATTCCTGAAGATTACCATTAAATTTATTACCAGAGTAACCTCCCAAATAAACATTTGCTGAGGTATCCCACGAAGTATTAAATGAAGAACTTACCGATTCAGAAACATATATACTGGACGATCCCTGATGTCCTATTTTACCATTTATACAATTTTTTACGAAAATATCATAATACTGATCACTGCTTCCTGATGAATCGAACTCACCCACATTTATCAAACTCAAATCATTATCTATCACGAATTGTATATCGTAATCTATAAGATCATTTTCTAATGAAAAAGATAAATTTCTTCTTCTTATCATTACATTCCACCATGAAGTATTTTGTATTGAACCTGTATAAAATATTGGAAGAGAAATATTACTAGAAGCGGAATAACTAGAACTTCCATTCAAATACATTTTGATATTACCATATGGAATATTATTGGAAGAACTATATTCAAGTGTTACTTTAAGATTTGGATTATTTATTCCATCTCCTATTTCAAGAAGAGATTGAGTTGTAAATGAAGCTGATGGTTTAAATCTAAATTCTATCGTATTAGCAAAAGAAGAAGGTTGACCTGTGTAATCATTAATTGATAATTGATCCCATGGAATAATTACACTTCCAGAACCTTCGGTTAAAAGTGAATAACTAAAACGATCATATGAATACTGAGCGGTATTATTATTTTTATCCATTCCACCATATTCATTAAATCTAAAAATGGTAGAAGGTATACCAAATATAGATGCTAAAGATTTTATACTATTATCAGTGCCTTTAGTCTTTACGAGATAAGGTACATTATGATATATTCTCTTAAATAATTCTTCAATATAATCTTTACCAGATGTGGTATATTGAGAAGAAGTTATTAAAGTTTCATAACTACTTGTTGGATACACATAACTGCCACTATTTGTAAATCCAGATAAATATTGAAAAAGATCTTGTTTATCAGAATTGTTATACAATTTTATACCAAAATTTTTTAGCATATAGAACACTAAATCTTTTGATATACCATGATCTGGAGAATTATTTGCTTTATATATATCACCAATAGCTTTTATATAAGTCCATATATAATCAAAATGTTGACCAATCATTTCAACAAATAATTCATATGATTTATTCATTGGATCTATCCTGATATATTCAGGTATAGAGTATAATAAATTATTTGGATTATCAGAATCATAGAAACTTGCTGTTGATAGTTGACCTCCAAAATTAGAATCAAAAGTATCATCGCTACCCAACCATTGACCAACGATAGATGAAGTAGACGGAAATAAATTATATGGAGGAACTGAATTTATTTTTGGCCAGGAATTTGATTCAGATATAAAATATAAATAATGATCATATCCGTCAAAATTAGAAATAATATTCGATATATTATTATTCAGTATAGAAATACTAGAACTTACAGATGGACTTATAAATGATGAACTTAAAGCATTTATTTGAGTATTGAAATTTTCAATCTGTTGAACCTTATATACAAAATTTAATAATCGTTGCTTTGCAGAGGAGAAATGAATAAAATTAGAATAATCGGAATAGTCAATATTTAACGTTACATTATTCTGATTTAACTTATTTAAAATTAAATGATATACATTAGAATCAGTATTTGATAATAATTCTTTATAATTTATATAATCGGAAGATCTTATTGATTTATTATCTATTTTAATATTGAAATTGGGAGGTCCTATAAAAATACTACTTCCTGTAATAGGATCTGGTACAATTTGTACAGAGTAAGAATAAGAGTTTGATAATTCTTCAACAAACCAAAAGGAATCATTAACATTTACAGAAGATGGTAATGGTTGATATAATTTTACTAACAATGAATAAGGAGAAGTATTTTTATCCAAAGCTATATTAACAGCGGTGAATAAAGTATTACTACCAAAATTTAATAAGAAATCCTTATAATAGCTAGAAGATTGAATTTCTGATATAAATTGAATTGAATTATTTTCAACATCTACATCTGAAAGAATATTTGAAATAACTCTTATTTCAGTTCTATTGGAAGATATCTCCGATATAAAAAATGTAGGTATTGCAGATGGTTGTATCTTGTTTTTAAATATATTGTATTGAACATTAAATGATCCTACATTATATCCAAGGTTTATTATATCTTGTTCCGGAGAAAAAGAAAGTAAACTTGATTTTGAGGTTCCTTGTATTGTACTTGGTACAGAATATCCTTTAAAATAATAATCAGAATGTAGTAAAGAATTATCAGGGGAATAGACATGTAGTTCGACATAATCTTCTGAACTTCCGAATGATCTTCCAAAGCTCTTAGATACCATTAAAGAAGAATCTGAAGATAGATAACTATCTATTTTACTGATATTTTCTATTTGACTAATTATAAAACTCATTATATACTTCCTGAAGATTGTGTTATTGTGAATATTTGTCTTTGAAGAGCTACATTTTCACTCCTCAAATTTATTATCTCTTGTTCCAGATCCTGAATACTAATACCTATATATTCCGAACTTCTATTTATAATATCAAGATGTGACAATCCTAATGAACCAGAATAAGATCCTGACGATGGTATATCATAAAATAATTGATCATAATATTGAAAAAATTCCTTTACATCTATAATGGGAGTTTCACTAATAGAAGAAGGAGTTGGAACTAATTGCTGGAAATCGGTTTCAATAACATTGGAATAACTATTTTTCCCATAAACGATTCTTTCTATTTTTACTTGTTCTCCCATTATTTCAACACTTTGAAATAAAAATTATCATTATACACATTCTTTATTCCATTGGATACAATTTTTATATCTATGGAATAATATCTTTCAGGTTCTAATCCATTCATATATAAATTAAAAAAACTTCCATCACTATCTGTACTTATCTTTGTGAATTGATCGTCGTAATCTACCACTATATTATCTGTATCCAAATCTCTTATACTATAGTAAGAACTAGTAGGTAGGTATTTATTTAGTGTATATAATGATGATGTGACAAATGTCCTTTGAGGATATTGATCCCTGGCATTATATTAAATCTTACAATTTCATTTTTATTGTATTTACCTTTATTATTACCTATAGTAAATACGCTATTTTTACCTATCATTGACATGCTTCCAGTATCTGGAGTATAAATAGAATCATTCCATTTCAATTCCAAACATGGAGGATAAATAGTATTTGTATCTACAGAAAAATAAGTTAATTTATACGATTGAGAATTAAATTCTACCGATGAATCATTCTTTATAATAAATCCGTCATTTACAATAGATTTAGATACGTAAGAATTAACTATCGATGATACATCAAAATTTATATTGAGATCATCTCTTTCATGGAAAGATTGAGTAGCTATAAAAGATGTATACCAGGTTCCTCCACCCATGGAACTTGTTATAAAGGATCCAGTACTACCTGCACTATAGGATGAAGTAAGCCATAATAAATCTGTAGTTCTATTCAACCAAGAGACACCATCCGTTATAATTGGGGTGTCATCTATTCTTCCTGTTCCCATATCCCAAGCTCCACTTACAGCAAATAGATTTAAAGAAAATTTAGCTGGAATTGTAGATGCATCCGATAAATACATTTTTAAACTTGCCGAAAAAGGAATATTTCCTATATAATTAGATACAACTTCATTTATATCATCATCTGAAAATTTTATTACAATCCTATTAGCAGCTGGAGTATCAATATAAAAATCGGATATACCGTTTGATAAATCCAATATTTCAGAAATACCAGAATTTTTATAAGGATTATCTGAAAATATCGTAGCATCTTTCTCAGGAAATATTTTATATATGGCCATTATTCTTGAAATTTAAATGAATCTGCTCTTTCTAACCATGTATCTAAAAATTGTTTTAAAATAGGTTTGGATTCTGCTAATGATATATAAAAATTTATTCTATCTGTTTTTAAAGATGTAAATAGACTTAATTGGTCGCTTCCATTGATAGCAGCTAATGTTGCTGGTCCTACTTTACCATCAGGATTTAATTTTAATATCTTTTGAACATGTTTTGCTGGAACTGAAAGTCCTGCATTTATTCCCCAATCGGCAAGATATTCTGCGATTGTTTGATTTTTAATATAATCACACTTTAAAGGATCCCATTGAGAAGATTTATAAAAATTAAATACTTTAGTCTCTAATTCAGGAATAGAACGAAGATGTGTATTCATGAATTTACATAAGTATAAATAAAATTTATTCCTACCATCTTTATCGTCTGAATAATCTTCTTTTTTGGGACATTCAGGTAATGCTTTTATTTGATCAATGAAATACCATCCAGACCAATTAGGATAATTATTTCTAGATATACCTTTCCAAGTTTCACCACCAGAATCTCCTTCCTTATCTGCATATCCCCCTTCGTTTTGTTCGAGAATAGGGTAGAATAATTCAAATTTTGCCATAAATAATTTTTTATAAAGTAACAACTCTTCCGTATATATCCTTATCAGGATATCTAATTTCGAATATCATAGGATCTCTGGATGGATATATAACACCATTTTTTGTAGCTCCTGTAATATCGTATGAGTAAGGAGAATAATTTATTCCGGTATCATCAACAATATTCTGAAATGATATATTTTTTACCGTTTCAACACCTTTAACTTGAGATAATAATACATATAGATCAGATATTATAATGGGTTGATTTATTTGCCACGATTTTATATTAAAATAATCTTCTACAGAACCAACCGCAAGTGTTAATACTTCTTTTGGATTAAATCCTGGTAATATTACTATATCAAACAGAAGTTTCAAATTTATATAAAATGCATTTTTTATAGTAATAGCATCTGTTTTCATTCTGAATGGAGTGATATATCTTTTTAAATTCTCTTTCAAAGCCATATTAGTCTGTACTATCTTACCATTATTATCATATCCAAGAACATACATACTTAATGCTAGAGGATTATTGTTAATAAAATCACTTGTATTAACTTGACTATTTAATATTTGATCTTGAACTACATACACTTTCGCTAATGTTCCAAATTGAGGAGAAAGGCTTAAAGCTCGAACAACATAATCTTCTGCAGTGACGCATCTCAATTGTGTTGCGAACGCTGCTTGAGAGTTATTTCTTAAATCTTGTACTGAATCACCATCTCCACCTCCTTGTGATCCTGATGGATTATTAAAAGCTACTGATTGCTTTATTACATCAAGTAAATTTTGATTCAATATGGTTGTATCAAAAGTTGCTGGATTTACATTTATACTAGTTATACTAGTAATATCATTTGCTGGAACATTTGATACGACTCCACCACCCACCATATAATTAAATGTTAGAGTAGTATTTGCAGGAGCAAGTCCATAATCTTTGGTATAAAGAAAATTACTTGGATCAAAAGCTAAATTCATTTTAGATAATCCATTAATAATACCCATACCAACATTATCAGGATTTGGAATTATTTCTTCATCTGGTATCGATAATGTACCAGGTCCAAATTCTATTTCCAGAGTACTATCTTCTCTAAATCTAGTAACGAATCTTCTTGGAACTTTTTTAAGATCCAACATGAAAGGAACCGTATCACTAAATTGTGAAAAGTTAGGATCATTTAATTGTGTGTTTGGAACAGCATTAAATATAGTAGCTTGAGCTAAATAAGGAACTTCATACCACGTATTACCATCACTATCAGTTACATTTAAAATTTGTATAATATTATTGTCATTTATTTTTACTATAGAGTATTTAATAGGAGATCCAAAATCGAATGAAATGTTTTTCAATGTTCCAGCTATAGCATTTACTGTTTTCTTCATTATATAATACTCAGGTAGATTTGTGTTTGGATCTATCTGATACACATTAATAGTAGTAGGATCATAAGATGAAGAAAAAGAAAAATTGACAATTGAATCTGTCACAAAACTTATAGATGGATTAGAAACAGACTGTATAGTAGCACCTTTGTCTATTATTAATGCATAATTAAAATCAGGCTCCGCTAATCCAGTTAATGCAGGTATGATTTGATATACGTCCAATTTTACAGTTGATGTGGCTGTTACTTTAGGAGTATAACCAAATTGATATGCCAATGCAAGAAGATTCTCCTTTTGTTGAGCATATTGGATAAATCCTTCTTGGAAATTATTATCTTGGTAAAAAGATAAAATATCACCAACAAAAGCAGCCATTTCCATAAACATAGTAGCTGGATCATTATCCGTAAAATCATTAAATGTATTTGGAAAATATGTCCTGGCATAATCTTGAAGAGCTTGTTTAAAGTCATCAAAATTTCTATTCAAATATTTTATATCTCTCTGCTGATTAGCCATTATGGTGCAAATTGTATGTGAACATCATCTTGTTCGTTGTTTATACTATAACTTAATTCTATATCAATAATTTGATTATCCGGTTCAACATTAACTTCCAAATCTATAATTGTTATTTGTGGAAAATATACATTTAACTGTTCAGTTATGTATATGTTAAGTTGATCGAATTCTGGAACCTGTTCGAATAAAAATGAACGTAAATCACCACCGAAATTCGGATTCATTATTCGTTCACCTTTATTAGTGAGAAACCAATTTATAAGATTGCTTTTAATTTGATCCTTTGTAGTATAAGTAGAACGGAAAACAGGTGTTCCGTTAAATGGAATAGCTATACCTACAGCAACATTTGGCTTGGTATCTATAGGGTTTATTCGTATCTGTTCTCTTAATCTTCTCATTTACGTGTCATAGTCATAGGAAAATCTGGCATATTTGGTGGAGTATAATCATCTTCTGCTTCTATATACGAATTGTCTTCCGATTCACTCCATTCCGGATCTTCTTCGCCAATGCCAAGATCTTGCATATCATTTACATTCATTTGATTGGCCGTTTCAACCAATATATCTTTAACAACTGATGGAGCGCCTGCTGGAATTGTATTCGCAACATGAGCTGCTAATGCTGTCCTTGGAGGTATTTTATTAGATCTACTAAATACTTCTCCCAGACGTGACTTGGTTGTTTCTGTCAAAGGTTCTTTCTCTGCAGAAGAACTTTTAGACTTTTTAATCTGATGAGCTATAAGAAGTTTTACTTCTTTCAGATCTTTAGAAGAACTTTTTTTCATTGATTCCAACTCCTCTTTTATAAGTTTTGGAAGTTCTTCCTTCAAAACATTACGAAATGTTTCTTTAATCATTTCTTTAAATAAGACTAATTCATTATTATTCATAGTATATATAAATATTGTAAATAAAAAATTGTTAACTATTAAGAATAGATTTTAATTCATCCATTAATTGATCAGGAGTTTTAATATAACTTGGAGCTGTTTGTACAGCTAATATGCCAGATATCTTATCTATTGCCTTACCTATCAATTGTTTAGATCCATATTGATCTACAATTAGAATATAAACCTTACCATTGCTCCCTGTATATATATTAGATTGATTATCAACATTTGTATCGCTATTTTGATTTAATAAATTTTGAGATATATTCGACAATGCCTGATCAGAAGTTATATTATTTCCTCGAAAAGCATTATCATGGATATTGATAGATACTTGTAAATTCATAAATCTAGATAACATTTGGTTGAATTGCGTTTCGCTTTGAGATAATTGATTAAAAATTATTTTTGAATAAGTATTCAACATATCTCTCATAAAAATTATCTTAACCCCTTTTTTTAGAACGCTATATGTAGCCTTCGTAATTGGATTAATTGTGAGTATTGCTTCCTGGGCAGTTAACAATCCTTGTAAAATATTAACCGTATTTGTTATAGCTTGAAGAGTACCTATCGTAGATTGAAGTATATTTAAAGTATTTTTAATAGAAGAAATCTGCCCTTCTATCTTTGCTTTTTTTACTTCTGCTTTCTTCCCATCAGCTTCATTAACAGTGATAACTATATTGTTATTTACTATTTGAACCGTAGTTGTATTGTCCGAAGAAGATTCTATTTGATTTACTAAATCATTTATCTTCTTTTCAGTAAGTACGGTTGTATTGGATATTTTAGCTAATGTTTTATTTAAAACGGATGCTATTGGATCTCCAACAGCAGACGAAACAGTACTTGATAAGTTATTAGAGAATGACACCGGTTCAGATAAAGAAGATATACTATTTTTATTTGCATTTATAGTATTGCTAATACTCTGAACATTTTGTATTGATATGGAAGCTTTCTCTAAAGACATTATGAAGTAAAAGTTATTTTTGAATTTATTTTATCTAATAAAGATCTAATATTGGATATTTCACCCAGAAGTTTCGTTCCTGCTGCATTTATACTTGGTTGACTAACCGTCCCGACACCTACTCCTATAGCGGAGGACAGATCTGTAGCTAAATTTTGCAAAGCATTTAACAATTGTTCTTGCATATTTTTTAATTCATTTCCTTTTGGAACCGGTTGAAGATTCTTTATCCCTAACTGTATTATAGGAGAATTTAGTAAAAAAGAAGAATCAGTGTTAATATGAACTTCTCCTTTTACGGATATTGCCAAATCTTTTTTTGCAGTTATAAATACATTATCTTCCTTGGCATTAAAGATTAACCGATCCGAAGTAACTATAACTTGATTTTTATTATATGATCTAATCGGTATAAAGCTCATTGATATTTGGATAAAATCTGTTTATAATAGGTATACAATGTTTCGAACGTAAACCTTCCAGATTGGCCATAAAGACCTTTTGGATCATTTAATATTGGAAGAGAAGCCCATTGGGAAGCCATCATATTTATCACCTGTTTAAATGAATTAAAATCGGTATCGATTTTTGTAATTAAAACTGATGGAACATTAGCACTATTTAATATATTCTTCCATCCTGCATAATCTTGATTAAATTTATTCATAGTAGCTCCATTTCCCATAATAAGATTCCATGTATTTATAATAAATTGATACCTTCCAGCAGCTGATGAAAAAACTTTATATTCAGGGATATATATTTTTATATTTGGATGTGGTGGATTTGCTATAGCACTATCATAACCCGGAATTAAATTACCACCGACGATAAGATCATAACCATTGAATTTTCCTTGACCTATAGTACCTTCCGTTAAAGCCAAAAGATCCAATAACGCTTTACCATTTTTTGATATTGTTGGAACATTTGAAACCTGTCCAGCAAAAGAATTTATAGCATTTACAAAACTTGTTTTTACCACCGGAGCTTTTGCAATAACGTTTGTGTTTGAGCTATTATTAACAGATGTAATGAATACGTATTTGGTATTGAATTTATTTAAAATAACTCCCTGTGTCAAAGGAATAGGAATATCTTCTCCTATTTGTACAAAATTTAAATCGTCTTCATTATCAGGTATAGATCCTAGATCATTAGATGTCGTAATAGAAGAACCTTGAAGGCTACTTTGAGAAACAGGTAATATTAGCGATTCAGAAGGAATTATATTATCTGCATGTAACGCTGATTGAGTTACAGACTGTGAAGTTTTTTTCTGTTGAACAATTTGCTGTTTAACGGAAGAATTATCATTATTTTGATGATATGAATCAAAATTATTTGATGCTAATTCTAATGTAATAGTTTGGTCACTTAATATATAAAATGAAGAACCATCTTTATTTATGTCTTCAAAAATAGAATCAGCTTTTATGTTATTATTAGGATTATTTCTAACAATAATAGAAGGTGAACCGACAGATGATCCCTTCCATGATAAATTTTTAGAAATATCATTTGATGGAGTTCCACCTAAACGAATAGAATTACCAAATCTACCTTCTATCTTATGATCTCCTTCCAGAGGTAAAAGAGACTTTATTCCTTTCTCTGTAAAATAATGTCCTAATTTTATAGTATCATTTGATGATATAGTATTTGATATCGGTAATATACCATTTGAAGAATTTTGATAAGATGATAACTTATTTTGAGAACTGTTTGGATTATTTAAATTATTAATCGTATTCTCATCCGGGGCCGCATTATGCTCTATGGCAGCATATAAACTAATTGGATCAAAATAATAAAATGTTTCAGAATATTGAGAACTCAATTGCTGAACAGAATATTTAGGAGCTACTATCAACGGAACAATCTCGTTAATTAACGGTGTCCTTACAGAAGGACTTGATTTATATGCTATCAAATAAGTTTTTTGAATATCTCCACTTTTATCAACATTACTTCTATCCTGTACAGGTTCAAATTCAATTAGTTCCAGAGCCTTATATTTGACATATAGAGGATGATCGACAGACAACGATATATTAACTACTCTTCCATAAATAAACGAATTATTAGCCTTAAAATCACTTGTGGAGTGTTTTACAGGATTAAGAAGTGCTTTAGACCCATCTGCAATATAAGTTTCCCTGGGCATTATGCTTTAGCAGTTGGATTTTTTACTTCTTTATAAAATTCATTTAAACTAGCTACCATTGCATCACGTTCCTCTTTTGTCATTTCCTTATCATCACCTTCAGCAGCAGCTGATCTCTGTGCAGCTTTTTGTACAATTTGAAGCATCTTAATGATATGCTCATTGTTTTTGACGCTGATATCCAGATAGGAAGAAATAAGTGGCACAAGTTGCAAGGCATCACCTATATTTTTGATAAGTTCCTTAAGTTGATCGATTAAGGAAGTAATATCTTTATCTTTCTTCTTAGTTGTATCATATACCTCCTTAAATAGGGAAGACATCGTTTTTTTATCAAAAACAACAATTTGATCGAATTCTGCCATAAGACATTTATTTATATATAAATATCTCCTGTCAAATAATATTCGTTCATTAATTTTCTACGGAGCTCTTTTAATTCCTTGATAACCTTAGTAATTTGCGGAGCAGTAGCACCAGACATCTCTTTGAGATAAAGATAAGAAGCCTGTTTATTGATAGTTTTCAGATGTTCTCTTCTTTTAAATAGTACAAGTACTGAATTACAAATTTTTCTATCAATTTCTTTTTCAAACAGTTTAGATACATTTTTTTCTATGTAAAGAATGTATTTATCTAAAAATTCCATTTTTTCTTCCTCAGCTCCTTCGTTCACTATATTAGTGAACACAGTTTTATCTTCATCAACTTCAGATAGATCGGTATGTAATTTTTGTCGTTGATAATTCTGTTCGTTATAAGTTATAAGCCATCTTTTGGCAATAGTCCCAAAATAAGAATAAGCTCTACCTTTAATACTGTCATAAAGATGAAGCTTCTGTAATAAAAATGATGTTACTTCTGTAATTAACTGATTGACATTATCTACTTCTGTATAGTAGAATTTAAAGGTGTGAATTATATTCTCAACAAGCTTATAAAAGCTGAAATTTATACTTTCATTGTATATTTCATTACGTCTTCTCTGATCAGTTTCTTTCAAAAATGCTACGATAGCATCTTCTGTATCCTGGGTAAAATAATTTCTAGATTGTTTTCTTTTTCTCTTACGTAGTTTTCCAGACTTCGTATAAATGTTTAAATCTAATGCAGGTTTTTCCTTCTTTGGCCTTGGCATAAATCATCGGGAATTGGATTAAATTAAATCTTGTGGAACATAACCTTTATTTTATAATTTTTATTTTGTATTTAAAAGCTCTTGAACTTTTTCGTAAGGAATATAATTCTCCTTTGGAATAGGCTTGCCATCTGGTCCTATTATAGTATCCTTATTAGCAGCTTGTGATTTTATGATAGATGCAGTGAAATCAAATTCATTTAACGTATTTTGAATCTCTTGTAGATTTTTAAAGAAGAATCCTACTTCATCATCAGATTTGAAAGATCCTTTAGAATCTATCTGTTTTAATCGAATATCTGAAATATGAATAATTTCATTTAATTGGATGAAATACTTTTGATAAGCTTCGATATAAGATTCATATTCTTTAACGATATTCTGAGCATTCGAAATTTGATTATTGAATAATACTTCCAGTTCTTTTAACTGGAATTCATGTTTGACTTCAATAACAGAATTTTTATGATAAAATAATCCTGCCACAATAAAAGCTAAAACCGTTGCTATCGAAAGAATAATTTCTATAGTTGTCATATGGAACTTAGTAGTGATGAATATTTTTTATTAGAAGATTTTACCGGATTAGGTGAAGGAGGAGGCAATGTATTTTCTATTTTCGTAGAAGGTTTACCCATCATTTTTTCTCTACTGGATACCGTATTTTTTCCTGAAATGACTTTTGCTGCAGGTTTTGCAATTGTATCATGTTCAATCCTGGTAGCCAATAAATCAGCTTGGTGAATGATATAAGGAAGATTACTGCGAAGTCTATATTCTTCACTATAAGCTATATAATAGCCTTTATTTCCTTCTTCGTAAAGACCATCATGAAGTTTTATACCTAAATATTCATTTTGAGTAAGAGATATACCTAATTGCTGCAATAGAAATAGAGATCTTTCAGAAGTCTTCATGAAATCTATATCAGGATTATGCTTATAAACTTGACCTTTTTTTATCCAATAATCTTCATTCTCTTGAAGATATTCTTCATGTTCAAGAGTACCAAATTTACCAAGATCATGATTTAACGCGACGAAAATAAGTTCTTCATCGGTAAAGTCTTGAATAGCTCCAGATTCTTTCCATAACTTAGAAATTTTCATAGAAAGGAGAATTACACGAAGAACATGATCTACATAACCACCTGCAAATGCATTATGATATGATGTCTTTCCAGATGCAGGCATCAGTGCAATACGATCAGCATATTGATCATAAAATGATAGAAGTTTTTCTCCTCTTTCACCAGATATACCTGTTTTTATAAGTTCTAAAAATTTTTCCCAATTATGAGTAATTTGTTCGGCTGATAACATGAATTAAATGATTTGATCGTTTTTGAAAGATTCCGGTTCCAGATCGACAAGATCCTGGGCTTTCTCCAGGATCTCATAACATTTTGAGAAAGAGGAAAGAATGTCATCGAAGGAACCTCCAGACGTTACGTGATACTTTGTATTAGTAATACTAGCTCTAAGATTATCTAATAGATAACTTACATTTTTCTTGTATTTCATAGAGTATTAAATTTATTTAAATATTATTAATAAAATATATTACTTTATAGTTATTATAACATAATCTATTTAGTATTAATATATTATAAGTATATATAAGTAATGTACTTTATTAGTTAGGTCCAGTGGCTATGACCGGTCCCCGGTCCTTTTTGCCCCGTGAGACTCTGCAAAGATACGGAAAATATATATACAAACCAAATTTATTTTCATAAATTTTCAAATTTATATTTTGAACCTATAGTTTCTATTATATCTATCGCAGTATCAATGTCTAATTTAAATCCCTCTCGAGCCTCATTTATTCTTGATCCGATACCTTCCAGGTATCTATGGATCTCTTGTTCTAACATATATCCATTGCAGCATTTGTATCCAAATACAGGAAACCAAGGCGTTATCACACCTGTAGCAGCATTGATCTCAGTAACTCTTTGATGAATAGAAGTAGTAGTGAATCCTATCTTCAATATACCAGGAATATGTTTATTAGTAAGAACATAAATCCATTCAGGTCTTTTATTAGATCCTACAATATCTCGGAGAGATTCACCATAATATTCGACGGTATCAAATCCGTCATCTCCAGGTGTGAGTGTAAAAGCAATAGCTCTTTTAGTATCCCATAAATCAAGTTTATGATACTTTGCAGCCTCTTCCAGGCTTAGTCTTTTAAGCATAGGTACTGAATTTATCTTAGCAAAGATACGAAATATATTTGGTAATTTAAGATAAAGTATATATCTTTGCAGTAATTATTTTATGTTAAACCTAAAAGATCTCGCAGGCAAGGTTGAAGCAAATGACATCCAGCAATCTCTAAATAAGAGATTTCCAGATCACAAATATGTGATATATAATTCATATATATTTGATTGGGAAAGTGATTATTTGTCAGTAAATGAATCTGATTACGTATATGAAGTGGAGATCAAAGTATCGCTCGATGACTTCAAAAAAGACTCTCACAAAAAAGAAAAGCATGTACTACTGGAAAATAAATCCTATCCTGAAAAAATGCCTAATAAATTCTTTTATGCCTGTCCCCGTGGTATTATTCCAACCATCTTCGTACCGGAATATGCGGGTCTCATAGAAGTGGATAGTACGAAAGAAGGGATGGTAGCTGAGGTTACGAAGAATGCTCCGTTCCTTCATCGAGGAAACATCCTGGAATCAATTAAACCTCTTTTATTGGATAAATTCTATCACAAGTACAAAAGAACGGAATTTGAGAATTATCAGCTACAAAAGACTGTAATGATGTTACAAGAGCAAATAAAACAAATATCATAATATGGATTCCTTATTGAAAGAAATTACTCTCAAAAAAGTTGTTGCATATAAAGCATATTCATCCGATGGATATGTTCACACGATAATGGGTTATTATCGTAGTTCTGCTTCTGCCGAAATAGAAGGGAAGAAACATCAGGGAGGATTTGAACGTGAAGAACTTTTTACAGATGGTTCTAAATTGTACGAAATTAAATGTGTTGCAAATTATTTTGCCGATGATATAGAAGGAGTGATACGAGAACAAATAGAATCAATCAAAAGAAAACTTACTCCATCAGAACTTGAATTACTTGGAATAAAATAAAAATACATGAAAACAATTCAGAAAGGAACAATAGTCAAGAGAACCGACAACGAAACAGCCGATCATTTAGTTAAAAATGGCGGATATCAATTTGTACCGAAGAGTACCTGGAAAGTAATTCGTGATGCCGAAAAAGAAGTAGTGAAGAAAGACATCGTAAAAACTACTCCGCTTCGAATAAAGAAAAATAATAAGAAATGAACTTTAGTATTCATTTAATAGAATTTGATTATAGTTGGGATGTATTGAGCAAAATTACAAAATGGGACGAAGATACATTTGTTTTTGAAAGGCTTCATCCAAAAGAATTACGATGGACTAAAAAAGATAGAAATATCTTCTTTAATAAAGAAAAAGGCAGAGCCGTTTGGATGATAATTAATGATGAACCAATTGCAGAAATATTATGGAATATTGCTCCAGTTGATCCACTGGATGAAATAGAAGAAAAAGATTGGCCATTGGCTCCCTATATATGGAGTACATCAGTAAAGAAGAAATATCAAGGTAAGGGATATGGAACTCTATTAAAACAAATGTTGTATAATCATCTCAGAAATTTAGGTCATAAAGAGGTATACGGACATGCCAGGCAAGGATCCAGTTGGAATATAACAGAAAAATTAGGTGCAGAATATTTGTATGCAATAGACAATTACGAAGGCACCGGTGAAATGTACTATTATTACAAACAAAAATTATAACAATGCCTAAGTCAAAGAAATTAAGACCGTCTTCTACAGCTGGAAGAACCAAGGGTAGCAACTGTCAAAGATCTCAAGGAAAGAACTTATATTGTAAAGATACAATACTATACAGGAAGAATCCCGATTTGTATGCAAAATGTTGTATAGAAATAGATAATCAGAAGGGAAATCGTCAATCTACATCAAATTAATAACTTATATGTCGTATTATGTTTGTGATGTTGAGGGCGACGGGCCATGTATGGATAGTATTCACTTCAGAATTACATCGATAAAATGAAAAAGAGTAAATACTGTTTTCATATAGGAAGAGTAGTTCCCTTTCAATGGTATCCTACAATTGATTTCAGATTTCAGCGATCATTCTATGATTCTAAAGGAGGTATAATGTTTTTTTGGTTGAATTTCTACATAAAGTTAAGAAGACCGGAAGATGATAGAATAATACCTACCATAGATGGAAAACCATGTTATAAACCAACATTACTAAGTAATATTTTTGGAACATGACACTGGAACAAATTAAACTCATAACTGATAAAATAAAATGTCAGTTGCTTTCTACTACATTCCGGATAAGAGTGGAGCGTGACAATAAAGATCTGGGGAATGGAAGAATATTCATTCAGATGAGTTATGATGGGTTCTGTTCTAGAACAGGAGTATTCCAGTATAACTGGCATGGTCGTAAATACTATCTTTCGGATTACATGACAGAAGATGAGATAGTAAAGACATGCTTCGCGGCTTTTAAAGCAGCGGTTGAACATGAGGTGATGGAGGGTTTTAAAATAAACGATATAACAGTTTTTAATCCACATATTGATCATAAAGAACTTTTAAAAATATCTCATATAGAGGTAAAAAGAAATTAAGTAATTTAATCCAAATGAACGTTTTTTATCATAATGGTTTGTGTGGTGATATTATATATTCCTTGCCAACCGTGAAAGCTTTCGGCGGAGGTGTGTTCGTCTCGGGTCTAAAAATGAATTTATACCACGCTATGAAGCCTCTCCTATTAAAACAATCATACATTGAAAATGTATTACATATTTCTGAAACAGAATTACCTGTTGGCTTCGTAGATCTGAATATATTCAGAATGCATCCGGAAGTAGACAAAATACATTTAGTAGATGCACATTTGGAATCATTTCGATTACCAAGATACGATTGGAGCCAGGGAGGATGGTTGGAAATACCATGCAATGATGCTGATTGGGGATTCGCTGTCATAAGTAAAACTCCTAGATATTTGGATAAAAGTTTTAATTGGAAAAAAGAAGTAAATTATCTTAGGAAATATTTTGGTGAGTATGTATACTTTATGGGTTTACAAAATGAATATGTTGATTTTATAAAAAAATATGGACATGTACATTTGCGCAAATCTACAGATTTTTTGGAAGCGGCTCAGATTATATATAAAGCAGATACATTTACAGGAAATCAATCTGTAATGATGGCTATACGTCAGGGATTAGGATTACCATATCGGCTTCATCGATCACCATATATGGCAAATTGTAATCAGTGGTCGAAAAATGAAACGATTATAAATCCAGTTAGTAGGAAGATACATATACTAGGTGCAGCCGTAAAGAAAGTGATGAATAATGCGTAGAAGAATATTCGTATTCGGATCCAATACGGAAGGTAGACATGGTAAAGGAGCGGCTCTAGAAGCCAGGAATAAATACGGAGCGATATATGGACAGGCTAGAGGATTACAGGGAGATTCATATGCAATAGTCACAAAAGATCTGAGTAAGGGTTTGAGAAGTATACTTCTACTGGATATAGCAAAAGAAGTTCTTGAATTTATTGAGTTCGCAAAATTTCATCCGAATTGGGATTTTATTTTATCTCCAATAGGATGTGGAAACGCTGGATATAAACCAAGAGAAATAGCTCCACTATTTAAATACGCTCCAAGCAATGTATGGCTTCCAGATGTGTTTAAAGAGGAACTAGAAGGTGGTATTATTATGGCAGCCACCGGTCATAGGCCGGATAAGTTAGGAAAAGAGTATGATTATGAAGGTCCATATTCAAATTATATTCTTGATAGATTCAGTGGTATATTAACAGAATATAAACCGAAGTATATCATAACCGGAATGGCAATCGGAGTAGATACGTTGTGGGTATTATCTGCTATTATGAATAACATTCCATTCATCGCAGCTATTCCTTTCAAAGGTCAAGAACATAAATGGAAAGATCATCAGAAAGAGTTATATAAAAATATATTAGATCATCCATTGTGTATAGAAAAACAGTATATTTGTGATCCAGGATATGCTCCATGGAAGATGCAAAAAAGAAATGAATGGATGGTAGATAGATGTGAAATATTGGTACAAGTGTGGGATGGTACAGATGGAGGGACTGCTAACTGTGTCAGATATGCAACGAAAGTTCAACGAAAAAGAATAAATGTAGATTTAACTAAAATTCAAATATTATGAAAACAAAAAACAAGGTAATTTTAATCGGAGCGGTTGCACTAGGCTCTATCGGATTTTTCTCTTATAAAGCATTATCGAATAAAAATGAAGATTCAAAAATAGTAGTCATTAAAATGACAGTAGATCAGGCACAATATGTTTTAAATGCTCTTGCAGATAAACCTTACAAAGAAGCAGCTGATCTAATCGAAAGTATAAGTTATCAAGCTAAAAGTCAATTAAATCCTCTTAAAGTAGATTCGTCTAATATAAAGAAAGATTCTACACATAATCAAAAGAAAAAGTAAGCATGAAACCGATAGAGTTTAAAGGATTCAATAAAATATTAGCTAAAGATCAACCACAATATCAACCTCTTCCCGTTTTATGGGAGGCGGATGGTAGAGTAACATCTTGTTGGAAACTTTCTTTGAAGGAAAGACTTAAGGTTTTGTTCGGAGGAAAATTGTGGCTATCTCAATTGACCTTCAATCAGAAATTACAACCACAACTACCTTTGGTAGATGATCCAATTATTATAAATTAAAAACAAAAATAAAATGTCAGACAACATCACAAAAGCGAGGGACTTCCTCAAATCGTATTTAGAAAGAAACAACACACATCTCGGAGAACATTCTGCGGTATTAGCTTTAGCGGAATATGGAGATCAATTTGGAATAGATGATACAGAGACGCGTAAATTAAATGATAAGATACGTGATTTGGAAGATCAAGCAACTGGTGATCTTGAAAAAATTGCAGAACTTGAAAAGAAAGTAGCAGATCTCACTGTAGAACGTAGTGAACTTACAAAAAGATTAGTTACAGAAGGTACATCTAAACCAACAACGATTCCTACTGTTACCACGCTAGATGCGACAGCTTCGAAGGTAGAAGAACCTAAACAACCTGTATCAGGATCAAAATAATTAATATATGAAATTGATAGTAACAGTTCTATTTGTATTTTGTGTTATATTACTATTATTTGGTGGTATATGTCTAGGATTTATTGGTCTTAGTCAACCGTCTATACTAGATAATATAGGTGGATTGGGAGTAATAGTAGCAATTGGGCTATTTTGTTTCATAGGTCTTAAATATTTTTTTATCACAAAAAGCAAAAACAATGACACAAACAACATCGACAGCGACAATTAGAAATTGGGTTATAGCAGGTGTAGTAACACTAACTATGACCATTCTCCTGGCAAAAGGATGTAACAGAATCAATCCTACAGAAGTAGGATTCAAGATTAGTAACTCTGGAGATTATCGTGGAATAGATAGCCTTCCTCTGGTTACAGGATGGCAATTTACGATGCCAGGCTTTACCTACATCGTAACGATACCAACTACTCAACAACATGTTGTATGGACAGCTTCAACTGAAGAAGGTTCTCCTTCGAACCAGGAGATTACTGTATCCTGCCAAGGCGGAGCCGGATTCAAGATGGATGTAGGATTCAACTATCGAGTTAATCCAAACAAAGCTTCGAAGATCTATTTGAAGTACCGTACAAGTGATTTAAGCTCTATTACGAGCACTTATCTTAGAAATGTGGTAAGAGGTACTATGCAGGATCTTTCTGGCACCATGACGGTAGATAGTATCTTAAATAACCTTCCATACTATGAACACACTGTAGCAGATATGCTTACGGAACGTCTTGCGAAAGAAGGATTCCTCGTGGATAACTTCAATATTACTAAGCAGCCTATTCCAACTGATAAGAATCTTGCTGATGCCATCAATGCCAAGATAAAGGCTAAACAAGATGCTGAAACCAGCAAAATGCAACTGCAACAATCTATTGCAGAAGCCAATAAACTTGTAGCAGTAGCTCGAGGAGATAGTGCCTCTAAGGTGATCAATGCTCTGGCAGACGCTGAAGTAATTAAGGTAAAGACACAGAGTCTGACGGCTTCGCCTCAATATATCGAGCTTGTAAAAGCAGAGAAATGGGACGGTAAGCTTCCACAGGTACAAGGTACAAGTACACCATTTATTAACTTTAAAAATTAAATATAATGGTAACAACAGCAGGTCCAATTTATGAAAAAGCTAACCGTTCAAGAGTCATAGATTCCTTCGTTGATGTAAAATCTTCATCTACAGAATATTCATTGAATAACATATCCGATAAAATCGAAGATAAAAATATCAAATTTGCAGCAATTTTGGATGAATTGGAGACACTTATTTTAAAAATGTCTACAGATAATTATCTGAATGATAAATATGATAATGGTGAAGAGAGAGAATTACGACCGGGAGGAATTCTTCATATGATTGAAGGTAGAATAGATACCTATTCACTGTTAACAGAGAGATTTTATAAGGCTAAAGAAATTTTAAAAACGCTCATCTAATTACTATGCGTCTTGCTTTTTGCCAGGCGTGTCTACACCAGGGATTTATTTAAAAAATCATTTGTATGACAGATAAAAAAGAATTTACCATGAAAAATGGGCTTATTTTGATAGGTACTATGTTGTTTTTAACAACAGTATTTGTCATAGTCCTAAATCATTTATCGCATATTAGTAAAGAGAATTCTATACCAATAGACGATAGTATTCAGAAAGTACTGAATGATACTTTACAGATAAATGCCGGAGAGATTGGTAAGCATAAAGATACACTGTACTTTGATTCATTCACTTGTATAAATAACTACTGCAAACTATACAAAGGTAATAAAGTGGTACGAGAAATGCCCGGTGGAATATCTCCAGGGCCAAATGAAGTATTCATCTTCAAGCAGGTGACAATAGGATGGACATGGATGCATGTGATCAATTATCCTTCTAAAGAAACAAACTTCCAGGCTACTGGATATCAAAAAGATCCAAGGAATTTAAAAGGTGGAGATACTATTATGATAACTAATAAATAGAATATTTATGTTAAAATTTATAGCTATAATAACAGGCGTTTTTATTGTTGGAGCATTGATATTCATAACTTATAGCGTTACAAAAGATGTAAAACCACGATTAAAGACAATGTATGTCGAACAGATAGGACGTTTGGCCCAACAATTTAGATACGAACAAGATGCTGTATTTCTTTCTCAGATTACAGATAAACAAATGCAATCAGCTATAGAAATGTACAAAAATCTTAGCGAAGCCCGTTCTAAAAGAAGCTATGCTGAAATGAAAGCAGTACTTGATAAATATAAATAACAAACAATGAGTGTATATAAAAGAAGTGTGCATACAGATGCATTAGCGACGTTAGGAACGCTTATCGATGATAAACCAGGGAGAGATGCCATTCACCTGGCAGTAGAGCCTGTAATAGCCGGAGAAAGGCTTTTTCCAGGACAAGACATAGGTCTTGGAGAAGATGGCAAGGCATATGCTCATTCAGGTGTAAAGAAAGTAGGGATCGTGGATCCCTTTCTGAAAGAACCTATTTGGGAAGATAAGAGATTCTGGCTTATTGTATATCCAAGGACTATTACTAGCCTTCGACATGTATGGGAGCATCCTGATTTCGATAAAGAAAACGAAGATAGAGCATATGCAGAACCTCAAATAAAAAAGCCTTCTAAGAAGAAATTAAAGAATGAAGATTTAATGGAAGAAGTCACACAGGATTCTATAGAATGGATAAAAACATTTGCCGGTAAAATAAGACAGGACTATGATGATCTTATGACTGCAGCAAACAAGTGGATAAATACAGATGATGGTAGATGGGGAGGCGAATATACCTATGATAACTCTGAAAGTTATAAAGATCATTATATTGAATTTGAAGAATTCTGGAAGCATTATGAGATAGTCACTGGAAAGAAACCATCTGATCCAAGATGCTTTTTTACCTGTGGATGCTAAAATATAAATAAATGAAATCGATATTTTTATCAATGGCTGTAATATTTTTCGTGTGTGGTGGAATAGCTTTAGAAAATCTAGCCTTGACAAGGGATGGAGTTGTGATCCCACACTACAGACAAACAGGATGGGGAACTTTAATATTCTGTTATATCGTAGGACTAGCATTAATTCTATACGTTTGTAAACCAATTTTAAAAGACGATGAAAAAAAGTATTAGAATATTGGTATCTCCAATCGTATTTGTGTTCGGAAGTATAATTGGAATGTTCATATTTGGATTAGGAGGGTTCATGGGTCCCTTTATTGCATTAGGATGTTGGTTAAGACCTATATCCGAAGATTATACCGTATTCGATAAAAGAAATGATATTAAAGATAGTCTGTGGATATTTATTTGTTGCTTTCTTATGCCGTTCTATTCGGTATATGAATGGATAAGAGAAGGAACATTTTTAAAATAAAAAAGATGGAACAGAAAGAAATAATTGAAGGTAACGAAATTATAGATGCGTTCATGGGCGGATATAAGAGGGATATGGAGATTTAATATGGGATCATGCACATTACATGTCTCCGCTAGTTTGTAAATACCCTTCTGAACTTGAATACGACAAAAATTGGTCGTGGATTATGCCAGTCCTCGAAAGAATCAATAATCTCAGAATATGGCGACAAGATAGAAAGGAGCTTTTGATGTTTTCAAAAATAGATGTAAACATAGGATTGGATGCATATTATAGAAGAACCAGAGTGAGTATTCTTGGGAGTATCACATATTGTCAGAATGATTCCATTCCATATTCTTACAAAACAATTGAGGTTCCTCACATGGTAAAACACGGAGAATCTCCTATTGAGACTATCTGGCTGGCCGTCGTAGACTTCATCCGCTGGTACAATCAATCAACACATGAATTGGATCTTCCTGGATATAAGAAGTAAGCAAGATACTCGCAATGTAGTATTAGCCTCTGCGACATTATACAATCGCATAAAGGAGCTTCTTACTCCAGAAGATAATATATCCTGTCCTGAACATGTCCTAGATATATATAAAAGTACCCTACTGCCTGTAACAAATAAAGATGGAGATGAGATTCATGCCGTGATTATGGACAAAGATCCCTTCAAAAATATAAATACAACTATCGATTATGATAGAAAATGATCATCAGTTAACTCGATCTGACATGATAGATATTCTTATCGATGTCTTGTATACAAAATATGTTATTTATTGTAATGATTGTGGTAAAGTGAAAACTTCCGGTATGGAAAATAAGGTACAATTCGCTATAAAATTGTATGAAGAAGGTTGGAGAGGTTATAATTCATCTAAACATTATTGTCCTACATGTATAAAAATAAACAAAAATGACATTCAAATTTAAAGAAAATGCCAAAGACTTCTGTCAAACAGGTACTGAAGACTTCTGGTATGCACTATTCGATGGTGGATATGTGGAAGTAGAAGGGATCCTGGCAGATGAAACACAGCTAAATGAAGTGATTAAAGCTGTACAATTACTTGAACAATTCAAAAATCAACTGGAAAATGCCGGGATATATGAGCCCTGTTAACAATATATCTTATCAAGAAGCCAAGGAATTCATCGAACTATGGCCTTATCAAGATGATTTTGTCTGTAGACACTTCCGTTTAATAGGCTTTGAAGGAGATGATAACTCCATAGATCTTGCTTATTATTGGCAAATCCGTAAAGATATAGTCGATGATAAAGAATAAATGAGAAAAATATTAATGGGTTGTTGTGTTTTTATTGTTAAAAAGTGACAAGCCTGGGGTGTCTACCTCGGGCTTTTTACTGTAAAATGAATAAAAGGTACTGTAAAAGTGATACAAGATGTGCAATATAATGCATATTTTGATATAAAAATAAGGGAAACATAGCAAAATGCAATAGAAAGTGTATTATATTGCATATTTCAATGAAAAAATTTGTATGGAAATGCATATAATTTGTTGAATATTTCCAAATTTATATTGAATTGCATATAGTAGGGGAGGTATTTTTGAAAAGAAACAAGGCCGGGTCTCGAGTAATTCGGGAAAATTACACTCGGAAGGGTATAAAATGAGGGAAGAAGTATATCTGATCGTGTATAGATAACGGTTAGAGATAGACGAATATATATGTATATATTGAGGTTTAAGGTGAAAATGGGGTACACTTCCTTCCAGGGTCCGACCCCCCGACCCCGCTAGTATCCTGCTCTAGCTACAAAAACCACAGTCTCGATTGACAATCAATACGTTATCATATCGACCTCACAATAATAGTGGTGTAAATACTTTAACAGAGTTGTAACAAAGTCTTTAACAAAATACTAACAAATTTATTTGGAGGGTAAGCTGGCCGGTTGTACTTTTGTATTGTTAACCCGAAACCAATATGCCCATAGTGGATATAGTGGGTGAATTTTAACAATACTTTATTACTTCATCCCTGGTATCGGTTTAACACATTTTTAACATTAAAAACACATAATTGTATGCAAGCAACAATTAAAATCTACGAAAAGCGTAAGCAAACGCGTAAGGACGAACAGGGTGTACCACACACGTCTATTGCAATGCGCACGATTGACACACTGACTTATACGGTAGCGGATGAGTTACCCATTGGTAAGAAGTTAGCCCGGCTTAATCACTTCGCGGCCAATGCCATTGGAGCACGTTACAAGGCTATACTAGGTGCTGGTAAGAAGTTGGGGTCCAAAATATTCTTCGCCATCGCCATAGACGGCAAGGTCTATTCGAGCGAGTCATCGATGTTACGTGCCAACATGACCAACCTTGTAACGGTTAGCCGTAAGGACGTAGCGGACAAGGATGGCAACCCATTGGACGGCAAGGTCATTATTGCTAATGTGGCATCTATCCAGACCGTTGCCATTAAGCAGTCTATTAGCTACCTTGCTGATCTTGCCAGGATTGCTAAGGAGGCGGATACCTTTGAGGGCGAAGCAGTCAAGGCAGGTGCTATGCTCGTCGGTATCGAAGGTGATATTGTTTCGGAGGTTTAACAGGTGACCCCCGTTGACCCCTTGCAAATAAAGGGGTGTGAAGGTTGGACTTTCACGGGGGGTCCACTACAGGCCAAGGGGTCAGGTTCCAGTATCCGCTCTTTAACATATTTTTAACTTCGCTGTCCATAAAGCGTATGGGGTCCGATCTAGTCGGGTAATGGTGACTCTCCCATTTTTCAGCAAGCGATTTTAACAGTATGTTAACAGGGTCCGCTCTTTAACATAGCTTTAACGTATGTCAGTCCTCAAAGTAGCTAGTAAGACAGCCAGCTAATTAGACAGAGTAATACGGCTTATGCCCCTCAGATTGTTGCATAAGCTCATTACAGACCAATAGATAGACTCTGAACGCTAGGTAATGGGTTATGACACTTTAAAGTAATAATGTCTTAAATAGCCTGTAATAGGCTTATAACACTATTCAACGGCATAGCTTACTGTTCTGGTAAGTGAAAAGTTCCCAAATCAATACAAATTAAATAGCTATTGTGATACTTGGATTTTAGTAAAGTGATAGTTTGAGTATGGAGAGTAGGAACCTGAAAGGGTGATAGAGGTTAGATTTAGGATTCCCGATGCCTGTAAGTTCCGAATTACGTGAACCTAAAGGATCAATAAGCCATGAAGTTTTATATGTTTTGGCGAACTAGGGTACTAGAAAAACATATGTAAGCGGGTCCCCCTTCGCTGATAAGATTGTGAATAATCTTTAATAAAGGGCTGCAATAGAAAATTAGTATTATTACCTTATACATCCAGATTTATCGTTTGTATAGGGCTCATATTTGATTTAAACGCCATCAAAGTAATACTGACAGAGTAAATGCAGAACATGAAACCATAACAAGGGGTTTTATTCCTTGTTTTTTTATAAGCTGCGTAAAGCGGCAGGGTCGGACGTGCTAACGGATTCACAAGGGTGATAGCCGTGCATGGGATGCATAGTGTTCCCTAAGCACTCAATTAAATTCAAACAATCATGAATCAGACAGCTATCCAATGTGCGAAGGATGGAATTTATTATCTCAACCTGGAAGAACTTAAAGAGGTAATGAAGTATATAAAGGAACGTAAAGCTCTATTGGAGGAAAGGAAAGCATTAGAAAAGAAATTACAATCAGCCAAATAAAATTAAAGTCATGAGTACTAAAATTGAAAAGGTAGACAAGAAAACTACTACTGTAAGCGTATGGTCCAAACGTAGAGGCGTTAACAGGAAGATGGTAGTGGACAAATGGGAAGTAGGTACTAACCATAAGGGTAAGAAGATTTACAAGTCCCAGACGAAGCATGTAGCTGCGTAAGATATTCGTTTCATAAAACTACGGTTTAAGGTTTGAGCTTGGGTGTTTCTACATCCGGGCTTTTTTTATTTGATTGTTTGAGAAATTATTTGTATTATAGAGGCCATCAAACAAAGACCTAAAGTTTCTACTTTGGGTCTATTTTTACATGGGGGTAGAATGGTTGATCACCATAGACTGGCAAAGTAGGGTAGCTTCCTAAAGAGGTTCGAATCCTCCGCCTCCACATTTTTAAATTGAATTTGTCTTATAATTTGTATTATGTTAAATAGACCATAAATAAGTTTATATGTAGGACATAATATTGTAAGTTGTTGATTATCATATGGATATTTTTAATGTGTAAGTAAATGCTTACAGATGGGATGGGTCGAGGGTCGCATCCCTAGAGGGAAGCAATCCCTAGCGGGTTTCCCTTGTTGGGAAGTTTTCTAAATTGTTATATGACTTTATATGATTTATCGATTATCGATAAATTTTTATTGATAATTGAATAATAGACATTTTAATATATACATATATATTCTAAACGGAATTACTATGATTCAAATAAAGATCTTTAACGAGTTTTCACTAGCAAAGCTAGAATCAGAGGCAAACATATTTTTGTCAGATTCAACCATTAAATGGATAGAAGCGAAACATTCCGTCTATGCTAATTTCCGTGGTGAAACCGTTCATGTATTAACTATTACCTATAAGAAAAAATAGCTATGTCAAAGATAGCCTACAAAGGAACCAACAGACACCGGGGAAGGTATGCGATACTTCCTTGTCTAACCTTGATAATAAATGACGAGGATTTTGCCTTTCATTTTGATTGGCTTAGCTATCATGCGTGGATTGGTTTTAACAGAAAGAAAAAGTAATCGTTTATGTCCAAAAGAGCATTCATCTACCATTTGGAACAGGACTTTGAAAGATGGCCTTTGCCTATTAGTTTTGATCCCTATAGGGAACAGATGTTATTGCTTCGTCGTAGGAGGACAATAGAGGCGTTTACAGACAGGTTCTTTTCTTTTTGGAAGATTGATACCTACAATGGGAAAGCTCTTAAAATTGACTAAAAATAAGTTATGATGACACTGTCTACTTTTACCTTTACAGAACAAGAACAGAAGATCATTGATCGAATACGGGAGTTACTTCCTTATCAGGATCAGATTTTCATTGGAGACTTGGATGGCAATCCTAAACAAAATAGAGGGGTGTTAGCGAGTCTTGTTAAGAAAGGAGTGATTGATGTGAACAAAAGAGATGGAGGACTTATATCTCTTTTAATAGACTAAAATAACTATCTATGACACACCAGGAAGTTTGGGAGGATGAGACATATATATCCCCTAATGAAAGGGAATGGATTAGGTATGTGACTCTCATAGAACAACAACTACAGGTAAACTTAGGGAAGTGTTCAGAGAAAGAAGATGGGTATTGTATGGATAGTGCATATGATGCCTGGAGAGCAAGTATTACTTGGATGGAATATGTCAATGGTAAACGAGCTTAAAAATAACTAGTATGATACACACGTATAGTGCCTTCCAGGATGATAAGGTGGAGCTAACGGCTATTCAAGTCCAAACGGATGATCCTTGGGATCAAACACCGGCAACCTACCATCAGCTTCCACGACAGGAAGCATTTTGTTTTGCCAGGATATTAGCGAACATCACAGGCAGACAAGTGAGGTTGAGTTTTCCTCCTAATGAGAAAGTAGATTGCTGTAGGTATAATGGATCGTATATTTGGCCTGATCAACATTAAAAGTAATTAGTTATGAAATATTTAATTGGGTTTATCCTATGGACTATTATTGGTATAATAGCTATAGTGTATAATGCTCCTGGGATATTAATCTTTATTGCTGGTACCATGGTTGGAACTAATTTAATATTGCTTGTTGTTGATCTTGAAAAAGAATAACTATGTACAAAGTATCGGTTAAGTTATATAAAAGAACGACTAATGAGTTAATCGACGAGTTGTCGTTAGAACATGCAGAGTATGGTAATGCTTTTAATCAGTTTACCAAATGGGTAAAGATGTATTCATTGGCTATTGCTGTAGGTGGAAATGGTAAGATTGAGATAACAGTGCGTAGTGGGTTTGATTTGTATAATAGCTTTATAGCTACTGTATTATAATTTCTAAAAACAAAGTATATGCTAAAATCAGTATCTATCATTGTCATTGTTGTAAGTTTATTGTTAAGTTCGTGCAGTATTATACGGCAGGAAGGAAGCACGAGTCCGTGCTATGGACAAAAACATTATGTGGGATATGGTCCCGGTGGGTATGGTAAAGGTAGGATTAAAAATTGATAAACTCTTTGATACTCTGATTATATCCAACAGGTAAGTAATGTTAGATACACAAAAAGCCCATGTTTTTCTAATATAAGATGGGATATCAAGGTGGAACCTTGTATAATTGGAGTATCATTAACTTTTAAACTCATTTCTATGACTGTTAAATATAAAGATTGGAAATATTTCACCAATAAAATAACTTTTCAATTGGTTGCAGACGTTGTATTTGCTATCTTTTTTACCGAAGATGGTAAAGAGCATAATCTTGATGCTACATCCATAGAGATCATATCTTAACTTCTTAAGCTCCTCTAAAGAGCTAAGATTCTGTAGTATAATGGTAGCCTACAGACTGAGACATTCCATTACCAAATCTTAAGCTCCTATACACCTTATTGATAGATGAAGCCTATGGAAATAATGTGGAGTTATCCTATATGGATAGATAGCTACAAAGTACAGAATACTATATCATAGCCTTTGACTAGTATGGACGGATCAATAAGTGGGATTATCCCTGTATAGGAGCTTATTTTTAAACTTCATTTTTATGAAATATAAAACACTCATATTATATTTCTTTCTCATAATTTTAGGTAGAGATACAGATTATTATTTTGATGCTAATGGTATAGATGATAAGGACTATAATTTCATAATACAT